>Ga0209415_10004451_pt1 | contig 25664 bp, 17 predicted proteins | sample PeaSoiSIISIP2007_FD_187696 | JGI IMG/M metagenome (GOLD analysis project Ga0209415, IMG submission 187696) | Peat soil microbial communities from Weissenstadt, Germany - SII-SIP-2007 (SPAdes) (version 2) | ecosystem: Environmental > Terrestrial > Soil > Wetlands > Peat | place: Germany... | reverse complement strand
GGCGCCTACCTCCAGTCCAAACCCGCCGATGAGATCAAGACTTACGGCTATCACCGGGCCGGCGTGCTGTCCGCGTTCGTCAACGCGCTGATTCTGGTGGCTCTGGCCGTGTGGATCTTTTATGAGAGCGCCGCCCGCCTGCGTCGGCCCGAGCCGGTGCACGAGTGGATCATGGTCGTGGTGGCGGCGCTCGGAGTGGTCCTTAATGGCGGCATCATGCTGGCGTTGCGCAGTGCCAGCCACAATGACATCAACGTGCGCAGCGCCTTTGTTCACTTTCTGGGCGACGCCCTTGGATCCATCGCCATCATCGCCGGCGCGCTGGTCATCCGCTACACTGGCTGGGGGCGGGTCGACCCCGTACTCTCGATCCTGATCGGCGCTCTGATCGTGTGGACCGCCTGGGACATCATCCGCGAGTCGCTCAACATTCTGCTGGAGGGTCTCCCGCGGGGCATCCGCCTGCCTGATGTGGCCGCGGGCATGCGCGCGGTCGAGGGCGTGCTCGACGTGCACGATCTGCACATCTGGAGCCTCGGTTCGAGCACCCACGCCCTGAGCTGCCACGTCCTGATCGAAGACGTTCCGCCCTCGTCCAGCGACGTCATCCTGCGGCGGCTCAACGCCATGCTGGCGGACCATTTCCACATTTCCCACACCACCGTGCAATTCGAGCATGTGAGCTGCGCCATCTCCGAGAACGGTTGCGCCATCCCCGTCCACATCGACGACCATGAAGGCCATCGGCATTAGAACAAGCCAGCGGCGGTCGGCTAAACCGCTTGCCTGCTAACCACCTGCTAACCAACGGAATACTAGTCTCGCGGGAACGCCGGTTGTATATTCCAGGCAGGCTCGGCCTTTCGGCCAGGACCGCTGAAAACCGATAGCGCGAAGCCGATACCTAACAGCCAATAAAGCCATATGTCGACAGTCAACGCCGTCCTGACGGAAACGATGCATCCCGAGACGCGCCCCCGGATACCCGACCGCATCGACGATCTGGGGATCCGGCCGGCCCTGGTCAACGACTTGGTACTGCGCTACTTGTGGCTCCACGGTTCCGCCACGCTCTCCGCGCTGAACCAGACGCTGAAGCTCTCGTTTCTTCTTCTGGAGAACCTCTTCCACCAGTTCCGCCAGCAGCAATTGCTGGAAGTGAAGGGGATGCTGGGGAACGATTATTCCTTCACGCTCAGCAACGCCGGGCGCGCCATGGCAACGGCGCGAAATGAGGTCTGCCAGTACGTCGGTCCCGCGCCGGTCTCCATCGACCAATATCACGAGGTCGTCAGGTCCCAGGCCGCACAGATACGGCTGGGCCGCCAGGGACTGCGCCAGGCCTTCCACGACCTCGTGCTGCCCGACAGCCTGCTCGACCAGCTCGGACCTTCGCTCATCGGGAATCAATCGCTGTTCCTGTATGGCGGCACGGGCAACGGCAAGACCAGCATCGCCGAGCGGATTCTGCGCGTGTATCACGACACTGTGCTGGTGCCTTACGCCGTGGAAGTGGATGGCCACATCATCACGGTGTTCGACCCGGTGGTTCACCGCGCGGCGCCGTCGGACGACGATCTGCTCGATCCGCGCTGGGTGGTGTGCGAGCGCCCCTGCATCACGGTGGGCGGCGAGCTTTCGGCGGCCATGCTGGAGTTGCGGCTCGACGAGAGCACGCGCGTCTTCATTTCGCCCTGCCAGATGAAGGCCAACAATGGCGTTCTGATCATCGACGACTTCGGCCGGCAGGTGCTCACGCCGCGCGAGCTGCTCAACCGGTGGATCGTGCCCCTCGACCGCAAGGTCGATTACCTGACGCTGGCCTCCGGCATGAAGTTCCGCGTTCCCTTCGAGATGTTGGTCGTGTTCTCCACCAACCTGGATCCGAACGACCTCGCCGATGAAGCGTTCTTGCGCCGCATTCAGAGCAAAGTGCTGGTGGAAGCCGTGACCCCCGACGTCTTCGACCAGATCTTCCAGCGCGTGATGCAGACCCATCAGGTGCCCTTCGAGACCAACGCCGCCGAGTGCCTCCGCCAGTGCTGTCTCAAGGCCGGCGCACAGTGCCTGCGCGCCTGTTATCCCATGGACATCTACAAGCTGGTGAAGGCCATCAGCGAATACGAAAGCCGGCCCGTGCGCATGACGCGAGCCAATATTGAACGCGCCGTCGGCCTGTACTTCGCCCGAGTCGCGCCGGACATGAGCAACTAGCCCACAGCGGCCGCAGCGACAGCAGGCTTGAAAGCCTGCGCAGCCGGGTCTAGAATGGACACTAGGGGGTGGGCCCTGATGTTTGGTCGTGCTTTCGCACTGTTCCTGGCGGCGGGACTTTGGTCCGTGGCCGCACAATCACCACCCAACGCTATGCTGGATGGCGCCAAGGCGGGCGTGCCACAGCCACAAGCGGCGAAACCGCTGTCGCCGGAGATGCGCGGTGACATCTTCATGGCGCGCAAAATGTATCGTGAGGCGATCGAGACCTTTCGCGAAGGTTCTCCCAAGGATCCCGTTCTGTTGAATAAGACCGGCATCGCCTACCATCAATTGATGCAACTCGACCAGGCCCGGAAGAGTTACGAGCAGGCGATCAAGGTCAAGCCCGATTACGTGGAGGCGCTGAATAATCTGGGCACGGTTTACTATGCCAGGAAGAATCCGCGGCGGGCCATCGGTTGGTATAACCGGGCGCTCAGGATTGCGCCGGAAGAGAGCAAGTCGGCCTCCATCTACATGAACCTGGGCACGGCCTACTTCGCCCGCAAGCGCTACGAAGACGCCACCAAGGCGTACCAGACGGCGTTACGCCTGGACCCGGAAGTTTTCGAGCGCCACAGCAGTTTCGGTGTGATGCTCGAGGAACGGAGCGTGGAAGAACGGGGCAAGTTCCACTTTTACCTGGCCAAACTTTACGCCAAGGGCGGTCGCAACGAACTGGCGCTCCAGTACTTGAGGAAAGCGCTGGAGGAGGGCTTCCGCGATAAGAAGATGGGCGAAGAGCCCGAGTTCGCCGCTTTGAAAGACCTGGACGAATTCAAGAAACTACTCACGCTGGAGCCGCGTGTCTTGTAGGGCCGGCATTGCGCTTGCCGCCCTATTCGCCTTTGCCTGCAACCGCCAGCCGGTCAGACCTCAAACCGGGCGTATCGCCATCCTGCGTTTCGAGAACCTGGGCCAGGACGCCGCCACGGACTGGATGGGGCGGGCGTTCTCCGAAATTCTGACAACCGAACTTTCCGGCGCGCCGGGAATCCATGCCATTCCAGCGAGCCGCATGCACAACTTCCAGCAAGCTCTCGGGGTGCGGCCGATTTCCGCTCCAGGCATTTCGTCCGAGCGCACCTTGGCCCTGGCAGCGGGGGCGAACCGAATCGGGTACGGGGAGTACAGCGTTCGCAAGGGCCGCCTGGAGGCGCGGCTGAGCATCGAGGATCCGCAGGCGGGTGTCATGTCCCAGGTGGTATCGGCCACCGCGGGAGCGAATGACGTGATTGCGGCAGCTTCCGGTCTGGCGCGACAGATTGCGCCGCGGCTGGCGCCGTACGGTACCCGCGATACGCGGGCACTCGAGCCATGGGTCTCGGCCCTGGAATCGAACGATGCGGCGGCGGCCTCGCGGAATCTGGAAGAGGCCATTGCCGCCGACCCCGATTTCGGCCCGCCTTACCGCATGCTGGCCGAGCGCAAAGCGCAGACCCAGGACCGCGATGGCGCCCGGAGCGTGCTGGAAGCGGCGCTGGCGCGCGGCGATCGGATTTCCGAGGCGGACCGCGCGCACATCCAGTTCGACATCGCGAATCTGGACAGTGACTCCGCCGGAAGGCAACGGGCGTTGCTCGCGCTGGTGAGGTTGGACCCGCACGATGCCATCGCATGGCGTGGCTTGGCCGAGGCGGCCATGGCGCGGCGCGAGTACCGGCCGGCCGTCGAGGCGTACCAGAAATCGCTGGAAGTGGAGCCTGAAGACGCCAATGCGTGGAACCAACTGGGCTACGCCGCGTCATATGCCGGCGATCTCAATGCCGCGGTGAGCGCCTTGCGCCGCTATCAAGCGCTGCGGCCCGCGGACGCCAATCCGCTGGACTCGCTGGGAGACGCTTACCTGCTGGCCGGCCGCTTTCGCGAGGCCGGCGATTTCTATCTGCAGGCCGCCCGGAAAGACCCCGGCTTTCCGCACAGCGCCGAGTTATTCAAAGCCGCCATGGCGCGGCTGATGTCGGGCGACGTGGCGGGCGCCGACGCGCTTTCCAAACAGTATGCCGAAGCGCGTGAAGCGGCCCACGACCCGCTGGTGGAGGCCTACCAGGCTGAATGGTCCTGGATCAGCGGACGCCGGCACGCCGGCTATGACCGATTGTCCGCCTTTGCGCGCGGGGCGGAAAAGGGCGAGTTGCGGGAAGCGGCATCGCGGTCGTATGGCGAGCTGGCCATCTGGAGCCTGATGCTCGGAGACCGGGCCGCGGCCGATGAGATGGCGCGGAAGTCGGCGTCGCTGGCGGGCCCGGGGCCCGCGGCAACGGCGGCGGTGGCTCGATTTCTGGCACAAGAGCCGGGCCCGGCCGCCGAGTGGGCCCGCCGCGCGGAACAACTCTTCGCCAATTCGCCGGCGAGCCCGCTTCGAGACCTTGCGCTGGCGTACGCGCTGCTGGTGAGCAAGGAGTTTCAGCCGGCTTCGGCGGTCCTCAAGCGGATTTATGATCGGGGCGGGACGGCTTCGGACGAGGCCGGGTATCTGCTGGCGTGGAGCCTGCTCGAAACGGGCCGGCCGAAGGAAGCGGCGCCGCTGCTGCGATGGAACCCGATTCCGCCGCTGACGGGGCCGGGGGCCATGCTGTCGTTTTACTTTCCGCGGGTCTATTATCTTCGCGGGCTGGAGGCGGAGAAAGAGGGGAAGGCGGACGACGCGCGAACGAACTACCGGCTGTTCCTGCAACTGTCCGGGCCGGATGCGATGATTTGGGGGGAGGAGAAGAGGGCGCGGGCGGGGTTGTGAGGGAGAGGGTACTTCCCGGCCCAGAACCCGGTCGCGGCTCTGAACAGGGGCTTACGATAAGTTCGGCTGTCCGGCTATCCCCGCAGGCGTACGAAGAACCATGCCATGCCGAATAGCAGCAACGCCGAAGCGGAAACCTGTACCGGGCGCAGGACGCGCGCCAGGCGTCCGATGCGGGCGAAGAGCAGCGCCAGGATCGCGATGGCGGCGATTTCGGCAAGGGCCGCTCCCGCCAGCACGAATGCCGGGCGGTAACCCGTGGTCTCGAGAAACAAGTAAAAGTAGAGGCCGTGAAATACGCCCAACACACCGGCTACCAGCCAGCGCGCGCCGGCCTCGGGGAGCAGCAGAATCTCCACTGCCAGGTACGCGATGGTGAGCGCCGCGGCGGCTTCCACAAAACGCGGGGCGGGCTGCCAGGCGGTATGCGGCGCCACCAGGACGGATGCGATCTGGCCCGCGAGGAACATGGCGGCCAGCGCCAAGAGCTCCTTGCGCGTCCGAGCGGCTAAGGCCAGCGCCGCCAGGAACAGAATCTGCACCGGGCCGCCCAGCGCGCGCATGAGGCCGGCGCCCGATTCGGTTGCGGCGATTTCCACTGCGGTGGGCGGACGGAAGCGCAGGGTCGCGTGCGTGAAGGAGAGATCGAAGAGTCCCTGGTCGTGCTTGTCGCCCACGTCCGCGCGCAGAAGGTGGACGTGAGTGGGCACCGTGATGGCGGCAAAGGTGCAGTCGATCTCCAGGCGGTCGACCGGGGCTGCGAACTCGTAGTCGGCCGTGCACACGTAGAGTTGGCGGGCGGGGTCCGATTGACACGTGCTGGCGAGCAGGCGGGCGTCGCGGCCTGCGCTCGCGAAGCGAATGTGCTGTAGAAGCGCGCGTTCCGGGGCCGGCACGTGCACGATCTCGTAGAGCGGCATGCGCAATTCGTAATGCGCGCGCGATCCGTCGATGGTAAGGTCGCCCGAGCTCATGCTGACTACATGCGCGTAGGCGGGCCAGGCAAGCAGGGCAGCCCAGAGCCGGATCATAGCTTGACCGTGGGGCTGGCAACCATGCGCGAACCCAGACGCGCCTTGCGAATTCGAATGTAGATAATTCGCACAAGCGCCAGCACGGGCACTGAAAGGAAAGTCCCCGCGATGCCGGCGACTTCCGCACCCGCGAAGACGCCAAACAGCACCAGCAGAGGATGCAGTTCCACCCCGCGCTCCATGAGGTGCGGGGAGAGAATGTAGTCCTGGAACATGCGGTAAGCCACGAGAAAGATCAGGACCGCCAGCAAGTGGGATTGAGCCACCAGCGCAATCAGCAGAATCGTGAGGCTCGCGGTGAGGGGGCCGATCATGGGGATGAATTCCAACAGGGATCCCACCGCGGCCAGCAGAATGCCGTACGGCATACCCGTGATTTTAAAGAAAATCGTGTACGCGGTGAAGGCGGAGAGCGAGAGCAGGAAGAGGGCGCGCATGTAATGGGCGAGGAGCAGGTGGACATCGGCCAGCACATCGTCCAGCAGCGCGCGGCGCGGGTTGTCCTCCACCAGATCCAGGAGATGCTCGCGAATGGCTCGGCCGTCTTTGAGGAAGAAGAAAGCGAGAATCGGGATAATCACGACGTAGATCAGGTTGCTGGCCACCGAGAGGAACTTCATGCCGGCCTGCGGCAGAGCTGAGAGGAGGTCGGTAGACCACTCGCCCACTTCCGTCCGCGCCCGTTCGACTACTTTGACCTTGATCTCGTTGAAGGTGGCAGACGGGCCGGGAGTTTGCACCCAGGTGGCGACCCGGGACGGAAGGTCCCGGGCCATTCTGTTGGCCTGTTCCACTACGCGCGTGCCGATCTCGATTCCGAAAAGGACCGCGAGTCCCACGAAAATGACGTACGCCAGCGCCAGCGCGGGAGTGCGTGTGCGGCTGGCCGGCAGGAGCCGGTCGAGCAAGTTAACCAGGGGCGACAAGAGGTAGGCGAACAGGAGGGCCAGAATGAAAATGAAGAGCGTAAAGCGAATCAGATAGATTACGTACAGCAGCAGCACTACGAGGACCGCGGTAAAGGTGGAGCGCGCTGCGTGACGATCGATGCCGAACATGCGTACGAGCCAATTCTAACGCGACGACGGGACGGGATGCTCGGACACTTTCTCAATGCGCACGCGCGCAATCCGGTTGCGTTCCATTTCGACCACGGTATAACGGCGTCCGTCGTATTCCACTCGCTCGCCGGTACGCGGGATCCGTCCCAGGCGGAAGAGCAGAAAGCCGGCCAATGTTTCGAAGCCGGCGTCGGCGGGAATCTGGATGCCGAACTCGCTCTCCAGATCGCGGATGCGGGTGGCGCCGTCGAGCTCCACGTCGTCGGTCTCGGCGGCGCGCGGCTGGACCTTCTCGTCGTGCTCGTCCTCGATCCGCCCCACGATCTGCTCCAGCACGTTTTCCACGGTGAGCATGCCGGCGATGGTTCCGAACTCGTCGACCACCATGGCCATGTGCGAGCGTCCCTGGCGGAACTCTTCGAGCATTTGCGAGAGCGGCTTGGTCTCCGGCACCACGAGGTGCGGGCGGAGCAGCCGGGAAACGCGAAATCCGCGGCTGGGTTTTCCGGAGCGGATGGCACTGCGGCGCTCCTCCCAAACCGGCAGCAGGTCCTTATAGTGCAGGATGCCGACGATCTTCTCGGGAGTGCCTTCGTAAACCGGGAGACGCGAGTGCTGCGCTTCGATCATGGTGCGCAGAACCTGATCGAGTGTGGCATCCAACGGGACGGAGACGATATCGTTGCGCGGCACCATGACCTCGCGCACCGAAATGGATCCGAGGTCGAGCACCCGGTGGATCATGTCTTCCTGGACTTCCGGAAGGTATCCGAGGCCGCGGCTGGAACTGACGATGAGTTTCAGCTCTTCGGCCGAATGTCCCCCGGAATGGGTCCCGCCTTGCAAGCGCAGAGCGCGTGTGAGGAAACCGGCGGACTTTTCGATGATCACGACGAAGGCAATCGAAATGCGATAGAAGACCAGCAGGGCTGGAGCGACCAGTGCCGCCAGGCGGTCGGCCTTGGCGATGGCCAGGTTCTTGGGCACCACCTCGCCGATCACGACGTGGAAGTAACTGATCGCCAGAAAGGAGAGTAGCAGACTGAGCAAGTGCAGAAACTTCTGCGTGAACGGAGTCTCCAGCGGTTGAAAGACCGCGGAGAGGATCCGATAGAGAGTGTCTTCTCCCGCCCAGCCCAATCCGAGGCTGGCGAGGGTGACGCCGACCTGGGTAACGGAGAGGAGGCGTCCCGGATTGGAGAGCAGGTTGAGTGCGGCCTGCGCGCCGGCCTGTCCCTGCTCCGCCATTTGCCGCAGCCGCGAATGCCGCACGGAAAGCAGCGCCACTTCCGCTGCCGCGAAGAACCCATTGACGGCGATGAGCAGGACCACGAGGAGGATGCGAAATGGGGAGCCGGTCACGTGTTCCGAACAACAATTCTAGCGGAAATTCGAACGGGGATGGCTAACGAAACGCGCCTCTCCCCGTCTGAATAGATAACCAACTAACTCCGTTACGTAGGTGGGCGCGCTCCAACGTATCCCGGGAACGCGCCCATTTTCATTTGTTAACAGTCTAGTCGAAAAAATCCTCGGATGCCAGCTTTTCTTGGAGCGGATGGAGCGGATGGAGCGGCCCATTTAGGGCGGTCCATCCGGTTATCATTGTTAACGTCCCTCCGATGACTCGATCTACAGCCGCCCGCGTGGTTAAGTACGTAAATTTCGCAATTGGCATTGTTCTTGCCGTGGCCCTGGGAGCCGTTTTCTGGTTTGTGTGGCGGCCGCTGCCCCAGAGGTCGGGCGTCATCCAGGCGCCGCTCGCCAGTTCCGCGATGGTGCTGTTCGACGCACGTGGTGTTCCTCACATTCGCGCGTCGAGCCTGGAGGACGCACTGTTCGTCCAGGGGTACTGCACGGCGCAGGACCGGCTGTGGCAGATGGATGCCCTGCGGCGTTACGATGCCGGCGACCTGGCCGAGATTCTCGGGCCGGGCGGGCTCGATTCCGACCGCGAGTCGCGGCGCCTGCGGCTCCGCCGGATTGCGGAAGACGCCTATACCACTCTGCCCGCCCAGGACCGCGCAGCTTTCGCGGCCTATGCCCGCGGGGTGAACCATTTTATCGCCACTCACCGCAACAACCTTCCGGTGGAATTCACGTTGCTCCGCTACCAGCCGCGGCCCTGGAGCGTGGTGGATTCGCTGCTCATCTGCCTGCACATGTTCCGCGCACTCACCACCACCTGGCGCGATGAGCTGACCAAGCGCGCGATGCTGGCGGAGGGCGATGCGGAAAAAGTGAAATTCCTGTTCCCGGTGCGCGCCGGAACCGAGGCCCCGCCGGGCTCCAACGCGTGGGCCATTGCGGGAAGCCACACTGCGTCGGGCAAGCCGCTGCTCTCCAACGATATGCACCTGGAGTACTCGCTGCCGGGCATCTGGCACATGGCCCACTTGCAGGCGCCGGGCCTGGATGTTTCGGGGGTGGCGCTGCCGGGGACTCCGGGAGTGATCGCGGGTCACAATCAGCGTATCGCCTGGGGGATCACCAACCTGGGGTTCGACGTGCAGGATCTGTACATCGAGAAGTTCGACGAGCGCAGCGGACGCTATCGGTACCGCGGCCAGGTGGAGCAGGCTCGCCGCGAGGTCGAGATCATCCGGGTGAAAGGACAGGCGCCGGTCGAGATCACGGTCTGGGTGACGCGCCACGGGCCGCTGTTTGTCACCGAGGGCAACGATCGCATGGCGCTGCGCTGGGCAGTGGCCAAGCCTGGCTTCGTCCAATATCCGATCCTGGACCTGGACCTCGCGCAGAACTGGCGGCAGTTCACTGCGGTGCTGGCCCGCTTCAACGGGCCCGGTTCGAATTTCGTGTACGCGGACGTGGACGGGAACATCGGCTATCACGCGGCCGGCGATCTGCCCAAGCGGCGCGGATATTCGGGCGATGTCCCGGTCGACGGATCTTCGGGCGATTTCGATTGGGACGGCTCGATTCCTTTCGACGAGCTGCCTTCGGCCTTCAACCCGCGCGACGGGATCGTCGTCACCTCAAATCAGAACCCGTTCCCAGCGGATTATCCCTATCCCGTAAGCGGCAGCTTCGCGCCGCCCAACCGGTCGAACCAGATTCGCGCGCTGCTCGCGTCGCGCAACGGGTGGCGCGCCGAAGAAATGCTGACGGTCCAGAAGGACGTGTACTCGGCATTCGATCGATTCCTCGCGGGCGAAGTGGTGGCGGCGTACCAGAAGCGCGGGGCGCACAGTCCGGAACTGGATCGGGCGATCGCGTTGCTGCGCGGATGGAACGGGCAGATGGAGAATCGCCTCGCGGCGCCGTTCCTCAGCGTGCTGGTGTACCAACACGTGCGCAGCGCGATGGCCGAGAAGGCGGCGCCGGGAAAGGGCCAGGCGTACGGGTTCCCGATGGCGGCGGCGGTGGTGGAGAGACTGCTGCGCGAGCGTCCCGCGGGATGGTTCCCGGATTACGACGCGATGCTCTTGACCGCGCTGGCGGATGCGGTGGAGGAAGGGAAGCGCATCGAGGGGCGCGACATCCAGCGCTGGCAGTATGGCGCGTGGCTGCGCGTCACGATCGCGCATCCGATCCTGCATCGGATTCCGTGGATCGGCCCGTCTCTCGATATCGGCCCGGTGCCGATGAGCGGGTCCGGCCTGACCGTCAAGCAGACCACGCGAGGCCTGGCGCCATCCATGCGCTTGAATGCGGACCTGGGGGACTGGGAGCGGTCGCTGCTCAACCTGCCGATCGGGGAATCGGGGCAGGTGCTGTCGAGCCACTACCAGGATGAATGGGCGGACTACTACGCAGGGAGGAGCTACCCGATGCAATTCGGCAAGGTGGATGCGAAGAGCCGCTTGGAGTTCCGTCCGGCCCCGTGATCATGCCACTTACTTTGCGATTCTGCATTTATTGTGGGGCGGACCCCCCTGGTCCGCGCGGGTCCCCCCGGACCCGCTTTCGCCACTGAAATCGAGATCCAGCCGAATGCGGGGAGGGCCGACGAGGGCGTCGGCCGATAGCGCACCGCCGTGATCGGCATAACGGGGTACAATCTCTACTGGGATACAGGTGATTGGCGCTTTGCCGCGATGAACATCTCCGTTAAAGGCGAATACGCATTGCAGGCCATCTTCGATCTGGCCTCCGGGCGGCCCGGCGAGCCGGTGAGGATCGCGGATATCGCCCACCGGCAAAAGATTCCGCAGAAGTTTCTGGAGCTCATCCTGGCGGGCTTGAAGCAAGGCGGTTTCGTGGAATCGCGCCGCGGCGCCGAAGGAGGCTACCTGCTGGCCCGCGCCGCCGAGTCCATCACGGTGGGCGAGGTGCTGCGATGGGTGGAAGGCGCGCACGCGGGGAAAGGCCGTTCCCGCCGCAAGGCCGAGACCCCGTTCACCGACATGTGGCAGCAGGTCGACCACGCGGTATCGGAAATCGTCGATAAGACCACATTCGCGGATCTGCTCCGCGGCTGGACCGACCGGCAGAACCGGTTCGTCCTCAATTGGGAGATTTGAGTTGACAGTCTACGAAGATAATTCGTTCAGCATCGGCCACACGCCGCTGGTTCGTTTGAATCGCGTCCTCGATGGAGGCAAAGCCATCATCCTGGCGAAGGTGGAAGGGCGCAATCCGGCATACTCGGTGAAGTGCCGTATCGGCGCTTCCATGGTCTGGGACGCCGAGAAGCGCGGGATTCTGCGGCCGGGCAAGGCGATCATCGAGCCGACCAGCGGCAATACGGGAATCGCACTGGCCTTTGTGGCCGCGGCGCGCGGATATCCGATCACCCTGACCATGCCCGAGACCATGTCGGTGGAGCGGCGGAAGGTGCTGAAGGCGCTGGGGGCGAGCCTGGTGCTCACCGAGGGTTCGGCGGGCATGGCCGGTTCCATTTCCAAGGCCGAGGAGATCGTGGCCTCTGACCCGGCACGGTACGTTCTGCTGCAGCAGTTCCAGAACCCGGCGAATCCCCAGATCCACGCGCGCACCACCGGCCCGGAGATCTGGGACGATACCGATGGCGCCATCGACGTCCTGGTTTCCGGCATCGGCACGGGAGGCACCATCACCGGGGTTTCCCGCTACATTAAAAAAGAAAAGGGCAAAAAGATCCTGTCGGTCGGCATCGAGCCGGTGAACAGTCCGGTCATCACACAACGCCTGGCCGGTCAGCCCCTGCGGCCCGGCCCGCACAAGATACAGGGCATTGGGGCGGGGTTTATTCCAGACACGCTGGACTTGGCCATGGTGGACCGCGTGGAATTGGTAAACAATGAGGAGTCGATCGAAATGGCGCGGCGCCTGGCGAAGGAAGAGGGAATACTCGTGGGGATTTCGAGCGGCGCGGCGGTCGCGGTGGCCGTGCGACTCGGAAAGCAGCCGGAATTTGCGGGAAAAACTATGGTGGTAGTGCTTCCCGACGCCGCCGAGCGGTATCTGAGCACAACCCTGTTCGAAGGGTTGTCCGACGATTAGAAAATGAAAAAGCGGGCGCGGTTTGGGTGATAGGGGTGAGTGCGCCCGCTGTCGTAACGGGGATTTACCAACTAGACGTGTTAACCCCGGCCGCATGTTACAGGTTGCGGTCGTTTTTTCGTTGTAGCGAAAGGGCCATTCTCCGGTAGCCCTTTAGGGCCACCTAAGGCCATGTGACATGACGCTTCTGATGCTGGCCACGATTCTGGTCGGGTTGACGATTCCGCTAGGGCGGGCACAGGAGCCTCCACCGGCGCCGCCCGCGCCCACCCCAGTTTTGCCTCCGGTTCTCGAAAATACGGGTAAGCCGGTGGTGGTGCCCTTCCAATGCTCGGCAGAGGATATTCAGGCCGCCGGGTTGAGTTGTTCGGAGGAGGATCCGTGCCCGATCTATCTGGAACTGGCCGCGGTGGAGTCGGTGGGTAACCGGATCTTCGCCGCCGGCAACATTCACTCGGCCGCCATCACCATTTACACGGTCTTACTTGCCACCGAGGATGGCGGACACACCTGGCGCGAGGTGGCCGACCGGATTCGCGGCGCGGGACTCGATCGCATCCAGTTCGTGGACCCCGAGACCGGGTGGGCCAGCGGCGAGACGCTGTCGCCGATTACCCAGGATCCCTTCCTTCTGGTGACCACCGACGGCGGTAAAACGTGGCGGCAGCGGCCGGTTTTTGGCGACAGCCGGGAAAGCCGTTATGGCTCGATCCAGCAATTCTTCTTCACCGCCAAGGAGAACGGCAGCCTGATCGTCGACCGGGGAAAGGGAAGCGATGGTGATCGTTACGAGCTCTACGAATCTCCCAATGCCGGTGACTCGTGGGACGTGAAGGAGACCAGCAACAAGCCGCTGCGCTTGAAGCGCACGGCCGCTGCATCCACGGAGTGGCGGGTGCGCGCCGATGCGAGGACGCAATCGTATCACGTCGAACACCGCCAGGGCGCCGCTTGGAATACGGTGACCACGTTTGCCGTGAAGCTGGCGCCGTGCAAACCCCCGCAGTAGGCGGGATTTGTGCCTGGCGATCGCGGTGACCATTGCGACGGCGGCGTTCATCGGATTCGCCCAAGACGGCCCTTACAAGGTGCTCAAGACGGCCCGGGTCGGCGGCGCCGGTGGATTCGACTATGTCTATGCCGACGATGCCGGCCGCCGGTTGTACGTGGCGCGCAGCGGGAATCAAGGCGCCCCCGGGCACGGTCTCGGTCTATAACCTGGATACCCTCGAGTTGGTGGGCGAGATCCCCAATGTCAGCGCCCACGGCGCCGCGGTCTCCTCGAAGTCCAACCACGGATTTGCATCCAGCAAACCTGTGGCGATGTGGGACACCAAGACCATGGCGATGATCAAGACCATTGACGTGGATGGCGGTCCGGACGGCATTCTACACGACGCGTTCAACGATCGGGTTTACACATTCAGCCACCGGGCGCCCAACGCCACCGTAATCAACGCGGTGGATGGCACGGTGGCGGGCACGATCGATCTGGGCGGAGCGCCGGAGCAGGCCGCCTCCGACGGCCAGGGCAAGTTGTATGTCGATATCGAAGACAAGGACAACATCGCCGTGGTGGATGCCAAGACGATGACCGTGACGGCGCATTACGATCTGGCGGGGAAGGGCGGCACGTGCGCCGGTCTGGCCATGGATGTGAAGAATCAGATCCTCTTCGCCACCTGCCGCAACCCGCAAACCATGGTCATTCTGAACGCCGGCGACGGCAAGATCGTCACCACTCTGCCGATCGGCCAGGGCACCGACGGAGCGGTATTCAACCCCAGTACGATGGAGGCGTTCAGCTCGCACGGCGATGGCACGCTCACCATCGTCAAGGAAAACAGCCCGGCGAGCTTCGCGGTGGAACAGACCGTACAAACCATTGCGCGGCGCCAAGACATTGACGTTGGACCGGAAGACCAACCGCGTCCTGCTGATCGCCGCGGAGTACGCCGCGCCTCCCACGCCTCCCAAGGAGGAAGCAAAGGGAGGACGTGGGGGCCGCGGGCAGATGGTGCCGGATTCGTCTTCGATCCTGATGGTCGGCAAGTAAGTCGGCACTAAGGGTACGTCTGCCGGCGCTCGGGGCTACCGCGCGGACGCTCCTTTGGGCAGATCGATGAGTACAATATCGGAGTTGTCCCGCAGGCGGTCGAACACGATCTGTTTGCCATCGGGGGTAATGTCGAAGGTCCGCATGGTAGCGCTGTTGTTGAGGTGGGTGAGGAGCCTCGTCTTCTTGGTTGCCAGATCGAGCAGAGAGAAATTCTGCGAAGAGAGTCTTCCGTGCAACATGTCCATATAAACCAGCCCCTTGCCGTTGGGTAGAAAACGACAGCGCTCTCCCTCGATGCGCAACTTGATTTCGGGCAGTTCCACCGGCGTTCCGTCAGGGCGCACGGCCATTAGGGGCGAAGCCAGGTTCACGTTGGGGCCATCGTATACGATCAAGCTTCCATCGGGTGACCATACCGGGTTGAACGCCAATCCGGCCCTCAGTCGAACCGGCGAGCCGCCATCCAGTGGAATCTTGAAGAGCGCCGCGCCCTGGGAGTCGTTGCCGCCAGTGACGATCCACTTGCCGTCGGGCGACCAGCACGCCGTGCCGCGAATGTCAATGGCTTCCGCCAGCGGCTGGAGTTCGGAACCATCCGCGGAGAGGACGTGGAGGCGCAGTTTCCCTTGCAGCCCCAGCACCACCGCCACCCGGCGGCCATCGCCAGAAACCGCGGGCGGCACCAGCAGGACGCCGTCGGCGCCCTTCCAGATTTCGAGCGACTCCCCGTCCTGATAGCGCCACAGCCCGTCGCCCGTGCCCCGGGATGACAGATAAAACAGGGATGTGCCTCCAAAACGCGGCGCCAAGGCTCGAGGTGTCGGCAGCGGGAAGGCCTTCACGTCCCGTTCCTCGGCCGGGTGATCGAGAATCGGCACGCTCCACAGGCTCGCGCTGGGATTCGCCACGGTGGCCACCAGCCGGCGGCCATCGGCGCTGGCTGCCACGGACGTGTATTTCTCCAGACCAAAGCTGACCCGGCTCGCATGCTTGCGCTCCACATCGAGCGCCCAGAGCCACGGCCCAGAGCCGTCCTCCGCGGGCGACACGTACAGCACGGTACGGCTGTCAATCGGTGTGGGGTAGCGCACATCGCTGTGGTGATGCGTCAACCGTTCTGGTTTTCCGCCCGAAGGCGCAATTCGCCACACATCATACTCGCTCGTGGCCTGAATTCCGCTGGTAAAATAAATCCACTGGCCGTCCGGCGACCACACCGGGTAATGGTTGTGCACTCCCGGCGTTGAAACCAGGATCTGGCGGGCGTTGGCGCCCGTGCGGTCCACCACCAACATGGGGTCGCCAGGCTCATACGTGTGATAGACCAGGCGGCTTCCGTCCGGCGACCAGGCGGCAGTCACGGCGTCAGCGGGCAGGAAGGGACGGGGCGTACCACCCATCAGCGGCAGCAGCCGCAGCCTGCGGCCGGGAAAGCCTCTCAACCAGATTTCGGACCCACTACTGGAGAAACCCACGTTTCGCTCCGCCAGACGTAAGTTGTCCTCTTTCCCCTGCGTAAGGTTGACAAAACGGCCCGTGTCCACCTGGCTCAACCAGACATCGAACGGGCCGTCGCGGTCCGAAACAAACACGACGAATTTGCCGTCGGGCGAGATGGCGGCGTCGGTCGCGGAGCCTGGGAAATCGGTTAGGCGTGTGAACTTGGCATTAGCGAGCGGGTTCTCAATGGAGACCGATGTGCCGTGGTGGCCCACCCACCAGCCGGCGCACGCGGCGGCTGAGACTAGAACGGCGGCGGCACCCGCCCAGCCCCTCCGTCGTCTGGGCGTGGCGGCGTCGACGCCCCGCATACTCGGCAGCGATCCGGTCTCCCACGCCCGCTGGAAACGCCGCAGGTCCAGCCCCAGGTCGCCGGCATGCTGATAGCGATCTTTCGGATCTTTTTCCAGCGCCTTGGTTAGAATCTCATTCAGCTCCGGCGGATACTGAATCAGCGGCGGCGCGGGATCGTTGATGATGGCGTGCATCGTCTCCACCTGCGATGTGCCGCCGAACGGGCGCCGGCCCGCGAGCATCTCGTAGAACACGATGCCGAGCGAGAAAATATCGGTACGGTGGTCCAGGGGCTTCGCGCTAGCCTGCTCCGGAGACATGTAGGCCACGGTGCCCACCACGCTTCCCGCTTCGGTCAGAGAGGACCTCTGCGTCTGCGTTTCGTCCTCCGGCCGCACGGACTCCACCAGCTTCGCCAACCCGAAGTCCAGCACCTTCACCTGAGATTCGGAAGTCACGATCGCATTGGCAGGTTTGATGTCGCGATGCACGATGCCGGCCGCGTGCGCCGATGCGAGCGCGCTCGCCATCTGCGCCGCATATCCGATTGCCTCAGCCAGCGGCAAGCCTTGGGGAGAAATCATCTGGTCCAACGCCTTGCCGGGCACGTACTCCATCACCAGGAAGTCAGCGCCCCCATCGTTGGCGATGTCGTGCAGGGTGACGATGTTGGGGTGGTTCAGTGCCGAAGCCGCGCGGGCCTCCTGGAGAAACCGGCGCTTCCGCTCGGGGTCCGCGATTCTGTCATGCGGCAGAACTTTGACGGCCACCGTCCGGTGCAGGCGCGTGTCTCGGGCGCGGTACACCTCGCCCATGCCACCAGCGCCGATGGGGGAGAGGATCTCATAAGGCCCCAAACGACTCCCAGTGGATAAACGCATAGAATATCTGAATGATTCTACCCCACCTGGCTGCTGATCGCCGCGGAGTACACCGCGCCTCCCACGCCTCCCAAGGAGGAAGCAAAGCGAGGACGCGGGCCAGATTGGCGCCGGATTCGCTTTCGATTCTGAGATGGTCGGCAAGTAAGCGGAGGCCGCCACCGGGGCGTGCTACTGCTTGCGGCCGCCCATTCCACCGCGGTCGCTGGAGGGCGGGACCACGCTCTTCAAGCGCAGGTACGGCGAGCCGTACCCGTACTCTTCGTTGTTATGGATGACGGAAATCGCGATCAGCGATCCCAAGCGCGAACGCTGGCCGCCGCGGCCGGCAATCATGGACAGCGCGTTGGCTTCGGTGGTGCCATCCCACGCGGCGTCGCACTCGGCAAACGAGGCTTTGAGCGCCGCCACCAGGTCGTCCTTGGCCGTCTTCGAGGCGGCATCCGCGGTCTTCGGCGCACCGTTGATGGCCGAGCAGGTGCGCATCTGGGCATCGGCGATGTGGGCCATCAGCGCGCCAAATGTGCGCATCTCGGGCACGGGCTTGTAATCGTAATTCTCGGCCGGCATTTTCTCGGCCATGGCGATCAGGTTGGTCTTGATCTGGTTGTAGGCCTGCCTGGATTCGGAGACCATCGGGTTTCCGGAAGGCGCTGTTTGGGCGTTCAGCGCGGCGGCGAACGCCAGGGCAAGGATGAGAGATGCTGTCTTCATGCGAGCTGGTTTCTCCTTCAGCAGGGGTTATGGAATTTCAGTATATCCAGTTCCGCTTCACCCGGCTGTTAACCGGCTGTCAAAAAAGCCGGCTTGCGCAAGGCGCCAATCGGTATATATAATGCTGGTAGCGGGAACTGGAGAGCGACCTCCAGCCCCCGCCATGGCACCTATCTGTGGCGCTTACGCTTCCACAGAATCAGTACCGTGATTCGTCCAGCCAAGGGAAGGACGACTTTTACCAGCACCTGGTTCATAGAATGATCCTCCTTTCCGCTTCGATTGGAGAGCCCGGCCACTAACCGGGCTTTCCTGTGTGAAGCATCTGGAGGAACCCGCTTCTCCAACCTCCACGGAAAGAAACCTGATTGTAACCGAATGCGTGGCGACGGTTTGGTCTATCGTCCCACCGCGACCAACCGCCCCTCACGCGCGCGTTTGCCGCGCTGGCGGCTTTCGACGATCGCTACCAAAGTCATGGTCACAAGCGCTCCGGCGAAGCCCATGAACATGTCCTTGTGGGTGTCCCACGGGTCGCCCTGCAGACTGAGGAAGGCATCGCCCACCTCGGCGCTGGAGAGGTTGGCCGCCACGGCCTCGAGGATTTCGTAGGCGGCTCCGAACCCGAGTGAGGCGAGGACCGGCAACCAGAGAGCCCATGCGCCGCTCAGCTTCGCCTTGCGCATGAGCAACTCCCGCTCCGGGTAGGCCAGCAGCAGCCCGAACGCGAAGTGCACCACGCGGTCGTAATCGTTGCGCATGGTGTGGAAGGTCGTCTTCATCCATTCGCCGAGCGGAACGTTGGCGTACATGTGGTGCGCGCCCCACTCGTGCATGCAAAGATACAGGCAGATCAGCAGGTAGGAAAGCTCCGAGAACTGAATCTGCCGATAGGTCGCGACCAGCAGGCCGACGAAGACCAACACCAGCATGTTCTCGAGCGCCCAATCCGCCACCATCACCGGACGGATGGCGGAAAGCACAAAGACGATCAGGAAAAGGACGCAAAGCTTTTGGAGGAAACGATTGTAACGGAAAAGGACCGGCTTGGCCGTGGATGCTGTAGTCATTGGGGCGCTGTTCCATCATATTACGAGTGGGCGCGCGAAAAAATGCTCGCAATCAACTCTTGACAAGCCCGCCCGAAGGCGCTATTTTTTTAGCATGGTGCTAAAAATACAGCAGGAGCGGCGATGGTGAGCGCCCTCGGAGGTTTGAGCCGCCGGGAGCGGCAGATCATGGAGATCCTCTACCAGCGCGGCAAAGCGTCGGCTTCCGAGGTGCGGGAGGCCATGGAGAGCGCCCCGAGCTATTCGGCCGTACGCGCCATGCTGCGGGTCCTCGAGGACAAGGGCCACGCGAAACACATGGCCGAAGGGCTGAAATATGTCTACGTCCCGACGGTGCCGCGCGACAAAGCCAAGCGGTCGGCGGTGAAGCATCTTCTGGATACGTTTTTTGCGGGATCGCCGGAGCAGATCGTAGCGGCGCTTTTGGACGTCTCCGCCACGCGGCTGACGCGCGAGGAGCTGGACCGCATGGGAGAAATGATCGAAAGGGCCAAGCGGGAGGAGAAGTAGATCGAGTTCAACTTCCGCATGATGCAGGACGAACCGATGATGTAGGACGAAACCTATGAACGAGTCTACCTGGTTTTTCGCAATTGTTGGCGCGACCCTCAAGAGCACCGTGCTCCTGGGTGGAGCATGGCTGATCGCGTTTCTGCTGCGCCGCCGTTCGGCGGCCACACGGCACTTGGTCTGGACCGCCGCGGCCGCGGCGGTCCTCGCGTTGCCGTTCCTGTCTCTTTCCTTGCCCGCGCTGCCGCTACACGCCTCCACGGCCCTGGTCAATCCCGGCTTGGTGTTTCGCGTGTTCGGGATCGCCGGCGCGGACGCGGATGTTGCGCCGCAGACTGCCTCGGCCGCCGGAACTCCCGCGCGTCCTGGCGGCAACGCCCCGTGGCGCCCCGATGCGCAGAGGTGGCTCATTTGGATCTGGGCCGCCGGAGCAGCGGTGGCGTTGGCCCAGATGCTTGTGGCTTACGCCGCCCTCATCCGCCTCCGCCGCGCCGCACGGCCGTTCCACGATCGCGAGCTGGCTGGCGCATTGACGCAAGCGATGGGGATTCGCCATGAGGTTGACGTCTGCGAAGCCGCCTCCAGCACCATGCCCATGACTTTCGGGTTCCTGCGTCCCTCGGTCCTGATGCCGGCCGACTCCTGCCTGTGGACCGAAGAGCGCCGCCGCGTCGTGCTGCTTCACGAACTGGCGCACGTGCACCGCGGCGACGTGGCCACCCACCTGATGGCGCGCACGTCCCTGAGCATGAACTGGTGGAATCCCCTCGCCTGGGCCGCCTGGCGCGAGTTCCTGAAAGAACGCGAACGTGCCACTGACGACCTGGTGCTGAGCGCCGGCGCCCGCGCGTCCGAGTACGCCGGCCATCTGCTGGAAGTCGCGCGCTCCATGCAGTCCGTCCCCGCCACCGCCTGGGCCGCGGTGGCCATGGCGCGCCGCTCGCAGCTCGAAGGACGATTACTGGCCATCCTGGATTCGGGCGTGAACCGCAAGCCGGCGGGCCGCACGGCGCCGGCGCTCGCCGCCCTGCTGGCCGTGGTGCTTGCGGCGCCGTTCGCAGCCATGCGGGCGCACGATCGCATCGTCCGTACCGACCCTCCGGAAGTGGAAGGCACGATTCGCGCCGCGACCTCGCAAAAGAACTACGAGATCCTGGACCGCGCCGCCGAGGCTTACGTGAGGGTGGGGAAGTATGATGTCGCGCAATCCCTGCTGGAACAGGCGCTGGCTATTCGCGGCCAGGTATCGGGTGAGCAGGGAGCCGTGTATGCCGTGGGCCTGGTGAAGCTCGGCGACCTGGCATACGGGCATCGATCAAAGGGAGAGTCGGCAGAGTCGCCATCCTACGATACCCGCGCAGTGGCCCTGGGCGATCGGCCCGAGGTGGCGCCCGCGTTGATCCGGCTGGGACTCGGCGCGGCCTTGAAAGGCAACCGCGACGAAGCGCTGGCTTTCTACCAGCGAGCCCTCAATGTGGCGCCCACCGGGCCCCAGGCAAGTCTGGCCCTCAGACGGATGGCGATGTTGCCAAGCCCGCCCGGAAACGAAGCCGAGACGGAGTCGTTCTACCAGCGGGCGCTAGCCGCGGTCGGCCCCGACTCTCCCGACGCGGCCACCACGCTAAACCTCTACGCGCAGTTCCTGCGACACCAGAACCGGGTCAGCGAGGCCGAGCCCCTGGAAAGCCGTGCGAAACAAATCCGCCAGGCGCACGTCGCCGAACTCACCCGGCAAACGGCCCACTCCGCCACCGCGGTTAAGGTTGGGGGCGGCGTCACAGCGCCGATGGTCCTGTTCAAAAAGGAACCGGAATACTCCGAAGAGGCGCGCGTGGAGAAACTCCAAGGTACGGTGTTGCTCGGCATCGATGTCGGGACCGATGGCCTCGCGTATAACATCCGGGTTGTGCGGAGCCTCGGCGAAGGGCTCGACGAGAAGGCCATCGAAGCCGTCAGCCAATGGCGCTTCCAGCCGGGCGCCAGGAATGGCCAGCCCGTCGCCGTGCAGGCGTCCATCGAAATCAACTTCCGGCTCCTATGAGCGTTGCCACGTTGGCCCTCGGTATTTGAGCCAACACCGTTCAGGCCCTGCTCGCCTGAAGCACGAGTGGGGTCAGACAATCTTCGTACAATACCGCCCGCTGACGGAGCCGCGACCGTCAGGGAGTGGTCTTGCGCGCGTTCACCCTCACCACACTCGTCCGGCCAAAGCCACCCCTCCGGCCGCACTCGTAAACGAAGCTGAGCCCGCGCCTATCTCGGCGCCTCCGCGTCGCGGTACCCTTTGGGTCCGGTGAATTCGAGCTCTCCTACTCGGTTCCGTAATCTGCCGCCAGCTTCACTTGCTCCCCGGGTTGCAGCACGCGACTTACCGACCACACCGTCAGCCCCACCCGATTCTCGCTCTTCGCCGTCCACGTCAGCGAGCAGCGGCCCACCTGCTCCTTCGGGAAACGATTGACCATGACCAGCCCTCCACGCCGGTTCACCACCCGCCATTCGCCATCCGGCTGGTCCCCGCCGTTGTATGACTCCGAGCCGGCGGGTATCCTCTCCGGCTCGATTAACGCCCTTTCGACTGTACCGCCATCCTGCTTCCGGTACCGGACCACGACCGTCTCCAGACCGCCGGGGTCTACGTCCCATCGCGATTGCAGCGCCACCGGCAGGGCAGCATGGGTCGTGTTTTCCAGGATCGTCTCGGTGTGCAGCACCGCTCCATCGAGGCGCAGCCGGCGCTTGATGCGGAGTCCGTTCTCGCAAGTTCCCGTAAGCGATGCCTCGTTCGGCGACTCCCCGGCATCCAGTTCCCACGTCGTGCTCCCCGGCATGCGGGTGACATAGTCCTCGTAAGGCGTCACCGCGAGACCGCCCAGGTCGGGGTATTGCTTGGCGCCGGGTTCCGGCTCCTGCAGCACGTTCTTGCCGCTGCGCAGGTCGATGATGTGGGTGATGCGCCCGCCGAGTTCCGGCACGACGTGCAAGCGCAGCCGGCTGTTTTCCAGCGTGACCACGCGATACGGGCGCACATACTTGCCGAAATCCTGGTCATCGCGCGCCGCGGTGGTCGACTCGCTGATGTTGGTGATGCCAAGCTGACGCAGGCCGGACAGAAAGGTGTTCCAGCGGTCCTTGAGGCCATCGAGGTCCGCCGGGCGATACCACCCGCCTTCCACGGTGAACTTCTTGGCGCGCGTCAGGGCCACGTATTCGATTCCTAGACGTGCCTTCCGGACGCGGGTGCGCACGGCATCGCTTTCGGCTGCGGCGCCGGCCTGGCGGAACAACTCGCGCGCATTGGCCAGGAACTCGTCGCTGAGATACGGAGCGCTCGGCCGGTCGTAAATCCATATATGCTTCCCCATCCCGTCCGGCGCCATGCGCACCTGGCGCTGCATCAGATCGAAGTAGGCGCGCATGGGTTTGGCTGCCTTGCCGTAGTAGCCATCCAGGAATTCATCGATGAGCTTGTTCGCATCCGCCTTGACGTCCCACAACAACTTGGCCATCACGTAGGAGCGCAATTCGGCGTTTTCGGCGCCGCCCCCCTGGGTGACGCCGCCCTCCATGAACAGGCCCACTACGCCATGTTGCTTGTACATCGGAATGTCCGCGATCAACTCGTCGAAATCCGGGAAGGGGAGCAGGTAGTGTGCGAAATTCGTGTTGTAGTGCCAGACGTAAAGCCGATCGGTGATTTTCGACCACGCCCGCAGGTTCTTCACAAAGTAGGCGTCGTACGGGCATTGCCCGTACGGGTGCGCTTCGCACGCGGCGATCGGGCAAAGGCGGACGCGCACGTTCGGCCGGGGGCGGACCTTGGCCGGCGGGTCTTCGGTGTACTGGTATGCCAGCGTGTCGATCAGCTTGTCCGGGTGTTTCTTTTCGATCTCCGCGGCCAGCGCGTTGACGAACCGCAGCAACGGGCCGGAGTGCGCGCCGCCCTCCTCCTCTTCCACGCGGCGGCACCGGTCGCACTCGCACCAGCCGTACCGATCGTTCTGCGACACCGAGATGATGGTGGCTTCGGGGTGCGCATCGATCCACCGTTCCACCGTTTCAATGCCGATGCGCAACACGTCGGGATTCGTCAGGCAGAGTTGGCCGCCCCGCTCGCGCCGCTGGCCGTCGATCAGCGAAAAGTACTCGGGGTGGTCTTTGAAATACCGGCTCGGCGGCACCAGTTGGTCAAACGAGTGGACGAACGGAAAATACTGCACCTTGCCGCCCACGCTCGCATCCAGCCGTTGAAACGAGCCGTTGGTCTTGTTGCGCGCCGCCCAGTCGCGGTCGAGGGCCTCGCTGAAGAACGGCTCGCGGTACTCGAAAGCCGGCTTCTGCATCTCATCCAGCGGACCGAGCACGAGCGTGCGCGCCTTGGGGATGCGGCTCACCTCCGGAGTGAGCCACCGGCAGCCCAGCTTCTCCAAAAAGGTGTAGACGCCATACATGCTGCCGCGCAGCCGCCCCCCGGCGATGACGACGTGCTGCCCTGCCGTTTTGAGCACGAACCCTTCCGGGCCCAGGTCCGTGTACGGAATTTTCAGGCGCAGCTCTTTCAGGGCCGGGCTGTCGCCAACCAGCACCATCCTCGGTTGCCGTTCCGCGGTGATGGGCAGCCGCGCGCCGGACATCTCTTCCAGAAACTTCTGTAGCTCCTCGGCGCCATGGCGCTCCGATGGCGACGCATCGGGAGCGATGACAATCGCGTAATTCGATCTGCCTTTGTCCACCAGCTTGAGGTTTGCCGCAAGACACGAAACCGCCAGCGCGCACAGAACGAGGGCCTTGTACATGATCTCCAATCATATCCCCGCGGCGCCGTCCTCGTGCCGGCAGCCATGCAGCGCTCCGCATCGCCCTGCATGGCGTGCGCCGTCATGGCGACAATCGCCACGTGCTGCGCCGAGCCGTTCTCCCCGCGGCGGATCGCTGTAGTGGCTTCGAAACCATCCGTCTCCGGCATCTGGACATCCATGAGGACCAGATCGAAGGGCGTCCGGGCGAACGCTTCCACTGCCTCGCGGCCATTCGCAGCCACCTGGACATGGTGCCCGTACCGCTCCAGCAGCCGCACCGCGAGACGTTGGTTCACGGCGTTATCTTCCGCCAGCAGAACCCGCAGGCCGCGCGTGGGCTGCGCGCACTTGCCGCTGCCTGCCGAACGCGCTAATTACACGTTTCGGATAGGCGCCGGTTGGTTTCTTTGCCTATTAGGGCTCTTCCGGGTTTTCAGTGGGTGGTGGCTCCCGGTGCCGGGAGCGTGTTCGACGTCGGCGAGGCGCGGTGGGCCATCGCGATCACGCGGAGGTGGACGCCGGAGGCCGAAATGCCCCGCCGTCTCTCGTCTGTTCGGGCGGGCGTCGCACGCTGGCGCGGTAACGAGCCCACAGCGCGCCTGCGGGCCAAATCGCGCATGCAGCCGCACGGCGTCCACATGCAGCGAGCGCCTGGCGCTAAGCCTCGACGCGGCGGGACTGGGGGTTCCAGCGCAGGCGGCGGCCGGAGCGGAGCGAGTCCATGGCCATCGAGAGGACAATGTTGGTCGCCTGACCGGCCTCCACCGGGGCGTTGGGATCTTTGCGGCTGACGACGCAGTCCATGAAGTTGCGGATATGGCTCAGCGTGGCGAAGTTGAAACTGGATGGGGATTTCTTTTCGACGCTCGGCCGCATGTCGACCGCGGCGGCGGCCGATTCCGGATAGAGCGCATACCATTCGCGGCCCACGTCCAGACGGGCTTTGTTGCCGTGGAATTGTTTGATTTGATCGTTGTAAGCGTTGTATCGCATGGTGCGATACCCCAGCGTGAAAACGGCCAGGTAGTTCTCCGGGTACTCGATGGCGATCGTGGCCGTCTCGGGAACCTCGGCGCCGGGTAGCCCCGGCTGCGGCGCCGTGGCGGCAACCGCCAGCGGCTCTTTGGAATTCATGTACCACTGGATGCAATCCAGGATGTGCGCCGCCTGTCCGACCAGCAAACCGCCGGAGTAGTCCCAGAAGTAATACCAGTTGAAAAAGCGCAACGGATCGAGCGGCCGGTCCGGCGCGGAGCCGAGCCATTGCTTCCAATCCAGGTCGCCGGCCAGTTTGCGGTCGCTCA
>Ga0209415_10004450_pt1 | contig 25666 bp, 26 predicted proteins | sample PeaSoiSIISIP2007_FD_187696 | JGI IMG/M metagenome (GOLD analysis project Ga0209415, IMG submission 187696) | Peat soil microbial communities from Weissenstadt, Germany - SII-SIP-2007 (SPAdes) (version 2) | ecosystem: Environmental > Terrestrial > Soil > Wetlands > Peat | place: Germany... | reverse complement strand
AAATGACTCTCTTCGGTCTGACTCTCTTTGGGTGACCGATATGTCACCCCCTCCGGTGACGAATCCGTCACCCCCTCCCGTGCCGTTTGTGTCACCCCGTCCTCGAAAAGTGGATGCCAAAGAAATACATAGACGTTGCTGTTTTGCCCAGAACCATCGCACCGTTCTATCCGCCGTATGAATCCCTGACGATCCAGCTCTGCGAGATACCTTTGTGCCTGCCTCACGCTGACACCGATCTCGGACGCAAGGCGTGGAACCGATGGATAGCAACGGCCGTTCTGGCCGGAGTATCGCGTGAGCCGGCCGTACGCTAACTTCGCGCCTGGCGAAATGAGTTTAGTGAGGACCAGCGCCTCTGGAATGAAGATTCCGTTAAAGAGCTTGAAAGGATTAAAGGGCTGACCTACACGCAGAGACTGCCTTTCGCCGGGTGCCCCCTCTGAACGATGCTTTGACATTCGTGGCTGCTCGCCTCGGTCCAAAAACAAACCCGCCGAATCCTCGGCGGGTCAGAGCCATGCAATTTAAGATGGTGAGATTCTACGGATGGGTCCGACGGCAAGCTCGGGGAGGGAAGTGATGAAGGAGAATTTGGTGACTGCGCTGCCACCGCGCTGCCACCTCGACGGTTTGTAGCGGGTTCGGCACCATGGTTCCCGAACTAGCCGAACGTAAACTCAAACACTTAGACCGAACTGAACCGTACTGAACTGGCTCTTGGCACGTTCGATTCCCGTTAGCGCTACCAAGTTTTCAATCGCCAGCTTAAATTTCACTTGGCGCGAATAGGGACGAGCCGCTCTTCATGGGCGAGTTCCGCGGCATACGCCAGCGCGGCATCGATGTGTTCTGGCCGCAGTGACGGATAGCTGCGGAGAATCTCATCCTTCGTGGAACCCTCCGCAAGGCTGTCAAGGACTACCGTGACAGGAATGCGAGTGCCAGAAATGCAGACGTCCCCACCGCAGACCTGCGGGTTACTCGAAAGATGGTCTTGCCAATGGGTCACATCCACATTGATACCGCGACGACGCCGCGACCGGCTCCGAGCGCCTCGGCCACTCATCCGTGCGCTCTGTCTTCCCCCTTGGTTTCCATCCGGTTTCCATGAGTGAGTGGAAACACGCTGGCTGTGTCCCGGGTTTCGCCGGGTTTCGCCCCAAGATCGAGTCGTCGATGAACGCCGGCGAGGGCAGCTACCGGATCGCGAAGTAGCCAGTCGCGCCAGTTTCCTCCAATGCCGCTTCCGGTTCCGGCCGGGGCGGCGTTTGCTGCGTTGCGTGTCAACAAGCGGATGTGCTAAATTCGTTCGGTACTTAAGTACATGGTCGGTGCCTACAGATCTGCTGCCCCGGAGGCGACTGTGTTTCGGCTTTCTCATTACGTCTTTGGTTTGGCGCTCGTGGGCGGCCTGTGTGTCCCAGCCGCGAAGGCCGGCGCGATCATAGATTTCGTTCAATCCGGCTCAAACGTGGTCGCCACGGGATCCGGTACGCTCAACACCGCGGCACTTACCAGTTTTGGCCTCGTTACGAACGGAACTGGTAGCGTCAATGCAACTTATCCGGAGGCGATGCTCGGCGCGCCAGTGGCGAACGGTGACAGCATCCAGACGTACATTTCGATTGCCGGACCCTCGACATTTGGGACGGGTGGTTTTTTCATGGCTTCGTCGGGGAGCGGAAGCGTTTTCGGCCTTTACGCTGGCGGTCAGCTCGGTGTCCCGGGTGGCTACGTTTCCGGCAGCACCGTGTCCTCTTCGGACACATGGACTGGCACCACGCTTGCTGGCCTCGGTCTCACGCCCGGGAGCTACGTTTACAGCTGGGGTACGCCCGGCGCAACTTACGATACGCTCACGATCAACGTCGGCCCGGCGACCCCTGAGCCTGGTTCTCTGTCGCTGCTGATATTGGGTGGCGCTGGCCTGCTCGCTCGTCGGAAATTGCGCCACACACGCTAACCGTCGGCGAAGTCGAGCTGGCGTGAAAGCGCGGCAATCGTTGAAGCGCTATGGACGGCTGCTGGCTAAGGTCGTGCCGCGCGTCATCGCCACGGAAGAGGAGAAGGCGCGTGCCGTGGCGGTCGTTGAATCTCTGATGGAAAAGGGCGAGCGCAATATGACTCCCGAAGAAGACGCCCTGCTTGACCTCCTGACGAACCTGATCCGCGATTATGAAGCTTCGGCATATTCGTCGCGGCGCAGGTCCAAGCCACACGAGATGGTGGCGTTCCTCCTGGAACAGCGAGACCTGAAGCCGAGCGGCCTTTGGCCAGTCATCGGGTCGAAGGGCCGCGTCTCTGAGATTCTGGCCGGGAAGCGTCCGATCAGTAAGCAGCGGGCAAAGAACCTCGCGGAGTTTTTCCACGTCCGGGCGGACCTATTTTCTGAGCCGGAGCGCGTGGCGCCGCGCTGTGACGCCGGCGGTCCGTGGCGGTGTTTCGGAGCATCCTGGAATACCAGTTGGACCGAAAACAGAACCACTTAGACCCAAACTGGACTGAACTGGCTCTTGGCACGTTCGATTCCTGTTAGCGCTACCAGTTTTTCCGAGATCGAAACGTTTTCCCCCTGTTTTCCCCAGTTGATGTGACCTTGGTACGGGCTATCGCCCGCAAACCTTCGGGCGGCCTTGCGTTACATGACCACTTCTAGTCATAATATGACCATGAAGCAGGTCCGTATCGCCGAACTGAAATCACGGCTCAGCGAATATCTCCGCGCAGTCCGGCATGGTCAGACGATCGCCGTGCTGGACCGTGACACTCCGGTTGCGCAGATTGTGCCGGTGCGGGAACGGGCATCCTTGCGAATCCGAAAGCCCGCACCTGGCTCACCGCCGCCCAACCGGGTCGCGCTGCCGAAGGCCTTGGGACTCACAATCGATGTTGTGGACTTGCTGATCGAGGAGCGACAGGGGCCCCAGTGATTGCCTACGTCGACGCGTCGGTATTACTCCGCGTGGCGCTCCGGCAACCCGACGCCCTCCCCGAGTGGAAGCAGATAGACCAGGGCGTTTCAAGCGCACTGATCCAAACCGAGTGCCTGCGGACTTTGGATCGCCTACGGCTCCGCGCAAGTCTTCGAGACAAGGAGGTAGCGTTGCGCCGCGCGACAATCCTCTCCCTCATCGCTTCGCTCGAAATCGTCGAGGTCGATGCCGCCGTACTCGACCGCGCGGCACAGCCGATGCCGACGGAACTCGGTACGCTGGACGCCATCCATCTCGCCACGGCCCTTCTGTGGAAGGAGTCGATGCGCACCGAACTGGTGATGGCCACACACGACGCGGCACTCGCCCTGGGTGCGCAGGCGCACGGCCTGGCCGTTGCCGGCCAACGGTCGTGACAAAGTACTCGTTCCGCAGGTGTAAACGTGTGATAACATCTCGAACAGCAAAAACGGAGGTGATCCAGCCGTGCTACGTTCCACTTTCCTGTCTCGATTGTTGTGCTGTGTAGCTCTAGTCGCGGCGCCGCTACTGGTCTCGGCGCAGCCGGCCGCCGGCATCTTCACCGCCGCCCAGGCCGATTCCGGACGCGCCGTCTACGCTCAGAATTGTTCCGGATGTCACGCCGCCGATTTCAGCGGCTCGGGCGATGCGCCGGCCTTGAGCGGAGGCACTTTCATGCTCAAGTGGCGTCCCAAGATGGTCAGCGAGTTGTTCGGCGAGATCCTGCAAAACATGCCGCCGACCAATCCGGGGACGCTCGGCGAGGCGGCGGCGCTGAGCTCGACTGCATACATCCTGCAGCGTAACGGCGCGCAGGCTGGTCCACAAGCGCTCACCCCGTCCGCGACCACGCTGATCGGCGCCGTCGCAACCGGCCAGGCGCCACCGGAACGCGCTCCGGCCCAAGGCCGCGGAGGGCGAGGTGGCGGCGGCGGCTCCATGGTGGCCGGTGCGGGATCGGCCGGACCGGGCAGAACCAACGGCGGCCCCGTGCCGCACGGCGTCACGTCTCCCGGCGAGGTTCAGAACTACGTCCCGGTGACGCCCGAAATGCTCAAGAACCCGCCCCCTGGGGATTGGCTCATCTTCGGGCGCAACTATCAGAGACACAGCTACAGCCCGCTCAATCAGATCACGCGCGACAACGTGAAGACGCTCCAGTTGAAATGGACCTGGGCCATGAACGACTCGGGCGCGAACCAGACCACGCCGATCGTGCACAACGGCGTGATCTACCTGGCGAGCCCGAGCAACATCGTGCAGGCGATCAACGCGAAGACCGGCGACTTGATCTGGGAAACGCGCGCGGGCCCGGATCAAGCGCCGGGATACGGCGGCATTCGCAGTATCGCGATCGCCGAAGACAAAGTGTTTTTGCCGTCGAGCGACGCGCATATGGTCGCGATCAATGCCCGCAACGGGCAGATTCTCTGGGATACGCCGGCCTCCGACAAACCGCATGTCTCCACCAGCGGCGCCATCGTCATTGGCGACAAAGTGCTGATGGGACTAACCGGCTGCGCGCGCTTCGATGGCGAGGGCTGTTACATTTCCGGATTCGACATCCACAGCGGCCAGCGCGCGTGGCGATTCTACACGGTCCCACGCGAAGGGCAGCCCGGCAGCGAAACCTGGGGCGATCTGCCGATGAACAATCGCGCCGGGACCGAGACGTGGCTGGCGGGCAGCTACGATCCCGACCTCAACCTCACCTACTGGGGCGTCGCGCAATCGAAGCCGTGGAATTTTCTCAGCCGCCATTTGACGCCGTTCGACAAGACGCTGTATGCGAACTCGACCGTGGCCCTGAATCCGGACACCGGCAAATTGGTCTGGTATTTCCAGCATGCGCCAGGCGAATCGTTCGACCTGGACGAGGTCTTCGAGCGCGTGCTGGTTGACATCGGCGATCAGAAGGTCTCGTTGAGCGCGGGCAAGGCGGGAGTCCTTTGGAAGCTGGATCGCAGGACCGGGCAATATCTCGGTCACAAAGAAATGGTGATGCAGACGGTATGGGAACGGATCGATCCCCAGACCGGAACGCCGCGGTATCGCACGGATCTCCTCGAAATGCAGATCAACAAGCCGGTCAGCGTGTGCCCGAGCACGGAAGGCGGGAAGAACTGGCAGGCCATGAGCTACCACCAGCCGACGGGGATGCTGATCGTGCCGCTCAGCCAGTCCTGCATGGAGTTCACCGCGCGCGAGGTCGACCTCAGCGGCGCCGGCGGCGGAAATGGTGGCGACCGCATATTCCGGCCGATGCCGGGATCGAACGGCAACATGGGCAAGCTCGCCGCCTACGACGTGAAGTCGATGAATGAAGTATGGAAATACGAGCAGCGCGCGCCATTTCTCACGGCCGCGCTGTCGACCGCGGGCGGCTGGGTGCTGGTCGGCGACGCCAACCGCGGCGTGCACATTCTCGATGTGAAAACCGGCCAGATCCTCTGGGAAACACGCCTGGGGACGTCCGTTCAGGGCTTCCCGGTCACCTATAGCGTGGACGGAAAGCAGTATATCGCGGTGATGACTGGCCTCGGCGGCGGCAGCCCGCGGGTTGCCCCTGCGCAACTCGCGCCGGACATCAAGATCCCGCAGAGCGGCCAGGCCTTGTACGTCTTTGCGTTGCCCTAGGATGCTGTTGAAAATGGGCCGCGTCCGAGTCGAGGCGGGCTCTACTTAATGGTGATCTTCTCGACCTGCCATAGAATGGCGGAACCCTTATAGACGACGTTGTCGGACTCGCAGTGGATCTGGTGGATCAGGCGGCCGGCGTCGTCCTCGCCTTGGCCCAAGCTGGTCTGCGCCCAGCCGAGGAGCTTTCCGTCCATATCCATCTTGTAAAGTTTGCCGGTAGTGCCGTCTCCGCTGAACAGGTGCTGGGGGGAACCGGGGGTGACGCAGATGCCCCATGGCGAGCCCATCCCCACGATGGTTTTCTTCAAGTTCAGATCGGTGTCATAAACTTTGATGCGCCAGTTGTTGCGGTCAGCAACGTAAATATTGTCCTGGCTGTCGGAGGCGATGCTATGCGGGATGATGAACTGATCCGGACCCGTACCGTAGGTTCCTACCGTTTTCACCCAGTGGCCGCCCTTCGCGATCTTGACGACGCGCGAGTTGCCATAGCCATCGGACACGTAGATGTTGTCCTGCGAATCCCACGTCACGTCGGTGGGACGGTCGAATATGCCCACGCGTCCGACGGGATGGCGCTGGGCTTCCGGAATCTTTTCTCCGCGTTCGAGGTATTGCTCCAGGTAGTCGATCGCCTCCAGCGTTCGGCCGAACTGCATTTGGGGCATAGCTTCCGGGTCGAACTTGACGAGCATGCCGGAACCCTCGTCCACCATCCACACGTTGTCGTACTTATCGACGCGGACGGAGTGCGCGAAGGACGAGGCGTAGTTATTGGGACCCCAGATCTTGACGAATTTATTGTTCTGGTCGAACTCCAGCAGCATGGCGGCCGTCCCGCCACGCGCACTGCCGCTGGGGCCGGTGCGCGAGTACACAAACAAATGGCCTTTCGAATTCTTGGAAACTCCCACCGTTTGACCCATGGTCTGGCCGGGGATGGAGAGGTGAAGTACGTCCTCGGTGACCTCCAGCCGCGGAGCGGCTTTCTCAATGGCCAGTTGTTTCGCTCGCATCTCCGGGCTGCCGGCCAAGCCCTGTTTGGACCTTCTGTAGCGAGAGCGTGCCGGCGGCAACCATGACGCCCAGCACGAGAACACGAGACCGCAGATCAAAACGTTTCATGCCGTGAACCCTCCACTTGGAATTGCCGCATCGATTGTACTCTTTTTTTCGCCGGAGGCGACGCGTCACGCTCGGTGCCTTTAGTCCGTCCATCGTCAAGTCTGCTTGCACAAGTCTGGACGCCTTGCGGGGCCGATGATATACTGTCCGCCAACGGAGATGGTATGAGTTTTCGACGAATGAGGGCTCCGGCCATCCTTGGAATGGCCGCGATATTGACTTGTGCTTCCGCTGCCGAGAAGGACCCGATGGCGGGGCCGGGAGAGTCGGCCTATTACGGCGGCGATTTAGGGGCCGAAAAATACTCGCCGCTCGATCAGATCAATACCCGAAATATCCAGAGTCTGAAGGTCGCCTGGCGGCATGCGGGCGTCGACCCGCAAATTCTGCAAACTTACCCGAAGCTGAAGGTATCCAATAATCTTCGGTCCACGCCTTTAATGATCAAGGGCGTCCTGTATGTTTCGAACGGCCTGGGCCTGGTAGAGGCCATGGATCCCGCCACGGGCAAGACGCTCTGGACACAAGAACCGGTCGGGGTCGGGATCGAAGGGATGCAAGGCGTCGCGAGCCGCGCCATCTCCTATTGGACCGATGGCAGCGACGCGCGAATCGTCACCGTGCGCGGCCAATACCTGTTCGCGGTGGACGCGAAGACCGGAAAGGCTTCCGAAGGTTTCGGATCGAAAGGCCGCGTGGACCTGACCGACAGCACGGGAAGACAGCGTTTCGCCTGGACCGCACCCGGGCCGCTGGTGGTGAAGGACGTAATCGTCATCGGCGGGCAGGCGCTGAAATCCGAGGGCGACTTCATCTCCGCCATGCTGCCCGGAGACATCCGGGGCTACGATATTCACACCGGCAAGCAGCTTTGGGTGTTCCACACGATACCGCAAGAAGGCGAGTTCGGGGCCGATACGTGGTTGAACGGCTCGAATAAGACGAATGGAAAAGCCAAGACCTGGTCGCTGTTCAGCGCGGATGAGGATCTTGGGTACGTTTACGCGCCACTGAGCGCGGCCGCGAATGACTGGTACGGCGGCTTGCGCCCCGGAAGCAATCTGTTCGCGGACAGCCTGGTATGCCTGGATGCGAAGACCGGAAAACGCGTGTGGCATTATCAATTGGTCCACCACGACCTGTGGGATTACGATCTCCCCACCGCGCCGATTCTCGCCGACCTCACGGTGGACGGCAAGAAGATCAAAGCGGTTTTGCAAGTAACCAAGACCGCCTGGGTGTTCGCATTCGATCGCGTCACCGGAAAGCCGATCTGGCCCATCGTGGAAAAGCCCGTTCCGCAGACGAACGTTTCGACGGAATGGACCTCGCCGACGCAGCCGTTCCCGACAAAGCCTGCGCCGTTCGATCGGCAAGGTCTGACCGACAACGATCTGATCGACTTCACGCCGGAGCTGCATGCAGAGGCCGTGGAGATGATGAAGCACTATGTCCACGGCCAGATTTTCACGCCCCCGAGTCTCAAGGGTGAGGGGCCGGACGGGAACAAGGGCACGCTGTACCTGCCGGGATGGGTTGGCGGCGCGAACTGGACCGGTGCTGCGATGGACCCGGAAACGGGCATTCTGTATGTTCCTTCGGTATCGGTGCCGTATCTGGTAGGTCTCTCCAAGAACGGGGATGGATACCGGCGCCCGCGCGAAGCTACGCTGTACGTGGACGGGCCTCAAGGCCTTCCTCTGGTGAAGCCGCCTTACGGCCATCGATATGAACAAAGGCGAGCATCTGTGGATGGTGCCGAACGGCGACGGTCCGCGCAATCATCCGTTGCTGAAGGATCTGCATCTGCCGCCGCTCGGACAACCCGGCCGGGCGGCGCCGCTGCTCACCAAGACGATGCTATTCCTGGGCGAAGGCGACATGGTCGGCGTGAGCATGCCGCCTTACAGCGGAGGAAACATGTTCCGTGCGTATGACAAGAAGACTGGCAAGGTCCTGTGGGAGAAAGATCTGGAAGCGGGCACCACCAGCGCACCCATGACCTATCTGTTCAACAGAAAACAATACATCGTGGTTGCGGTAGGAAGCGTGAATCACGCCGCCGAGTTTGTGGCGCTGACTTTGCCGTAGAGGCCGGGCGTTTTTTCGAGCAGTGCCGCGCGGCGATTTCCTTCGTGCCGCCGGCGTTGGATGAGAAGGATTCGAATTCGAAACTTTCAAGGAGCCGTTTATGAAGCTCGTATCAAGACCGAACTGGAAGACGACTACTTTGGTGGCCGGTGGACTCGCTGTGGCAACGAGTCTGGCGCTCTACGCCCAGCAAGCGCCCAGCCAACCGGCGCAGGGCGTTGGAATCGCCGGGCAGCCTGGAACGCAAATGAGCATCGACCAGATCAAACGGGCGATCAATCTGAGCCGAACGGGCCGCAGCCTGATGCCGAAGAGCTGGCCGAACGGGGCGCGGGTCGCGGTGTGCATCACCTACGACATCGATAATGAATCGCCCTTGATCGACCGTAACAGCCTGCTGCCAACGCCGCTCTCGGAGACCGAGTACGGGGCCACCACAGGACTACCTCGCATTCTGGCGCTGCTCGAGCGCGACAAAATTCCAGCGACGTTCTACACTCCGGCGGTGAGCGCAATCCTGGCGCCGGAGATGATCTCGGCGATTCAGAAGACCGGAATGCATGAGATTGCCTTGCACGGCTGGATTCACGAGAGCCTGCCCGCTCTCAACAATGGGCCCGAGGAGGAACGGCTGCTGCACCAGGCGATCGATTATTGGACCAAGGCGACCGGCAAGAGGCCAGTGGGAAGCCGGGCGGGATCGTGGGCGCTGAGCCCCTTCTCGGTAGACATCCTCAAGCGGTCGGGCCTGCTTTACGACAGCAGCATGATGGGCCGCGATGAACCTTATGCGCTGATGTTGAACGGCCAGGATACCGGCATCGTGGAACTCCCCGTTTCCTGGGTGGAAGACGACGCGCCCTATTTCAGACAAGCCGGCTCACTGCCCTCGCCGCAGTTGATCTTCCAGGTTTATCGCGATGAGTTCGACATGGCGTATCAGGAAGGGACCTTCCTGATGCTGACGATGCATCCCCATATCAGCGGCCGCCGGTCGCGAGTGGTCGAGATGGCGAAGCTGTTCGACTATATGAAGTCCAAGCCGGACGTCTGGTTTGCGACTTCACAACAAGTGGCGGAGTATGTGAAGAAGAACGCCCAGTAGACAGACTGTTTCGGTATCTCTCGTTTCGAGAAAGGGTTGGTCATCCATGAGCCGTTCCATGAATCGACGTAACTTCCTGGCTTTCCTGCCTTCGGGCGCGGCGCTTGCCGGACAGCGGGCGCAGACTCCGCCGGCGGGTGGCCGCACTTCGGCAGTGCCCGCATTTGAACTGGATGAGATGACCATCGACGATCTTTCGCGCGGCATGCAAGGCGGCAAGTACACGGCGCGGCGCATTACGGAGTTGTACCTGGCGCGCATCGAAGCCACCAATCGACGCGGTCCCATGCTTCGCGCGGTGATAGAGACAAATCCCGACGCGCTGGCCATTGCGGAAGCTCTCGACGCCGAGCGAAAACAAGGCAAGGTCCGCGGACCCATGCACGGCATTCCCGTGTTGCTTAAGGCCAACATCGGGACGGCCGACAAAACGCACACTTCGGCGGGGTCGCTGGCGCTTGCCGACTGGAGTCCGCCGAAGGACTCGTTCATCGCGGCGCGGCTGCGCGAGGCGGGCGCCGTGTTGCTCGGAAAGTCGAACCTGAGTGAATGGGCCGGAGCGCGAGGCCTGGGACGCATTGGCGGCTGGAGCGGCGTGGGGGGCCAGACCAGGAATCCCTACGTGCTCGACCGGACCCCGCAAGGATCGAGCGCGGGCTCGGGCGCGGGCGTAGCGGCCAATCTATGCTCCGTGGCGGTCGGCACGGACACCGGAGGATCCATCACATACCCGGCGGCCGCGAACGGAATCGTCGGATTGCGGCCAACTCTGGGATTGATGAGCCGCGGCGGAATCATTCCGCTGTCGTTGATGCGCGACACCGCGGGCCCTATGGGTCGCACCGTCCGCGACGTCGCGATCCTGCTGGCCGCGATGACCGGAGCTGATCCCGAGGATCCTATTTCTGCGCCGGGCCGTACGGAGCCGCCCAAAGACTACACCCAGTTCCTTCAGCCGGATGGATTGAAGGGCGCGCGTCTGGTAGTGGCCCGCGAATACTTCGGCGCGCATCATGGCCGGGATCTAGTGATCGAGGCGGCGATGAAGGTCCTTCGCGATCGGGGCGCGGAGTTGTTCGATCAGCCCGACGGCCTCGCTCCCGCCGCCGGCCAGGGCCAAAACCGCGGCATGGGGAATTACGACATGAAGGTGCAACTGAACAAGTACCTGGCCCAGTTGCCGGAGAGTTTCCCGGTTCGGAACCTGACGCAGCTGGTGGAGTTCAACGATCGCAATGCCGACAGGGAATTGCAGTTTTTCGGGCAGTCCAGCCTGGCGCAGAACGACAAGGCGCCGCCGATTTCCGAAGCGGATTATATCGAGGCGCGGGAAAAGGCGTGGAAGGTCGCTCGCGCGGCGATCGACAACATCCTGAAGGCGCATCGCGCCGATGCGATCATCGCGCCTTCGTTGACCCCGGCGTTTGTCACGGATTTCGTGATGGGCGACGGCCGCGTCGCAGCCTGCACGCTGCCGGCTTGTGACGCCGGGTATCCGCATCTCAACGTCCCGGCCGGATTCGTCCACGAACTGCCGGTGAGTATTTCGTTCTTTGGTACGGCCTGGAGTGAACCGACCCTCTTTAGGCTCGGATACGCCTACGAGCAGGCGAGCAAGACTCGCAGGAAGCCGCAGTTCCTGCCGACTCTGGAGTTTCCAAGCTGACGGCCCGGGAATGTCTGGCCGGAGTTGATCACCGCGGGGACGGCGATGCGACCGATGGTGCCGGACATTTACCGTTTACCGATATACAATAAAGGTGTGATCCGTTCTTTTCGAGATGCCGAAACCAAAAAGATCTTTCTTGGGATCAGATCCAAGAAGTTCCAGGCCATCCAGAAGGTTGCGGCTCGCAAACTGTTCCAGCTTTACGCTGCCAGGAGTCTCCACGATCTTCGTGCGCCGGGAAACTCGCTGGAGCCATTGAAAGACGACCGCGCCGGGCAGCACAGCATTCGGATCAATGATCGCTACCGACTGTGCTTCGTTTGGCAGAATGGGGACGCAAACCGCGTCGAGATAGTCGATTATCACTGACCAGGAGGATTGCCATGATCAAACCGCCGCACCCGGGAGAAACGATCAAGGAAGACTACCTCGTGCCTCTCGGCATGAGTGTGAATCGCCTCGCCGAAGCCCTCGGCATTGGAGCGGCCCGGTTGAATGAAATTGTGCGCGGCAAGCGCGGCATCACCGCGGATACCGCCCTACGTCTGGCCCGCTGCTTCGGAACCAGCGCCGAATTCTGGCTGAGCCTCCAGTCTCTTTACGATCTGCGAATGACCGAACGCAAAGCCCGTGCCAGGATCGAGCGCGAAGTGACTCCACTCAAGGTTGCCTGAGTTCGGGCTGACCCTTCGAATGATTGCTCGTCGGAAAAGAGGATAGTACCGAGATCTCCCTTCGGCCCATATCCACGAGTTTGCCCTGCCTGGCCGGTTGCTGGGCGATGGACGATCACCGCGCGCTCGGCGGAGAATCCGAAAGGGTATTGCGTGGTGAGCGGGAATGTCTGGCCGGAGTCGGTCACCGTGGGGACGGTGATGCGGCCGATGGTGTCGGACATAACTTGTAGAAGCAGACTTGGCGAGCGCTGTCCTCAGGCGTGAATCTCAGGCGGATTCAAATGACCTTAATTAGCGATGCAAGACATCAAGCCGGGGTCTGTGCTGAAAAGAGCATGGCAGAAAACACCGAAACACAGACCGCTACCTTGAGCGCCCCAGTTCAAGGCAGCAAGGCGGCAAAGCTTCGGCAGGGGCTTGTTGAGCTTGCGCTTGACTGGGAGGCCTATTTCGGCGTGCTGCCCCGCATCACTGATGCCATCTCGGAGCTAGACGCCGCGTTCCTTGTTGGCATGACCGAAGCCGAATACTGCGCCGGTGGCGCCGGTAAGACCGCAGTCACCAAAGGGAGGGATTTCTACTTCAACGGTTTGCGCTATCAGGTTACCGCCAATCGGCCGAGCGGCAAGCCCGGCTCTCCGGTCACAAAAGCGAGTCTTAAAAAGCCTGACCGCTACACGGGTGAATTCGGATGGGACCGCCTCATGTGGTTGCTCTATGACCGCTTATTCATTCTGCAAGAAGCGTGGGAGTTCACCGCTAAAGAGTACCGCGACCTGTTTTCAGACAGCACGAGAGTAGGCCCACGGGAAATGCGGAAAGGACGCTGTCTTTATCCGAGTGGGCGAGGCGCTCACGACTCTGGACTTTCCAAGCTGACGGCTCAGTCCCCTGGTCAATGCGTCATCGCGTAGGCGATATAGTTCACGCCGATGCGGATTCCGAGGGCGGAGAACTTTTCCAAATAGTGCGGATCGTCGGCCCATTCCCAGGAGTCGCCCGTGTCGGAGTTGAACGAGATCGCGACCATCACGCGGCCGCGGTCGTCATAGATGCCTCGCCAGCGGGCCTCGCAGCCCTGGCATTTCCAGGTGACGCCGGTATAGATGTAGCGCGCGCCGGGGACCTGGTAGCGGTCGTCGAGATCGTAAATGGTGTGGAAGATCGGATCGTTGTCCGGCAGTTCCACCACCTGACGATCCGGAAAGACGCGCTGCATGCTGTTCATGAAGACGCCCCATTCGCGCTCGCCCCAGAAATCGTCCACCCAGAAGAAGCCGCCGCGCAGCAAGTACTCGCGCAGCTTCTGCGCCTGGGCGTCCGTCAGGTTCCAGCGGCCGGTCTGAACCGCGTAGAGCCAGGGCCAGTTGAATACGTCGTCCCCATCGTCCAGGTTCACAGGCTGTTCGACGGAGCGCACATGGACCCGCGTCAACCGCCGGACCGCCTCGGAGAAGTGGCGGTCGGCGCGCGGGTAATCCTGGGTCCAGATGGAATAGCCGTGCGTCCAGTCGGTTCCACCGCCTCCCATAAATCCGCCTCCGCCAAAATTTCCGAATCCTCCGACTCCGTCGGGGTCGCGGAATCCTCCGCCGCCGCGCGCCGGCGGATACATCAGCCGGGCGAACACCCACTCGGTCTTCTCGTTCCAATCGGGAGGAAGAGGGAAGTTGGTGTACTCGACCCCGGGGTACTCGCGGAACGGGCTTTGGAACGCGTGCAGCGCACCGGCGCAGACGATACAGGCAGCGCAGGCCACCGGGATTCCGGCACGAAGCCAGGCCTTGCGGACGTTCATAGCTTGCCTGCCCAGAGCATAGCACCGCCGGCGAAATAGGGGGACGCAGGGGTCGTCAGGCTCGCGGGACGCGCCACTGCCCGGCCGGGTGGCCCATCGCGTGGATGGGTTCTGATACCTGTGTTCACGCGGCATGATACAGTGATGATTTCGTCTTCTGATGTCTCTACAGATATTCCTTCAGGGGAAACTACTCGGGATCGACGATTTCCTGCTTGCGCCCTCGGAGAAAGACCACGATCGGGTCTTCACCGGGCGGTCGCACTGGATTAGCTCGTTGAGCGAGATCCTGCCCCGTGCGCTGCTGGCCGAACTCGGCCTGGCGAAGATCCTGCTCGGTTCGAGCGGCGGCGGCCAGTTTTTGCTCGTCCTTCCCGAAGAAGTAAGGAGCGCGGCTGAGGGATTCCTGCAGGCGGCGGCCAGCGAGATCGCCGCACTGAGCGACGGAGTCCTCAAGCTGGCCTGGAGCATCACCGAGAATCTGGGCGACTGGAGCGACGTACGGCGGCGGCTGAACGAAGAAATGGATCGTCGCCGCGGGACGCCGGCGGCGGAGGGGTTTGACGCCGGCCCGGTTCGTGGGGAATCGGCGGCCGAAGAGTATTTTGCCGATCAGTTGGGGGCGAAGCTCCGGGACGCGGAGTCGGCCGGCTGGTCGCCCGAGACTCCCGGACGCATCCTGGTGGAGAGCGGCAAGCATATCTGGAGTCTGGGCGGCTCGGCTGACGCGCTGCCGTTTGCGCGCCACGCCGCGCCGAGCGACGACGGCCGCGACCGGGCGTCCACTTCATCGCTCGGATCCCGGGCCGTGGGCCTCGAGACCTGGGGCGTTCTGCGCGCCGACGTCGACAACTTCGGCATTCGGATCCGCCGCGCGCAGACGATTGAGGAGCATATCCAACTCTCGGTGATGTACAAGCAGTTCTTCGCGGGCGAGCTCGAAGTGCTGTGCTCCATGCCCGAATTCTGGCGCAAAGTAACCGTGATCTATTCGGGTGGAGACGATTTCGCCGTCTACGGAGCATGGGACGCGCTAGTGGCGCTGGCGCGGGAAATGGAGCGCTTGTTCCACCGCTTCACAGAGCAGAACCTGAAAGATTTCGCCGGCCCGGAAGGCAAGACCATCAGTATGGCGCTCGCGCTCGCGCCGGCAGTGGATGCGTCGCTCGGCGCGGTGTTTGAGGAAGCGGGTGAGCGCTTGGAAGTGGCCAAGTCGGCTGACAAGGACTGCATCTGGCTGCTGGGCCGCACGCTCGAATGGAAGCAATTCACCGAAGCCGCGGATCTGAAGGATCTGTTGATGCGCATGGTGGGCGAATTCAACTGCTCGCCGCAATACCTGCGCGACTTGTGCGGGATTTACCGGGAAACGCAGTCGAAGATGTCGAAACGGCAGGCTCGGCGCAGCGGTGGCGAACGGCCGTGGCGCTATCATCGCCGCATCCGTCGTATTCTGGGGGCTGCCCGCCCATCATTTGCGGGGCCCGCGCGGGGCGAATTTCAGAAGGCCCGATCCGCTTTGATCGCGGAATTGATTGGACGAAGCGCCGTAACCGTCAAGTTGCGGCCCGCCGGCCGCGTGGCGCTAGAATGGGCGAGGTTGTGCGCGGAGAGTTAAGCGTGTAAGGACCTGCATCCGTGGCCGGGGATCCGCGGCGTAGAGGCGTTCCGGGGCGCCGTCAAGAAGGGGATCTGGGATCCGTCTCAAGGGAGGAATCGTATGGAAGACGAAGTTCAATCGGAAGCAGCGCGGGCGGAAACCAGCGGGGCGGAAACTCCGGCTGCCGGGAGTCCCGGTGTTGAGGCTCCGCGGGCGGCGGAAATCGCATTAAACGAGGTTCACGTGGTGACGGTAACGGCCCCCGCGAAGGTTGTCACCGAAGCGCCACGCAGTACAGAAGCGCCGGCGGTCAAAGAGGCCGAGCCCGCCGCACCCGAGAAAGCCACACGGCCCGAAAGGCAGGAACCCCGAAAGCAGGAAGGGCAGAGGCCTCCGGGCCAGGGCAGGGAAGCCCGGCCCCCGCGGGGAGACCGTCCGAGCGGCGACCGGCCCGGTGGGGAGCGTCCTCCCGGTGAACGGCGGGGACCTGGCGATCGGCCCGGCGGGGGCCCACGCGATGACAGACGTGGCGGCGAACGCGGGGGCGATAGAGGGGACCGGCGCGATGCGCGGCCGGGCGGTTTTGGACGGCCGTTCGAAGGCCCTCCGGAAATCGACATCGAGAAGCTCATCTCCGACAGCTTGTATCTGGATAACCACGCGCACGCCGTGGTGGCGCGTATGCGGGACATGGATTCGGGGACAAAGAGCCAATTGCGGCGTTTATACAACGCGGTTCGCCGCGCGGTGCGGGCTCCGGAAAGCGACCGCCAGCACCAGTTCGTGATGTTGCGGGCGCGCCTGGCCTACACCATCGCCCGGCATTCGCTGCGGAGTTTGGACGCGCTCGAACGGCTGCTGTTGCAGGTGACGCGCAAGAACGATGCTCGCGGCTACGAGCGATTCAAGGATCTGTTTGAGGCCATTGTCGCCTACAACGAGTAGGGCCCAACGGAATTCGGCGGGACGAAATGAAAGAGGACTATGAGCAACCACACCGCTCAAACACAATTGCAGCTGATCGGGAAGTTGATTCTTTCGGGAGACCTGCACTGCGAGACGGGACTTCATATCGGCGCGGGTAAAGGCTCGCTCGAGATCGGCGGCGCCGATAACCCGGTGGTGAAGGACGCCTTCGGTCTGCCGTACATTCCCGGAAGCTCGCTCCGCGGGCGGGTCCGGTCCTTGCTCGAAAACGCCCTCGGGCTGACGTCCAGCTCCGAGTTGGTCTACCTCTCCAAGCGCCGGGGGCAAGAAGTCCGAATCCATCAGAGCGACCGCGCGGATGACGAAATCTGCTTGCTGTTCGGACGCAATCCCGGCCGCGTCGAACGGGTGGAGGGCGAGCCGATCGAAACACGCCACGCCAGCCCCGCGCGCTTGACGGTTTACGACGCGCCGCTCGATCCGGAAAGTATCACCCCGCAGATGCGCGAGAATCTGGACGACGAGATCACCGAGGTGAAAAGCGAGAACGCCATCGATCGCATCACCGCGCAAGCCAACCCGCGGACCCTCGAACGCGTGCCGGCCGGCGCTCGATTCCGGGTACGCATGGTGTTCGACGTGCTGTGTGAGGAGGACAAGGCCCTGGTGGCGCGCCTGTTCGAGGGATTGCGGCTGCTGGAGGACGATGCCCTGGGCGGTGGCGGTTCCCGGGGCAGCGGGCGCGTGCGCCTTGCGAACCTCACACTCGGTTGGCGCAATCGGGCGTTCTATTCCTCCGGCGGGAGCGAAGCGGAACTGGCCAAGGGCGCCGACCTCGCGGCCGTGCAGGCTCTGGTCAATGACGGTTCCTTCGCGGAGAAAATAGCCAGCTGATCATGCCCGGCATTTTGCAGGTTCGGCTGACCGCCGTGGGTCCGTGGCGTATCGGTCCCAATTCCGGCGACCGCGATCGGGTGGACCGCGTGTTCCACAGCGACTCCCTGTATTCCGCGGTTTCGAGCGCGATGGCGCGCCTGGGGCTGCTGGACGACTGGCTGGAGTCGACGGCCCGCGGCGGAGAACCGATGGTGCGCTTCAGTTCGTGTTTCCCGTTTCAAGGAGACGTCCTGTTCGTGGTCCCGCCGAGGAATCTCTGGCCTCCGCCGGCTTCCTCGAAGGTCCGATGGAAGGGTGCACGGTTCGTGCCGCTCGGCGTGGTGGAAGCCCTGGTGGAAGGCCGGCCCGTCGGAGAAGAGCATTGGAGCGTCGATGGCGACAGCGAGTGCCTGATCTTTTCCGGCGCGCAGGGGCCTTTTAGGGTGTCGGTGCGTTCGAGCGCCGCGGTGGATCGGGAAGGATCGGGAGTGGAGCCGCACTCGACGGCTTGCCTCGAATTTGCTCCCCGGTCGGGTGTTTGGTTCCTGGCGGCGTTCCGCGACGATCAGGCTCGTGAGCAATGGAGCGATCGCGTTCAAGGGGCTCTGCGCGTTCTCGCCGATTCGGGCTTCGGGGGCGAACGATCGAACGGATGGGGACGCGTCGAATCCGTGCGGTGCTCCGAGATTCCATCGGTGCTCCCCGTGCCCGCGGAGCCTTCCGTTTCTCCCGAGAGGGACATTGAGACCGGCTGGTGGATGCTGTCTTTGTTCCATCCGGCATCGGCGGATACGATCGACTGGAAGCGCGGCAACTACACTCTAACCACGCGCGGCGGGCGAGTGGAAAGCGACCAGCGTTGGGGTGACGCGAAGAAACCGACACGAATGGTGACGGAAGGTTCAGTGCTGGTGGCGGGCAGAGAGCCGCGTGGCTCGGTGACCGACGTCGCGCCAGAAGATTTTCCTCACCCCGTGTACCGCGCCGGATTCGCTCTGGCGATCCCCGTTCCCCTGTCCGTCACCGCGAGGCCGGTCTCATGAAGTATCGCGTGACCTGCCTCACGCCGACGCTGGTCGGGGACGGCCAAAGGCTGGCGCCCATCGACTACATGGTGTGGAAGGAGCACGTCAACGTGCTTGACCAGCGGCGCATTTTTCGGCTTCTCTCCAAGGGCCCGCGCCTGGAAGGTTATCTCGCCCAACTCAAAAAGGCGGAGAGGCTCGATTTTGCGTCCTGGGGCGGATTTGCGCAAAACTTCGCCGGCCGCCGTATTCCTTTCGAGCATGCCAGCGCGATGGTGGTGTGGGAAAAGGCGCGCGCGGAGAACCTTTTCATCCCTACCTTCGCATGTTCCGCCGCGGGGCCCTATGTTCCGGCGACGGCCATCAAGGGCGCGTTGCGCACCGGAGCGGTTTTCGAGCGCTGGAATGAAGCGACTCTCGCCGGCGTGGCGGAGCGGATGAATGAGGATCGGTCGCCTCGCAATCCCGCCGCGAGAGCCGAAGATGCCGTTTTGGGCGGCTATGGATCGAGCCGCATGAGGCGGATCTCCGCGGGCGATTCCGCGGTGATTTCGCATAGCGGCATGAAGGTCTATCTACTTCGCGTGGCGACCATGATCGCCAAGGGAGGGGATCGGTTCGAGCTGGGATGGAAATCCCCGCGCGGCTCGGTCGACCCGCGCCGAATCGAGGACAGCACGCCTACCTTCGTCGAAATGGCATCGCCCGGAACCGCTTTCGAAGGCAGTTGGCGGGAGCGCTCCGTGAGCGATCGCGTACGTCTGTTCCAGGCCTCGAATCTCTACGCGGCGGGGCAAATCGAGCGTCACCAGCACTACGCCACGCGGCTGGGCCTGAGCCGATTATCGGCAAACCTTCAGGAATTGCAGGCGCGCCTGGCGGAGCCGGGCCAGCGAAACAATATGTGCCTGCTCTCGATCGGTTGGGGCGGCGGGCTGCTCGGGAAGTCGGCGTTCCTCAAGACCGAGGACGAATCCTATCGCACAATTCTGAGGCAAATGCCCATCTATCAGAGGGCCATCCAGACCGGGATGCCGTTTCCCAAGACCCGGCGTATCATCTTCGAAGGCAACCAACCGTCCAACCTGGCGGGCTGGGTCCTCCTCGAAGTGATGTAGTGTTGAATCCGTGGAAGATCTTGCGGGGAAAGCCGGTTTTATCGGCCGCTGGCGTCCGTTGGCCGGGTCTTCCGTAAGCCGTTTGGTTCAGAAAGTCCAGTACCCTGCCTGGACGGATTTACTATTTCATCTCCCCGGATTTGCATGGTACTATCGATAAGTGCAGATAAGAGAGGGTTTAATAAGACCCCAGCGCGCGGTGAACTGAGACATGTACAACGCTTTTTTTGGTTTTTCGGAGAACCCATTTAGTCTTAGTCCGGACCCTGCCTTCTTCTACCGCAGCGAGCAGCACGAAGAGGCGCTGGCGAATCTCGTGTATGGCGTCCAGGCGCGCAAAGGGTTCATTGTTCTCTCCGGCGAAGTAGGCACCGGCAAAACGACGATGCTGGAGTGTCTGCGCGACTACTTGGAATCGCAATACATCGAGTTCGCATTCCTCTTCAATTCCCGGATCAACGTAGAGCAGTTTTTCGAAATGATCGCGTACGATCTGGATTTGCCCTGCGCGCGGACCTCCAAAACTGAGGTTCTTTTCGCGCTCAACACGCTGCTGGTGGAACAGGCTCAGGAGGGCCGCACGGTGGTGTTGATCGTGGATGAAGCGCACAATCTCGAATGGGACGTACTCGAGGAAATCCGGTTGCTGGGAAATCTGGAGAACCGCAACGGCAAGTTGCTGCAGATCATCCTGGCGGGACAGCCGGAGCTCGATCGGAAGCTGGATGCTCCCAACCTGCGGCAATTGAAACAACGCGTGGTGCTGAGATGCAACCTGCAGCCTTTCACGCTGCGCGATGCGGTGGAGTATATCCAGTCCCGGCTGGAACGGGCGGGAATGCCCGATCAGGCGATCTTTTCCGAAGAGCTGATGGCTGAGATTCATCTCCGTGCGCAGGGTATTCCGCGCGTGATCAACGCCCTCTGTGACAACCTGCTGCTGACGGCGTTCGCGCTCGAAAACAAAGCGTGCAACACCGAGATGCTGGATGAGGTTTGCAGGGACATGCGTCTCGAGTGGCCGGGCAGCCGCCGCTTGCGGTCGCGTGTTGAGGACGAAACCTACCAGCGCGCGCCTTATTAGGCGGTGAGAGGCGGGCGGCCGCCTGATGGCAGAAAGAAACCGACGGCCGTCTCCCTCCTCCGGCGGTTACTGAGGAGCTGGCTTCTCCGGCTCTCCTAGACCAGTGTCACGCCGGCAAGTGCCAATCTTCTCAACACTGAACAGCAGGGGTGTCATCCACAGACCGCTAACGCCCCGGGTTGGCGCCGGGTCCACGATCTTCTCAAGGAACCCTCCTTCGCTCCGATAAGCACTTTAGCGAGCAAGCGCTCGACAAACTTCTTAAGGAGATCTCCCACATGTTGCGATCCGTTCGTTACGCCGTGATTCTGGTTGTATTACTCGCCTTTGGGGGCGTACTGAGTGCTCAGGTCCATGTCAGCACCGAAGACGCCCTGAAGGCCGCGGTAAAGAAAACTCCACCGGACTATCCTCCGATCGCCAGGCAGATGAAGGTGTTCGGCCGGGTAGAGGTCGAAGTGGACATTGACGCCGACGGCAACGTGTCCGAGGTGAAAGCCACGTCGGGCAACTCATTATTGACGGGCGGGGTGATCAGCGCCGTGAAGAAGTGGAAGTTCACGCCCTTTACGCAGAACGGCGCGCCCAGCAAGGCGGTCGCGATATTGGCTTTTGACTTCAAGGGTTAGCCAGACCCGGCAATCGAGGAGGCCACGTATGGTGTCGAAAAAAGCCACTATCGGCGCGAAGCTCGCCGCGAGCTTCGGCGCCCTGCTCGCCCTGGTGCTCGCCCTTGGGGCGGCATCCCTCAAGATCAACCTGGAATTGGGATCGGAATTAAAGGAGGCGGTCCACTCTACGGCCAGAAAGCAGATGCTGGCCGGGCAGATTCTTGCGTCGGCCGCCGAAATGACCTCGCACGACCGCGGCGTGGCCTCCAGCATGATGCTGCAACAGACCGACAAAGCCAGTGCGTTGCAGCAACAATACGCCGAGTCCGAGCAGCGCGGGAAGCAGTCCCTCGCCGAGTTTGCGTCCCTGACGAACTCCGACGAGACGCGCGCCCAGATCGCCGCTCTCGACCAGGAGCAACGCACCTTGGAGCAGACCCAGCAGAATTTCGTGGGTTTGCTGGCCCGCCAGCAAATGGATCAGGCATTGAAAGTTTTCGACGACTCCTTGCTTCCGCATCTCGGCAAAATGAGCGACCTCGCGCGGGGGCTGGTGCAACAGCAGTCCAACCAGTTAGCGGTGACCGAGCAACATGCCGAATCGATGCAGGCCAGCACCCGATGGACCATCGCCTCGCTGGTGGGATTGCTGCTCTGCGCCGGCACGGTCGTCATGTTGGTCGTTCGAGGTATCACCAACCGCCTGCGCCGCTTGACGGGCGAACTGGCGGGTTGCGCGCGGGGCGTCTCCGATGCGTCCGTGCAGATCACCGCGGCCAGCCAGTCTCTGGCGGACGGGGCGAACCGTCAGGCGAGCTCGCTCGAGGAGACTTCTGCATCGAGCCAGGAAATGAGTTCCATGACGCAGAGCAACGCGAATAACTCGCAGAAAGCGACCAAGCTCATGGCGCGCACCGACGGGCAGGTGACCGAGGCGAATCGGACGCTCGAGGAAATGGTGGTCCGTATGCAGGCCATCGGCGCCGCGAGCGAGAAGATCGCCCGCATCATCAAGATCATTGATGAGATTGCGTTCCAGACCAATATCCTCGCCCTCAACGCGGCGGTGGAAGCGGCGCGCGCCGGAGAAGCCGGCATGGGATTCGCCGTGGTCGCCGATGAGGTGCGTAACCTGGCCGGGCGCTGCGCGCAGGCGGCCAAGGACACCTCCGACCTGATCGCCGAGTCGATCGAAACGACGCGCGAAGGGAAGGCGAAGCTGGAGCATATGACCAACAGCATCCACGGCATCACGGAGAGCGCCGTCGAAGTGAAACGCCTGGTGGACGAAGTCAGCGTTTCGAGCGGAGAGCAGGCTCGCGGCATCGAGCACATCGCGCTGGCTCTCTCCGAGATCGAACGGATCACGCAACAGGCGGCCGCGAGCGCGCAGCAGAGCGCCAGCGCCAGCTCGGCCATGGAGGCACAATCGGAAGCCATGGACGCCGTGACACAACAGTTGGTGTCGATGGTCGGCGGATCGTAACAACGGCAGCAGGCGCGGAGCGAGATCTTCGAAGCGAAATTTCAGAGCACGGCCGTGCCTGTTCCTTTCAATATGAGTAAAATGGAAGGTAGTGAGCCTCGAAAAAACCACGGAACCCCTCCCTCCGAGCAGCCTTCCTGAATTGACCCCCGCGCCTGAGCCTGCTGCCCGGGAGATTTACCACGAGCCGCCTCGCGGCACGATTGCCGAGTGGACCATCACCATCCTGTTGTTGCTGTTCCTCACCTCGATGCTGGTGCAGGCGTTCGTCATACCGACGGGCTCCATGGAGGATTCCCTGTTGATCGGCGACCACCTGTTGGTGGATAAACTGGCCTTTGCGCCGTCGGGACCGGTCAGCAAGTATGTGTTGCCCTACACTCCTCCGGCGCGGGGCGACATCATCGTGTTCCGCTATCCCGTGGATATCCGGCAGACCTTCGTCAAACGGTGCATGGGAGTGCCGGGCGACCGCGTTCGAGTGGTGAACAAACAAGTTTACGTGAACGGCGTGAAACTGGACGAACCTTACAAAGTTCACAAAACGGATTACATCGATTCATATCGCGATAATTTCCCGAGCGAACCCAACGTGATGGTGGACAGCCGCGCGATCGACATGTTGCAGAACCACGTGGTGAACGGCGAAGTAGTAGTGCCCCCCAACAGCTACTTTGCGATGGGCGACAATCGCGACTCCTCGCTCGACAGCCGTTACTGGGGGTTTGTTCCGCGGGAAAACATCATCGGCAAGCCGCTGATTATCTACTGGTCTTATGACGCGCCGTCCGACCAGCTTCAGACCTCGTCCCTGGGCCTCGATCACATCCTTGATGTTGGGCGCAACTTCTTCGTTAAGACGCGATGGCGCCGGACGTTCATGCTGATCCACGGCTATCCCATCAAGTAAGACTCATGAAGTCATGGATCGAGCCCGCGCGTGCGTTCATTCACGAGTGGGCCTTGAATATCGTCATCCTGCTGTTCGGCACCACCACTTTGGTGCAGGCTTTTATCGTCCCCACGCCTTCGATGGACACGACCGTTCGAGTAGGCGACCACCTCCTGGTGGATAAACTGTCCTACGCGCCCCCGGATTGGATTGGCCGCCACCTGTTGCCCTATACCGAGCCGCGCCGCGGAGACGTCATCGTGTTCCGCTATCCGATGGATATCCAACAGAACTATGTGAAGCGTGTCATGGGCGTGCCGGGCGACCATATTCGCGTCGTGAATAAAGTGGTGTACCTCAACGGGAAGCCGCTGGACGAGCCCTACGTGCAGCACGTCTTTCCGGGTCTCGAGCCATATCGCGATAATTTCCCGTCCGATCCGGCCGGGCCGGTAGCGGATCGTGCCCGCGAAATGCTGGCGCACCACGTGATAAACGGGGAACTGGTGGTCCCTCCGGAAAGTTATTTCGCCATGGGCGACAATCGCGATAATTCTCTCGACAGCCGTTACTGGGGCTTCGTTCCCAGGGAGAACATCATCGGGAAGCCGCTGGTGATCTTCTGGTCCTACGATGCTCCCACGGAAGATTGGGTAGATTCGGGCGTGGGCCACTTCACCGATCTCGCCAAGAATTTCTTTTTTAAGACGAGATGGGACCGGACGCTCAAGCTGGTGCGTGGTTATCCGATCCCATAATCCACTCCCGGGATTCTGTTTTTGCCCCGGGGTTCTATTTTTAAAGTGCCATGTCGCATTTCTACGGTTTGATTCTCGCTGGCGGGCGCGGAACCCGCTTCTGGCCGCGCAGCCGGCGCACTCACGCAAAACAAGTCCTGCGCTTCTTTGGCGAGCGGTCCCTGATCCAGCAGACGGTGGATAGGCTGCATCCGGTTCTCGCGCCGGATCGCATCTGGATTCTGACCAACGAACACTTGCGGGCGGAGATCGTCCGGCAGCTTCCTGAAGTGCCGAAGCGCCAGATACTGGCCGAGCCGGCGCAACGCAACACGGCGCCAGCGATCGGACTTGCGGCGCACATGCTCCAATCCCTGGATTCCGAGTCCGTGATGGGAGTGTTCCCCGCCGATCACGTCATCGCCCGTCCTAGCGAGTACGCCCGTCTCCTGCGCCCGGCCTTTCGCGCGGCGAACCTGGGCAAGATCGTGGTGCTGGGGATCCAACCGCGCTGGGCCGAAACCGGCTACGGCTATATCGAGTTTCCGGACGGCGTCCAGGTGGGCAAAGGCGCACCGCTGAGAGTGCTCAGTTTTCGCGAAAAGCCGGATCCGAGCGCCGCCGCGCGCTTTCTGGAAGCTGGTAATTTCTATTGGAACGCAGGAATGTTCTTCTGGCGGACGTCCGTGTTGCTCGACGCTCTGCACCGGTTTCTTCCGCAGACCGCTGAGCTGCTGAAGAGCCTGCCGGCGTTTCATAGCCGTCAATTTGCGAGCTGTCTTCACAAGACCTATCCGCAGTGCGAGAACATCTCCATTGACTATGCGGTGCTCGAGCGGGCCTCGAACGTTGTGGGGATTCCCGCGGGCGACATCGGCTGGAGCGACGTGGGGAGTTGGAACGCCGTCTACCACCTTCGCAAGAAGGATCTTCGCGGCAATGCGATCAGCGGCGACGCGATCCTGGAGTCGAGCACCGGAAATTACGTAGATGCGGGTAAGCGGTTGGTGGCGCTGCTCGGCGTGAAGGATCTGATTGTAGTCGACACGCCGGATGCGCTTTTGATCGCGGATCGAAACCGCGCTCAAGAGGTCGGCGAGCTGGTGAAGCGACTGGAGAAGGCCGGCCGGGAAGATCTGCTCTAGTGTGCGTCTCACAGAGTGAACAGTATGTGGGGCGGACGCCCTCGTCCGCGCCGGACCCCCTGGTCCGGCTCTGCCAACGCACTCAAACGGAGGCCGACGAGGG
>Ga0209415_10004449_pt1 | contig 25667 bp, 22 predicted proteins | sample PeaSoiSIISIP2007_FD_187696 | JGI IMG/M metagenome (GOLD analysis project Ga0209415, IMG submission 187696) | Peat soil microbial communities from Weissenstadt, Germany - SII-SIP-2007 (SPAdes) (version 2) | ecosystem: Environmental > Terrestrial > Soil > Wetlands > Peat | place: Germany... | reverse complement strand
AGCGCCGTCATCTGGATGCGCCATGCGACGACGCTGCCTATCGAGCCGCCGATGACGATGCCGAGGAAGATCAGCCCGTAGCCGAGCCCGCCCATGCCGTGATGCGCGAGCGTGGCGACCACCGCCACGGCCATGCCGATCATGCCGAAGCGGTTGCCCTGGCGGGACGTTTCGGGATGCGACAGGCCGCGCAGCGCCAGGATGAACAGGACGGCGGCGACGAGGTAGCAGAGTGATGTCAGGCTGGCGGACATTGCTGTGTGCCCTACTGTCGGCGCTTGAACATCGACAGCATGCGCTGGGTGACCAGGAACCCGCCAAAGATGTTCACGCTTGCCAGGGTCACCCCGATAAACCCGCATGCCATCGCCCAGGGATTGGTCCCGAGCCCGGTCGCCAGCATGGCACCGACCACGATCACCGAGGAGATCGCGTTGGTAACCGACATCAGCGGCGAATGCAGTGCCGGGGTGACGTTCCAGACCACGTAGTAGCCGACGAAGCAGGCCATCAGGAAGATGGCGAGCAGAAAGACGATTGGCTCGACCTCGGGGGCGACGGCGGCGACGCCGCCGGCAATCGTCTGGGCGTGCTGAGCAAGCTCGTTGGCGCGCTCGGCGAGCCGGGCGGCTTCGTCGGCCAACTGGTTCGGGTTCATTCGGTCGGTCTCCGCTGGATCAGGCGGCCTGGGCAGGCAGGAAGTTCGGGTGCACCACGGCACCGCCGCGGGTCAGCATGACGCCTTTGACGATGTCGTCGCCTTCCGGAAGTTTTGGCGCGTTGGCGTCCTTGTCCCAGAAGGTGGTGAGGAAGGTGAGCAGGTTGCGTGCGTAGAGCGCGGAGGAGGCGACCGGGATACGGCCCGGCCAATTGTTCCAGCCCAGGACGCGGACGCCGTTTGGCGTTACGATGCTTTCGCCGGGTTTCGTCGCCGCGCAATTGCCGCCGGCGTCGGACGCCAGATCGACGATGACGCTGCCGGGACGCATGGCATCCACCATCGCCTGCGTCACGATGGTGGGCGCGCGGCGGCCCATCACCAGCGCGGTGCAGATGATGAGGTCGTTCTTGGCGATCGTGGTCGCCATCAGCTCGGCCTGCTTGCGGCGGAACGCGTCACTCATTTCGCGGGCATAGGCGCCGGTCTGGCTGGCGGTTTCCTCATCTTCGACGCCGACGAAGACGGCGCCGAGCGACTTGATCTCCTCCTTCGCCGCGGGACGGACGTCGGTGGCGGAGACGATGGCGCCGAGCCGGCGCGCGGTGGCGATCGCCTGCAATCCGGCCACGCCGGCGCCAATGACGAAGACGCGGGCGGGCGGCACGGTGCCAGCGGCGGTCATCATCATCGGGAAACCGCGCTGGAACGCCGCGGCGGCATCGATCACCGCGCGGTAGCCGGCGAGGTTGGCTTGGCTGGACAGCACGTCCATCGACTGGGCGCGTGTGATGCGCGGCAACAGCTCCATCGCCGCGACGTCGATCCCCGCCTGCGCCAGCCCTGGCACCAGGTCCGGTTCGGCAAAAGCATTGGCGATGCAGATCAGCAGCGCCCCGCGCGGAATGAGCGCCCGCTGCTCCGGCAGCGGCATCTGCACCGTGAACACGATACCGGCACCGGCAAGGGCGGCGGCCGCATCCGGGGCGAGCTCGGCCCCGGCGGCGGTGAATTCGGCGTCCGGGATGGCGGCACCGGCACCCGCGCCCGCCTCGACGGCAACCGTGAGCCCCAGGGCGATCAGCCGCTTCACCGTGTCCGGCACGGCTGCCACGCGCGTCTCGGAGGCGCGCCGCTCCTTCAGGACGGCAAGGCGCATGTCGTCGCGATCCTTTACTCAGCGGGCAGATGAAGCCGTTGCCCGGGGCGAATGTGGCGGCGCACCAATGCACCCCGCGCGTGGCAGGTGCAAGGGGGCGGGCCGTCACACGCGCTGCCTAGCCGGCGGGAAGACCGGGGCCTAGGGCCAGCTCGGGCAAACGCTATGATGCCAGATGGCCCAGGCGATGACCGCGGCATCGCACGCAGGTAGGCGCCCCTGGGCTCAGTTATGGCGTCATCACGAGTTGGCCCGTCGTGGCGCCAATGGGAAGGAAAACCAGCGCCATTGGGTTCCGGTCTTCCGGGAGGGGGCTGACGCGCGCGCTGTTGTTGTTGTTCGTGCGAACTCCGCTGCTCGCCACTCCGAATGGGCGATGCCATTGCCACGGCAGAAATGCTTGGCCTGGGCAAGTGGCGCCACGTGCCGGTGATGCCGATGAACGATGACCTGGCGCTGCGAGCCGCGCGGATGACAACGTCGACCCCGGCGGCAGGGTTGCCGCTGGGCGATCGGTTTCCGCTGTTTGCCGCTTCGGGGAACCTCGGTACACCGACAATGAGCCAGGCTACAACGGCAGTCCGAGGAAGTTGCGCGTGCCGTGGATCTGCCACTGTTTCGAGTGATCGTCATTCTCCAGTGGCAGCACCAGCGTCGAGGTTGGCGTGTTCGGATTGAGCCCGAACGTTTCGGTCACGGGATCGTCGGTCACCAACGGCGTGCCGATCAGCACGATCGAGGCAGGGCTGAACTGGTCGTCAACGCCACCGCCGATGCTGTTGATGACGTCGCACACCAGAAATTTTCCAGCGCTGTCCACCGCACCCTTCAGCCAATTGATTACGCCACCACTCGGCGTGCCGCCGAGCCGCTGCATGACATCTGCGTTGATGCCGTCAAACACGGCCTTCGCCTGGGCGGGTACCTCCAGCGTCGTGATCGGCGTCGTCACCAGACGGGCGTTGAGCGAGTCCTGGAAGGCGGAGCGCGCCTGTTCGACCTCGGTCAGGATCCCGGGCACGAGCCCAGCCAGGATAGGATTCTCGGGACAGCCGCCACGGTCGATTCCGACCAGTACCGCGCCCATCACATCAGGAAGAAGGCGAGCTGGCCGTTCGCCTGCGTCAGGTTTGTCGCCGGTTGGACAACCCATGCGTACGGCGAATCGTGAGGCGGCACCACCGTCGAGCCGCCGGCGCTGACCCGCCCGAAATTGTCCAGTTGATGGTCGAGGTCGGCTGACTTCCATGGCGGCCAGACGACCTTTGCACTCCCAGGGACGCCGATGCGCGCCGTGAAGCCGAGGGTGACGAGCGTGACATTCTGTGAAGACCCGCTCGTGACCGAAACCTGGTTGAGATTGAGCCACGCCAATTGCGGCCCGCCACCGGTGGTGACGGACGGTGCGCCAAGGAAGCCCAGGATGGGCATGTCGCCGAACGCCGCCGCATCGACAGATACGCGCAGAATTTGATTGTTGAAATTCTCATATAGCAATGTATGTCCGCCAAACCGCGCGGGCAGCATGCCCGTCGAGGAGTTGGAGCAAGCAAAAGCCGGATCCTCGGTCCAGGTCAAGGCGTCGGTGCTCTCGAACAGTTTGCACCGCACCACCGGAATGGGGTCGCCGCCCAGATTACTGCGCGTGGCCAGCACGAACCGTCCTTCGCCCCAGCCAACGGCCACGTAGTAAGCCTGTCCTTCTCCGAGCGTCGCGGCGGAGACTGTACCGGCCGCGCTCCAGGCAGAGCCATCGGGCGAGGTGAAGACATGGATGCCGTGATCGGTGCCAATCGAAGCCAGCACGAGCCGATTGCCGGCATTCGCCATCGTCACCGGCCCGATCGCGCCTTGGGTGACGGTCGCGCGGGCCCCGGCGGTGTTTGCCAGATCGACAACCGAAACCGTGCCGCCACTATTGAATGCGGCAAGGTACCGGCCAGGTTGTTGCACAAAGGCAGGCTGGGCGCCGGGCGAAAGCGTGGTCAGCGGGCTGGACTGCACCGCCCAGGCGGTCGTGTCTCGCGAGGTGGCAAACCGCACGGCGCCGGTGGGGTCAAGCCAGATCAGGTCGTAGAGCGTACCATCGTTGAAAATGCTCGGCGTGGCGACGGTTTGTACCGCAGCTCCGTTAGCGGTCACCGTGCTGGGCTCGGTCCAGACCTGGCCATCGCCGCTCATGCTGATCTGCACCTGGTTCGTGGACCCGCGCGTGGCCATCACCAGGCGTGTCGGCGCGAGCGGCGCCAGAACCGGGCCCCCGCCGCCGTTGGTGCAGCCGGATAATGCGATGGCCAAGGCCAGCGCCACCGAGCCGGTCCGCCGCATGACGATGCGTAAGGCCTGGTCATAGCGACGCTTGCGGTATGCTGACATGTTCGCCTCCCATTCATGGCGGCGCATCTGCTTGCACCCACGATGCACTCGAGCGAGCAGGTCTCGGAGCAGAAAGTTCCTCACGAGATCAGCACATCCTAGCGCGATCGGCCCGCCGCCAGAAGGGCCGGAAGCAGCAATGGCACTTTCCGACATCCCTTAGCCTTCGTCGGAGTCTGGCCTCTGGACCTGCATTGCCTTGGTCGCTGTGGCGCGCCCAGCATAATCGAGCCGGCGACGGTGCTGGGGTGGCGCTTACCACGTTCAATAACAGTCAAGAACCCACCAGTAGGTTTTCAACAGGCGAGTCCCTTGCCGCATGCCGGTCAGAATTTGACACGTGATATCGTTCGATATTCCAATTATGATATCTCAACTATAGATCGCTGCAAGAGCGCGATCGCAGTTTCCAGACAAGGGTCGGCCTGACCTCATTCGTCCGTCCAACGAGGCTCCCGGTGCGAAGCTCGGAAGGCTGGCTGCAGCGCTTGCGCGTAAGATAGAGCACGAGTGTTGATTCCGACACGGCTTCATTGCAATGATCGACTACTACAAAACCAAACTCAATCCTCTGCGCTGTTGGACTCTACCTACATCAATTCCGAGCGATCATTTTGACTCGCAAAGGTGGCAGATTCGGCCCTGTTCGAATCATCGTGGCCGTCGCTAGGCAGTTCGTCAGCATATTCTTCATCACTGCAGGGGCCCCGTCTTTCGAGCTTCTTCAACTGGGTTCGGCGCTGGCGTCGCAGGGGCTGCCGACACTGCCGGCCAACCGCTTGCTTGATCTGCCGTAAACTCCTGCGCTAACATTCGCCAGAATTGTCCAGGAGGCACGCATGCGCGTCATGTTGCTTGTTACTTTGTGCTGCCTGACCTTCAGTGCGACCGCCCGGGCTGCACCTATCGCAGTCTGCCCCGGCGACAAGACCTACGCCGACTACATCGCCTTGCAGGCGTGCCTGCTGGGGGACAAGGTCTTTTCCAATTTCGGCCTGCTTCTCGGTCCCAATACCGGCGCTGCGACCACCCCCAAGGCCAATCAGATCGCGGTTACACCGATCAACGCGGCGCTGAACCCCGGTCTTCAATTCACCGGCACGCCGCCGTTCCACTCCCCCGCACCGCCCGGGCCGCCGAGCTTCTTCTCCTACCGCTTTCTGTACAACGTGCGTGTGCAGGCCGGCGGCCTGGCGATCACCGACGCCAGCCTGGCCATGCCGGCCCCGACCGTTGCCGCCGATGGCTCGGTCACGATCACCGAGCTGATCTGTCTAGGCGCGGTCTTCGAGAGCAAGGGGATCTGCGCCAATTCAGCTCCGATGGTCAGTCTCAATGTGTTCGACACTCCGACTGGCGTGCAGCTTACGAACAGCGTGAACTTTACCATGCCTTACCGGCTGGTCGGCACCGAGACCCTGCTGATTGCCGACCTGGGCACCGTGGGCTCGGCGTCGGTCGCGTCCTTCACGGAGCAATTCTCCGAGTCGCAGATGCCCGTGCCGGAGCCGGCCTCGGCCGCACTGCTGCTGGCCGCTGGCGCGATGCTGACGCCTCGTATGTTCCGCCGCGGCGCAGGCTGACCAAAGCGCGGCAGGCGCTGCGCGCTACCGAACCGGGCGACACGGCGGCGTTGGTTCAACAACCCTCAAGGCTGACGGATCGCTCGCCGATTGCGTCCACTCTGCTGCAGCACCAGCGCTACAGCTGACCCATCCGGCCCCAACTCAAACGTGAGCTCTGCGTCAACCACCCGATAGAAAAACCGAGTTTCGCTCTCGGGGTATACCTGAAACTCATCCTGCTCGGTGGCCTGCACCATCAGTCGCCCCTGTTTCGGCGTAACCGTCAGCACGAATTGCGGTGTGATGGGATACCGCCCGGCATAACGCGGCAGCTTCGCCGGATCGATCGCAATCTGGCGGCGCACCGCGGGCACCGCGAATGCTGGGTTCAGCAGATGCCGCCCGAGCCGCGGCGTGCTGTACCAACTGCTGGCATTGGACAGCAGCAACGCCGCCATCCCGCTTCGTGTCGAATAGCCGATGAAGGTGGCATAGCCGCCGGTACCGCCGTCCTTCCAGACCAGCTCGTCGCCGTATTCGGTCTGCACGAACCAGCCCGCCGCCGCATACAGATCCTTGCTATCCGTTTGCCGCCGCACGTTCAGCAGGCTTGTAATAGCCCGGGCGAGGCTTGTCTGCCGCCGACCCTGGCAGGCGTCCAGGAAGCGGAACAGGTCATTCGCTGTGGAGCGCAATGCCCCGGCGCCCGCCAATGTCGGGATGTCCCAGTTCGGCGCCTTGTGCAGGTCGAAATCGTGGCCGGGTACCAGCCGCTGCCGCATATCCGGTGTCAACGTGATGCGCGTGTCATCCATCCCGAGCGGTGCGCAGATTCGTGACACCACCAACTCTTCATAACCACGTCCGGCCCTCAGCGCGAGTGCGTGCCCGAGCAATCCAAATCCGAGATTGGCATATTCGTAGTGCGAACCCGGGTAGTACAGTGGCGAGAATTCTGCCAGAAACTGGTAGAGCTGCGCGACCGTGTAGTCGGCATAGGGATTTTTCTCGTCGCCCGGATGGAAATTCCCAGGACTTCGCGGCAAGCCGGAGGTGTAGGTCGCCAGGTCGAGCAGCGTGATTGGCTTGCCGTCGAAGGCGCGGGGCCGGCCTTCGGGGGGCAGGTACTTCGCCACCGGATCGTCCAGCGCGACCTCGCCGCGTTGCGCCATGTCGACGAGCAATAACGAGGTGAACACCTTGGTAATGGAGCCGATTTCGAACACGCTGTCGCCGTCCAGGAGCCGTCCGTCCGGGGCGTCGGACTGCCCAACCGCGATCAACCGGCGCCCACCGGCATCGATGATACCGGCGACGTAACCAAGGCTCTCGCGGCCGGGATCGATCTGAGTGGCGAGGATGTCCCGGATTGACTCTGATGAGGGCCCGTTTCCCGGCGCCGCGCCGAGGCTTGCAGCGCCGGTAGCTGAGGGAGTGCCTTGCGGGCTCTCGGCGCACACACCAATGGTCGGCATTGCCAACACCCCGAGCAAAATGCCCCGACGGGTCAACAAGACCCGTTTACCCTCGCGCGTCACGGCCTCCGCCCTCGAACGGTGAACGCCCAGGATTGCCCGTTGCACCGGTCGCATCAAGTCGGGCATCGACCGGCCACGCCGATCGCGAGTAGGTGCGGATTACGCAGGCAGCGCGGTAAAAGCCGTCGGACCTGGCGCGATTGACCGACCGCACCGTCACGTCGATGCAGGAGGAAAAACCGCGCGATCGGGCGCCAGACTTCCGGGAGGGAATGATGCGTACGCTGATGTTGCTGTTTTGCATCCTGCTTGCACCGGCCTTGCCGGCATACGCGCAAGGCACGCAGAATCGCATGGTGATCCATGTCGATAGCGGCGACGCACCGGTAATGAACGAGGCGCTGCACAACGCGGCGAACGTCATCGAGACGATCCGCGGACAAGGCGGCACCGTGCTGATCGAGATCGTTGCCAACGGGCCAGGCACCGCGATGTTTGTCGACGAGCTCTCGCCGGTGAGCGCCGAGGTGCGGCGCATGCACGCCGCATATCCCACCGTGGTGATGAGCGTCTGCGCCATCTCGCTCGCGCACACCGAGGCCAACATGAAGCGGCGGCTGACGGTGCTGCCCGAGGCGCATGTGGTTCCGTCCGGCGCCGTACGGATCATGGAACTGGAAGAACAGGGCTGGGCCTACCTCAAACCCTGAGTCTCACCACGCCGGCGGGCGATGGCGCGGTCAACGCCGGCCTCGGGCGGGAACCTACTGTACCGCCACTTGCAGCCGCTGCATCGCGCGCGTACGGCCGATCAACGGCAACAGTGCGCCGAGGTCCGGTCCGCCATCCTCCCCGGTCAATGCCAACCGCAACGGCACAGCCAGCGCCTCGCCGCTGCGTCCCGTCGCGTTGGCCAACGCCGCGGTCCAGTCCTGCCAGACCGTACCGTTCCACGGCTCCGGCGGCAGCAGTTGCAACGCGGTCCCGAGCAAGGCGCGTTCGGGAATTTCCGGCGGCACGATCGATCCCGCTACCACGTCCCACCAGCCACGCGCCTCGTTCAACAGGTCGAGCTCGCCGCGCACCGCCAGCCAGAATGAATCGGTCGCGCCGGCCGGCAAACGATCCGCTACCGCGGCAAAATCCAGCGACCGCAGCACCTGGCGATTCAGCGCCAGCAGGGTCGCCGCCTTGAACGGCGTCGGCTGCGCCGCGAACTGCGACAGATCGAAATTCGCTGCCAGCAACTGCAACGATGCCACGTCCGGTGGCATCGGCGTGCCGACGCGCGCGAGATAGGCCGCGAGCGCCGGGCCCTCCACACCGTCATGCCGCAAGCTGCGCAGCGTGCGCGCGTCGACGCGGCGGGCCAGATGCTTTTCCCCCGCATCCTCCAATGGTGGCAGGTGCGCAATGCGCAGGCGCGACGCATCCACGCCGAGCGCTTCGTAGATATCAATCGCCACGGCGGTCGCGGTCACCTGCGTCTCGCTGCGAACCAGATCGGTGATGCCGGTTTCAAGATCGTCCACCACGCCGGCGAAGGCGCGCGTCGGCATGCCATCGGCCTGGAACACAATCGGATCGGACAGCGACCGCAACACCGCCTCGCGACGGCCGAGCACCATGTCGCGCCATTCCACCGTGCGGTCGGACAGCAGGAATCGCCAATACGGCCGCTTACCACCGGCTTCGGCAGCGTCGAGTTGCGCGCGCGTAAGCTGCAACATCGCCCGATCGTAGATCGGCGTCTGGGCGCGCTTCGCCCTACGGTCGCGTTTGGCACGCAGCTCGGCCTCGGATTCGAAACACGGATACAGCCGCCCTGCGCGCTTCAGTCTGTCGGCGGCGTCTTCATACAATCCACGATGCTCCGACTGGCGCAGCGTCGCGTCCCAGCCGACACCCAGCCAGCGCAGGTCATGCTCGATCGCTGCGGCGAATTCGGGCGTCGCCTCCGGCGCCAGGTCGGCGAACCGCAGCAGCAGATGTCCGGCAAACCGCCGCGCATGCAGGAAATTCAGCAGTGCGAAGCGGGCCGTGCCCACCGTCAGCGGCGCGGTCGGGACGGCGGCGAAACGGACGCGGATCATTCGTCGGTCTCGTCGTCCGGCTCGTCGCGGCGCGGATCCAGCGCGCGCCAATCGCGTTCTTCTGCCCCGGCGGGGCGGTCGACGAAGTCGCCGAGTTCGGTGCCGCTGCGCCAGCCGGACTCGCCCGAATCCATCACTTCGGCATCCTCGCCGTACGCGAACCAGGCTTCGAGGACCTCCTTCGTGGTCAGGCCCGGGGCGCGGCAGAGTTCGACCGAATCGCGCACATAGCGGCGGGCGAACGCGTTGGCCTGCATCAGTGTGGGAAAACCGCCGATCTCCTCGACGACGTTGTCCTGCGCGCCGCCCGAGAGATCGAGGATGCGCACGCGCCAACCGCCGTCCGGAGCAAACAGGTCGCTCATCGGCGCGCGCTGTTGCGACGGCGCAAGTTGCAGGTGTTGGTTTGCAGGAGCGTGTGTGGTGAATGCGCAGTCATGGCGGGAAGCTAGAAGGGTGGTGCCCGAGAATCAAACCCCTCTCCCGTTCTTGTGGGAGAGGGGTTCAAGCAGCCGTTCCGTACCCGCCGCCGCCCGGCGTCTCGATCACGAACACGTCATCCGCCTGCAGCTCCGCGCTGTCGGTACCGGTGAGTATTTCGTGCCGCCCGTCGGCACGCTCGACCCATTGCCGGCCGACCGCACCGTCGTCGCCGCCCTCCAGCCCGAACGGGGCGACATTGCGGCGCGACGCGACGATCACCGCCGTCATCGCCTCGAGGAACCGAATTCGCCGAATCGCGCCGTCGCCACCGCGCCAGCTTCCGTCACCGCCGGAACCGCGACGAATTTCGAACCGTTCAAGCCGCACGGGGTAACGCAGCTCCAGCACCTCGGGATCGGTCATGCGCGTGTTGGTCATGTGCGAGTGAATCGCCGACGCGCCGTTGAACCCCGGCCCCGCGCCGGTGCCGCCGCAAATGGTTTCGTAATACTGCCGATGCGCATCGCCGAAGATGAAGTTGTTCATCGTCGCCTGCGAACAAGCGATGGCGCCCAGGGCACCGAACAACGCATTACACGTCGCCTGCGAGACTTCGGTATTGCCGGCGACCACTGCCGCGCCCGGCCGAGGCGACAGAAACGTGTCGGGCGGAATCACCAGCCGCAGCGGCTTCAGGCAGCCATCGTTCAGCGGAATGTCGTCGCCGACCAGGCAGCGGAAAACGTACAGCACCGCGGCCCGCGTCACCGCGGGGGGAGAATTGAAATTGCCGTCGTGCTGCGGACCGGTGCCGGTAAAATCCACCACGGCGCAGCGATTCTCGCGATCGACGCTGACCGCGACGCAAAGTGGAAGTCCGTTGTCCATCATGTAGGTAAAGCGCCCGTTGCCGAGGCGTTCGATCACGCGCCGCACCGACTCTTCGGCGTTGTCCATGACGTGGCGCATATAGGCGCTGACCGTCGGCCAGCCGTATTGCGCAACGACGCGACGCAGCTCCTGCACGCCCTTCTCGTTGGCGGCGACCTGCGCCTTGATGTCGGCGACATTCACGTCCGGGCTGCGCGCGGGATATTTCGCGCCACGCAGCAGGGCCCGGAAATCGGTCTCGCGGAAATGCCCGCCATCCACCAGCAGGAAATCGTCGATGACGACGCCTTCCTCCTCCAGCGTGCGCGAGCCGGGCGGCGTGGAACCCGGAGTGGTGCCGCCGATATCGGCGTGATGGCCACGCGAGCCGACGAAGAACAAGATAGTTCCCCCGGCTTCGTCGAACACTGGCGTAATGACAGTCACGTCGGGCAAATGCGTGCCGCCATTGAACGGGTTGTTCAGCGCCACCACGTCGCCCGGCTTCAGCGATCCGCCGCGGTGACGCAGGACAGTGCGCACACTCTCGCCCATCGCACCCAGATGCACGGGAACATGCGGCGCGTTCGCCACCAGGAAGCCGGCGGCGTCGAAAATGGCGCAGGAAAAGTCCAGCCGCTCCTTGATGTTGACGCTCATCGACGTGTTCTGCAGCACCGCCCCGGTCTGTTCCGCCACGTTCATGAACAGGTTGTTGAACAGCTCGAGCAATACCGGGTCCGGCTTATCGCTGCCCGGCGCCACGCGCGTCGGCAGTGGCTCGGTACGGCGCAGCATCATGTGGTCCAGCTTCGTGATCTCCGCCGTCCAGCCGGGTTCGATGACGGTCGTCGCATTGGCCTCGCGCACCAGCGCGGGCCCAGCGATGCGATCGCCGGCCAGCAGATCGGCCCGATCGAACACCGGTGCGGCATGTTCCGCGTTGCCGGTGAACATGCGCACCGCGTCGATCGGTGCCGGCGCACCCGCTTCTCGCGTTTGAGCCAAGGTTTCGCGCACGGTCTCGCCCGGGGCGATCGCCTCCACCGCCACCGCCTCCACCACCAGCGCGCGCTCCGGCGTGGCGAAACCGAAACGCGCACGATGCGCCGCGGTGAAGTCCGCGACGACCAGGTCATAGTGACGCAGCGCAACGATCAAGGCTGCCTCGGTGCCGGCATAACGCACGTGCAGCGAACGCGACGTGGTGATGCACCCGGCGTCGGCACCTTGCGCCGCCAGCGCCACTTCCGCCTCGAGCGCCAGCCGGTCGCCAACGTCCTCCAACTCCCGCATCGTCTCCGGCTCTAACGGCACCTCCACCGCCTGCTCGCGCATCACCGTTTGGTCCGCGAGTCCCATGCCGTAAGCAGACAACACGCCGGCAAACGGATGGATGAACACCGTCTCCATCCCGAGCGCATCGGCCACCAGGCAGGCGTGCTGGCCACCCGCGCCACCGAAGCATTGCAACGCAAAGCGCGTCGCGTCATGGCCCTTCTGCACCGAGACCTGCTTGATCGCGTTCGCCATATTGGCAATGGCGACCTGGAGGAATCCCTCTGCCACCTGTCGCGGCGACCTCTGATGTCCGGTGGCGCGCGCGATTTCCTCAGCGAGATCGGCGAATTTTTCTCCCACGATGGCGGCGTCCAGAGGCGCATCGCCGTTCGGACCGAAGATCGCCGGGAAATGCGCGGACTGGATCTTGCCCACGCAGACATTGGCGTCGGTCACCGTCAGCGGTCCGCCGCGCCGATAACACGCCGGCCCCGGCTCGGCGCCGGCAGAATCCGGACCGACGCGGAACCGCGCGCCATCGAAATGCAGGATCGAGCCGCCGCCTGCCGCCACCGTGTTGATCGCCATCATCGGCGCGCGCAGCCGCACGCCGGCCACCGCGGTTTCGAACGCGCGCTCGAACCCGCCGTCGTACAACGCGACGTCGGTGGATGTACCGCCCATGTCGAAGCCGATGATGCGGTCGATGCCCGCCATTGCCGCGGTGCGCGCCGCGCCGACGATGCCGCCGGCCGGTCCCGACAGAATCGCGTCCTTGCCCTGGAAGCCGTGCGCCTCGGCCAGGCCGCCGTTCGACTGCATGAAATACAGCCGCACGCCGGCGAGTTCGTTCTCCACCTGCGCGACGTAACGACGCAGGATCGGCGAGAGATACGCGTCCACCACCGTGGTGTCGCCGCGCGGCACCAGCCGCAGCAGAGGGCTGACGACGTGGCTGACCGAAACCTGGGTGAACCCGACCTCGCGCGCCAATGCCGCCAGGCGTTGCTCATGCTCCGGGTATTTCCAGGCATGCATCAGCACGATGGCGCAGGCGGCGATGCCCTCGGCGCGCACCGCGGCCAGCTCGTGGCGCGCGGCGGTTTCGTCCAGGTGTTCGATTTCCTCGCCATCGACGCCGACGCGGCCGGAGACCTCCAGCACGGCTTCGTAAAGCATCGTGGGCAGCGTGATGGCGAGATCGAACAGCCGCGGACGGGCCTGGTTGCCGATACGCAACGCGTCGGCGAAGCCACGGTTGACCAACAGCAGTGTGCGCTCGCCCTTGCGCTCGAGCAGAGCGTTGGTGGCGACGGTGGTACCCATTTTGACGGCGCCGATGCGACCGAGGGGAATTGGCGCGTCGAGTGGAATCCCAAGCAGGGCCTTGATGCCGGCGATCGCGGCGTCGCTATAGCGGCCGGGGTTTTCCGACAGCAGCTTGTGGGTGGTAAGCCGCCCGTCGGGGTCGCGCGCGACGATGTCGGTGAACGTGCCGCCGCGGTCGATCCAGAACTGCCATTTTTGCCCGGTCATGCGCGCCGGTTTGGCAGCGGCGGACGGGCGGCGCAAGTCCCTCAGCCTTTCCCATCCGGCCGGTCTCGCTCTATCGTGCGCCACTCACATGTCGAGATACTTCGCATGCCGCACCCGCCGATAACCTCGCTCGCCGATTTGCGCGCCGCGCGCGCCGCTCTGGAACGCCGCGTGGAGGAACGCCAGCGCGAGCTTGGTCCCGACGATCCGGCGCTTGCCGACGATCTGCGCGATCTCGGCCGCCTGGCGCACGACCTTGGCGACTTCACCGACGCGGCGGCGCTGCTGGAGCGGGCGCGCGTGCTGCACAGCGCGGCGTTCGGCGCGAACCATCCGGAGGTGGCGACCGACCTCAACCACCTCGGCCTGGTGCTGCACGATGCGGGCGACGTGGAGGTGGCGCACGCGGTGCTGGAACGCGCCCTGGCGCTGGATGAGCAAGCGCTGGGGCCGGACCATCCGAGTATCGGCCGCGATGCGAACAACCTGGCCGGGGTGTTGCGCGACCTGGGGGACGCTTATGGCGCACAGGTGGCGCTGCAATATGCGCTGGATATCTACACGCGCACGCTCGGCGCCGAGCATCCGACGACGCGCGCAGTGGCGGCGAATCTGGCCGGGCTGGGGCGATCATAACCCGGCTCCAGAGTCACACTTTCGGCGATCGCATACATGACCTTTGGCAGCCATTCCAATTCATAACCGGTGAGAAAGCCGACGATGAACGGCGCCTTGGCGGGCCGCGCCGTGCACCGTGCCGCCTCCGCCGCCGCTTCCACCTGAAGCAGCATCGGGCGGGCATGATCGAGGAAAACACGTCCCGCCCGGACAAGCTCCATCCCGCGTAAGCTGCGGATGATCAACTGGACACCCAGCTCGGACTCAAGGTCACGGACCTGTCTGCTCAATGATGGCTGCGCCGTGCGCCGCCGCTGTTCAGCCGCGTGCGTACGGATACACTACCCGCTATGGGAACTCTCGTGGGACAGGTGCGCATCATGGGCAGCGGTTTCGAACTCGTCAGACCATTGCCGGGCGCCACGTTTGGCGGCCGGATCGAGTTTCGTGGCGATGGCGGAGCACGCGCGCTGATCGCAGCGGCGGAACATGACCCCGATGCCCTGCCGCATGCGCTGGCTGAGAGCAGCGGCCTGGTGTTGCTGCCTGGTATGCAGGCCATGGCCGACGAACCGGAGCTGCTGGTGCGGCTCAGCAGATTGTTCGGCACCGAGGTGGAGGACTATCGCCAGACGCTAACGCCGCGCAACATGGTGCACGAAAGCGTGCCGGAGATCTTCGTCGTCTCAAACATTCCGCCGGCCAGCCGTCCGCCACCGCGCCGACCGGACCCGCCGCTGACACCGGAGGGCAAGTTGCCGGTGCAGTTTCCCCATCGCCGCGGCTGGCACACCGATCAGAGCTACCGCCGCCCGCCGCCCGACATCTCACTGTTCCTCGCGGTCATTCCGGTGCCGCAAGGCCAGGGCCAGACGCTGTTTGCCGACGGCACCGCGGCTTATGCGGCGTTGCCGCCGGAGTTGAAGGCGCGCGTCGACGTCCTGGAGGGAGTCCATGTCAGCCTCAGCGCCGGACGGGGTCGCAACGACGTGCTGGAAGGCAAGACGCCGCGCGCGCTGGGGCCGCATGAGCAACCGCAGCGTCAGCCGCTGGTGCGCGAGCATCCGGTCACCGGCAAGCGGGCGCTCTACATGTGCGAGTACGGCCAGATGGATTGGGTGGACGGCCCGATCGCCGGAATGCAGCCTGGACCGCATGGCGACGGGGCGCGCCTGCTGGAGGCGTTGGTGACGCATACCACGCAGCCCCGTTTCGTCTACGTGCATGAATGGGCGCGCGGCGACCTGATCGTGTGGGACAATCGCTGCCTGATCCACGCCGCCACGTGGTTCGACGCCGACACTTTGCAACGGCTGATGTGGCGCACCACGGTCAGCGGCAATCCGGGCGCGCTGTATCGCGGCGAGAAGAAGAGCTGGATTCCCGAACAGCAGGCGGCGGAGTGATTTCCTGCTGACGCTTTCTCAAACGGGGCGATGCAACTCAGCTCGAGGGCGGGTGACCGTGCGCCTGCCAGCTTTGAACACAGCCAAGGGCGGGCAGATCTCGGCCACCGCTTGTTCTGGCGTGCTGGCATCCAGCACCACGATGTCCGCCGGGTTGCCAACGCAGATTCCATAATCCGCGAGGTTCATCAATCTGGCGGAGCGTTCCGTAAGCATCCCGAAGCACTCCAGCAGCTTGCTCGCACTACCGATCTGGCACACGTTGGCCTGGAGGTTGGCCATTCGCAGCAGACTGCAATCACCCAGCGGCGTGAACGGGTTGAGCACATTGTTGGTGGAGATGGAGCAATTCACGCCATGCTCGGCCAGCAGGTTCACGTCCACCAAGCCGCGTCGGACGCTATGGGTCTGGTCGCGTCCCATCATGAACAGGTCGGTTGCCGGCAACACGGTCACCGCCACGCCCGCTCGGGCAATGCGTCTCGCCAGGTCAGCAAGATCGTCGGGCGGCAGGGTAGAGTATTTGCAGCCATGTCCAATCGCTACCCGTCCGCCAAGGCCGTATCGCTCGGTCAGGTTACAGACGAGATGGATATCCAAATGCTCTGCCGTGTTACCGGAATCCAGGTGCATATCGATGTCCACGTCGAATTCGCGTGCCAGCGCGAATATGCGGTTGATCTGTCCAGCGGAATCGGGATCATAGTTCGGCGCGGCGCCCACCACTTTGACCCCGCGTCGCAACGCCTCGATCACAAGCTGTTCGGACCGAGGATTATTGGTAAGCCCTTCCTGCGGGAACGCGCATATTTCAATGTCGATGGCCCAGGCGTAATCGCGCCGCAGCGCCTGGATCGCCTCGAAGCTGCGCATCTCGACTCCAGCATCGAGCTCGAGATGGGTTCGCATCCGCGTGGTACCTTGCTTGATGCATTTCTCGAGCGTTCGCGCGGCACGCGAGTACACGTCCTCGACAGTGAAACTGGTCTTCACCGCGGCGACGCGCGGCACGGCATTGGCAAGGCGACCATCTTCCGGCGCGCACCGATCGATGATGCAGGATTTGTCGAGATGGATGTGGGTTTCGACAAAGCCGGGACAAACGATGCAGCCATCGGCGTCGAATACGTCAGCATCCGCGGCCAGATGCGGCTCGATTGCGACAATTCGGCCGGCTTCGACGCCAATATCGACCAGGAGGTCTTCGGGCACACTCGACAGGCGTGCGTTGCGAACCATCAGCTCCATATTCCCTCGCTTTCAAGCCATCCTATCATCGGCGCGCGCACGCGATCAACGCGTGCTGCGGACAGGTGATATTGCTGAACGCACCGCTCTGATCGCCTGGCCGGGTCAGCAACATCGCAGGTCCTGTGTCTGAGTGCTGTTGGCTTACTGGCGCGGAGTTCGCAGAGATCACTGAGAAAGGTTTGCTGATCCGTGCGGGCGGGCAAGCCACGGTCAGCAATGGAATCGCCGCGGTGTCGCCCCAACCGGTGCCGGCTCGGTCTGTGCACGGCGGACAGCGCTTTAGAATTGCCCCACACCAGTGTCTCATTGAACGCGCCTATCGTACAGCCACATCTGCTGACAACGACCACACAGCAATATTCAAACTTAGGCCGCCGGACGGCCATTCGTTCACGAGGTGTGCGACACGCCACGGGGCATCCATAGCCCGTAGCCCAGCGCGGTCAGAGTCGCGACCAGCGCCGCCGCGGCAAGCACGTAGATCCCGGCTTCGAAGCTGCCTGTGGCGTCCTTGGCGTAGCCCACCGCGATCGGGCCAAGATAGCTGAACACGTTGCTCAGTGAGTTGATCAGCGCCACCGCAGCGGCCAGGGCCGGACCGGTGAGGAAGCTGGAGGGCAGCGGCCAGAGCGGCGCTTTCACGCCGTAGATGCCGACGGTGGCCAGCGAGAACGCCGCCAGCGCCCAAAGGCTGCCGTGCAGCATCCCGGCCAGCACCAGGCCGATCGTCGCGCAGGCGCAGGTGACGACCAGGATCCAGATGCGGTCATTGGTGCGGTCGGAGATGTGGCCGCACACGACCATGGCGATCGTGCCGAAGATGTAGGGTATCGCGGTGAGCAATCCCGCTTCGGTGTTCGACACGCCGGTGCTCTTCAAAATCTGCGGCAGGAACAGGATCAACCCGATGGCCGCCATCGTCATGCCGCCGAGCAATAGCGACAGCGCCAGCACGCGCGGATTCGCCATCGCCGCTAGGACCGAGTAGACGCGCACGGCTTCGATCTCGTGCGTTTCGTTCGCCAGTTCGGCCTCCAGCCAGGCACGCTCCTCCGGCTTCAGCCAGCGTGCGTCACGCGGTTGCTCGCGCAGGAGGAACAGGACGGAGACACCGACCACTACGGTGGCCCCGCCCTCGCACAGAAACATCCATTGCCAGCCGTGCAGCCCGGCGATGCCATCCAACTGGAGGAACGCCGTGGACAGCGGCGCGCCGATCACGGTGGCCAGCGGCAGGCTGGTCAGGAACCACCCGACCACCCGGCCACGGTGTCGCTGCGGGAACCAGCGATAGAAGTACACCATCAGGCCGGGGAACAATCCGGCCTCAGCCGCGCCGAGCAATACACGAACAATGAAGAAGCTGACCGGGCCGGTGACCAGAGCGGTTGCCGCGGACAACAGTCCCCATGAGATCATGATGCGGGCGATCCAGATCCGCGCGCCCACTTTCTGCAGGATGATGTTGGAAGGAACCTCGAGCAAGCAATAGCCCCAAAAGAACGCGCCGGCGGTGAGGCCGTAGATGTGGGCGCTAAGGCCGATATCGCGATTCATTGTAAGCGCCGCGAAGCTGACATTGATGCGGTCGACGTAGCACAGGATGTAGAGCACGAAGGCGTAGGGAACCAGGCGCAAATAGACCTTCCGCAGGGCGGTCTTCTCCAGGTTCGTCACCACAGAACCGTCCATCGGCGGCCTCCCGAATGGAGCAATGGCGAAACTTGCCTAACGCGGCCCACTGTTGGCTGCGGAGCCGATCGAACGCGTCGACCACTATCTACTCGTTCGCCTTATGGGCCGAAAGGCCCGGGCGCGCCATGCTCGCGGTCGTCACGCGTCCGGCCACCGCGTGCGAGCCGCAGGTGTCGCGCAAATTGGCGCTCTACAGACGCCTGGATCTGTCGAGATCGATTGGCGCGCTGCCGAAAGCATGCTGCCGGCGCAAGCGCTTCGTGCGGTGCTTCTGATACGCAGCAATCTCGCGCGCCACCTGAAGGCGGCGGTCGAATTCCAGGTGCGTTATCGAGGCGACGACGACCGACGTTGCGGTCGGCTCGTCGAAGGCCAGGTGACACATAATCCCACCTTCGTCGCCGGCGTAGTCAACGCGTGTTACGGTGCACGCCGGCCTGATCCTTGCAGTTATGGACCGCTGGCGCAGGGTCGCGAGCAGCCGTGGCGTGCCGGCCGCTTGTAGCGGCAGCGAACCGCGCAACTGCTGGAAAAGGCGTTCGACCTGATCCGGATTGTCGATCATGCATTGCTCGCGCGACTCGGGACGCGCGATTGTAGCAAAACGGCCGGTGGGCGACGATGTCGGAGGTGACGCAACGCACCGACCCGATCACCCTCATTGCTCACGCACGTCGACCTCTTCCGCTACCGCGGGAGAGGTCTTCCCTACGCCGCCCCCCGCGCCGCCACCGCCCGCCCGTCGCGGATGTCCAGCCGCCTTCCGCCGAACCCGTGCGCGGCGGTGGAGTGGCTGGCCAGCAGCACCGTGCGACCCATCGCCAGTCGGCGCAGGCTGTCCAACACCTCCGCCTCGGTCGCCGGGTCCAGATGCGCGGTCGGCTCGTCCAGCAGCAGCAGAGGCGCGTTCTTCAGGAATGCCCGGGCGATCGCCACGCGCTGCGCCTGGCCGCCGGACAGGCCGTAGCCGCCCTCGCCCACCAGCGTATCCAGCGCGTCCGGCAGGGTCGCAGCGAACTCCGCCACGCGGGCGTTGTGCGCGGCCTCCGCCACTTCGTCGTCGGTCGCCTCGGGTCGGGCAAAGCGGATGTTGTCGCGGATCGAGCCGGCGAACAGCACCGGGCGCTGGCCGATCCAGGCGGTCAGGCGGGACAGCGCCTGCGGCACGAGGTCGGTGATATCGGCGCCGTTGATGGTTACCCGGCCGCTGTCGGGGCGGACGAAGCCGAGCAAAATCTCGATGCAGGAGGACTTGCCCGCGCCGGAGGGGCCGGCGAGGACAAGCGTCTCCCCGGCGGGAACGCGGAAAGACAGCCCGTCCAGGGCGGGGCCACGCGAGGGGTCCCAGGTGAGCCGCACGTTCTCGAACGCCACGGTCACGCCCTGGGCGGCGACGGTGCGCACCTCACGCGCGGGCGCGGGCGGCGGGGCCGGCGGCAGGTCGATCAGTGACTCGGCCGCGCCGGTGGCGTGCAGCCGGTCCTGGTAGGCGGCGGCGAAGGTCCGCAACGGGGCGAAGAACTCCGGCACCAGCAGCAGCACGAACAGCGCCAGGCCGGGCTGGCCCAGGCGGCCGGCCAGCAGCGCCAGGCCATAGCGGATTGCCAGCACGACCAGGGCGGCGACGGCGGCCAGGTCCAACGCGGCCGACGACAGGAACGCGACGCGCAGCACCCGCATGGTGCGGGCGCGCAGCTCGTCGGCCGCCGCCGCCAGAGCCTGCGCCTCGGATTCGGCGCGCCCGAGCAAGACGATGGTGGCGATGCCGCGCACCCGGTCGAGGAAGCGAGCCTGCAGCCGAGCCAGCGCCAGGAACTGGTGGCGCGAGGCGGCGGCCGCGCCGATACCGGCCGCCGCCATGCCGACCGGCACCAGCAGGCCGGCGAGCAGCAGTACCAGCCCCGCGAACGTGTCCGCCCAGAGCGCCGCCAACAGGACCAGGAGCGGGCCGGCGACAGCGAAGCTCGAGGCCGGGATCCAGCGCGCGTAGAGACCGTCCAGCGCCTCCACCCGGTCCACCACGATGGCGGCTAGGTCGCCGGAATGGCGGGCGCGCAGCAGCTTCGGGCCGGCGTGCAGCAGCCGGGTCAGCGCATCGGTGCGCAGCCGCCGGCGGGAGGCGGCGCCGGCGTTGAAAGCGGCGGCCTCGGTGGCATAGGCCAGGCCGGCACGCAGCAGCGCGGCGGCGGCAAAGCCCAGCAGCAGCGGCATCGCGCTGCCGCCCGGCTCAAGGCCAGCGCCGGCCTTTTGGCCGGTCAGTGCATCGGCCAGCAGGAAGGCGACGCACCAGGCCTGGCCGATCGCCAGCACGGTGCCGAGCAGCGAAAGCAACAGCACCGGACGCGCCGCCGGGTTGCCGGCGCGTTGCTCACCACGCAGCCACGCCCGCGCGGCCACCTTGCTCTGTCCCGATTCCATGCGGTGTCCGCTTAACCCAGGGACACGGGGATGCCCAGAGCCGGCCGGTTAAAACGCGGCAAGCCGCGCGTGCCCGGCGCACAGGCCGGACCAGGATCGGCTCGCGGAGGGGTAGGTAACCACCCCCTGTCGCGTTGGACGCCTCAGTACATTACGTCGCCGCCGTTCGGCGACAGAGATGCCCCAACGTAGAACCCGCCCTGCGGCCCGGCGAGCAATAGCGCGGTCGCGGCAATCTCCTCGGGGCGACCGAAACGGTGGACTGGGAGTGCGTCGATGAAGGCCTGGCGATCGGCGGGCTCCATCGTCGCGGTCAGGTCGGTATCGATCGGTCCTGGCGCGATGGCGTTGACGCGCACGCCCTTCGGCGTCGCCTCGCACGCCAGCGCGCGGGTGAAGCCCATGATCGCCGCCTTGGCCGCGGAGTACGGGGCCGAGTTCACCGCGCCCTTCAACCCGCGTTGCGACGCGACGTTGATGATGCAGCCGTGGCCGCGCGCCACCATCGCCGGATAGACCGCCTGGGCCATGAAGAACATGCCCTTCAGGTGCACCGCGACGATGCGATCGAATTCTTCCTCGGTGTAGGCCTCGAACGGCTTGCGGATATTCATCCCCGCGTTGTTGAACAGGATGTCGATCGGGCCGAGCGCGGCGACGACCCGGGCGGCAAAGGCGCGCGTCGCAGCGGTATCCGCCACGTCGAGGGAACGGTGCATCGCCCGTCGCCCCAGTGCGGTGATCTCGCCCGCTGTCGCATCGGCCTTGGCGCCGTCGTCGAGATGGCAGAAGGCGATGTCGGCACCCTCGGCAGCAAAGGCCAGCGCCGTGGCGCGACCGATGCCGCGCGACCCGCCGGTTACCAGCGCGACCTGTCCCGCAAGCTGCATGTTACTTACTCCGTAGATTACCGAATCAACTTCCCACGGCGAGGCGGTGCTACCAGGGCCAATCGGACACGCCCGACGTGGCCAAGGTTCTCCACTTCAGCAACACCGGCGCTGCCCTGCCACCGCTTCCGGTGCTCGACGCGGGCACCGGTAACAGGGCGTGCGAGGCCGCCATCAACGGCTACGAGGCCGCGGCCGAGGCGGCCGACCGCATCGCGGACGTCTACGACGCCGCCGCTCCCGTTCACTGACTGAGATCCTGGGACGGGCGACTGACTGGCGACGGCAAGGTGGCGACGACACTGTCGGATAACTTTACACTATTCTGAATTCGCAATGACGGTGCAGCGGTTAACGGCCTGTGATTCGGGGCTTTTCTGTGGTGGCACGAAATTTGCTCCTCACTCACGCCAATGTGAAAGGAGAGTAATAATGACCATCAAGACGCTTCTCGCGGCCAGCGTGGCGGTCGCCGGACTTCTGGGGGCTGGTGCGGCCAACGCCACCCTCTATGAGTACACCTACGTGGACAGCATCTCCTCCGCCAGCACCCCTGGCATTTCGGTGGGTGACACGTTCACGACGCACCTGTTCATCAACTCGGCCAGCCCCGACAACCAGGTCTGGTCTGCTGGCGATACCGACGGCTTCACTATTTCGGCCGGCACCTATCACGCCAGCTACAGCGTCGTGTGGCAGCCCAATTTCGAGTTTGACACGGATGGCAGCGGCAATGCCACCGCCGTCCAGTTCTACGGGACCGATCCCTCCTCGCACAACGTGGACAATTTCGGCTCCTGGACCGGCGACACCGTCTATGGCAACGCCTCCTTCTGCGACTTCAACGGCAACTGCAATAACATTACGGCCGGCACATTCAACAACGTGGGCCAGTGGACCTTCAACGGCGCCGTCACTGCGCCAGAGCCGACCAGCATGGCGATGATCGGCATCGGCATTCTCGGTCTCGGCGCTAGCCGCCGCCGCCGCGCCTGACCACGGACTGTCGGGAAATTTTAAACCAGCGGCGCCCGAGGGCGTCGCTGTTATTATTTGGTTCCACGGGGCCATTTGGTCGCTTCCGCCGGGACAACAACGCGGTTCCTGACGTACCCGCTATTCGGCGCCAGGCCGTTTTCTGCGTCATACCGACGCAGGTTGGTATGAACCACTGTACTGTTCGAAAGGTTGCCAGTCATGGACGGCGAGGCCTCCGGCCTTCGCCGGGGCATGCTTCGCCCGCCATGACGGGGTGGGCGTTGTCGCAGCGACTCGGAAGCGACTGGTCTGTGACGAACCCCTACAGCCGCGGTCCGGCGAACATGTCTTCCGCCACTTTGCGGTGCTGCCACTTGCCGTCGGCCAGTGCGCCCTTCCACGTGCCACTCTCCACGACGATCTTCCCCCGCAGAATCGTAAGGCACGGCCACGCTTCCATCTTGCGGCCTTCCCACGGCGTGTAGTCCGTCTCGTGAAGGTCCTCGGCGCGGATCACCCGCTTGTCGGCCGGGTCCAGCACGCAGATATCCGCGTCCGAGCCCGCCGCCAGCGCGCCCTTGCGCGGATACAGCCCCATGATCTTCGCCGCATTGGTCGATACCAGATCGACATAGCGCGACAACGCATAGCCGCGCTTGCCGACCATCTCGGTATACATCAGCGCCACCCGCGGTTCGACGCCGGCATTGCCGCCGGTAGTGTCGTCGATCCGCGCGCCTTGCAGCTTCTTTGCTAACGTGCAGCAGATCTCGTCGGTGGCAACGCAGTTGATGCAGCCGTCCAGCGTGCCGGCCCACAGCGCCGCCTGATCCTCGGCCGATTTCAGCGACGGATAGGTGTGGTAGATCTGCCCGCGCGGCGTCTTGTAGTCGTCCTTCGTGTAGAGCATGTACTGGTGCAGCGATTCGCCGTAGATCGGCACGCCGCGAGCGCGCGCCTCGCGAATCGCCGACACGCCGCTCGCCGCGCTGGTGTGCATCATGTACAGCGCGGTGCCCGGCACCTTTTCCGCCAACCGGATGACGCGGCGGAACGAAATGTCCTCCGACAGCGTGTTGTGCACCTCGGCCATGTTCTCGAAGCCGGTGCGGCCTTCGCGGATCAGCTTGCCGTACATATGCATCACGATGTCATTGTCCTCGGAGTGGATCACCCCGAGTCCACGCTGCGCCGCCAGCACCTGGAACACCTCCCAGATGTCGCCGAAATCCACCATGCGCCCCTTGCGCGACGGCGTGATGTCGGTGGTGAAGATCTTCACCGTTGGGAAGCCGGCCTGGATCGCTTCCGCAAGCTGCCCCGGAAGGTCAACCGGCAGCGCGCCCTCCACCATGATGTGCTGGGCGTAGTCGCAGGCGCAGTGGCCGTGCCAGTCGGCCTCGCGTAGCGCGATCGATTTTTGTAGGTCGGCGTCCTGATTGGCACGGGTGAAGTCGATGATCGTGGTGGTGCCGCCATGCACCGCGGCTTTGCCCACCACGTCCGGCGGATCGGTTTCTCCCGCAGTGCCGTCGGGATTGGGCAGGAACCACTTGCAGTGCACATGCGGATCGATGCCGCCGGGCATGATTATTCTCCCGGTCGCGTCGATCAGCCGCGTGCCGTCGGCCACCGGCAGGCTGCCCTTGGCGGCGACCGCGACGATCTTTTCCCCGGCGATGGCGATGTCGAACGCTCCGACGCCCTGCGGCGTCACCACCGTATCGCCACGCAGTATCAGGTCCACCATGGCGTCCCTCCCCCGCTTCCGGCGCACATGGTTCCGCGTTCGGCCCCGCCCGGCAAGAGCAGACTGCGCGCAGCTTCAGGGCGGCCGAGTGAACGGCGGAGCCGATATGAGCCGCCGTTACCCCTTTCTTTGTGCAAAGCGCGGGACCATTAACGCCAGCACCTTGATCCGTGCGGCTCGCTCGCATAACAGCAAACAGCGATGGAGGAACCGACATGGCCGGGCGACAGCGCGTGCTTCTGCTGACCGGGGCGAGCCGGGGAATCGGCCACGCCACGGTGAAGGCGTTCGAAGAGGCGGGCTGGCGGGTGCTGACCATCTCGCGTGAGGCGTTCGATCCCCGCTGCCCGTGGAAGGGCGGTTTGCTGAATCACGTCCAACTCGATCTGGCCGACATCGCCAACGTGCTGGCGGCGATGCCGCGGCTGCACGACATCATCGGCGGCGGGCTGGACGCACTGGTCAACAACGCGGCGATTTCGCCGAAAGCGCCGGATGGCGGCAAGATCAAGGCGCTGGAGATGGGCTACGCCGACTGGCTGCACATCTTCAACGTCAACTTCTTCGCCTGCGTGGCGCTGGTGCAAGGACTGCGCGCGCCGCTCGAGGCGGCGCAGGGCACTGTGATCAACATGACCTCGATCGTCGGGTCGCGGGTGCATCCGTTCGCGTCCGCCGCCTATGCGACCTCGAAGGCGGCGCTGTGGGCATTGACCCGGGAACTGGCGGCGGATTTCGGGCGATCCGGCGTGCGGGTGAACGCGGTGTCGCCGGGGGAGATCGATACCGGCATCCTGTCGCCGGGAACCGAGGCGATCGTGGAGCGCGACATCCCGCTGCGCCGGCTGGGTAGCCCGCGGGAGGTGGCCGACCTGCTGCTGTTCCTTTGCTCCGAGAGGGCACGTTATGTCTCCGGATCGGAGATCCACATCGACGGCGGACAGCGGGTTTAGCGCGGCGTTCTTCGTCCGGTGCGTGCGTCCACGGCCAAGCCTGGTTGGCCGTGCGTGAGGCAAGGCGGGCAACTGGGGCCGGTCATTGGCAGCGCATCGACCGGGCGATGTGCCCGATAGCCGATCTCGGATGTGTCCCGGTGCTGCACGCCTGAGCCTGACGGCGCGATCGCCACTGCAAGTGGACGCTTGGGGTAGAGTCGGGATGTGGCGCGGTGGCGTTAGGTCGGGCATGTCCGTTGCCGCCCCTTTCGTCTGACGGTGCCTTA
>Ga0209415_10004448_pt1 | contig 25671 bp, 27 predicted proteins | sample PeaSoiSIISIP2007_FD_187696 | JGI IMG/M metagenome (GOLD analysis project Ga0209415, IMG submission 187696) | Peat soil microbial communities from Weissenstadt, Germany - SII-SIP-2007 (SPAdes) (version 2) | ecosystem: Environmental > Terrestrial > Soil > Wetlands > Peat | place: Germany... | reverse complement strand
GGCAGTGCCGGCCGCTCGGGCAGTGCCGGCCGCTCGGGCAGTGCCGGCCGCTCGGGCAGTGCCGGCCGCTCGGGCAGGATCGGCTGACCCGCACGGGCTGCTAGCGAACCTGGTGCGGCAGGAAGACCGCCGCGCCGGCGTCGCGTGCGGACAGCGCCCCGGTCACCCGCGCCAGCCCGTACGGCGGAAGGTAGTCGGGCAGCTCCGCTTCCGCCGTGAAGCGGAACCCGTCCAGTTCCTCCTCCTGCACCGAGATTCCCGATCCGTCGGCCAGCTGGCCCCCGTCGAAGATGAAATGCATCATCGGCCTGGCCTGATCACCGAACGGCCTGCCCCAGTCCGTCAGTAGCAGACGGCCGACCGGCAGCGCCAGCCCGAGTTCCTCGGCCAGCTCACGGCCGCATCCGGCCTGCGGCGGCTCGCCGAACTCGCAGATCCCTCCGGGCAGCGACCACAGCTCGCGGTAGTTGGGCTTCACCAGCAGCACCCGGCGGCGCGGATCGGTGATCAGCGCGCCGGCCGCGACGACAACTCCGGCGAGCCCCGCATACCAGGTGTCGGCGTCGGTGCGGGCGGCAGGCATCGGCGGCTATCCTTCCGTCAGCCCGGCAGCGGCGGCCAGGTAGGCCGTGAGGTTGCCAGGGAGCACCGGCGTCTGCTCGCCGCTGGTCATGTCGCGGACCGTCACGGTCCCGGCCTCCTGCTCGGCGCTGCCGTAGATCAGGCACCAGCGCGCGCCCTGATCGGCGGCCCAGCGCAGCTGCCTGCCGAGCTTGCCCGACGAGCCCAGGTACACGCTGGAGCGCAGGCCCGCCGCACGAGACGCGGCGGCGAACGAGTAGCACTGGACGGCGTACCGCTGATCGAGCACCGCGACCGCGACGTCGAGTCGCCGCCGCGGCGCCACGTCCGGGCCCTGAACCATCAGGATCCGCTCGATTCCCAGCGAGGCGCCGGTGGCCGGCATCTCGGGACCGCCTAGCTGACCGATCAGGTGGTCGTACCGGCCGCCGCCGCCCAGCGAGCCGGGGATGCCGGGCGCGACGTGCTCCCAGATCGGACCCGTGTAGTAGCTGAGCCCCCGCACCATCCGCGGCGTGAAGACGATCCGGTCCGGCGGAAGCTCCGCCGAGACCAGAGCCAGCAGGTCGTCAAGCGCGCTGAGGCCAGCCATGGCGCGCTCGCTCGGCTTGAGCGCCAGCCGGATCCGCTCGTGGCTGTCGTCCGCGGTGAGCGCGCGAACCAGCTCGCCGGCCTTGTCGCCAAGGCCCATGTCCCGCAGCTCGGAGGCGACGGCTTCCGGCCGGAGCTTGTCGAGCTTGTCCAGGACGATCAGCGCGCGGGGTCCGGTCTGCTCGGGAATGTCGTACGCGTCCAGCAGCCCGGCCAGCACCTGCCGCGAGTTCAGCAGGATGGTGAAGTCGGTCACTCCGAGCGCGACCAGCGCGTCGTGCTGAGCGCAGATCACCTCGGCGTCCGCGATCGGCGAGATCGATCCGAGCGTGTCGAGGTCGCACTGCACGAACTCCCGGTACCTGCCCTTGCCCGGACGGTCGGCGCGCCAGACCGGCCCGATCGCGTAGCGCTTGTACGGGGACGGCAGCCGGCTGCCGTAGGCGGCGGCAACCCGGGCGAGCGGCACGGTCAGGTCATAACGCAGGGCGAGGTCAGCCTCGCCGGAGGCCTCGTGCTCTCCGCGCCGCATGATCTTGAAGATCAGCTTGTCGCCCTCGTCGCCGTACTTCCCCATCAGCACGTCGAGGCGCTCGAAGGCAGGGGTCTGCAAGGGCTCGAAGCCGTAGCCGCCGAAGACCGACCTGATCGCGGCGAACGCGCGCTCGCGGCGCTCGAACTCCTCGGCGAGGAAGTCACGGGTGCCGGACGGCGGATCAAACTGGGTAGGCATGCCAGCCATGATCCCCGATGCCGCTGCCCGCGTCACATCAGTTAGCGGCGCGCGTGTCACCGGCCGCGCGGCGGTCTCCGGCTTCGCCCGCCGCCCGCCGCCAGGTGCCGCCTCGGCCTGCTCGGCTAGCCTGGCATGGTGCGGCGCGGATTTCGGTGCCCGCCCGGCCTGCGCGGGGAGCGGCGGTCTGACGCATGACTGGCAGGCCGGCGTGTGACATTGATCACGGGGTGCCGGACCAGGACTAAGCCGTGCGCCCGGGGTGGTTGCAGCCTGCCGGACCACCCAAGGAGGCGAGAGTGCCCGGGAGCCAGAACTCGGCGCGGCTGGCCTCGGCGCCTTGCGGCTGGCCCCGAGAACCGGCTCGGGCAGCGACCCGCAGCTATCTGGGCACCGGTTACCGGAGCACGTCGCCGGGCGGGTTCGCGGTCTACCCGGGCGTCGTCTTCGGCGGCATATCGGTCGGCATGGCGGCAGCCGCTGACCTGCTCGCCACGCTGGGAGCGCGGGGCGTGCTGTTCGCGGCGGGAGCGGGAGGCACCCTGGCGGGCGCCGTCGGCAGCGTGATCTACCTGGCCAGGTATCGCGCGGCCGGGCGGATGCTCGCGCTGATTCAGGCCGGCCCGGCCGGGTCGGCGGACCCGGAGGGCCTGGCGGGACGCGGGTCCGGAGCGGCCGCCGCCGGAGCCGACGTAGTCTAGGCACGTGGTACTCGCACCCGGGGAGCGCAGGCTGCTGCGCATCGAGGCCAGGAACAGCCTGACGCCCGTCGAGCGCAAGCCGCCGTGGATCAGGACGAGGCTGCGCACCGGGCCCGAGTACACCGAGCTGCGGCAGCTGGTCAGGCGCGAGGGACTGCATACCGTCTGCGAGGAAGCCGCCTGCCCGAACATCTTCGAGTGCTGGGAAGACCGTGAGGCCACCTTCCTGATCGGCGGCGATCTGTGCACCAGGCGATGTGACTTCTGCCAGATCGCGACCGGCAGGCCAGGACCGCTGGATGCCGACGAGCCGCGCCGGGTCGCCGCCTCGGTCGCCGCGATGGGCCTGAGGTACGCGACGGTCACCGGGGTGGCACGCGACGACCTGCCCGATGGCGGCTCCTGGCTCTACGCGCAGACCTGCGCCGAGATCCACCGCGCGGTTCCCGGCTGCGGCGTCGAGCTGCTGATCCCCGACTTCGACGCGGAGCCTGACCTGCTGGCCGAGGTGTTCGCGGCCCGGCCCGAGGTGCTGGCGCACAACATCGAGACGGTGCCGAGGATCTTCCGTCAGATCAGGCCTGGCTTCCGCTATGACAGGTCACTCCAGGTGCTGCGCGCTGCCGGCGCGGCTGGCCTGATCACCAAGTCGAACCTGATCCTCGGCATGGGCGAGCAGCGCGAGGAGATCGGCCGGGCGATGACGGATCTGCGGGCGGCCGGGTGCGACCTGCTGACCATCACGCAGTACCTGCGGCCGTCGGTGCGGCACCACCCGGTGGACCGGTGGGTGACCCCGGAAGAGTTCGCTGAGCTGGGCGATGAGGCGATGGCGCTCGGTTTCGCCGGAGTCATGTCAGGCCCGCTGGTCCGCTCCTCGTACCGGGCAGGCAGGCTGTACCGGCAGGCCATCGAGCGGCCGGAAAGGCCAACACCATGACCGGGTTTCGCGCTCGTGATCGGTTGCTCGTATCCTCACAGCCATGGTGAAGAAGCCCGGCGGCGCTGCGGCGCAGGCGCCCAACAAGGCGGCGAAGAACGCGACCACAGATCAGGCCACACCGGGCCGCTTCAAGCAGATCGGCATGGTCGCCGGCCTGATCCGCAAGTCGAACCCGAAGGCCCTGCCGATCGTGGCCCTGACCGGGGTCGGCGTGATCGCGCTCTTCGTCCTGGTCGGCCTGCTGGTCGGCCCGGCGCCGTTCCTGATCCCGATCGGCGTGCTGCTCGGCGTGACGACGGCGATGATCGTGTTCGGCCGGTTCGCGCAGTCGGCGCAGTACGCGGCGATCGCCGGGCAGCCGGGCGCGGCGGCGGCCATCGTGCAGTCCATGCGCGGCAACTGGACAGTGACACCGGCCATCGCCGGCAACCGGAACATGGACATCGTGCACCGGGTCGTGGGGAAGCCAGGCGTGATCCTGCTCGGCGAGGGATCGCCCACCGGTTTGTCGAGCCTGCTCGCGGCCGAGAAGAAGAAGCTCGGCCGGGTCGCCTACGGCGTGCCGATCCACGAACTGCAGGTCGGCGAGGAGCAGGGCCAGATCCCGATCAGCAAGCTGCAGCGAAAGCTGATGGGCCTCCCCCGCACGCTCAAGCCGGCCGCCGTCCACGATCTGAACGGCCGGCTGAAGGCTCTTCCCTCCTCGCTCCAGACGCCCAAGGGGCCGATGCCCCGCCCCGGCCGGATGCCGAAGCCGCCGCGGCCGAGAACCCGCTGAGGCCGAGAACCCGCTGAGGCCGAGAACCCGCTGACGCCGGCCGCGGTCACAGCCTGCCGGGCGGCCGGCGGCGGTCAGGCCTGACGGTCAGATCCGGACGACCGCGGTGTCCGACGCCCGGTCGTGCAGCCCGCGCAGGTCGCGGTCCACGACCAGCGGCGGGATGACGCAGAGCAGCAGCACGGTCCGCACCACCGCCCACCCCCCGACCATCCGGCCGTCGAGCCTGGCCACCCGGATCCGCAGCAGGCGCTTGCCGACGGTGACGCCGGTCAGCGCTGTGAGGACGACGTCCTGGAGGGCGAATATCGCGAGCGTCCAGTACTGGACCTCCCAGTACGGCGGCCTGATCAGCGCCGCGGCCACGAACGCGGACAGGAACCAGTCGATGAACAGGGCACCGACCCGGCGTCCCATGCCGGAGATCGCGCCGGCTCCGGCCGCCGGGAAGCCAAGGCCGCCGCCCGGGTACTCCGGCTGACCCGAGCTGCCGTTGCGCGCTGCCGGACGACGCGCCGCCTGCCGTTCATCTGTCACAAACTCACAGTACTAGCGGGGCGGCCGGACTAGCGGGGCGGCCGGGGCCGAACCGGGCCGTACTGGCAGCGGCGACGAGCGCCGTGGCGCCTGCCGGTGGCACGTTGCCCGGATCGACCGTAACGCGCCCGAAACATTGGGGACACCGGAAGGAAACGGCGAGCCGCTAGCGTCATGCCAACTCAGCTGGCCCCAGGCGGCTCCGGCAGGCGCCGGACCAGCGAGACCGGTGCCCGGAGCGCAGGGGGCGCCCGGCGGAGCACGTCGGGCACGTCAGTGAGTATAGGGAGAGCTGATGTTCACAAGCGGTGAAGACGTCCTGCGGTATCTCGCGGACTCGGACGTCCAGTTCGTCGATGTCAGATTCTGCGACCTGCCTGGGACGATGCAGCACTTCACGGTCCCTGCCGGGGCGTTCGAGGAGCGGGTATTCACCGACGGCCTGATGTTCGACGGGTCGTCGATCCGCGGCTTCCAGCAGATCCACGAGTCGGACATGCTGCTGCTGCCCGATCCGACGACGGCGGTCGTCGATCCGTTCCGCACCCGCAAGACGCTGAACATGACGTTCTTCGTGCACGACCCGCTGACCAGCGAGCCCTACACCCGTGACCCGAGGAACGTGGCCCGCAAGGCCGAGGAGTACCTGCGCGGCAGCGGCATCGCCGACACGGTCTACTTCGGCCCGGAGGCCGAGTTCTACATCCTCGACTCGGCCAGGTTCGAGACCTCGGCCGCCGCCGGCTACTACTTCATCGACTCGATCGCCGGCGCGTGGAACACCGGCCGGGACGAGCCGGGCGGCAACCTGGCGTACAAGCCGCGGTACAAGGGCGGCTACTTCCCGGTCACGCCCGCGGACCACTTCGCCGACCTGCGGGCGGAGATGGCGGCCAAGCTGATGGAATGCGGCATCACCGTGGAGATGCAGCACCATGAGGTCGGCTCGGGCGGCCAGTCCGAGATCAACATCAGGTTCAACAGCCTGCTCCAGATGGCCGACAACCTGATGCTGTTCAAGTACGTGGTCAAGAACGTCGCCCGCGCGGCGGGCAAGACCGTGACGTTCATGCCCAAGCCGATCTTCGGCGACAACGGCTCTGGCATGCACTGCCACCAGAGCCTGTGGAAGGACGGCGAGCCGCTCTTCTACGACGAGGTCGGCTACGCTGGCCTGTCCGACATGGCCCGCCACTACATCGGCGGCCTGCTCAGGCACGCGCCGTCGCTGCTAGCCTTCACCAACCCGACCGTCAACTCCTACCATCGGCTGGTGCCGGGCTTCGAGGCCCCGGTCAACCTGGTCTACTCCCAGCGGAACAGGTCGGCCTGCGTCCGGATCCCGATCACCGGATCGAGCCCGAAGGCCAAGCGGCTGGAATTCCGCGTTCCCGACCCCTCGTGCAACCCGTACATGGCGTTCGCGGCCATGCTGATGGCCGGCCTGGACGGGATCAAGAACAAGATCGAGCCACCGGAGCCGGTCGACAAGGACCTGTACGAGCTGCCGCCGGACGAGGCACGGTCGATCCCGCAGGTGCCCGGCTCGCTGGACAAGGTGCTCGAGAGCCTGGAAGCCGATCACGAGTTCCTGCTCGACGGCGGCGTCTTCACCCCGGACCTGATCTCGACCTGGCTGGACTTCAAGCGGTCGCACGAGCTCGACCCGATCCGCCTCCGCCCGCACCCGCACGAGTTCGAGCTGTACTTCGACTGCTGAGCGGATTCTGCCTCTGAACTGGCCAGGTGCTCATCATGCACCATCATGGGCCGGGGCGGGGCCGTCAACCTCGCCGCTGAGCATGCCATCGACGGCCTTGCGCATGCGCTCGGATGCGGTCGGCATCAGGTGTGCGTAGACGTGGAGCGTGAACCTGGGTCGGTGTGCCCGAGGTACTCGGCCAGTGCGCGGGTACGACTCAGCCTCGGTGCCGGCGCTGACGTACCGCTGCATGCCGTCCAGACCGATGCGGTGCACCGTCGAGCCAGCGGGCGTCTGGTAGATCGCCCACCGGGCACCATGGCAAGCCTAGGCGCTCGGCGACTGCCGCTGGTCCGGGCCGGGATCGTCAGCCATCGGAACACGGATCCGGCGCGGCGCGGATCACGGTCGGCACGTCGCCGGCGACGACACCGAACCGCGTGCCGTTGTCCCACCTGACGTGGACCGTGGCCAGCGAATCGACCAGCTCGACAACCCCCGTCGCGCCGACGGGCGTGCTGAACCACTCATAGCCGTCCACGCGGACCAGCTCGACACGGTCGCCCCGCGTCGAGTCGGCGGGGCCGGTCACCGCTCGGCCAGTTCGGCGGCGGCCAGCAGGCTGGCCAGGGACTGGGCGCTGTGCCCGGCCAGGAACCGGCGGTGCCGGCCGTCCGGGCTTTTCCGCTCGGCGGACCAGACGTTCAGGATCGGCTCATGCTTGATCGACCACCGGCCGGCGAACCGCGCTTCCAGGTCGGTCGTGGTGATCGTCCAGCCATGCGCGCTGCTGGCGCGCAGCAGGCAGGCCGCCGCGGCGAGGCCGATATCCGGCTGGCGGTTCGCGGCCGGGACCTCGTCCGCGCCAGACACTCCGCGGGGCTGGCCATCGCCAGCCTGCCGTACCGCCCTCATCGTGATCGTCTCCCTCGCGCGCCTATGCGGATAGCCGGTAGTCAATCCCGCACCGGGCGTAACCTGGAACAGTTGACCTGTGGACACCTTCGTCACGGTCCACACGTCCACGGATCTACACCCCCGCGCGATTGGCACACGCGAATGGCGGATTTCGCCGACGAGGTACGGCGGTTAATGGCTGAGCGCGGCTTGTCGCTGCGCGGACTTGCCAAGGCAGCGCACTATGACGCGAGCCTGCTATCCAAGGTGCTCAACGGGCACAAGCCATATACGCCCTATCTGGCTGCGAGCCTTGACCGTGCTCTTGGCGCCGGGGGCCGGATCGAGAACGCCGCACGGCAGCAGCCACCGCAACGTCCCAGACCTGGCCGGGTGCCGCGCAGGCCGTCCAGGGCGGTTGAGGCACTCCAGGCCGTGATGGCCGATGACGCGGTTGAGCTGGATATCGCCAGTGATGGCCTGACCGAGCTGGTTTCCCACTACGCCACGGTCTTGTCGGTGGCGCCTTCGGCTGCTGTGTACGACGACCTGCTGGGCGTCCGGTCGTTCGCCGGGTCGCTGCTAGGCAGGGGTCACGCGCCCCCAGGACAGCGCCCGGACCTGATCGTGGCGGCCGGATGGCTGTCAAGCCTGCTGTCGGTATCGGCTGCCGACATCGGCGATCACGCTGCCGCCCTGGTGTGGTGCGCCGACACTGAGCGGCGCGGCCGGGATGCCGGCTTCCCGGAGCTGCTGGGCTGGGCGGCGCTGACCAGGGCATTGATCGCGTACTACCAGGGGCAGCCGCGCCAATCCGCGGCTGTCGCGCGCCGGGGGCAGGAAACCGCGCCGCTCGGGACGGTCGCTCGTGCCAAGCTCGCCGCGCAGGAGATGCGGTCCCTGGCGATGCTGGGGGACGCGGCCGGAATGGCGGAAGCGAGACGCCGGGCCGTCGTGGCGGTGGGAAAGATCGCGCCCGGCGTCGCGACGACCGGTGTCTACTCGATTCCGCGTGCCGATGATCCGCCGTACACGGCGACGTCGTTGCTGCTGGTGAAGAGGTACCAGGATGCGGTGGAGACAACCCGCCGCCTGATCGAGACGGGGTATGGCCCGCAGTCCCGGACTGCGGGGGATCAGCCGACCAACTATGCGCGCACGCTGCTGATCCTGGCGCTCGCTGAAGCCGGGCTCGGCCGTCTCGATGAGGCGTCAGCCGCCGGGAGCACGGCGCTGGCATGCGGGCGGCTGGTGTGGCCGACGATGGTGCTGGCCGGCAGGCTTGACCGGTCCCTGGCGCGGAGCTACCCGCAGGCCGCGGGCACCGCTGGCTATCACGCCCGCTACGTTGACGCGGCTGACCGCATGGCGCAGCCCGCGCGCCGTCCGCGGCCACCGGAGGAACCCGCGTGAGCGATGCCGACCTGAGCCCGGAGCAGATCACCGCGATCACGGCGTACGTGGACATCGAAGCGCCCCCGCCTGACGAGCCCTCCGCTCATCTCCTGTTCGGGACGAACCAGGCCCAGCCTGCCGCCATCGCCGCTGAGCGGTATCACCGCGGCCTGGCGCCCCTGCTGATCGTCACCGGAGGGGTCAACCGGCACACCGGCATCGTGGAGGGCCGCGAGTTCGCCCGGCTGCTCACCACCGCAGGAGTCCCCGAGTGCGTCATCCGCGTCGAGGACCAGTCCGCCGATACGTGGCAGAACGTGGAACGGTCGCTGCCGTACCTGCGGGAGGCGCTAGCGGCGGGACTGCGGCTGACCGTGGTAAGCAAGTGGTACCACCGCCGCGCGGTCCACGTCCTTCGCACGCTGCTCCCGGAAGCCGGCTACTTCTACGCCATCTCCTGGGAACCGGTCTACGCCGGAACGCTTGTGACCAGGAGCAGCTGGCCGAAGATCCCCGATGGCAGCCGCCGGGTCGTCCGGGAGTCGCAAGAGGTACCCCGCCGGATCGCTGACGGCAGCTACCGGCCCGCCCGGAAGATCGACGGCGCCTGGCGGTGACTCCCCTCTCGCGCCGCGCTCTTCGCTTTCCTCAGCTTTCCGGGTGCGAACGCGTGAGGCGCCCCGCCAGCCGGATGACTGGTGGGGCGCCTCTTGCTCGCGGCTGGTCAGCTGTGCCCGCTGCCCGGGGCGAGCACTTCGAGATAGGACCGCACCTCGCGTGCCCTGGGCTGGCCCAGGTGCATCACGTCGGCCATTTTCTGCCGCTCCGATCGCCTGGCTTGACGGCGGTATAATTGGCGGTCTACCGTCATATGTACCGCTAGCGAGAGGACGTCTTATGGCGAAGACGTCGGTCTATCTCCCCGACGAGTTAGCCGAGCAGGCACGGGCTTACCGCATCCCGGTATCGGAGGTTGCCCGGGCCGCCGTACGGCAGGCGGTGCGGGCGGCGCAGGTCAGGGAAAGCGTGATGACAGACATCAGCGCCGTGGCCGAGCGGCTGCGGGCGACCCGGATCGCCGAGGCTCAGGCCGGCCAGGCCAAGGCGGCTAAGGTTCGCGAGCACGGCGTCGAGTGGGCGCGGCGGCTCGCCACCGCCGCCGAACTGGAGTACGTGGCTGAATACGCCGGGCCCGCGGATCGTTACCTCACACCGACCAGCCTGGTCTTCTATGCGTCTGGCGAGCGCCATCGCAGTAACGCCTCCGCGATAGTGCCCTGCCGTCCGGGCGATCGGTACTGGCCCGACTTCCTCGCGGGCGTCCGTGAGGTCTGGGATGCCGTGCAGCCCCTGCTCGCGCCGATCGACGAAGGCCCTCAGCGGACCCGCGGAGCAGCCCGATAACCGATGACGCGCGGTGGTGCGGGGCATCGAGCGATCCGGGCGGCTCCGTCCGGCCCGCGGAGTCGGTGATCGCGCTGATGCGGCGATCCGGTTAGACAGCCGGGGCCGACGTCATCGCGGACTTCAGGATCGCCTGGAGCAACGGATGGAACATCCTGCCCACGCCAGGGTGAATTCTTGCCGGGTCTGCCCCGACTTCGCGTGACACGGTTATCGTGAGCACGTTGCACCCGAACTGGCCTGACCCGGTCCCCAGCGGACGTTACTGGCAGTAGCGTCCCATGACGTGCAGCAGCAGCGGTGAGCCTGGAGGTGCCTGGGATGAATCGCATCGTCGCTGTGGCGGCCGCACTCGGCGCGGCCGCCGCCCTGGCCGGGGCCGGCACGGCAGCGGCGGCGCCGCCGCTCCGCGGTCCGACCGTTACCATGTGCCACGCCTACGCACTGCGAACGGTCGCCAATTCTGGCGGACTGCGCTATATGGTGCGCAACGATGTATTCGGCGCCCACGATCGCGAGTGCCTGACGGTTCGCCATTTATGGTCGAACTTCACAGTGACCAGCTCAACCGCCGACAGCATCGATACTCAGGCATATCCGAACATCTTCTACGGCTGCGGATGGGGCATCTGCACGCCGAAGACGGTGCTGCCCGAGCGAGTACGCCGGGCAATGAGCTTCCGGACCACCTGGCAGACCAGGCGCAACGCCGGCGGACGCTGGAACGCCGCCTACGACATCTGGATCGCCAGGAGGAACGTGGAAGACGGCCAGGACCAGGGCGCCGAGATCATGATCTGGCTGGGAGTGCGTGGTTTCCCCGCGCCGTGGGGGCGGCCGGTCCTGCGGATCGGCGGGTACCGGTGGTGGTATGCCAGGCACCTGGCGTGCAACGCGTCCGGCTGCTGGAACTACGTGCTGTTCCGCATGGTCGTTCCGGCGCTCGGTGTCCGGCGGCTGCCGCTCGGCCCGTTCTTCCGGGTCGCCGAGCGCTATCGCCAGGTCCTGCCGGGATGGTGGCTGACCTCGGTGGACGCGGGATTCGAGATCTGGCGCGGCGGCCGTGGGCTGGCAACCACAGGGTTCCGGGTAATTCCCTGACCGGCGGGCCGTGCAGAATGTGCGATGTGATCGACGGGACCTGTGACGGCGGCTTCCGGCCGGTCCTGACGGCGTTCACGGAGAACTTCGCCGAGCGGGGCGAGGTGGGCGCGGCGATCAGCGTCACCGTCGGCGGGGTGGTCGTCGCCGACCTGCGGGGTGGCTGCGTGACCCTCGCCGGGCGCCAGGCGCCGTGGCGGCCCGACACGCTGGTGAACCTCTTCTCCGTCGGCAAGGGACTGATCTCGCTGCTGGCGGCGCGGCTGGCCGGGGACGGGCGGCTGGATCTCGACGCGCCGGTGGCCCGGTACTGGCCGGAGTTCGGCGCGGCAGGCAAGGAGTCGGTGACCGTACGCCAGCTGATCACGCACCAGGCCGGCCTGCCGGCTGTCCGGCGGCGGCTGCCGCCGGGCGCGATGCTCGACTGGGCCGCGATGACTCAGGCGCTGGCCGCCGAGCGGCCGTGGTGGGCGCCGGGCACGGCACACGGTTACCACGTCAACACGTTCGGGTTCGCGGTCGGCGAGGTTCTGCGGCGGGCTACCGGCCGCACCGTCGGCGCGCTGCTGCGCGAGGAGATCGCCGGCCCGCTCGGAGCCGACGTCCGGATCGGCGTGCCGGCCGCCGAGCACGGCCGGATCGCGGACTTCGACTGGCCGGGCCCACCGCCGACCGAGGACGACCGGCCGGACCTGAGCGACGACGAGCTGATGGTGCACAACGCCTACTTCAACCCGGGCGGCCTGTCCGGCGCCGGAGTGATCAACTCGGCGGAGTGGCGGGCGGCGGAGGTCCCCTCGGCGAACGCGCACGGCACCGCACTCGGGGTGGCCCGCGTCTACACCGCGCTGGCCGCCGGCGGGACTCTGGGCGGGATCCGGCTGGCCGACCCGGATGCGCTGGCGCAGGCCAGCACCGAGCAGGTGTACGGGCCGGACCTGATCCTGCGCCGCCGGTCCAGGTTCGGGCTCGGCTTTCAGCTCACCCAGCCGGAACGTCCGATGGGTCCCAACCCCGGCGCCTACGGCCATTTCGGCGCCGGGGGGTCGGTCGGGTTCTGCGACCCGCTGGCACAGGTCGCCTTCGGCTATGTCACGAACCAGATGGGCCCGCGCTGGCAGAACCCGCGCAACCGGGCACTGATCGACGCCGTCTACGCCTGCCTGTGATGACGGTCTAGGCGCGGGTGGCGGCCGGGATGGAACCGGTGGCTCCGGGCGCTGGCAAGGGAGACCGCCTGATGGCGCAGGCGCGGCGAAATTCGGTTGCCGCGATCGCGGATGCCTGGCACCCTCGGGCACAGATCCATGCCGGTGATGCCGGCCGAGCGGAAGGGAGGCCAGAAGATGCAGACGCCTGCCTTCATGTTGCCCGCCCTGATCCCCGCTCGCCCGAGGAGCATCACCAGTGCCCGAATCTGCCTTCACCCGCCGCGGCAAGCGGCGATTTGACGACGACGAGCCAGTCTTCGCCAAGCGCGTCCGACACCGTCCTTCTCTTCCGGCCGCCGATGCCTTCGACACCGCGGACGGCCTGCCAGCCGGAGACCGCTGGTCCACCTGGGACCAGTCGGCGGCCGGCGAGCGTGGCCCGAGGCCCTACCCGGACTGGCTGGTCACCGAGCTGGCCGCGACCGATACCGAGCTCGGGATAGTCAAGACCGGCAAGGAGGCCGACGTCTTCCTGCTGCGCCGGGGCGTGCCTGGCGCCGGCCGTTCCTGCCTGCTCGCCGCCAAGCGGTACCGGGCCGCCGAGCACCGGATGTTCCACCGGGACAGCGACTACCTCGCGGGCAGGCGGGTTCGCGAGTCGCGCGACAATCGCGCGATGGCCAGCCGGACCGCGGTCGGGCGGCAGATGATCGCCACGCAATGGGCGAACGCCGAGTTCGCCGCGCTGTGCCAGCTCTACCAGGCCGGAGTTCCGGTGCCATACCCGGTGCAGCTGCTCGGCACCGAGATCCTGCTCGAGTTCATCGGCACCACCGACGGCACCGCCGCGCCCAGGCTGGCCGACGTCCGTCCCCGCGGTGCCGAGCTGGCCGCCCTGTGGGACCAGCTGGTCCGCGCGCTGCTGGCACTCGCGGCGTGCGGCCTGGCGCACGGCGACATGTCCGCCTACAACCTGCTTGTGCACCAGGATCGACTGATCATGATCGACCTGCCGCAGGTAGTCGACGTGATCGCGAATCCGCGCGGCGCGGAGTTCCTCGACCGGGACGCAGCCAACGTCGCCAGGTGGTTCTCGGCCCGCGGCCTGTCCTGCGCCGCGCCGGCCCCGGACGACCTGGCCGCGCTGCTCCGCCGGGAGGCCAGGATCGGCCATTGAGCGCGCGACGGCCGGCCTATCACGGCAGATCATCCTGCCATTTCCGGCCCCGGCCGGCCTCAGTCTGTCATCCCTGAAAGGGCAGCCCTGGACGGCGGGACGACGGAGCCCGGCGGACTGGCCATCCGCCGGGCTCACCGGTTCGATCAGCCGTCAGGAGCTGATCAGCGACTCAAGCGGCGTCGCCGGGTCGCCGAGTGCTGCCTTGTCCACCGGCGTCGCGGCCCGGACGAGGTCCTGGATCGCGTCGTTGACGTCCCAGATGTTCACGTTCATGCCGGCCAGGACCCGCCCGCCGGCGCCCAGCCAGAACGCGACGAACTCCCGGCCCGCCACATCACCGCGGAACACGACCTCGTCGTAGCCGTCGGGCTCGACATAGCCGGCGTACTCCATGCCCAGGTCGTACTGGTCGGTGTAGAAGTACGGCACCCGGTCGTAGGCGACGTCCTGGCCGAGCATCGCCTTCGCCGCGGCGCGCGGCTGGTGCCGGGCGTTGGACCAGTGCTCGACCCTGATGTGCTTGCCGAGCAGCGGATGGAAGGCGCTGGCGACGTCCCCGGCGGCGTAGATGTCCGGGTCGGATGAGCGCAGCCGCTCGTCGACCACGATGCCGTTGTCGACGTCGAGGCCGGCGGCGGACGCGAGCTGAACGTTGGGCGTGATCCCGACGCCGACGATCACGACGTCGGCCGGGACGTGGCTGCCGTCGGCGAGCCGCACGCCGTCCGCTCTGCCATCGCTGCCGGTGATCTCGGCCACCTGGACCCCGAAGCGCAGGTCAACACCGTGCTCGCGGTGCAGGCCGGCGAATACCTGGGCGACCTCGGACCCGAGCACCCGCAGCAGCGGCAGCTCCGCCATCTCGAGCACCGTGACCTCCGCGCCGGCCGTGCGGGCCGCGGCCGCGGTCTCCAGGCCGATCCAGCCCGCGCCGATCACGGCCACCCGTTCCGCCGACCCGAAGGCCGACCTGATCCGGTCGCTGTCGCCGACGCTGCGAAGGTAGAGCACGCCGTCGAGGTCCGCTCCGGGCACTGGCAGCCGGCGTGGCGCCGATCCGGTGGTCAGCAGCAGCTTGGCGTACCCGATCCGGCTCCCGTCCGCGAGACTGATCTCGTGCGCGGCCGGATCGACGCCGGTGACCGCGACTCCGAGCCGCAGGTCGACACCGTGCTCGGGGTACCACTCCAGCGGGTGGACGTAGATCTTCTCCCGCTCGGACTTGCCGAGCAGGTAGTCCTTCGACAGCGGCGGGCGCTCATAAGGCCGTTCGCTCTCCTCGCCGATCAGGATCAGCGGCCCGTCGAAGCCGTCTTCCCGCAGCATCTCGGCGGCCCGAGCCCCGGCGAGGCTCGCCCCGACGATCAGAAACGTCTGGTCCGTGCTCATGATCAGCTCCTCTGCTGTCGTGCTGGCTGTGCCCCCCGAGGGTGGTGACATCTTCCCGGTTACCCGCCCGCGCTGGCGACCTGGCCCGCATCGGCACGCCGGACGGACGCGAAAAACTCGGCGCGGCACCGTGCGTCGGCACGCAGCGCCCCGTTGGTGGCCGACGTGATCGTGGTGGCGCCGATCGCCCGCACCCCGCGCAGCGTCATGCAGCTGTGCTCGGCCTCGAGCACCACCCCGGCGCCGCGCGGGCTCAGGTGCGCGGCCAGGCAGTCGGCGACCTGCTTGGTCAGTCGTTCCTGGGTCTGCGGCCTGGCGGCGAAGTGGTCGACCAGGCGTGCCAGCTTGGACAGGCCGAGGATGCGCTCACCGGGCAGGTAGCCGACGTGCGCCAGACCGGAGAAGGGCAGCAGGTGATGCTCGCAGACGGTGCGGAACGGGATGCCGCGGGCCAGCACCAGCTCGTCGTAACCCTCCGTGTTGGGGAAGGTGGTCAGCCGGAGCGGCCTGGCGTCGAACAGCTCCGCGTAGGCACGGGCCATCCTGGCCGGCGTCTCGCGCAGTCCGTCGCGGTCCAGCTCGACCCCGAGCGCGGCCAGGAAGTCCGCCGCGGCACGCTGCGCCGCCGCCAGGTCGACGTCCGGCCGGTCGGTCGCTATCCGCAGGTCGGGGCGGCGGGCCTGCCCGTTGCCTGGGACCGGCCGGGAGAGCGCCAGGTCCGGTGACTCGATCGCCAGCTCCTGCGTCATGCTGCTCCTGTCCTAGAGGTTCCACTCCTAGTGGTTCCACTCCTACGCTGGCTGTCTTCGACGATCACGCAGCAGCGTCCCTGGCCGGGTTCGAGCGCGGCCCGCAGCCCGTTCGCGCGCAGACCGTCGATGAGCCCCTCGATCAGCGCCAGGTTCATGCCGCAGACGACATCAGGGTGCCCGGCGGCCAGCTGATGGAACGGGCAGTTGCGCAGCCGGACGGTGCCGTCCGCGTCCTCGGCGGGCTCGAATCCGTGCTCGCGCAGCGCCATTTCCAGTGCCTGCGCGGCGGTCCCGGTCCCTGCTCCGGCGCCGGCGCTGGCACGGCTGCGCAGTCCGAGACCGGCGCCGAACCGCCGTGCGGCGGCACGCAGCGCCGCCTGGCTCGCGCCATCGGCGTCGGCCTCGACGGCCTCGGCCAGCAGACGGGCCGCCAGCTCGTACTCCCGCGGCGGCACGGTCACGGCGAACTCGCCCGCCGAGCGGAGGTAGACCTTGGCCGGCCGGCCGGCTCCCGGCCCGCCGCGGCCCGGAGGCCGCTGGTAGGAGGCTGTCAGCAGGCCGAGCCGTACCAGCTTGTCCAGGTGGTAGGCGGCCAGCGGGCGGCCGATCCCGGCCGCGTCGGCGGCCTCATCCCGGGTCACGGGCTCGGTGCGGCCGGACACGAACTCGTACAGCCTCCGGCGCACGGGATCGCCGAGGCCGCTGAGCACCGCGAGGCCAGCCCGTTCCTTCCGCATCCACGCACTCTATCACTAATGCAAATTGGTTAAATACGACCTGACCGAGCACCGGGACCCGGTGCCTGCGAAAAACGAGTCACACCAGCATCACCAGCCGCACCCGCAATGGGCAATTCATGATCGGGTCGATCTTTCAGGTGTATCTGCTGAAATATCGACCCGATCATGAATCCTGCCCAGTGGAGGCCCCAGCCGGCGATCGGGGACGCCAGAGACATGAGAGCGGGCTCAGGTTGAGCCCGGCTGCCGTAGGGTCGGTCCGTGATGACAGCTCCGGTCGATGCCGCTGGCCAGGCCGCGGTGCTCGAGCGAACGCTCCGCGGTCTCGGCACGCCCGGGCGCGCCGTCAGCGAGAAGGCATACCTCAAGAGCGATCTGGAGTTCGCCGGGACCGGAGTCCCGGCCATCAGGTCCGTGATCACCTCGTGGCGCAGGGCGCAGGCCGGCCTCACGCACGACGATCTGGCCGGCCTGGTCCGTGCGCTGTGGGCCAGCCCGCTCTATGAATGCCGCCAGGCGGCGGTGATCCTGCTCGAGCACAGCACGCGCCTGCTCGCCGCGGCCGACACCGGCCTGATCGAGCAGCTGCTCCGCACCAGCGGCACCTGGGCGCTGGTCGACGGGCTGGCCGCCAACGTCGCCGGTGATCTCGCCGAGCGCTACCCCGAGCTGGGCGGCACCCTGGACCGCTGGGCATCCGACGATGACTTCTGGATGCGGCGCTCGGCCCTGCTCGCGCTGCTGGTGCCGCTGCGGCGCGGCGGCGGTGACTTCGAGCGCTTCGCCGGGTATGCCGATCAGATGCTGGATGAGAAGGAGTTCTTCATCCGCAAGGCCATCGGCTGGGTGCTCAGGGAGACCGCCAGGCGCCGCCCCGGCCTGGTCGCCGACTGGCTTGGCCCGCGGCTGCCCCGGGCCTCGGGGGTCACGGTGCGCGAGGCGGTCAGGCCGCTCCCGGCCGAGATCCGCGAGCGCCTGCTGGCCGGCTACCGGTCTCGGCAGCCAGTCAGCCGGCCGACTCGCCGCAGCACTGAGCCGCAGCACTGAGCCGCAGCGCTGAGCCGCAGCACTGAGCCGCAGCACTGAGCCGCAGCGCTGAGCCGCAGCGCTGAGCCGCAGCGCTGAGCCGCCGCACTGAGCCGCAGCGCTGAGCCGCCGCACTGAGCCGCCGCACTGGCCTGCGACGGCAGGCCGGCGGGCGCGGCAGGGTCTCGAATGCGGACTAATCGCTCATCGCCGCCGTGATCTAATCTGTGGTTAGCTGGCCGGCGGAAACGAGTGCCTGTGCTGACACCGGGGACGCTGAGCTTATGTGCGATCCCGTCCGGGTCACGGGCGGGGCATGGCAGGAGGCAAGACGTGCCCGACGTGCGTATCCCGACCCCCAGAGGCGACCTGCCCTGCTATCTGGCGCAGCCATCCGGTGACGGGCCGTGGCCGGGTGTTGTCGTCCTGCACGATGCCATCGGCATGACCCCGGACCTGCGCGCGCAGGCCGACTGGCTGGCGACCTCGGGCTACCTGGCCCTGGCGCCGAACCTCTACTCGCGGGGCAGCAAGCTGGCCTGCCTGGTCGCGACGTTCCGTAATCTGGCGGCCGGCGCGGGCCCGGTCTTCGATGACGTCCAGGCGGCACGGACCTGGCTGAGCGACCAGGACGACTGCACGGGGCATGTCGGCGTGATCGGGTACTGCATGGGCGGCGGGTTCGCCCTCCTGCTGGCGCCCGGTCACGGGTTCGAGGCGGCCAGTGCCAACTACGGGATGATCCCCAAGGACGCCGAGAGCTTCCTGCGCGGCGCGTGCCCGGTCGTGGGCAGCTACGGAGCGCGGGATCGCTCGCTCCGCGGCGCCGCGGCAAAGCTCGACCGGGTGCTGGCGGCCGCCGGGGTCGATCACGACGTCAAGGAGTACCCGGCCGCCGGGCACTCGTTCCTCAACGATCACCCCGGCCCGGTGGCGGTGCTTCGCGGCGCGGCGGGCCATGATGCGGCGCTCCCCCGGTTCTTCGCCGTGTTCGGGGCGATCACCGGACCGCTGATGGGCATGGGCTACCACGAGCCGTCCGCCGCTGACGCCCGCCGCCGGATCGTCGCCTTCTTCGACCGGCACCTGAAGACGCCAGCCTGAGCCGGCCCGATCACGGCACCAGGCTGGCTGCGGCAAAATGCGGCGTTCCCGCATCTTGCGGCCGCGACAGTTTCTTCGCCGGGCACGCGTTCTGCCAGCAGGACACCGAAGCGAAGGACGGGCTCAGCCTGCCCGGCAGGCACAAGTGCGGGTCAAAGGTGATCAGCAGCCGAACCTGCTGTCCCGGCCCGCCTGCGCGCTGAGCTTCGGCCCGCCGGTGCGGGAAGCTGCCGATCAGCCCGGTGCCCGGTCATCTGCTAGATTATGGCAGTGGTCATGTCACAAACTGCCTGGCCTGGCCCCGCCGGCCAGGCCGACGACGGCATCGCGGTCGGCACCGGGACCGGGACCGGGACCGGCCCCGGCGTCGGCACCGGCATCGGTGCGGTCGCCGGCGAGCCGGCCATCGACGGCCGGACCGCCCGCCGCGACCGCAACCGGATCGCGGTGCTCGACACCGTCCTCGAGCTGTTCGCCCAGGGCGAGCTGAACCCGTCGCCCGAGACGGTGGCGCGCAGGTCCGGGCTGTCGCTGCGCTCGGTCTACCGCTATGTCGCCGACCGGGACGGGCTGATCCACGCGGCGATCGACCGCCATCTGGAGAAGGTCGGGCCGCTGTACGCGATCGACGCGATCGGCCAGGGTCCCTTCGGCGACCGGGTCGAGGCGTTCGTGACCGCCCGGCTGCGGCTGTATGAGGCGGTCGCGGCGACCGCCCGCGTCGCGGCATTGCGCGCCCCCACAAGCGAGATCCTCCGCCAGCTGCTTGCCGACCGGCGGCACCTGCTCCGCGCCCAGCTGGAGCAGCAGTTCGCGGCCGAGATCGCCGTGCTGAGCGGCGGGCCCGGACAGCCAGGGCCGCGCCCGGCAGCGGCCGGAGCGACCGCGGCCGGAGCGACCGCGGCCGGAGCGACCGCGGCCGGAGCGACCGCGGCCAGACCGACCGCGGCCTGCGCGGCGGCGGCGGTCATCGCGGCCGCTGACGCGCTCACCCAGATCGAGACGATGGACTGGTTCATGACCCGGGGCGGGTACAGCACAGAGCAGGCGCATGCCGCCCTGGTGGCGGCGCTGACGCGGCTGCTCGGGCGGCCGGAGATCTGAGCTAGCTGGCGCCGTTCCTGCGGATCTGGCAGGCACGCGCAGCCCCAAGGCTACGGAGCGAGCGGATGAAGCAGTACGGCAGTTTCGACGGCGTGATCGGCCGCACCATCGCCGAATCGACCCCGTCCTGGCCAGCGCGCCCGCATCCGGGTGCGGACGCCCCGAACGTCGTGCTGATCCTGCTCGACGACACCGGCTTCGCCCAGCTCGGCTGCTATGGCTCGACGATGAGCACGCCGAATATCGACCGGCTGGCGGCCGGCGGCCTGCGCTACACCAACTTCCACGTGACGCCGCTCTGCTCGCCGACCCGCGCCGCCCTGCTGACCGGCCGGAACCATCATGAGGTCGGAATGAGGTCGCTCTCGAACTTCAGCACCGGCTACCCGAACATGCGCGGGCAGGTGTCGAACCACGCCGCCACGATCGCCGAGGTGCTGCGCGACGAGGGTTACGCGACGTTCGCGCTCGGCAAGTGGCATCTGTGCCAGATGGAGGACGCATCGGCGGCCGGGCCCTACGACCAGTGGCCCTGCCAGCGCGGGTTCGACCGGTTCTACGGCTTCCTGGACGGCGAGACCGACCAGTTCCACCCTGAGCTGGTCTCCGACAATCACCGGGTCGATCCGCCGAGGACCGCGGAGCAGGGCTACCACCTGACCGAGGACCTGGTCGACCAGGCCATCGGCATGATGCACGACTCGAGGTCGATCCGTCCGGACCGCCCGTTCTTCCTGTATCTCGCGCTCGGCGCGATGCACGCGCCGCACCAGGCGCCTGCCGCCTACCTGGAGAAATACCGCGGGAGCTTCGACGCAGGCTGGGACGCGGCCAGGGACGAATGGTTCGCCAGGCAGCTGCGGATGGGACTGCTCCCGGCGGGAACGCGGCTCGCCCCGCGCAATCCCGGCGTGCAGGAGTGGGCCAGCCTGCCGGAGAGCCACCGCCGCCTCGCGGCAAGGCTCCAGGAGGCCTTCGCCGGCTACCTCGATCACACCGACGCGCAGATCGGCAGGCTCGTCGCGGCGATCGAGCGGCTTGGCGACCTGGAGAACACGCTGATCGTGCTGCTCTCCGACAACGGCGCCAGTCAGGAGGGCGGCCCGTTCGGCGTCATGCACGAGTGGAAGTACTTCAACTTCATCGTCGAGTCACCGGACGACGCGGTCGCGCGGCTCGACGACATCGGCGGCCCGGACAGCCACACCAACTACCCATGGGGCTGGGCGCAGGCCGGGAACACCCCGTTCAAGTGGTACAAGCAGAACACCCACGAGGGCGGCGTGCACGTGCCGCTGATCGTGCACTGGCCGCGGCAGATCGACCCGGCCGACCGGGGCGGCCTGCGCGATCAGTTCCACCACGTCAACGATGTCGCCCCGACGATCTACGACATCCTGGGGGTCACCCCGCCGCAGGTGTACCGAGGCTACGAGCAGATGCCGGTGACCGGCATGTCGATGCGGTACACCCTGGGCTCGGCGGCCGAGCCGTCGAGGAAGCCGGTGCAGTACTTCGAGATGATGGGCCACCGCGCGATCTACGCCGACGGCTGGAAGGCGGTGACCAGGCACCAGCCCGGTGTCCCGTTCGAGGACGACGAGTGGGAGCTCTACCGGCTCACCGACGACCGGTCCGAGTGCGTCAACCTGGCCAGCGCCGAGCCCGGCCGGCTGGCCGAGCTGATCGCGCTGTGGTGGCGCGAGGCGCAGGAGCACGGTGTCCTGCCGCTTGACGACCGGTCGATCGAGCTCTTCGGCGCGCGGGAGCAGGCCGCGACCGTGCAGGCGGCACGCGGCCTGGCTGGCCTGGCCGGTGCCGGGACCGGGGCTGCCGGGTGGGTGGACTACACGCCGCACCCGGCTAGCCGGCACTACGTGTACCGCCCGCCGATGTCCCCGATCCCGGCTCAGGCCGGCCCGAGGATCGGCGGCCGCAGCTGGGATCTGGACGCCGTGATCGACCGGCCGGCCGGAGCCGGCGGCGTGCTGTTCGCCAGCGGCAACCAGAACTCCGGGCTCAGCCTGTTCGTGCTCGGCGACCGGCTGGTGTTCGACTACAACTGCTTCGGCGAGCATCACGTCGCGGAGTCGGCCAGGCCCGTGCCGACCGGCCGGTCCGTGGTCGGCGTCAGGTTCCGCCGGACTGCGAGCGGCAGCGGGCAGGCCACGCTGGTGATCGACGGCGCCGAGTGCGGCCAGGCGGACATCCCGGTCGTCCTGTTCATCATCTCGAGCATCGGGGTGAGCGTCGGCTACGACGACGGCTCGCCGGTGAGCGACCGTTACCTGGCGCCGTTCCCGTTCGAGGGCACCCTGGAGCGGGTGGACATCGCGATCCTCTCCGCTCGCGACGCGGAGGCCGCGGACCAGGCCGCGCAGGCCGAGGCCCGCGCCGCCATCTCCCGCCAGTAGCCGGGCCGGCCGGGCAGCCTGACCGTCGACGCGCTGCGGATCCTGCGCGCCGACGACCGGCTTCCGGGTAGTCGGGCACCTGATCGCGGCGGCATCCCGGCGCGGTCCGCTGCCGGGTCCGCGTGATCAGGCCGGGGACCGGCCGGAGCGACGAGCGGGGCTGAACGCGGGGTAGACCGGGAGATCGGGTACCCGCCAGTCGCGGGTCGCCGCGAGCAAGGAGTCCATCAGGCCCGTGACGGCCGGCAGGTCCCCGCTGGCAGCGAGCTCGTCCCGCAGTCGCCGCCAGCGATAGCGCAGCAGCTGGCGGGCGGTCGGGGCCGGCCCGCGTCCGGAGTGCATCGGAGCGTCGGCCGCGACCGACTTGCCGAGCAGGTGGGTCGTCGCGTGCAGGGTCCACGCTGCCATCGCCAGCCGGACACCAGGATGCCACGCATTATCGCCGGCCGCTGCCGGGAACACGGCGCCGACCTCGGCCCGGTAGGCCGCCTCGGCCGGGCCGGCCAGCGCGGCCGGCAGCCGGAAGACGCACCAGCAGGAGCTGAACGGCATCCGCAGGTAGGCCGCGTCCAGGAAGGCGGAGTGGAATTCCGCGTTCTCATAATCGAGAAACCGGACCCCGCGCGGGGTGACGAGATTGTTGTCCGGGCAGATGTCGCCCGGCGAGAACACCTCGGGACCGCCGGGTCCGAGCAGCGCAGCGATCACGTCCAGGTCGTCTCCCAGGCCTGCGGGCGGCTCGAAGCCCAGGCGGGCGAGCAGGTCAGGCGCCTCGCGGATCCTGCGCTCCAGCCAGTGACCGGCGCCGCGGCCAGCGCCGGCCGCGGGATCGGCGGCGTAGGCGTTCCGCAGGCCGGCCAGCTCCCGCTGACGGCCCGCCGTCCGGGCCGCCAGCCGGCCGCAGGCCAGCGCCCAGTCGAGCAGCGCGGTCCGCGCGCTCTCGGCGGACTCACCGAGCAGCAGGTCGGCCAGGCTGGGCCCGTCGCCCAGGTCGGTCATCACGATCAGGCGGGCCGTCCGGTCGACGGCGAGCAGATCGGGACCCACCCCTGCGCCCGAGGTGAACGCCAGCCCGGCGGCCTCGGCGGCCAGGTGATCGGCGCCGTCGGCGGTCCGCGGATAGGACTTCAGCACCACCGTGCCGCCGCCCGCGCGGCGGCATCGCAGCACCACCGAACGATCGCTGCCGCCAAGATCGACCGGGTCCGTCAGCGTGGCGCCCAGGGCCGCGGACGCGATAGCGAGAAGATCATCCACGGGCCGTTACCCAATCAGCATGCCGCCGAACACGCAAATGCGCTGGCCGGAAAGGCAGGAATGCCGGGCATCGCGAAACCCGGCCAAAGTCCTAGCCCGGGCCGGTCGTTCTCGGGCATAGTCGGTAGGGCCGAGGGAGGGAGAATACGCGAGCATGGATGCGACCGCCGCCGTCGAGGTGCGAGGGCTGACCAAGTCCTACCGCGATGTGCACGCCGTGGCCGGCGTCGACCTGAGGATCGAGCGCGGCGAGATCTTCGCGCTGCTCGGGCCGAACGGCGCGGGGAAGACCACGACCGTCGAGATCCTCGAAGGTTACCGATCACGCGACGCCGGGTCGGTCAGCATCCTCGGCTACGACCCGGGCAAGCAGCGCCAGCAGCTCAAGAGCAAGATCGGCATCGTGCTCCAGTCCACCGGCGTGGATCGCTATCTGACGGTGGCCGAGACCATCGCCATGTACGCGAGCTACTATCCGAACCCGCGGCCGGCCGACGAGGTGATCGAGATCGTCGGGCTGGCTGCCAAGCGCGACACCCGGGTGCTCAAGCTCTCCGGCGGCCAGCAGCGGCGCCTCGACGTGGCGATCGCCCTGGCCGGAAACCCTGAGCTGCTCTTCCTCGACGAGCCGACGACCGGCTTCGATCCTTCGGCCCGGCGCGAGGCCTGGGAGGTGGTCAAGAGCCTCGCCGCGCTCGGCAAGACCGTGCTGCTCACCACTCACTACATGGACGAGGCGCAGTACCTGGCCGACCGGGTCGCGGTCATCTCGGCCGGCCGGATCGTCGCCGAGGGCCCGCCCGCCACGATCGGCGACCGGGAGCGCGCGAGCACGCACATCCGCTACCGGCTGCCCGACGGCACGTCCGGCGGCGAGCCGCCTGCCGACCTGACCGGCCCGCCGGATCCCGACGGCTATGTCAATCTGGTCCCCGACGATCTCACTCAGGCGCTGCACCGGCTCACCGGCTGGGCGATCGAGCGCGGGATCCGGCTCGAGACGCTGCAGATCGTGCGGCCCTCGCTGGAAGACGTCTATCTGGCCCTCACCGACGGCGAGCCGGGCGGCGGCGGAACGGACAGCGCGACCGCCGGAGCGGATGGGCCGGCCAGGCGGTCCCGCACGCCGGGCAGGAGGAACTCGTCATGAGCACGACCGTGATGACGCTGCGGCAGATCCGCTACGTGAACAAGACGTTCTGGCGCAATCCGGCCTCCGCGTTCTTCACCTTTGCTTTTCCGCTGATGTTCCTGGTCATCTTCACCTCGCTGCTCGGCAACGGCACGGTGTCGATCGGCAGCCTGGTCGTGAAGACGTCCACCTACTACGTGGCGTCGATGGCGGCATTCGCCGTGGTCACCGCCTGCTTCAACAACGTCGCGATCTCGATCACCTTCCAGCGCGAGAACGGGGTCCTGAAAAGGACCAACGGGACTCCCCTGCCGGCCTCGGCGTTCCTCGGCGCGCGCATCGTGCACGCGATGCTCGCCGCGGTTCTGCTCGTCGTCATCACGGTCGCCTTCGGCAACCTGGCATATTCCGCCCACGTGCCGACCGGGCTCACGCTGCTGCGCTTCGTCATCATGCTCGTGGTCGGCGCCGCGACGTTCTGCGCGCTCGGGCTGGCCATCACCGCGGTGATTCCCAACGCCGACGCCTCACCCGCGATCGTGAACGCGACGATCCTGCCGCTGCTGTTCCTGTCCGGCATCTTCATCCCGTTCGGCAACAACACGCCGTCCTGGATCCTGTGGATCGCCAGGATCTTCCCCGTCAAGCATTTCGCCGACGGCATGCAGGCTGGCTTCCTCGGCACCAGCTTCCACTGGACCGACGTGCTCATCGTCGCCGTCTGGGGCGTGGCCGGGCTGGTGCTCGCGGCCAGGTTCTTCAGCTGGGAGCCGCGCGCCTGATCACGGCGTCTGCCAGTCAGGGTCTGCCAGTCAGGCCTCGCCCCCGGCCACGACCAGGCCCGACTCGTAGGCGAGTATCACCGCCTGCACGCGGTCCCGTAGCTCGAGCTTGAACAGGACCGAGCTGACGTGCGATTTGACGGTCTGCTCGGCCAGGCACAGCCGCCTGGCGATCTCCCCGTTCGTCAGGCCGGCCGCCATCAGCAGCAGCACCTCGTGCTCGCGCGGCGTCAGCCTGGCAAGTTCGGGCGGCCGGACGAGCCGCGACCGGCGGGG
>Ga0209415_10004447_pt1 | contig 25672 bp, 20 predicted proteins | sample PeaSoiSIISIP2007_FD_187696 | JGI IMG/M metagenome (GOLD analysis project Ga0209415, IMG submission 187696) | Peat soil microbial communities from Weissenstadt, Germany - SII-SIP-2007 (SPAdes) (version 2) | ecosystem: Environmental > Terrestrial > Soil > Wetlands > Peat | place: Germany... | reverse complement strand
GCGATCTCGGACCCGACCAACCTGCACGGCATCGACGAGATCCGCTTCTCGACCTCGATGCACGTCGAGCCGGTCGTGGTCGAGGAAGACAAGCTTCAGAAGACCCTCGCCAAGACGCTCGAGCAGGTCGACACGTCGATTCCGACCCTGGGCGATGACGACTTCGACATCGAGCTGCTCGATGTCACCGGCGACGACGAGGAGGGTGACGCGGCCGCGGTCACCCGCGACGACGTCGAGGACGCCCCGATCGTCCGCTTCGTCAACAAGGTCATGCTGGACGCCATCAAGAAGGGCGCTTCTGACATCCATTTCGAGCCGTACGAGAAATCGTACCGCGTCCGGCAGCGCGTCGACGGCGTGCTGAAGGAAGTCGCCGTGCCGCCGGTCCAGCTCGCGCAGAAGATCTCGGCGCGCATCAAGGTGATGGCCCGACTCGACATCGCCGAGCGCCGCATCCCGCAGGACGGCCGCATCAAGATGCGGCTCTCGAAGAACCGCTCCATCGATTTTCGCGTCAGCACCTGCCCCACGCTGTTCGGCGAAAAGAGCGTCATGCGTATCCTCGATGCGGGGAGCGCGATGCTCGGGATCGATTCGCTCGGCTACGAACCCTTGCAGAAGGACCTGTACGTCAAGTACCTGAAGAAGCCCCAGGGCATGATCCTCGTGACCGGGCCGACGGGGTCGGGCAAGACCGTGTCGCTTTACACCGGCCTCAACATCCTCAACGTCGAGGACACCAACATCTCGACGGCCGAGGATCCGGTGGAAATCGTGCTGGCTGGCGTCAACCAGGTCAACGTCAATCCCAAGGTGGGACTGACGTTCGCGGCGGCGCTGCGCGCCTTTCTGCGCCAGGACCCGGACGTGGTGATGGTCGGCGAGGTGCGTGACCTCGAGACCGCCGAGATCGCGATCAAGGCAGCGCAGACCGGCCACCTGGTGCTTTCGACCCTGCACACCAATGACGCGCCGCAGACGCTCACCCGCCTTGTCGACATGGGCGTCAAGCCGTACGCGATCGCGACGTCGGTCAGCCTCGTCATCGCGCAGCGTCTCGTGCGCCGCCTGTGCAATCACTGCAAGCAGCCGCTCGACATCCCGCGCGAAGCGCTCCTCAAGGAAGGGTTCCGCGAGGAGGATGTGACCACCGGCCTCAAGCTGTTCGGCCCGAAAGGGTGCGGACAGTGCACCGACGGCTACAAGGGGCGCAGCGGCATCTACCAGGTCCTGCCGGTGACCGAGACGATCGGCCGCCTGATCATGGAAGGCGGCAATGCCATTACGATCAATGACGAGGCCAAGAAAGAGGGCGTGTGGGACCTGCGCACGTCGGGCCTCAAGAAGGTCAAGGACGGCCTGACGAGCCTGGAAGAAGTCAACAACATCACGATCGAGTGAGCGTATAGCGCTGACGATCCAGGGAGCGTAGCGAGATGGCACAGAGCGCGACGATTGCGAAAGACATTCCCTTCCGGTGGGAGGGCAAGGATCGCAAGGGCAATCGGGTCACCGGCAAGAGCCTGGCGGTGAACGAGCAGGCGTTGCGCGCCGAACTGCGCCGCCAGGGCGTCGTCGCGACGCGGGTCCGCAAGCAGAGCAACGTGCTGCGGTCGGGCAAAAAGCCGAGTCCGGGCGACATCGCGATCTTCTTCCGCCAGATTGCGACGATGCTGTCGGCCGGCATTCCGATGGTCCAGGCGTTCGAGATCGTCGGCACCGGCCACGAGAAGCCGTCGATGCAGAAGCTCATCCTCGACATCAAGACGCAGATCGAGGGAGGCTCGTCGCTGCACGAGGCGCTCGCCAAGCACCCGCTGTACTTCGACGACCTCGCGGTCAACCTGGTCGAAGCGGGCGAGCAGGCCGGCGCACTCGAGAACCTGCTTGACAAGATTGCGACCTACAAGGAAAAGACCGAAGCGGTCAAGAAAAAGATCAAGAAGGCGCTCTTCTATCCCGCCGCCGTGCTCGCGGTCGCGGTGATTGTCACGGTCATCCTGCTTGTATTCGTGATCCCGCAGTTCGAAAGCCTGTTCAAAGGCTTCGGCGCAGACCTGCCGGCGTTCACACAGATGGTCGTCAACCTATCACGCTTCGTGCAATCCAAGGGATGGATGGTGGCAATCGTGCTGGGCGGTGGCATCTACGCCTTGTTCTACTTTCACAAGCGCTCGCGCCCGATGCGCGAGTGGGTCGACCGCGCCATGCTGAAGATGCCCGTTGTCGGGCCGATCCTGGTCAAGGCCGCGATTGCCCGCTACACGCGGACGCTGTCGACGACCTTCTCGGCCGGCGTGCCGCTGGTCGAGGCCCTCGGCTCGGTTGCCGGCGCGACCGGCAACATCGTGTACGAAAACGCAGTGATGCGCATGAAAGACGAGGTCGCGACCGGCCAGCGCCTGCAGCGAGCGATGGAGAACACGGGCCTGTTTCCGAACATGGTCAACCAGATGATCGCGGTCGGCGAGGAATCCGGTTCGCTCGACCAAATGGCCGCCAAGGTAGCCGACTTCTACGAACTCGAGGTCGACGCGGCGGTCGATGCCATGTCGAGCCTGCTCGAGCCGTTAATCATGGTGATCCTCGGCGTGCTGGTGGGCGGACTGGTCGTCGCGATGTACCTGCCGATCTTCAAGCTCGGCTCGGTCATCTGACACCGCGCCGGCCCTGATGCCGCGCGCCACGCGATGGAGCTGACCGCGGTCCTGAGCGCCGAGCCGCTGCTGTTTGCGGTCGTGGCCGGGCTGTTCGGGCTGGTGATCGGCAGCTTTCTCAACGTCGTTATCTATCGCCTGCCGCGGATCATGGAGCGCGAGTGGCGCGCGCAGTGCGCGGAGCTCACCGCCGGTGAGGCGGCCGGCGAAGGCGATCCGGGGCCGCCGGGGTCGCCCACCTACAACCTCGTGCGGCCCCGCTCGGCGTGTCCAGCCTGCGGCACGCCGATCAAAGCGATCCACAACATCCCGGTCCTCAGCTGGCTCGCGCTTCGGGGCCGCTGCGCTGCGTGCGGCGCGCACATCTCGGCCCGCTATCCCATCGTCGAGCTCGCCACTGGGATCGCGTCGGCGACCGTGGCCTGGCGCTTCGGCTGGGGGTGGGAGGCGGCGTGCGCGCTCCTCGTCAGCTGGTACCTGATCGCGATGACTGGTATCGACATCGACACGCAGCTGCTGCCCGACAGTCTGACGCTGCCGCTGCTGTGGGCCGGACTCATCGCCGCGGCGATCCTCGGCCGCGGCGCCGCGACCATTCCGGTCGACCTGCGCAGCGCCGTACTCGGCGCCGTGCTCGGGTACCTCAGCCTGTGGAGCGTGTATCACCTGTTCCGGCTGGCGACCGGCAAGGAGGGTATGGGCTACGGGGACTTCAAGCTGCTCGCCGCGCTCGGGGCGTGGCTCGGCTGGCAGATGCTGCTGCCGGTGATCCTGTTTTCAGCCGCGACCGGGGCGGTGATCGGCGTGCTGCTGATCGTGCTGCGACGTCACGGTCGCGACGTGCCGATTCCGTTCGGTCCGTATCTTGCGGCGGCAGGCTGGCTCGTCATGATGTGGGCACCGACGCTGGTTGCGCCGTGGTGGTCGCTCGGCCGCTGAGCCGCCGATGGCCACACTTCGCATCGGGCTCACCGGCGGCATCGCCAGCGGCAAGACCGCCGTCGCCAGCGCCTTTGCGCGGCGTGGCGTCCCGGTCATCGACGCCGACCAGATCGCCCGCGACGTCGTGGCACCGGGGACGGCGGCACTCGCGGCGGTGGTGGCGGAGTTCGGCGCCGGAATTGTGCTGCCGGACGGCCGGCTCGACCGGCCTCGCCTGCGCGAGCTCGTATTCGCCGAGCCCGAGCGGCGGCGCCGACTCGAAGCCATCCTGCACCCGCCGATACGCCGTGCGATCGAGGCCGAAACCGCGGCGGTCACTGCGCCGTATGCGGTGATCGCCATCCCGCTGCTCGCCGAAACCGGCCAGCAGGAGTCGGTCGATCGAGTGCTGGTGGTCGACTGCCCCCCGGAGCTGCAGACGTCCCGGCTGATGGCGCGCGATCGTGAGACGGCCGAGCGGGCCGCGGCCATGCTGGCCGCTCAGGCGCCGCGCAGCGCGCGCCTCGCGATCGCCGACGACCGGATCGACAACACCGGCTCGCTCGAGGACCTCGATCGCTCGGTCGAAGCGCTGCATCGGCGCTACCTGTCGCTCGCCGGCGACCGCCGTGTTCGGGATTCCTGAGGGGGCGGGACGGCCGCCCGGGATGCACGGGCCTGTTTACGGCCTCCGCTCGCGACGCGCAGAATAGCGGCATGCAGCCGATGGCCCCTGCCGAGCCGGAAGCCCTCGCGGCGCGCCGCACCGTGGTCTTCGAGCAGCCGCTCAACGAGCGGATGCGCACGTTTCTCCGCCTCGAATTCCTCTACCAGCAGGCCCTTTACCACAACGACACGCCGACGTCCTGGAGCAGCCGGGCGGCGGTGACGAGCCTTTTGGAGATGCTCGCGATCACCGCGCGCGGCGATGCGCGCAACGACGTGCTCAAGGATCTGGAACGCCAGATGGCGGTGCTCCGCGACTTCCAGAGCCGACCGGGCGTCGACACTGCCCGGCTGCGCGCCGTGCTCGCGCGCCTCACGCAGCGGCGCGACGAGCTGCAGGCGACCAGCAGCTCGGCCCTCGCGCGCCTGCGGGACAATGAGTTCCTCGCGGCGATCAAGCACCGCAGCACGATTCCCGGCGGCACCTGCGATTTCGACCTGCCCGACTACTTTCACTGGCTCAACCTGCCGACCGAGACGCGCCAGGCCAACTTCAACACCTGGCTCGGGACGCTGCGACCGCTGTGCGAGAGCGTGGGTGACCTGTTGTGGGTGACGCGTGAGAACGCCCGGCCGCGGCGCGAGGTCGCGCCGGGCGGCACTTATCAGATCGTGTTCGAGCGCGACACGCCGATCCAGCTGCTGCGGATCACGCTGCCGGGCGAAGGCGGCCTGTACCCGGAGATCAGCGGCAGCCACCACCGCTGCAGCATCCGCTTCCTGAGCTGGGTCGACCCCGACAATCGTCCGGTGCAGGCACCGGGCGACGTGCCGTTCGTGCTGACCTGCTGCACTTGACGCCGGCGCAGCCGTGACCGTAGCGCGATCCAAATGCCCGACCTGTGGGCGCCAGATACCGGCGGTGCCGGCCAATCCGTGGCGGCCGTTCTGCAGCGAGCGCTGCCGGCTGCTCGATCTCGGCGCCTGGCTCTTCGAGCGCCATGCCATTCCGGGCGAGCAGGCGGTCGCCGACGCCGATGAGCCGCCGGACGAAGGGTCATGAAGCTCTATTCCAACAAGTTCGCGCCGAGCCCGCGTCGCGTGCGCATGTTCGCCGCGGAGAAGGGCCGGGTACTCGACATCGTCGAGGTTGACATCGCCGCCGGCGAACACCGCAGCCGCGAATACCTCGCCGTGAATCCGCTCGGCGAGCTGCCGACGCTTCAGCTCGCTGACGGCTCCCATCTCGGCGAATCCGTGGCAATCTGCCGCTGGCTCGAGGAGCAGCACCCGCAGCCCAACCTGTTCGGCCGCACGCCGCGCGAGCGGGCCGCGATCAACAGCTGGATCGACCGGCTGATGTTTCGCCTGTACGTGCCGACGACGCACGTGTTCCGCCATACGCATCCGTTCTGGGCGACGCGCCTGAAACAGGTGCCGGAGTGGGCGGAAATCCAGCGCGCGGCCGTGCTCGAGGAATACGCCTCGCTCGATCGCGCGCTCGACGGCCGCGAGTTCATTGCGCGCGACACGTTCAGCATGGCCGACGTCGTCGCATTCACGAGCATCGACTTCGGCAAGCCCTCGAACCTCAGGATCGCCGACGCGCAGCCGAACCTGAAACGCTGGTACGCCGCGATCAACGCCCGGCCGAGCGCCCGCGCCTGACGCTGGCAGCTGCTTCCGACGAGGCGCTCTCACCCCCGATCGCGGGACTGGGCCGATGCCAGCAACGGAACCTTGGCCGCGCGGGTCGGTCTGCTAGACTTTAGGCACACCGCTGGAGTCGATGCGCCATGCCTGACCCGGTGCTCCCGGCGGCGGGTCCGCGCCGCACGCCCCGGCCGGGACCTGCTGCTCCGCTCATCTCCCGCATGCCGGCCGGGGCCGCCCGAGTGACGACTGTGTCCGGGTCGACGGCGCACGCGGCGCACCCACGATGAAACGACCGGGCTATCTGGAGCTCGGGCGGCGCAAGGCGTTCGGCCGACCCGTTCGCAAACCAGTCGGCCCGGTGGCCCCGCCGCCCGACCCGCAGGCCGTCCCCGATTTCGATCTCGCCACCTGGCGCGTACGGCCGGCGCTTGGCCGCATGACTCGTGCCGATCGCATCATCGCGCTCGACAGACCGACGCTGCTCGTCTTGCTGATCCTCGCCGAGCGGCCCCCGGGCGGCGTCAACCGCGACGAACTCGCGGCGCGGGTGTTCGGCCCCGGCGGCGTCGAGCAGCAGGAGCCGAAGCTCCGCCGCTGCCTCGGATTTCTGCGGCGAGCGTTCTCCGAGGATGGCGCCGTGCGCCTGACCAACGCGCCCGGCGATGCCTATCTCCTCGAGGTCGGCGATCCAGTGCCCGGCCGCGGTCCCAAGGCGGTGGAATTCCACGGATTGCGCGACGAGCCGGGCGCGGTCGAGGCCTGGGCCCGCCGCGCCAAGCGCCACTGGCTGGCGATCGGCCTCGCGACGCTCGTCGTCGTGGCGCTCGCCACCGGCCTCATCGCGCTCATCGACCGGGGCCACGTCGTGACCTTCGGCACGGTCGCGCACGTCGCGCCGTTCGCAGCCGAACCGGGCGACAAGCGCAATCCGAGCTTCTCCCCGGACGGCCGGCAGGTCGTGTACAGCTGGCGCGGTGCCGACGACACGGGGGCCCACCTCGTCACGCGACCGGTGGCGGGAGGCAGCTGGCGGCCGTTGACTGCGGGCGCCGGCAGCGACGAGTTCCCTGCCTGGTCGCCGAGCGGCACCCGGATCGCGTTCGAGCGCATCGCGGCCGCGGACTGCGCGGTGTTTGTGATCGTCCCGGACGGCAGCGACGAACGCCGCGTCGGTGACTGCAATTTCGGCGCCGCGGGGCCGGTGACCTGGACCCGGGACGGCGGCGCGTTGATTTACTCGCACCGCGCCGACGCGGTGCGGTCGAGGCAGCTGGTGTCGCTCGACATCAATACCTTGCGCCTCGCGGGCGTCACGAATCCGGTGGTCGGCATGCCGGGCGACACGCAGCCGGTGCTGTCACCGAGCGGCCGGCGCCTCGCTTTCGTACGCTCGCACGCGATCGGCGTCGCGGACCTGTCGCTGCTCGAGTCCGGCGGGGTTGCGGTCGAGAAGGTGACGCGCGATGGCTGGCCGCTCGCGGGCGCCGCCTGGGACGGCGGCAGCTTTTCGGTGGTGTTCGCCTCGCCGCGCGGCGGCAGGCTGGCGCTGTGGCGCTCGCGGCTAGACGGCAGGCCACCGGAGCTGCTGCTGGCCACACCCAACGAGCTGCGCTCGCCTGCGATTTCGAACGACGGCCGCGAGCTCGCCTTCGAGGAGTGGCAGCTGACGACGCGGCTCGTGCGCGCCCCAGCCGACGGCACCAGCGCGCTCGCAGACGAAAGGCCGGGCGGCATCGCGCTCGAGCGCCAGCCGCAGTTGTCCCCGGACGGCCGGGAGCTCGTGTTTGTGTCGAACAGCAGCGGCCGCGACCAGCTGTGGATCGGCTCGCCGACTGGCGGTGAGCCGCGAATCCTCACGCATGCCGACCTCGATTACCTCGAGAGCCCTCGCTGGTCACCCGACGGACGCGTGATCGCCTTTGCCGGCGCGCGCGCCGGGCGCTTCGACCTGTGGGCCGTGACGGTCGCCGACGGCCGTCTGGAGCGCCTCAGCGACGATGGTGCGAGCCGCGCGCCGAGCTTTTCGCGCGACGGGCGCTGGCTGTATTACGCGACCGCTGGCTCAGGGATGTGGCAGGTCTGGCGGCGCGGTTGGCCGGAGGCGGGCGCGGCGGAGGCGCTGACAACCGAGGGCGGGTTTGCGGCGCTCGAGTCGCGCGATGGCGATGCGCTCTACTACGTGCGGCCGGACCGCCGCGGGCTGTGGCGCCGCAACCGCGAGCCGGGCGGCGACGAAACGCTGGTCACGGCGGATTTCGGGCCTGCCGACTGGTGCGACTGGGAGGTGACGGCCGACTCCGTCTGGTTCGTCACGCGCGCGGACGGCGGGCCCGCCGAGCTCGCGCGCTATTCGATCGCCGATGATCGCGTGTCGCGTGTGCGTACACTGCCGGGACTGTTGCCTGGCTCGGGTATGACGGCGGCGCCCGATGGTGCGCTGCTCATGTTCATGGTCGCGAGCGCGCGATCGGACCTCAAGCTCGCCACACTCGAGTGAGCTGCGCGGGCCGTTCCAAAATCCCGGGCTGCTGTTTGAGCAGCGCGAGCTGGCGCGGGACCAGCAGCGTCGGCGCGCGGCCGAGTCAGAACCTCGCCAGAGGGTCATCGCCTCGCCACTGCAGCCGGCCGGTCGGCGCCGGCTCCACGCCATCGACGGGCGTGGCCATGTCGAGGTACCAGGGAAGCCCCACGTCGGCGATCGCGCGCAGCTCATCGCGCGGCAAGTTCCCGTCCGGCACCACCAGGAAATCCGCCCCAGCCGCCCGCGCCGCGCGCGCCTCACCGGCCGCATGCACGATTCGCCCCGCGGGCGGCTGGCGGCTCGCGGCGGGCTCGAAATGACGCGCCGTGCTGTACAGACAGCCGACGCCGCCTGCCGGCGGGGTGTGCGGATCGATGATGAACACGAGATCCCCGTGCTCCTCGAGGCGCCGCGTGACGCCTGAGTCGGCGGGCGGCGCGGGGACCAGCCACGCGGTGCGCTCGCGTCCGCCCGGTGCGCTCGCATGCTGCTCGACGAGCGTCTCGGACGCTGTGAGCCTGACGAACACGCGCGGCAGCAGCAGCGCCGTGACAATCGGCCTGTCGGCCTCGAGGATATCGGCCCCGGCGAGTTCCTCGCGCGTGCACCACCTGAGACGCTGGCGGTCGAGGGCGACCGGCTCGCCGTGCCACGAGTCGACGCGCCAGCAGTCGATGTGCACGGCGACGGTAGCCGCCGGGTAGCGGTACGTGACCGCAAGCAGAGGCGCGGCGCGGTCGACCTCGATGCCGAGCTCCTCGGCGAGTTCGCGCCGGAGGGCCGCGCGCGGCGTTTCGCCAAGCGCCCGCTTGCCGCCCGGAAACTCCCAGCGACCGGCAAGAGCCTTGCCGGCCGGGCGTTCGGTGATCAGCACGCGACCGCGGGCATCAACCAGCGCGCCGGCCACCACCTGCAGCGGCGCCGGCGCCCGGCCGATCGGTTTGCTCATCGCGGGACTACTCAGGCCTGGCCCTGCAGCTGGCCGTGGCAATGCTTGTATTTCCGGCCCGAGCCGCACGGACAAGGCTCGTTGCGCCCGACTTTGCGCTCCGCGCGCTGGAACGGCGTGATGGCCGGCGGCGCGGCGGGCTCCGGGGCGTCGGCGAGCGGTCCCTGGTCGTCGGCCGGTCCGGCTCCGACGGCGACCGGCGGCGGCGGCGCGTGCTGGAACTGCATCATCCGGGCGAGACGTGCCTGGCGCTCCTGCTCCTCGCGCTCGAGCTCCGCTTCGGAGCGGATCTGCAGCCGCGCGAGCAGCGTCACGGTGTCGAACTTGATTCGATCGAGCATCGCCGAGAACAACTCGAAGGCCTCGCGCTTATACTCCTGTTTCGGATTCTTCTGCGCGTACGAGCGCAGGAAGATGCCCTGGCGCATGTAGTCCATCGCCGCGAGGTGCTCGCGCCAGTGCGTGTCCACCATCTGCAGCATCAAGGTCCGCTCGATGCGCCTGAGGTCCGCCGCGCCGACCGCCGCTTCCTTCTCTCGATAGGCCGCCTCGAGCACCTCGGTGATATGCGGGACGAGCTGCGCCGGCCCGCGGCTGCGGTCGTGCTCGAGCCACGCCTTGACGCCGATCGCGACTCCGAAATCCCGCTGGACGGTTTCCTCGAGCCCCGGCACGTTCCAGTGGTCCTCGATGCTCTCCGCGGGCACGAACTGCGCGACCAGCGTCGCGACGACCTCGGCGCGCAGCGCCTGGATAGTGTCCGCGATGTCCTCCGCGGCCATCAGCTCATTGCGCTGGCCGTAGATGACTTTGCGCTGGTCATTGGCGACGTCGTCGTACTCCAGCAGATTCTTGCGCAGGTCGAAGTTGTAGGCCTCGACCTTGCGCTGCGCGCGCTCGATCTGTCGCGTCAGCATGCCGCTCTCGATCGCCTCGCCTTCCTTCATGCCGACGCGCGACAGCAGCGCCTTCATCCGGGTCGGGTCGCCGAAGATGCGCATCAGGTTGTCTTCGAGCGACAGGTAGAACCGCGACGAGCCCGGATCGCCCTGGCGTCCGGATCGGCCGCGCAGCTGGTTGTCGATGCGCCGCGACTCGTGGCGCTCGGTCCCGACGATATGCAGTCCGCCCGCGGCGATCACCTTCTCGTGTCGTGCGGTCCACTCGAGGTGTGCCTGCTCGACCGTCGCCGGATCGGCTGGCGGCGCGCCCGGCAGCTGCGCCTCGGGCCGGCCGCCGAGCACGATATCCGTACCGCGTCCCGCCATGTTGGTCGCGATCGTCACCGCCGCGGGTCTGCCGGCCTGCGCGACGATCTGCGCCTCGCGGTCGTGCTGCTTGGCGTTCAGTACCTGGTGAACGATGCCTTCCTTGGCCAGCGCCTTGGACAGCAGCTCCGAGGTCTCGATCGAGGTCGTGCCGACCAATACCGGTTGCTGGCGCGCGAGGCAGTCGCGGATGTCCTCGATGATCGCCTCGAACTTGTCTTTCTGCGTCAGGTACACGAGGTCCGACATGTCCTTGCGGATCATCGGGCGGTGCGTCGGAATCACCACGACCTCGAGGCCGTAGATCTGCTGGAACTCGTATGCTTCGGTGTCGGCCGTCCCGGTCATGCCGGCGAGCTTGCGGTACATCCGGAAGTAGTTCTGGAAGGTGATCGAGGCGATCGTCTGGTTCTCTTCGCGAACCTGCACCTGCTCCTTGGCCTCCACCGCCTGGTGCAGGCCGTCGGACCAGCGGCGCCCGGGCATCGTGCGCCCGGTGAACTCATCGACGATGATGACCTCGCCATTGCGGACGATGTACTCGACATCCTTGCGGTAGATCGCGTGGGCACGCAGCGCCGCGCTCAGGTGGTGCATCAGGCGGATATTGGCCGCCTCGTACAGGCTCTCGCCCTCGCGCAGCAGTCCCGAGGAAGCCATCAGCTCCTCGACCCGTTCGTGGCCGGCCTCGGTCAGGTGCGACTGCTTCTGTTTCTCGTCCACCCAGTAGTCGCCGTCATTCGCTTCCTCGCCGGAGGCGCGCTTCAGGCGCGGCACGAGCGCGTTGATCTTCAGATACAGCTCGGTGCTCTCCTCGGCCGGCCCCGAGATGATCAGCGGAGTGCGCGCCTCGTCGATCAGGATCGAGTCGACCTCGTCGACAATCGCGAACTCGAGCGAACGCTGCACGCGATCCTCGAGCCGGAACGCCAGGTTGTCGCGCAGATAGTCGAAGCCGTACTCGTTGTTGGTGCCGTAGGTGATGTCGCAGGCGTAGGCCGCGCGTTTCTCCTCCTGGCTCTGGCCGGAGCGAATCACGCCGACCGTCAGTCCCAGGAACTTGTACACCGGGCCCATCCACTCGGCATCGCGCCCGGCGAGGTACTCGTTGACCGTCACCACGTGCGTGCCCTTTCCTGGCAGCGCGTTCAGGTACACGGGCAGCGTCGCGACCAGCGTCTTGCCCTCGCCGGTGCGCATCTCGGCGATCTTCCCCTCATGGAGCGCGATGCCGCCGACCAGCTGCACATCAAAGTGCCGCAGGCCGATGGTGCGCCGCGCCGCTTCGCGTGCGGCCGCGAACGCCTCCGGCAGCACGTCGTTGAGTGTCTCGCTCTTCGCGAGGCGCTCGCGCAGCGCCGCCGTCACGCCCGGAAACGCGTCATCCGGGAGCGCCGTCATGCGCGCATCGATCGCGTTGGTGGCCGTCACCTGCTTCGCGTACTGGCGCAGCAGGCGCTGGTTGCGGCTGCCGAAGATCGTTGTCAGAAGCTTGAGCACGAATCGAGGTCCTTCGGGGCCGGGCGTCTCAGCGCCCGTCCCTGCGCGGAAAAGTCGCGCATTGTACTAAGGAGTGATCGCCATTACCCGTCGGTGGCCGACGGGTCCCGGACGGGGTCTGGAACCGGTGGAGCGCGCCTTTGCCCCTCAGATGGGGGCCGAAGGCCCGCCGTTCAACGCCCGCTCTTCAGCAGCGGGGCGGCGTTCTCGTTGATAAACGCCATCGGGTCGACCGGGCTGCCGTCCTTCAACACTTCGAAGTGCAGGTGCGGCCCTGTCGAGTGGCCGGTACTGCCCATCAGCGACAGCACCTGGCCCTTCTGGACCGTGTCGCCGGCCTTCACGAGCAGCACCGAGTTATGGGCGTAGCGCGTCAGGTAGCCGTTGCCATGGTTGACCTCGACGAGGTTCCCGTAGCCGACGCGCTCCCCCGCCCACGTCACGACCCCGGTGGCCACCGAGACGACCTGGGCCCCGGCCTCGCCGGCAAAGTCGATGCCCGCGTGGAAGGCGGTGTAGCCGGTGAAGGGATCGAGGCGCTGGCCGAAGAACGAGGAGATGAACCCGGCGAGCACGGGGCGGCCCTGCGGGTACACGTCGCGCCGCAGCTCCCGCGTCAGGATTACATTCTCCAGCGCGCCGAGCTGGCGCTCGCGATCGGCGACCTGGTCGGAGAGCCGGTCGAGCATGTCCGTCAGCAGCGGGGCACTCGCCGGGAGGCCGGACCCGGCGGTCTCGTCGACGCCGCCGACGGGCGGGGCGCGGTCGAAGTCGAACTCACCCTTGTTGAGTTTGGCCATCGCCGTGAGCCGCTTGCCGAGCGCATCGAGCCGGATTACGTGCGCATTCATCTGGCCGACGCGCATGGCGAGGGCATCGACGTTCTGGTGCACGAGCGCGCGGGCCGCCTCGATCTGCTCGCGCTGCTTGCCGAGCTCGGCGGACCAGTGGGCGAACTGCCGGGCCGGCTGGCTGTCGGCCCACTGGGCTCCGACCCAGGAGCCGGCGGCAAACACGCCGCCGAACAGCAGTAACACGATGCCCACCGACGCCCCGATGAAGACGGGCGAGCGCAGGTCGAATTGCCGGGCATGGCCGTGCTGGCGGCTGAAAATGATGATGTTCAAGGCCGTTGCTCCACCCGCACTTCACCCCGCCATCCGCGCCAGGCCCGACCGACCCGCCAAACCGATGGCCGGAGGCTTCGACGATCCAGCCCCTGAGAGGGCGAACAGTCCGAATTCCACCTCACCGGGGCATCAACACGGGCCACCCCGCGCATCCCACGTCCCAAGGCCAACCCCCCGCCTGGAAGGTCGCCGGAGATGGCAATCGATGGCCTGTCCCCACCCTCCACGGCCCGCGTGGTATTCATGACTGGTAACCCCGCCGTCATAGCTCTCGCTTTAGACCGGTGGCTTTGCGTCCCCGCCTTTCGGTGGGTTTGCCCTTGTACAGCACAGGGGACTATGCAACAAAAACCCTTGGCGCAACAACCACTTTTGTGTGATTTTGGGATGTGGAGCGGCCTGTAAAAATGCGAAAACCAACGGCGGTCAGCGAGTTACTGGCCCAAGGTAAAGCAAAACTCGAACGCCTGAAGGTCGGGGCTGAAGCCGCTAGCCGCACGCTTGCTGCGGTGCAGCAATCGTTACCGGTCGAGGCGGCGACGCACGTCTGGGGCGCCTCCCTCGACGATGAAGGCGTGCTGACGCTCGTAACCGATAGCGGCGGCTGGGCGACCCGGCTGCGCTACCAGCTGCCTGAGCTGGCCCCGCGGGTCGCGGCGGCCTTGGGAAAAGGGGTTGCGCGGACCGTGGTCAGGGTGCGGCCACGCCCGCGGCCGGGTTGAGCGGCCCCGAAGTCGGCTCACGCGCCGACAGCAGCGGCGGTGACGTAGGAGATCGGCGCCTCGCTGCGATCGCGGAAGGTCACTTCCTCCCAGGCGGAGGCGTCAGCCATCAGGGCGCGCAGCAGCCGGTTGTTGAGCGCGTGGCCCGACTTGTAGCCGCTGAACTCGCCGATCAGGCTGTGGCCGAGCAGGTACAGATCGCCGATCGCATCGAGGATCTTGTGCTTGACGAACTCGTCCTCGTAGCGCAGGCCGTCCTCATTCAGCACCCGGAAGTCATCGAGCACGATGGCATTGTCGAGCGTACCGCCGAGCGCGAGATTGCGTGCCCTGAGGCCCTCGAGGTCGCGCATGAACCCGAAGGTCCGGGCGCGGCTGACCTCTCTCAGGAATGAGGTCGTCGAGAAATCCATCGACGCGCGCTGCGTATGGCGCCGAAACGTCGGGTGGTCGAATTCGATCTCGAAATTGACCTTGAATCCGTTGAACGGATCGAAACGCGCCCACTTGTCGCCGTCGCGGACCTCGACGGACTTGCGAATGCGGACGAAGCGTTTGGGCTGGTTCTGTTCCTCGATGCCCGCGGACTGGAGCAGGAACACGAAGGGACCCGCGCTACCGTCCATGATCGGAACTTCGACCGCACTCACCTCGACGAAGGCGTTGTCGATGCCGAGGCCGGCGAACGCCGACAGCAGGTGCTCGACCGTTGATACCCGGACATCGCCATTGACGATCGTCGTGCCGAGCGTCGTGTCGCCGACGTTCTCGGCGCGCGCTTCGATGTCGACGGGCTCGCGCAGGTCGACGCGCCGGAACACGATTCCCGTGTTGGGCGGCGCCGGACGCAGCGTCATGAACACCTTGCGCCCCGAATGTAGGCCGATGCCCGTGGCGCGAATCGTGTTCTTGAGCGTGCGCTGGTTCAACATTCTGGAGTCGTCTGAGAGAGATCCCGCCCTGCCCCGCGGCAGGGACTCAGCACCCTAGCACAGGCTTCAAAACCGCTACAAGCCTTTGACCGGATTGGGTGACGCGCCTCTCGGCCCGCGGCGGGTCGCCGGGTGCCGGCACCCGGGGTTCCGCCCCCCGTTGGACGCGGAGCCGGCCCCTGGCGAGCGCGTTCAGCCGTCGTTCATCACGCATGTATCCTCCCTGCCGGATCGCGGCGGGGCCGTCGGCCGGCCCGCCACCCCGGACATCAGTCGGCCTGCCGGCGCAGGAAAGCGGGGATGTCGAGCACCTCGTCGCCGTCGACTTCCGGCCTCAGCCCGTCGCCGACGGCGCTCTTGCGCTGAATGGCCGGCCGTTCGAGTTGCGAGTAGTCGGGTGTCGAGGTTCCCGCCCCCTGCTTCCTGACCATGCGCATCGTGGGCTCGGCCCGGGTGATCGCCGCCGCGGGCTGGACGAGTCGCGGCGCTGAACGGTTGAGGCCGGTCGCGACCACCGTCACGCGCAGCTCCTCTTGCATCTCCGGCTCGATGACCGTGCCGATCACGACCGTGGCGTCGTCGCTCGCAAATTGCTTGACGGTGTTGCCGACCTCCTCGAACTCGCCGATGGCCATGTCCATGCCGGCGGTGATGTTCACGAGGATGCCCTGGGCGCCGGCGAGGTTGATGTCCTCGAGCAGCGGGCTCGACACGGCCATCTCGGCCGCCAGACGTGCCCGGTCCTCGCCGGTCGCATGGCCGGTGCCCATCATCGCCATGCCGGTCTCGCTCATCACGGTGCGCACGTCGGCGAAGTCAACGTTGATGAGCCCCGGCCGGGTGATCAGCTCCGCGATCCCCTGTACCGCGCCTTGCAGGACGCCGTTCGCCGAGGTGAATGCATCGAGCAGCCGCGTCTTGGGACCGAGCACCGACAGCAGCTTCTGGTTCGGAATCGTGATCAGCGAGTCGACGAACTTGCCGAGCTCGGCGATGCCCTGCTCGGCGATCGCCATGCGCTTGTGGCCTTCCATCGTGAACGGCTTGGTCACGACCGCGACGGTCAGGATGCCGAGCTCCTTGGCCACCTGCGCGACCACCGGCGCCGCGCCGGTGCCGGTGCCGCCGCCCATGCCGGCGGTGATGAACAGCATGTCGCAGCCCTCGATCAGCTCGATCACGCGATCGCGGTCTTCCATTGCGGCCTGGCGGCCCACTTCGGGGTCGGCGCCGGCTCCGAGACCCTTGGTGATATTGGTGCCGATCTGCAGCGTGGTCTTGGCCTTGGACCTCTTGAGGACCTGCGCGTCAGTGTTGAGGCAGACGAAGTCCACCCCCTCGATGCCGACCAGCAGCATGTGATCGACGGCGTTGCAGCCGGCGCCACCGACGCCCAGCACTTTGATGACCGCGCTTTGGCTGTATGCATCCATCAGTTCGAACATGTGAGTCTCCTTCGAGTGAATCAAAAAGAACCCTGGAACCAGGACTTCATCCGATCAAGGACGTTGCGGACATTGGCGCCGATCGGCTTGGTGTCGCCGGCCAGCACGGATTGCGCACGGGCGTACTGCAGGAGGCCAACGCCGGTCGCGTGGATTGGATTTCTGACGACGTCGGCGAGCCCGGTCACGCCGTGCGGGATCCCGAGGCGCACCGGGACGTGGAACACCTCCTCGGCGAGCTCGACGGCCCCTTCCATCTTGGCGCTGCCGCCGGTGATGACGATGCCGGCCGCGATCGCTTCCTCGAAGCCCGAGCGCCTGAGCTCGTCGCGGATCAGGTTGTACAGCTCCTCGTAGCGCGGCTCGACGATTTCCGCGAGCGTCTGGCGTGCGAGGCGTCGCGGCGGACGGTCGCCGACGCTCGGCACCTCGATCGTCTCGTCGGGATTCGCGAGCTGGCTGAGCGCGCAGGCGTAGCGGATCTTGATGTCCTCCGCGTACTGCGTCGGCGTGCGCATCGACACCGCGATGTCATTGGTCACCTGGTCGCCGGCGATCGGGATCACGGCCGTGTGCCTGAGCGCGCCACCCGAGAACACCGCGAGATCGGTCGTGCCGCCGCCGATATCGACGAGGCATACGCCCAGATCCTTCTCGTCATCGGTCAACACCGCGTAGCTCGAGGCCCATTGCTCGAGCACGATGTCCTCGACCTCGAGGCCGCAGCGCTGCACGCACTTCACGATGTTCTGCGCGGCGCTCTCGGCGCCGGTGACGATGTGCACCCGGGCCTCGAGCCGGATGCCCGACATTCCGATCGGATCGCGGATCCCTTCCTGGTTGTCGATGATGAATTCCTGCGGGATCACGTGCAGGATCCGCTGGTCGGCGGGCAGCGCCACCGCCTGCGCGGCGTCCATCACGCGCGCGACGTCGCCCTGGGTCACTTCCTTGTCCTTGATCGCGACGATGCCGTGCGAGTTGAGGCTACGGACGTGACTGCCGGCGATTCCGGTGTAGACCGCGTTGATTTCGACGCCGGCCATGAGCTCGGCCTGCTCGACTGCGCGCTGGATCGACTGCACGGTCGAGTCGATGTTGACCACCACGCCGCGCTTCAGTCCGCGCGACGGATGCGAGCCGATGCCGATCACCTCGAGCTCGCCGTCGGGCTTGAGCTCGCCGACCAGCGACACCACCTTGGAGGTGCCGATGTCGAGTCCAACGATCAGATTTCGATCGATACGCTTAGGCATCTTGGTCCCGTTTCAGCTTGGTCGGCGCCTCGTCGAGCGCTGCGGGCCGCGCCTGCACCCCACCCTGTGTGCGCCAGCCGACGGCAAAGCCGTTCGAGTAGCGCATGTCGAGAAACGCAATGTCGTTGGAGCGGCTCGCGACGACCGGCGCGCCGACCTTGAAGAATCGCTCGATTCGCTCCTCGAACTGGCGCCGACCGAGGCGCACCGTCACCCCGTTCGCCAGATCGAGTTCCCAGGCACCGCGCGCGTCGAGGCGCAGCGCGCTGACGCGCAGCCCGGCCTCGAGCAGGCGCGGCTGCACGCGGAAGAAGACGTCGGCCACCTGGTGCTCGGCGCCGTCCGGCCCGTCGAGCCGCGGCAGCTCCGGCGGCACGCGGCGCACGTCTTTGAGGAACAGCTCGCCCCGCGCGTTCAGAAGTCCGGTGGCTCCCCAGCGCGCCACCGCCATCTGCTCGGTCACCTGGACGACGAGGCCATCCGGCCAGCGTCGCTGCACGCGAGCATGGTCGACCCACGGCAGCGTCTCGATCGCACGCTGCAGCTGGTCGAGGTTGGCGGTCACGAAGCCGCCGCGGATCCGCTGGCGCACCACTTCCTCGACCTCGAGCGGCGACACCCGCTGGAAGCTGCCGGCGACGTCGACCCGCCGCACGGGCCGGTCGAGGGCGAAGCCGAGCACCCCGGTGAGCGCGGCGACTGCAGCAGCACCGAGCGCGATCGAGCCGACGCGCGCCCAGTTGACCACCGGCAGCCGGAAGCGGTGCGTGGTCTCGGCGCGCGTGCGGTTCTTCGCGCGGCGCGGCAGGATGGCGGCGAGGACCGTCATGGGCGCCCGCCACGGCTCGCGCCGCAGCTGGTCTTGAGAATCCGCCACACGAGCTCGTCGAACTCGATGCCGGCGACCCGCGCGGCCTTCGGCACCAGCGAGTGGCTGGTCATTCCTGGGGTCGTGTTGACCTCAAGCAGCCAGTCCCGCCCCGCCTCGTCCCGCATCAGGTCAACCCGGCCCCAGCCGGCGGCACCGGCGGCGTTGAAGGCCGCGAGCGCGAGCGCCCGCATCTTGGCGTCCGCCGCCGGCTCGAGCCCAGGACACAGATATTGCGTGTCCTCGGCCACGTACTTGGCGTGGTAGTCGTAGTACTCGCCGGCCGGCACGATGCGGATCGTCGGCAGCGCGACGCCGTCGAGTACGCCAACCGTGTATTCCCCGCCGACGATCAGCGTCTCGATCAGCAGCTCCCCCGCGTAGCGGGCTGCGAGTGCCACCGCGGCCGGCAGCTGGCTCGCGTCGAACACCCGGCTCACGCCGACGCTCGAGCCTTCGAGCGAGGGCTTGACGATCAGCGGAAAACCGACGCTGCGTGCGGCACTGGCCACCTCCCCGGCCGGTGCCAGCCGCTCGTAGCGCGGCGTCGGCAGCCCGAGCGACAGCCACACCTGCTTGGTGCGGACCTTGTCGAGAGTCAGCGCGGCCCCGAGCACTCGCGAGCCCGTGTAGGGGACGCCGACGGCCTCGAGCAGTCCCTGCACCACGCCGTTCTCGCCGGCGCCGCCGTGCATGATGTTGAACACGCGGTCGAACCGTTTGGCGGCGATGCCGGCAATCAGTGCGTCGACTCCGTCCACTCCCTCGGCATCGACGCCGCGCCTTCTGAGCGCCTCCAGCACGTTGCGCCCGGAGTCGAGTGACACCTCCCGCTCCGAGCTCGCACCCCCGTACAGCACGGCGACCCGGCCGAAGTCCGCGGCAGCGGTGGCGGCGCCGGACCGGGTGGGCCCGCGGCTGCTCATGCGCGCTCTCCCACCACCCGAACCTCCGGCGTCAGCCGCACGCCGTGCCGGCGCTCGACCTCCGCCTGCACGTGGCCCATCAGCCGCTCGATGTCGTCCGCCGTCGCAGTACCCTCGTTGACCAGGAAATTGGCGTGCTTGGTCGACACGACCGCGCCGCCGATGCGAAAGCCCTTGAGCCCGGCGGTCTCGATCAGCCGTGCGGCGTGCTGGCCGGGAGGATTGGTGAACGTCGACCCACCACTCCACTCGCCGATCGGCTGCGTCTCGCGGCGCTTGAGCAGCAGCGCGCGGATGAGGTCGGTGCTCGCCTGTGGCTGCGGCACGAACTCAAAGCGCGCCGCCAGGAACCACTCGCCGGCCACTGGTGCCTGAAGCTGCCGGTAACCCCAGCGGTACTCCCCGGCCGCGCGCGTGCGCCGGTTCCCGCTGCGGTCGATGACGTCGGCCTCGGCGACGTGCGGCCAGGTCTCGCCGCCCCAGGCACCGGCATTCATCGCCAGCGCTCCGCCGACGGTGCCGGGGATGCCGGCGAGGAACTCCGCCGGTCCGAGCAGCCACTCGACGCACTGGCGCGCGACCCGCGCGCAAGGGACTCCGGCGTCGGCATGCACGCGCGTGGCGCCGACGCGCTCGAGCCGGTCGAGGCCAAGGTGCAGCGAGATCACCACGCCGCGTAACCCGCCGTCGCGTACCAGCAGGTTGGACCCGAGCCCGAGCAGGTGGCACGGCACGTTCGCCGGCAGCTCCCCCAGGAAGCGCGCCAGTTCGTCCGCGCTCCGCGGCACGTAGTACACGTCCGCCGGCCCGCCGACGTGCCACGAGGTATGCCGGGACAGGGGCTCGCCAAAGCGCACGCGCGGCAGGAACTCCGCGGGGATCGCGACCTCGCGCACGGCGCTCATCGCCGCCCTCCAGCCGCGAGCCGCGCCGGCAACTCGTGGGCGACCGCGCCGATGTTGCCGGCACCCATCGTTACGAGCACGTCGCCGTCGTGCAGCAGCGGCGCGAGCGCCGCTGCCAGGTCCTCCGGGCGCGCGCAGTACACGGGCTCGATGCGACCGCGGGTGCGCACGGCGCGGCAGATCGCCCGCCCGTCCGCATCGGCGATCGGCGCCTCGCCGGCCGGATAGACGTCGGTGACCAGCAGCACGTCGGCGGTCGACAGCACCTCGCCGAAGTCGTCGAGCAGGTCGCGCGTCCGCGTGTAGCGATGCGGCTGGAACGCCAGCACGATGCGCCGCCCCGCCCAGCCCTGGTGCAGCGCCTCGAGCGTCGCTGCGACTTCGGTCGGGTGGTGGCCGTAGTCGTCGATCAGCGTCACGTGGCCGGAGGGCGAGTCGATTTCAGCGACCACCTGCAGGCGCCGGTCGATTCCCTGGAACTGCGCGAGGGCGCGCTGGATCGCCGCGTCGGGGATGCCGAACTCGCTGGCGACGCTGACCGCGGCGAGCGCGTTCAGGACGTTGTGGCGCCCCGGGAGTTTGAGCGTGATCCCGAGCGGGTTGGCATGATCGCGCCTGACCACCTCGAACCGCGACGTCCGGCCGCGGCGCTCGAAGCCGGTTGCGTGCACATCCGCGGCCGTGTCAAATCCGTAGGTCACGACCGGCCGCGCGATGCCCGGCAGGATTGAGCGCACCTGCGGGTCGTCGAGGCAGAGTACCGCGAAGCCGTAGAACGGCAGGTTGTGCAGAAAGTCGACGAAGCTTGCTTTCAGTTTCTCGAAATCGCCGCCGTGCGTGATCAGGTGGTCGTTGTCGATGTTGGTGATGACTGCTGCCATCGGTTGCAGGTGCAGGAACGAGGCATCACTCTCATCGGCCTCGGCAACCAGGTAGCGGCCGGTGCCAAGTCGCGCGTTGCTCGCGGCGCTCTTCAGGCGTCCGCCGATCACGAAGGTCGGATCCTCGCCGCCCTCAGCGAGGATGCTCGCCACCAGGCTCGTGGTCGTGGTCTTGCCGTGCGTACCGGCGATCGCGATCCCGATCCGGAACCGCATCAGCTCAGCGAGCATCTCGGCGCGCTGGACGACCGGGATCCGCGCCGTGACCGCTGCTACGACTTCGGGGTTGTCCGCGCCCACTGCGCTCGAGACGACGACCACGTTGGCGCCGGCGATGTGCTGCGGCGAATGGCCGATCGTCACCTGCACGCCGAGCGAGGCGAGCCGGCGCGTGACGGCGTTCGGCTTCAGGTCCGTGCCCTGAACGGTGTAGCCGAGATTGAGCAGCACTTCGGCGATGCCGCCCATGCCGCTGCCGCCGATGCCGACGAAGTGAATCCGCTGAATCCGGTGCATGCGGGCGCTCATGGGCCCGCCCCGGCTGCTGCGAGGCACAGATCTGCGAGCCGGTCGGCGGCGCCCGGCATCGCGGCGCGGCGTGCCGCGTCGGCCATCGCCTCGCGCCGCCGCGGATCGGGCCCGGTCAGTGTGCGCAGTTCAGCGGCCAGGCGCTCGGGCGTCAGCGTCGCCTCCGGCAGCAGCACCGCGGCACCCCGGGTGGTCAAAAACATCGCATTGGCGGTCTGGTGGTCGTCGACCGCGGCCGGGAACGGCACCAGCAGCCCGGGGACGCCGGCCGCGGCGAGTTCCGCAACCGTCAGCGCGCCGCTGCGGCACACCGCAAGGTCCGCCCATGCATAGGCCTCGGCCATGTCGTCGATGAACTCGCACACCTCCGCCGCGACCCGGGCGGCGGCGTAGGCTGCCTCGACCTGGTCGCGCCGCTCGCGACCCGTCTGGTGCAGCACCTGCGGGCGATCGGCGGGCCCGAGCAGCGCGAGCGCCGCCGGCACGATGCGATTGAGAGCGGCCGCCCCCTGGCTGCCGCCGAACACGAGCAGGTGCGTGTGCGGTCGCGGCGCGGTGCTTTTGGCGGGCAGCATCTCGATCGCGGCGCGCACCGGGTTGCCGATTGCGACCGCGCCGACGGCGGGTGCGAAGCTGCCGGGGAAAGCCTCGGCCACCGTCTGGGCGATGCGCGCGAGCAGGCGATTGGTGAATCCCGCGACCGCGTTCTGTTCGTGAATCACCAGTGGCCGCCCGAGCAGGCGCGCTGCCAGGCCGCCGGGGCCCGTGACGAAGCCGCCGAGGCCCAGCACCACGTCGGGCCGGCACTTGCGCACGACGCGCAGCGCATCCCCGAGCGCGCGGCCGAGGCGGAACGGCGCACCGAGCCAGCTCGCCAATCCCTTGCCGCGCAGCCCCGCAACCCGGATCCACTCGATCGGAATCCCGGCCTGCGGCACGAGGCGCGCCTCAATGCCGCGGCGCGTGCCGAGCCATACCACCTGGCACGCGCGCGCGCGCAGCACCTCGGCGACCGTCAGCGCGGGGAACACGTGCCCGCCGGTGCCGCCTGCCATGATCAGCACGGTCGTCATCGGGCGGTTCCCCGCAGCGCAACCGATTTCGTGTTCACCGTCTCGTGATGAACGCGCAGCAGGATGCCGATCCAGCCGAGGGTCACGACCAGGCTCGAGCGACCGTAGGACAGCAGCGGCAGCGTCAGCCCCTTGGTCGGCAGCAGGCCCATGTTGACGCCCATGTTGATGAACGCCTGCAGGCCGAACCAGATGCCGAACGCCGCGGCGAGATACGCCTGGAACTTGAGGCCCGCTTCGGCGGCCGCGCGCGCGATCATCAGCGAGCGGTAGACGAGCGCGATCACCAGCGCCACGATCAGCGCGATGCCGGCGAATCCGAGCTCCTCGGCGAGCACCGCGAACACGAAATCAGTGTGGGCCTCTGGCAGGTACAGAAGCTTCAGGATGCTCGCGCCGAGACCGACACCGAACCACTCTCCGCGGCCGATCGCGATCAGCGACTGCGTCAGCTGGAAACCGGTATCGAATGGATCCGCCCATGGGTCGAGGAATGCCGTCAGACGTTTGACGCGATAGGCGCTCGACACTGCGATGGCGCCGAAGGCGAGCAGCGCGACCCCGCACAGTGCGAGGAAGTGGCGGAGCCGGACGCCCGCGAGGAACAGCACGCCAATACCGGTCGTCAGCAGCACCACCCCCGAGCCAAAGTCGGGCTCGACCAGCAGCAGCAGCGCCGCGACAGCCAGCACACCGAGTGGCTTGAGGAAGCCGATCACGCTGTCACGCACTTCCTGTTCGCGGCGCACCAGGTAGCTGCACAGGTAGATCAGCAGCAACACGCGCGCGCCCTCGGAGGCCTGGAAGTTCAGCCCCGCAAGTCGCAGCCAGCGCCGGCTGCCGTTGACCGAGTGACCGATGCCGGGCACGAGCACCAGCACCAGCAGCACAATCGATACGACCAGCAGCAGGAAGCTGAGCCGCTCCCACGTCGCCGTCGGGATTCTGACGACGACCGCGGCGCAGCCGGTGCCGACCAGCGCGAACAGCAACTGGCGCTCGAGGAAGAAGAACGGATCCCCGTCGCGCGCCGCGACCGTGATCGAGGCGGATGTGACCATCACGAGCCCCAGCAGCACGAGCGCGGCGGTCAAGCCGATCACCTGCCAGTCGAGCGTCAGGCGCGAACGCGCAGCGGTACGGATCGCTGGGGCGAACGCGCTCATGCCTCGAGGTTCCTCGCTGCGGCCGCGAATGCCTCGCCGCGATGAGCGTAGTCGCGGAACATGTCGAGGCTGGCGCAGGCCGGCGACAGCAGCACGAGATCGCCCGGCTGGGCGACGCGCCCCGCGGCCCCGACCGCCGCGTCCATGTCGTGCGCGAACTCCGTGCTGCAGGTCCCGGCGAGCGCCCGGGCAAGCTGCTCGCGGTCGCGGCCGATCAGGATCGCGTGGCGCACCTTGCCGCGAAACGCCGCGGCGAGCGGCGTGAAGTCCTGGCCCTTGCCGTCGCCGCCGGCGATCACGATCAGCGGCCCGCCGAGACCCTCGACCGCTGCGACCGTGGCACCGACGTTGGTGCCCTTCGAGTCATCTATGAAGCGCACTCCGCGCCGCTCGGCGACCCACTGGCTGCGATGCGGCAGCCCAGCGAAGCTGCGGAGCGTCGCTAGCATCGGCGCGACGGGCAGTCCCGCTGCCGCGCCCACCGCAAGCGCGGCGAGCGCGTTGGCGGCATTGTGGCGGCCCGGGAGCCGGAGCTCGCGCAGCGCCATCAGCGGCTCGCCGGCGCGGGCCAGAAACGCCTCGCTGCCGCCGCCCGTCAGCGCCCAGTCGGCGTGCGCGCGCGTCAGGCTGAATCCGACCCGTCGCTGGCCGGCACGCGGCAGCGCGGCGACGCGCGGATCGTCGAGGTTGACGATTGCTGTCGCGGCATGCGCGAAAATGCGGGCCTTCGCTGCGCCGTACTCGGCCAGGGACCCGTAGCGATCCAGGTGGTCCGGCGTCAGGTTCAGCACTGCGGCGGCCACCAGCTCGAGCGAGTCGGTGGACTCGAGCTGGAAGCTCGACAGCTCGAGCACATACAGTTCGGGCACGGGCTCGGACAGCAAGTCGAGTGCCGGCTCGCCCAGGTTGCCGCCGGCCAGCACGCGTCGCCCGGCGGCGCGCGCCATTTCGGCGACCAGCGTCGTCACCGTGCTCTTGCCGTTGGTGCCCGTGATGGCGACCGCGGGTGCCTGCTTGGCGCCCGCAAATAGCTCGATGTCGCCGAGCACCGCAATGCCGCGGGCGAGCGCCTCGCGCACCAGCGGCTCGTTACGCGACACGCCCGGCGACAGCACGATCCGGTCGGTCGAATTCAGCAGCGCGAGGTCGAAGCCGCCGAGGTGCAGCGGAAAGTACCCGCCGAGCGTACCGAGTGCGTCGAGCCCGGGGGGCGCGACGCGGGAGTCGGTGACCGCCACGCCCTCGCCGCGCGCGTGCAGCCAGCGGACCGCGGCGACGCCGGTCTTGCCGAGCCCGACCACGAGATTGCGGCGCGGCGCCATCAGCGAACCTTCAGGGTCGCGAGCCCGGCCAGCACCAGCACCACGGTGATGATCCAGAAGCGCACGATCACCTTTGGTTCGGCCCAGCCCTGCAGCTCGAAGTGGTGATGGATCGGGGCCATGCGGAAGATCCGCTTGCCGGTCAGCTTGAAGGACGCGACCTGCAGCATCACCGACACCGTCTCGAGCACGAACACGCCACCCATGACGAACAGCACGATTTCCTGGCGCACGACGACCGCCAGCGTTCCCAGCGCGGCACCGAGCGCCAGTGCGCCGACATCGCCCATGAAGACCTGGGCCGGGTAGGTGTTGAACCACAGGAAGCCGAGGCCGGCGCCGACCAGCGTCGCGCAGAAGATCAGCACCTCGCCGAC
>Ga0209415_10004446_pt1 | contig 25674 bp, 24 predicted proteins | sample PeaSoiSIISIP2007_FD_187696 | JGI IMG/M metagenome (GOLD analysis project Ga0209415, IMG submission 187696) | Peat soil microbial communities from Weissenstadt, Germany - SII-SIP-2007 (SPAdes) (version 2) | ecosystem: Environmental > Terrestrial > Soil > Wetlands > Peat | place: Germany... | reverse complement strand
CGCGGTGTACTTCCTGCCCGGAGGCGGGCGGGTGGTCGAAACGCTCGCGCTCGTCCTTTTCGTGGTCTTCGCCGCGGGCTTGGCCTACATGGCCGCGAAGCTCTACCGCGAGCGCCGCGTCGACGTGCACGGCCTCGGCGACCGCCACCGCGCGCTGCTCTACGGCGCGCTTGCCGTCGGCGTGACGATGGTCGCCGCGAAGGAACGCATGTGGCTGACGGGCTTCGGCGAGTTCGTCTGGTTCGTGCTGGTCGGCATGGTCGTGTACACGCTGATCGCCGTCTATCGCTTCGCGCGCGCGTATTGAGCGCCACCGAGCAGGGTGGGTGGGGGCAGGCTGAGGACTCCGGCGAGGAGCGGCGTCTGAGCATCGCCGAGCAGCGCCGCCGGCTGCCCGACGAGCCGGGGGTGTACCTGTTCCGCGACGCCAAGCACCGCGTCATCTACGTCGGCAAGGCTGTCTCGATTCGCAAACGCGTGGCGTCTCATTTCGCCAAGGCCCAGGGCGGGCGGGAGACGGGATCTCCCGGCCACGCCGAGATGGTCGCCGGCGTCGAGCACATCGAGTGCGTCGTCGTCGTCAGCGAGACCGAGGCGCTGCTGGCCGAGCAGAGCTTCATCAAGCAGTACCGCCCGCGCTTCAACATCCGTCTGCGCGACGACAAGTCCTACCCGTTCATCGCCATCTCTTTGGACGAGGACTTCCCGCGCGTGTACTTCACACGCGAGCGCCACCGTCCGGGGCGCGCGTACTTCGGGCCGTACTCCAACGCCAAGCGCGTGCGCTCGACGCTCGACCTGCTCGCGAAGGTGTTCATGTTCCGCTCGTGCACCGGCCCCGCCCCGGGGCGGCGCTCGGGCAGCCCGTGCCTGGACTACTACATCAAGCGCTGCGAGGCGCCGTGCGTGGGGTACGTCTCCAAGGAGGACTACCGCCGCAGCATCGACGGTGTGATCGACTTCCTCTCCGGGCGCTTTCGCGCGATCGAGCGCGACCTCGAGACCCGTATGCGCGCCGCCTCTGCCGCGCAGGAGTTCGAGCAGGCCACACTCGAGCGCAACCGCCTGCGCGCGGTGCACTCGCTGATGCAGCGCCAGCGCGTGGCCAACGAGTCGGTCGGCACGCTCGACGCCGTGGCCGTGGCGCTCGATGGGCGCGAGGCCAACGCGCAGGTCTTCCAGGTGCGCGACGGGGTGCTCAGCGACCGCCAGTCCTTCTACCTCGCCAACGAGACCGAGCGCGGCGTCGCGGAGGTCGCCGAGGAGTTCATGCTGCAGTACTACGCCGGCCACATGTCGATCCCGCCGCAGGTTGTGGTGCAGCGGGAGTTGGTGGAGGGCCTGGGGGCGCGGGGGGTCGATGGTGTCGGCAGGGAGGGCAAGGGGTCCGCGACGGTGGATGGCGAGTCCGCGGTCGCGGGCGGTGCGGCTGGTCTGGCGGCACTCGCGGATGCCCTCTCCGCCCGGCGCGGCGGGCGCGTGGAGCTGCGCGCGGCCGAGCGCGGCGACAAGCGCCGCATCCTCGAGCTGGCCGTCCGCAATGCGCACCTAGCGCTCGACCAGGAGCGCCTGCGCGCGGAGCGCCGCCGCCAGAGCCGCGTCGACGCGCTGGAGGGGCTGCAGCAGGCGCTCGGCCTCGACGCGCTGCCCGTCAGGATCGAGTGCTTCGACATCTCCAACCTCGGCGGCACGCACACGGTCGCCGCGATGGTTGTGTTCGAGGGCGGCGCGCCGAAGAGGTCGGACTACCGCCGCTTCAAGATCCGCACGATTCGAGACCCCGCCCGCCCCGACGACTTCGCCTCGATGGCCGAGGTTCTCAGCCGCCGCTTCGCGCGCTGGGAGCGCCAGCTCGACATCTCCCCGCACGACCCCGACTACGACGCCAGCTTCGCCGCGCTGCCCAACGTCGTCGTGATCGACGGCGGCCGCGGCCAGCTCTCCGCCGGGCTGGGGCCGCTGCGCGGCTTTCGCGAGCGCGGCGTCGCCGTCGTCTCGCTCGCCAAGCGCATCGAGGAGGTGTTCCTGCCCGGGCGTGCCGCCCCGCTCGTGCTCGACCACTCCACGCCCGAGCTGCAGCTCTTGCAGCGCGTGCGCGACGAGGCGCACCGCTTCGCCATCGCCCACCACCGCACACGCCGCGACCGCGCGATGACCGCCTCGCTGCTGGACGACCTGCCCGGCGTCGGCCCGGCGCGCAAGCGTGCTCTGATGGCGCACTTCGGCTCGCCCGAGGCCGTGGTGGGAGCCACCAGCGAGGAACTGCAGGCGGTGCCGGGCCTGCCCGCAAAGGTCGCACGCGAGCTGCACGCGAGTCTGCACCGCGCGGGGTAGCCTCGGCCGGGCAAGGCGTTCGCGTCTCGAGTGGGCCGCGTGGATAACCGGCGGGTGACGCCTATGTCCGCAAAGCGCGGCACAATCAGGTGGTGTCCGTGATCAAGCCTCGGCGTCCACTGCTGTCCCTGCAGAGCAAGCCGGACGAGTCTCAAAAGGCCAAGCGGGGGGCCCAGTCGCGCCTGCAGGATCTCGTGATCATCACCGGCTTCTCCGGCGCGGGCAAGTCGACCGCGATGAACGTGTTCGAGGACGCCGGCTACTTCTGCGTGGACAACCTCCCCCCGGAGATGATCCGCTCGCTGGTGGAGCTGTTCATGCACAAGGGCTCGAAGGTCGAACGCGCGGCGGTCGTCTCCGACGTGCGCGGCGGTGTCTACTTCGAGGCGCTGCAGGCCGTCGTCGAGGACCTCGACGCGCTCGGCCTCACCCACCACGTGCTGTTCCTGGAGGCGGCAGAGCAGACGCTGATGACGCGCTACAAGGAGACCCGCCGCCGCCATCCGCTCGCGCCCGACGGGAGCGTCACGGCGGGCGTCAGCGCCGAGCGCGAGCTGCTCGAGCCGCTGCGCAGCCGCGCGGACCTCGTGATCGACACCACGGGCATGTCCGCGGCCACGCTGCGCGGCAAGATCGCCGACGAGCTGCTGCCGCGCCAGTCATCCACGCGCCTGGCCGTGACGTTCATGAGCTTCGGCTTCAAGCACGGCCCCCCGCGCGAGGAGGACCTCGCGTTCGACGTGCGCTTCCTGCCCAACCCCCACTACGAGCCCGAGCTGCGCGAGCTGACCGGGCGCGATGAGCGCATCGTGGAGTACGTCGGCCGCGACGGGCGCCTGGACGAATTCTACGAGCGCCTGCACGCGCTACTCGACTTCCTGCTGCCGCAGTACGTCGCCGAGGGTAAGGCCCACCTCGTTGTCGCCGTCGGCTGCACGGGCGGCCACCACCGCTCGGTCGCGATCGCCGAGCACCTCGCGGCCCGCTACGGCGACTGGGACGACCTCGCGGTGGCCGTCGACCACCGGGACATCGACAAGCGCCACTGAGCCCGTCGCGGGGCCGCTGATAGCCTTCCCCCGCCGGACAAGGGGTGTCCTGCCCAGTCTGGCATCGTTCATCTTCGCCTAGGAGGCTGTGCATGGCGGTACGCGTTGGAATCAACGGCTTCGGTCGGATCGGCCGGAACCTCTACAGGGCTGCGCGCGAGCAGGGCGCGGACGTCGAGTGGGTCGCGGTCAACGACCTCACCGACGCCCGTACGCTGGCGCACCTGCTCAAGTACGACTCGATCCTCGGCCCCTACCCGGGCACCGTCGAGCAGACCGAGGGGGGCCTGCGCGTCGACGGGCAGGAGCTGCGGGTGCTCGCCGAGACCGACCCCGCCGCGCTGCCCTGGGGCGAGCTGGGCGTGGACGTCGTGATCGAGTCCACCGGGCGCTTCACCGACCGCGAGCACGCCGCCCTGCACCTTGCGGGCGGGGCCAGCAAGGTGATCATCTCCGCCCCCGCCACCGACCCCGACGTGACGGTCGTGCTGGGCGTCAACTTCGCCGACGCCTACGACCGGGCCAAGCACGACGTGATCTCGAACGCCTCCTGCACCACCAACTGCCTGGCCCCCGTTGCCAGGGTGCTGACCGACACCGTCGGCATCCGGCATGGGCTGATGACCACGATCCACGCCTACACCGCCGACCAGCGCCTGCAGGACCTGCCGCACAAGGATCTGCGCCGCGCGCGCGCCGCCGCGATCAACCTGATCCCCGCCTCCACCGGCGCGGCGAAGGCGATCGGTCTGGTGGTGCCCGAGCTGCAGGGCAAGCTGCACGGCTTCGCGGTGCGCGCCCCCGTGCCGACCGGCTCGGTTGTCGATCTGACGGTGGAGTGCCGGCGCGAGACCACCGTCGAGGAGGTCAACGGCGCGCTGAAGGCGGCCGCCGAGAGCGGGCCGCTGCACGGCATCATGGCCTACACCGAGGACCCGATCGTCTCCAGCGACATCGTCAAGTCCCCGTACTCCTCGATCGTCGACGGCCAGCTGACGGCGGTGGTGGACGGCACGATGCTGAAGGTCGTCGCCTGGTACGACAACGAGTGGGGCTACTCCAACCGGCTCGTCGACCTCGTGCAAAGGGTCCTGTGAGCAGCGATGCGGACGGGAGTCGGGCGGCCGGCGCGGGTGCAGAGGGCTCGGTGAGGCGATGAGGAGCCTCGAAGACATCGACGTGCAGGGCCGGCGGGTGCTGGTGAGGGTCGACTTCAACGTGCCCATGAGGGACGGCGAGGAGGGCCCGGAGATAGCCGACGACACGCGCGTGCGCGCGGCGCTGGTCACGATCGAAGAGCTGCGCGCGCGCGGCGCGCGGCTGGTGCTGGTCTCCCACCTCGGCCGCCCCCACGGCCAGTTCGTGGCGGAGCTGTCGATGGCGCCGCTGGCGGAGCGCCTGCGCGAGCTGACCGGCGCCACGGTGACGCTGGCGCCGGGCGTGGTGGGGGAGGACGTGCGGGTCCTCACTGAGGCGCTTGGCGACGGCGAGATCCTGATGCTGGAGAACGTCCGCTTCGAGCCCGGCGAGGCCGACAACGACCCCGAGCTGGCACGCGGGTTGGCCGAGCTGGCCGACGTGTACGTCAACGACGCCTTCGGCGTCGCCCACCGCGCGCACGCCAGCACCGAGGGCGTCGCGCACCTGCTGCCCTGCGCGGCGGGGCGGCTCTTGGAAAAGGAGGTGCTGACGCTCGCGCGCATCCTCAAACACCCCGACCGGCCGCTCGTGGCGGTCGTGGGCGGGGCCAAGGTGACCGACAAGATCGCGGTCATCGATCGCTTCCTCGACGTCGCCGATACGGTCATCATCGGCGGCGCCATGTGCTTCCCCTTCCTCTGCGCCCAGGGCCACCGGGTGGGGGCCTCGCTGTGCGAGGAGGAGGACGTTGAGCACGCCCGGCGCGTGCTCGCGCAGGCGGGCCACCCCGGCCAAGCCGCGCTGGAGCTGCCGAGCGACCTGGTCGTAGCCGAGCGGCTTGCAGACGACGCCACACTCCGCCGGCTGGACGGCGTCGACGTGCCCGACGGCTGGATGGGCCTCGACATCGGCCCCGCCACCGCCGCCCGCTATGGCGAGACGATCGCGAGGGCGGGCACGGTGTTCTGGAACGGCCCGATGGGCGCCTTCGAGTGCCCTCCCTTCGCCGCGGGCACGCTGGCGGTCGCCCAGGCGGTCGCGCAGGCCCCCGGCCTGACGGTGGTCGGCGGCGGCGACTCCGCCGCCGCGCTGGCCCAGTTCGGGCTGGAGCACGAGGTCGACCACCTCTCCACCGGCGGCGGCGCCACACTGGAGTTGGTCGAGGGCAGGGTCCTGCCCGGCGTGCAGGCGCTGAACGGCGCTGGGGTCCTGTGATGGCCCGCACGCCCCTCATCGCCGGCAACTGGAAGATGTACAAGACCGAGACCGAAGCCGAGGAGTACATCCAGGCGCTGCTGCCGCGCGTCGCGAGCGTCAGCGGCGTGGAGGTCGGGATCTGCGTGCCCTTCACCGACCTGCGCGCGATGGTCGACAGCGCGCGCGGCTCGCGCGTGGAGGTGTACGCGCAGAACATGCACCACGAGCCCGGGGGGGCGTTCACCGGCGAGGTGTCCGCGCCGATGCTGAGCGAGCTGGACGTGCGCGGCGTGGTGCTCGGCCATTCCGAGCGCCGCCAGTTCTTCGGCGAGACCGACAGGGCGCTGGCGCTGAAGGTGCCGGCGGCGCTCGACGCTGGCCTGCGGCCGATCCTGTGCGTGGGGGAGAGCGAGTCCGAGCGCGACGCCGAAGACACCGACCGCAAGCTGCGCCAGCAGGTGTGGGACGACCTCGCGGGTGTGCCCGAGGAGCGCCTGGCCGAGGTCGTGGTCGCCTACGAGCCGATCTGGGCGATCGGCACCGGCCGCGTCGCCACGCCCGAGCAGGCGCAGGAGGCGATCGCCTTCATCAGGGCGCTGGTGGGCGACCGCAGCGCCGAGGCCGCCGAGCGCGTGCGCATCCTCTACGGCGGCTCGGTCAAGCCAGAGAACGCCGCCGAGCTGCTGGGGCTCCCCGACGTGGATGGGGCGCTGGTGGGAGGGGCCTCGCTGGACGCCGACTCGTTTGCACAGATCGTGGCGGCCGCCACGCCATGAGCGAGGGGTTGCCATCGGCGCCCGGCGAGCCTGTGGGATCGGGCGGGTCGTCGGCGGGAGGGGGCGAGTCGGTGGAAAGGGGCGAGTCGGCGGGGGCGGCGAAGCTGCCCCCCGGCCCGAGCCAGCTGCCGGTGCCCGCGGTGTGCCTGGTGGTGCTCGACGGCTGGGGCCTTGCGCCCGACGGCCCGGGCAACGCCGTGTCGCTCGCGCACACGCCCGTGTTCGACGAGCTGTGGGCCACCTACCCCCACACCCAGCTCACGGCCTGCGGGCGCGCGGTGGGGCTGCCCGAGGGGCAGATGGGCAACTCCGAGGTCGGCCACCTCAACCTCGGGGCGGGCGCGGTGGTGCGCCAGGACCTGGCGCGCATCGACGACGCGGTGGCCGACGGCTCGCTGGTCCAGAACGAGGTGCTGCGCGCGGCGCTCACCGGCGCGCGGCGGGTGCACCTGCTGGGGCTGGTGTCCGAGGGCGGGGTGCACTCCGGCTGGGCGCACCTGCGCGCGCTTGTGGCGATGGCCGGGCGCATGGGTGTGCAGGACCTCGTGGTGCACGCCTTCACCGACGGCCGCGACACGCTGCCGCACGCCGGAGCCGAGTATCTGGAGACGCTCGGCGGCTGGCTGGCCGAGGCTCGCACGGGACGCGTGGGCAGCGTCGTCGGCCGCTACTTCGCGATGGACCGCGACTCGCGCTGGGACCGCATCCAGCTGGCCTACGACATGCTCGTGCACGGCCGCGCGCCCCACCACGCCGACAGCGGCCCCGAGGCGGTGCGCGCCGCGTACGAGCGCGGCGAGACCGACGAGTTCATCGCCGCCACCACCGTCGGGGAGGAGGCCAAGATCGGCCCCGAGGACTCGGTGCTCGCGTTCAACTTCCGCCCCGACCGAATGCGCCAGCTGACGCGTGCGCTGGCCGATCCGGACTGCACCGAGGTGGACCGCGGTGGGGCTGGGGATGCGGGGGGCGGACATGTGCAGGCCGGGGGCGCGGGGGCTCTGGTCAAGCGCTACACGTGCATGACCGAGTACCGCGAGGGCTGGCCCTACCCGGTGGCCTTCCCGCCCGAGCGCCCGCAGGTGACCCTCTCCGGCGTGCTGGCCGCGCGGGGCATGCGCCAGCTGCACGTGGCGGAGACCGAGAAGTACCCGCACGTGACGTACTTCTTCAACGGCGGCGAGGAGTCCGCCTACGCCGGCGAGCGGCGCGAGCTGGTGGCCTCGCCGCGCGACGTGCCCACCTACGACCACAAGCCGCAGATGAGCGCGCCCGAGGCGGCGCGGGCGTTTACGACCGCCTGGCGCGAGGACGGAGAGGGCGCCTTCGGCTTCGCCATCATCAACTTCGCCAATGCCGATATGGTGGGCCACACCGGCGTCATCCCCGCCGCCGTGACCGCGATCGAGACGGTCGACGCCTGCCTGGGGGAGGTCATCGCCGCCGTCCACGAGAGCGGCGGCGCGTGCGTGGTGACGGCAGACCACGGCAACGCCGACCACATGCTCGAGCCCGACGGCTCGCCCAACACGGCCCACTCGCTGAACCCGGTGCCGCTGGTCGTGACGGTGCCCGGCTTGACGCTGCGCGCCGAGGGAGGCATCCTGGCGGACGTCGCGCCCACGGTGCTGGAGTTGCTGGGGGTGCAGCGCCCGCGGGAGATGACCGGCGGCTCGCTGCTTGTCAATCGATCTCTAAAAGGATAAGAAGGGAGTTCGCATGGCTGACCAGGACGCAGTGGCCCCTCGGGGGCAGAGGCGAGCGGGGCGCTCGCGCCGACTGTTGGGGCTGTTCTTCATCCAGGCCGGCGTGGCTCACTTCGTGATCCCCAAGCCCTACCGCGCCATCGTGCCGCCCGGCATGGGCGACCCGGCGACGCTGGTGGCGATCAGCGGAGTGGCGGAGCTGGCGGGCGGCGTGGGGGTGCTGCTGAGACCCACCCGCCGGCTGGCCGGGCTGGGCCTGGTGGCGCTGCTGGCTGCGGTTTTCCCCGCGAATCTCCACATGGCGCGCAACCCCGAGCAGTTCGCCAAGATCCCCCGCTGGGCGCTGTGGGCGCGGCTGGGGCTGCAGCCGCTGGCGATGGCCTGGGCGTGGCGCGCGACCCGTAACTGACGCGCCACGCTGCTATGTTCGGCTGAGGAGGGAGCACACCATGTCCACCGCGACCGCCGTCAAGATTCCCACCGGGGAGGTACTGCCCGGGGGACACCCCGGACGACCCGACGGGAGCTCTGCTTCCAACGGCAAGCACGCCCTGAGCGGGGCCGCCCCGAGCGCCGAGCAGACCCTCAGCGAAGGGGAGCTGCGCGCCCTGCGCGGCCTGATGCGCGCGCACGCCTCCCTCGCCAAGCGCCTGGACGCCGAACTGGAACAGGCGCACGGGCTGCCGCTGAGCTCCTACGAGGTGCTGCACCACCTCGAGGGCGCACCCGAGGGACGCATGCGCATGTGCGACCTGGCCGAACACGCGCAGCTCTCGCGCAGCGGGCTCACGCGCCTGGTGGACCGCCTGGAACGCGACGGCCTGCTCACGCGCTGCACCTGCGAACACGACGCCCGCGGCGCCTACGCCTGCCTCACCGAGCAGGGCGTGCAGCGGCTGAGCGATGCCCGGGGCACGCACCTGGCGGTCGTGCGCGAACAGTTCCTCTCGCGCTTCTCAGAGCCCGAGCTGGGCGCGCTGGCGGAGATGTGGGACCGCATCGCGCCGTGCTGCGGCTGCTAGGGCCTATCCCTCCAGGCCCGCACGTCTGGATGCGGCCGATGGTCTTCGCGGGCCTTCGTCCTCGGGCTCGACGTGGGCCCACCACGCCTTCGCCCTTGCGTCCTCGGCCCACTCGACCCTCGACCACCCCAGCCGCACGTCCCTGTCGGGATAGGCCCTAATCCGCTTCTGTTTGTGAGGACCGCGCGTGGGCGCGGTGGCGTCGGTGCAAGACGAACACGCTCCCGGCTGCCACCAGCACGGCGGCCAGCCCGAAGAAGCCGAACGCCTGGATCGCGTTGCCCGCCTGCTGGCCGAGGAAGTAGGCGAGCAGGCCGATCCCGGTCGCCCAGCAGATCCCGCCGAGTGCGTTCCAGAGGAAGAACGAGCGCCAGCGCATGTGTGTGGCGCCCGCCAGCCACGACGCCCAGATGCGCAGCCCCAGCACGAAGCGCCCCAGGAACACGGCCTTGGGCCCGTGGCGGTCGAAGAAGACCTCCCCGTTGCTCAGTGCCTCCAGGCGCTGGCGGTGAAAGCGACCCGGGCGTTCCAGCAGCCAGCGCCCGCCGCGACGGCCGATCGCGTAGCCGATGTTGTCGCCCACGATCGCCCCCAGCGCGGCGATCGGGATCACCAGCTCGATCTGCATCTTGCCCTGGCTGGCCAGCACCGCCGCGGTGATCAGTGCGGTCTCGCCGGGGATCGGCACGCCGCTCGACTCGGCTCCCACCGCCAGGAACAGCAGGGGGTAGCCGAAGGTCTGAACCAGTTCTTCGACGTTTATGAGGGCTGCGAGCATGGTGGGGGAGGGGGCGTTGGGGGCGGCCTTCTAGGATGCCGCGGTGGCCGGCGCCTTCACCATCCAAGCACGTGACCCCTCCTCGCTGGCCCGCGCGGGGGTGCTGCACACGCCCCACGGCGACATTCGCACCCCCGCCTTCGTGCCGCTCGCCACGAAGGCCACCGTCAAGGGGCTGCTGCCTGAGGAGGTCTCGGCGCTCGGCTACGACATGGTGCTCGGCAACACCTTCCACCTGCACCTGCGCCCCGGCGAGGAGCTGATCGAGCGGATGGGGGGGCTGCACCGCTTCATGGGCTGGTCCGGCCCGATCATCACCGACTCCGGCGGCTTCCAGGTGTTCTCGATGGGTCACGGCACGGTTGCGGATGAGATCAAGGGCCGCGCCCCTCATGGCTCCAAAGGTGGCGCCTCCTCGGGCTCGGAGGGGCGCTCCTCCATCGGCTCCGAGGCTCGCTCGGGGGCGATCCTCGCGATCGAGGAGGGTGGAGTGAGCTTTCGCTCCTACGTGGACGGCCGCGTGCGCACGCTCTCGCCCGAGCGCTCGATGGCGATCCAGGCTGCCCTCGGCTCGGACATCGCGCTGGTCTTCGACGAGTGCACGCCCTTCCACGTCGAGCGCTCCTACACCGAGGCCTCGACCGAGCGCACCCACCGCTGGCTCACCCGCTGCCTGGAGTGGCACTTCGAGCACGGCCCCGCTGGCCAGCTGGTGTATGGGATCGTGCAGGGCGGCGTCTACGAAGACCTGCGCCGCGCCTCCGCTCGCGTCGTGGCCGGCAGCCGCTGTGACGGGATCGCGATCGGCGGCTCGCTGGGGGACTCCAAGGCGCAGATGTACGAGGTCGTGGAGTGGGCGATGCGCGAGCTCGGCGGCGCCCACGAGAGCCGCCCGCGCCACCTGCTCGGCATCGGCGAGGTCGACGACCTGATCCGCGGCGTCGAGTTGGGCGTCGACACCTTCGACTGCGCCATGCCCACCCGTCTGGGCCGCCACGGCTGCGCGCTGGTCCCCGACCCTGCCAACCGCTGGCGCGTGGACCTCGTCAAGGGCCGCTGGCGCGAAGCGCCCGAGCCGCTGCAGGAGGACTGCCCCTGTCCCGCCTGCTCGCGGGGGTTCTCGCGGGCCTACCTGTCCTACCTCGCACGCGCCGGCGAGCTGACGGGCGCGCGCCTCTTGACGCTGCACAACCTGACCTTCATCGCCCGCCTGATGGCCGAGCTGCGCGAGGCGATCCTGGACGATCGGCTGCCCGAGGTGGCGGCCGCCTGGCGCGATCCAGAGAAGCCTCTCCCCCCGTGAGTAGCTTTGACCGTGGCTATCCGGTGTGGTGTAAGGGCAGCATGGGTAACCGTCACTTACCAGGTGCCGGTTCGAGTCCGGCCACCGGAGCCATAGTTGTAGGCGACGGCCTTGGCTGCTAGTCTGGCGGAACAAGTGACGGTTGCCCGTCCGCAAGGACAGCAGTTTCCGGCCGAGGGGCCCGCGTAAGCGGGCCTTTCGCCTTACTTGGTGTTTTCCGAGACCAGTTCCTGCAGCGACGTGGCCGCCTGGCCGACGTCCTTGTGGATCACGTTGTGGATCCTGATGGTCGTCGAGGGTGGGGTGGTGGCGAACAGTACGGCGGCCACCACCACGGCGAGCACCAGCGCCGCGAACACCGCCGCCCAGATGCGCCCCGCGTTGGATGCCCGGGGGGCGGCGGCCACCGCAGGCTGTGCGCGGGGCGGGCCGGGGCGCGGCTGGCGCGGGGTGACGGCGCTCCGAGCCCGCGTGCGGTCCTGGCCGCGCGTCGTGGTGGCCAGCAGGCTCGTCGCCTGGGTGGCGGGCGCCCCCCGCGCCCCCGTGGCGGGCTCCTCGGGCGGGATGCCGCGCATCGCGTCGGCGATCGCACGGCCCATGTCGCGCGCCGTGGCGTAGCGCTCGTGCGGGTCGAGCGCCAGCGCGATCGCCACCGCGTCGGCCAGCTCCGGGCTCACCGCTGCGACGAGCGTGTCGAGCGTGGCGGGCTCCTCGCGCTGCTGCTTGAGCGCCAGCTCGGTCAGCGACGTGGCCTCGTACGGCAGGCGTCCGGCGATCAGCTGGTAGGTGACGACTCCGAGCGCGTACAGGTCCGCGCGCGGCCCGGCCTCCTCGCCGCGGGCCTGCTCGGGCGCCAGGTAGGCGGCGGTGCCCAGCACCGATCCGACCTGCGTGATCGAGGACTGCTCGGTGGCCTTGGCGATGCCGAAGTCCGCGAGCTTCACCTCGCCCTCGCGCGAGCGCAGCAGGTTGCCGGGCTTCACATCGCGGTGCACCACGCCGTGGCGGTGGGCGTAGTGCAGGCCCTCGCAGGCCTGCTCGATGATCGCCACGGCCTCCTCGACCTCGACCCAGCCGTCGTCGCGCAGGATCTCGGCGCAGGACTGCCCCTCGATGTACTCCATCACGATGAAGTGCTGTCCGGTGCGCTCGTCCAGGCCCGAGTCGAAGACCTGCACGATGTTGGGGTGCACCAGCCGCGCCGCCGCCTGCGCCTCGCGCTGGAAGCGCGAGACGAACGTGGGGTCCTCGGCGAGGTGCTCCGCCAGCAGCTTCACCGCCACCTGGCGCTCCAGGCGCAGGTCGAGGGCCAGGTGCACCGTCGACATCCCGCCGAACCCCAGGCGGCCCTGCAGGCGGTAGCGCCCGGCGATCTCCGTCTCGGGCTCGCTCACTTGCCACTCCCCGCGCCCGCACCCGCACCGCCCGCCCCGGCTCCGTTTTCGCCGGCGCTTCCGTTGTTCTGGCCGTTGCCCTGTCCATTCCCCTGACCGTTGCCGTTGCCCTGGGAGCCTCCGCTTTCGCCCGGTGGGGCCTGCGTGCCGCCACCCACCCCCGGCGTCGTCGACGTGGCCGTGGGGGTGAGCGTTGCCGTCGAGCTCGTCGAGGTGCTGCTCGTGCTCGTGGGGGTGCTGGTCGTGGTGCTCGTCGTCGAGGTCGTGCTCGTCGAGGTGGTGCTCGCGCCGGTGGTGCTCGTCGAGGCCAGCGGCTCCGTGCAGGCCTGGCGTGCGCGCGCCGAGAGGTTCGCGATGCCCACCTGCAGGGTCTTGCGCAGCCCGGCGTTCACCGATGAGGGCAGCGCCGCGAAGTCCTGTTCGGTCTTGGCGAGCGCTTCGTCGGTGGCAGCGCAGTTCCCGTTGCCGGCCAGCGCCTCCCGCGCGACCGCTTCGAAGTCGCCCTTGAGCGGGCCCGCGTTTTCGGCCGGGATCAGGCCGGCGGTCGAGCTGCCACAGGCCGACAGCAGAGTGCCGGCGGCGAGCGCCAGCAGCCCGGTCAGGCAGAGGCGCAGCGGCCGTTGGCCTGCCCGGCCGGCTCTTCGCCGGCAGGGCTTTGCAGGGGATTCCCGGCGGGGCTCCCGAGGGCTCATGTGGGGGTGCAGGGTGTGGCGCATGGTCACTGACCGTACTCCAGGCGCTCGGCGAGCGATGCCGGAAGTCGTGCAGCGCGGATCGCGCTGGCGGCTCCCGCCACGTCATACCTGGTGCGCCGGTAGGAGGCGGTCCAGTCGTCCAGGTCCAGCAGCAGCCACGCCGCGCGCGGGTCTCCGTCCCTGGGCTGGCCCACGCTGCCCGGGTTCAGCAGCCACTCGCCGTCGAGGAGGTCAAGCCGCTCGCCCTCCCGTCGCGGCTCGCCTGTGACCGGCTCCCCCTCGCGGCGCACGAACGAGAGCGCCACGTGGGAGTGGCCGATCAGGCTCACCCGCTGGCTCTGCGCGTCCAGGCACAGCTCCGCCAGCAGCGCCGAGAGCACGTACTCCCACACCGGGTCGCGCGGGCTGGCGTGGTAGAGCCCCACCGGCCCCTCTCGTCCCTTTGGCTCCAGACCCGCGAGGAAGGAGATGTTCTCCGCCTTCATCACCTCGCGCGTCCACTGCGCGGCGAGGCTGGCCCCGCGCGAGAACTCGCTCAGCGGAACCTCGCCGATCACCGCGAGGTCGTGGTTGCCGGCCAGGCACACCGCGGTGTGCCGCCGGGCGAGCTCGACGCACACGTCGGGGTCGGCGCCGTAGCCCACCAGATCGCCCAGGCACCAGAGCTCGGCCGCCTCGCTGCCGGCGATGTCCTCCAGCACCGCCTCGAAGGCGTGCCTGTTGGCATGGATATCGGAGATCACCGCGACCTTCATCATTGCCGGCTGCTGTCCGGGCGAATCTGGGGCCGGCCGGGCCGGCCCCAAACGCGTGCTCCCAGCGGAACGGGCTGCTAACCCTGCTCGCCACCTCCGGTTTCGGTGCCTCCGTACTCGGGGAGGTTCTTGATGCCCTCGCGCGCGTGCCACTTGGAGTAGTTGTCCTCCATAGCGTCGATCAGCTCGCGCATGAAGCGCGGGGAGATGTTCACGCGCGAGACCACCACACCGGGCACCTCCTCGGATTCGACCTCGTGGTCGACCCGGGCGAAGGTGACGGTGAACTCGTAGTCGGAGTGGCTCACGTTCGCGAAGTTCGCGTACACGCCCCCCATGATCTCGGGGGAGAGATGGATGTTTATGTGGCGCTCGGCGCCTTGGTCGTCATCGTTCACCGGGCTAGTATCGCAACCCGTGCCCCTGACTGTGCCGGCCTTTGCAGCTGAGGGTCCCTGGCGAGACCCGTCAGCGCGTGCCCCACGCCGATGCCGTGGCCCACTACATAAGATCCTCGCCGGTGAGCCCTACCACTATTGACGGATTACGCGCGGCGCTGCTCGCGGCAGCCACCGCGCTGGCCGGGGAGGACGTGGCCCATCGCCAGGAGATCGGCCTCGAGCGTCCGCCGAGGCCCGAGCTGGGGGACTACTCGACCAACGCTGCGCTGCTGCTGGCAAAGGGGCTTGCCAGCCCGCCGCGCGATGTCGCCGAGCGTCTGGGAGCAGAGCTGCAGCGAGAGCTCGGCGCGAGCCTCGAGCGCTTCGAGGTCGCTGGGCCGGGCTTCCTGAACCTGTTCATGGGCGAGGGTTGGTTTCGGGCCGCGCTGCACGGTGTGCTGGATGCGGGGGAGTCATTCGGAGCCGGGGCGGGCGGCTCGGAGAAGATCCTGATCGAGTTCGTCTCGGCCAACCCCACGGGCCCGATGCACGTCGGCCATGCCCGCAACGCCGCCTACGGCGACGCGCTGGGGCGCGTGCTGAGCTTCCACGGGCACGCGGTGGTGCGCGAGTTCTACGTCAACGACGCCGGCTCGCAGGTGCGCAAACTGGGGGAGTCGATTCAGGCGCTCGCGCGGGGCGAGGAGGTCCCCGAGGATGGCTACAAGGGCGACTACGTCAAGGCGCTCGTGTCAAGCCTGGCCGACGCGTCCACGCAGGACCCCGCCGAGCTGGGGCGGGCAGCGGTGACGCTGATGGTCGAACAGACGCGCCAATCGCTGGCGGGCTTTGACGTGCGGGACTTCGACCACTGGATCTACGAGAGCGAGCTCTACAGGGGCACTCCGAGCCCCGTCGAGCACACGCTGGCGCTGCTGGAGGAGCAGGGGCACACCTACCGCAGCGAGGGTGCGCTGTGGCTGCGCACGACCGCCTACGGCGACGACAAGGATCGCGTGCTGGTGCGCTCCAGCGGCGAGCACACGTACTTCGCCTCGGACATCGCCTACCACCAGGACAAGCGTGAGCGCGGCTTCGAGCGCCAGATCGACGTGTGGGGCGCCGACCACCACGGCTACATGGCGCGCATGAAGGCCGCCTACGAGGCCCTCGGCGGCGATCCGGGGCGCCTGGAGATGCTGATCATGCAGCTCGTGCACCTTGTGCGCCGCGGCGAGCGCGCGCAGATGTCAAAGCGCGCGGGGGAGTTCGTCACGCTCGATGACCTCGTGGGGGAGATCGGCGTGGACGCGGCGCGCTGGTTTCTGCTCTCGCGCTCGCACGACACCACGATCGACCTCGACCTCGACCTCGCGCGCGAGCAGTCCGCGGAGAACCCCGTCTACTACGTGCAGTACGCCCACGCGCGCATCGCCTCGGTGCTCGCCAAGGCCGGCGTGGAGCGGGTTGCGGCGGCGCCGGCCGAGCTGCACAGCGACTCGTCGCTATCCCTGCATGCCTCTGAGCGGGGGCTCGTCAAGCGGCTGCTGGCCTTCCCCGGAGAGGTGGAGGAGACCGCTCGGCGACGAGCCCCCCACCGCATCGCCGCCTACGCGCTGGAGCTGGCGCAGGAGTTCACGGCCTTCTACCGCGACTGTCACGTGCTCGACGTGCAGCCACCCGCGCTCGAATCCTCTCGGCTTGCTCTGTGTGTCGCCGCGCAGCGCACGATCGCTGCTTCGCTGGAGCTGCTCGGGGTGAGCGCTCCGAGGGAGATGTGATCAGTCGAAGCGCGCCAGATCGGCCTCCAGGCGCGCCGCGTCGGAGGGGCTGAGCATCGTCTTGTCAGTCTGGATCTCAGGCGATCGGCGGCCATCGCGCCGCCATCTGGGCAGCGCCACCGCCAGCAGTCCAAGCACCAGGGCGAGGGCCAGAGCCGGGACGAGGTAGGCGGCGAGGTCAAAGCCATGTGTGCCTGGCAATGCCAGCACCGTCGGGCCATACTGGGCGACCAAGGCGCTCTTGATCTGCGCCTCGCTCTGCCCTTCGTCGATCAGGCCCTGGATGAACGCGCGCTCCCGATCCGACTGGGGGGACTGGGCGACGTTCAGAGGGATCTTGCAGGTCACGCACATCACCTGGCTTTCGATCGCCGGGAGGCTGGTGCGCGGGGTGGCGGCGGGCGCGGCGGGGGGCGCGATGACGGCCAAGGTGGCGAGCGCAGGCACCATCCACAGTGTCGTCCGGATGCGCGCACGAAGCGGACTCGACGCTCGCCGCGGAGCGCGTCTCGATCGGGCGCGTCTTGCCGTGCTCATGTGCTCTGCGCCAGCTTCACGGCGCTCTGCAGGAACGCGGGGGTGACCTCGCCGCGCGAGATCGCCGCGATGTGGCCTGCGCGATCGATCACGAAGCTCTCCGGCAGCTGATCGGTGCCGTAGGAGTGCGCGAAGTCCCCGGTGGTGTCGCGCAGGCTGGGGTAGGTGAGATGGAAGCGGCGCACGAACGCGAGCGAGTCCGGCGAGGCGTCTAGGTAGCTCACCCCGAGCACCGTCCCACCGTGGCTCTGCAATTCGAGCTGGGCATGCTCCAGGCGCGGGGCCTCCGCCTGGCAGGGTTCACACCAGGAGGCCCAGAAGTTCAGGACCACCACCTTGCCGCGGTAGGCGGCGAGGGAGTCCTTCCCGCGGCCGATGAGGACGGGCAGCGACGTGGTCGCGCCGGGAGCCGGCGGGCGCTGACCCTGCGCCACCGCTTCGTCCAGCGTGCGGCTGGCGGCCTGGTGGGTCACGCCGTAGACGAGCAGCGCCAGCAGGGCGGCGCCCGCGAATGAGGCCACGATGGGGACGGTCAGGCGCTTCACGAGAGGTACCCAGTATGGCCGGGCGGCGTAACATCTGTCTCAGCGCGGTGGTAGCTCAGTTGGTAGAGCGCGAGCTTCCCAAGCTCGAGGTCGCGGGTTCGAGGCCCGTCCGCCGCTCTGGTGGCACCTGAGGCCCCATCGGCTGCACCAAAGCGCGCGGGGCTCGTCCTCGCGGCGCTGATCGCGGTCGCGGCCGTGGCGAACCTGAACCTGGCGGTCGCCAACGTGGCGCTGCCCGACATCGGCAAGGCCTTCAACGCCGGGCAGACGGGACTCGATCTCGTCGCGGTGGGCTACTCGCTGGGGCTGGCCGCCTCGGTGCTCTACCTCGGGGCCGTGGGCGACCGCTACGGGCGCAAGCTGATGCTGCTGCTGGGCATGGGCCTGTCGATTCCGGCGTGCCTCTTGGCCTCGCTGGCGCCCTCGGTGGGGGTGCTGTTCGGGGCGCGTCTGCTCGGGGGGCTCTCGGCGGGCATGGCCTATCCGACGACGCTGGCGCTGATCACCGCGCTGTGGTCGGGGCCGGCGCGGACGAAGTCGATCGCGCTGTGGTCGGGCATCGGCGGCGCGATCTCCTCGCTCGGGCCGCTGCTCTCCGGCGCGCTCTTGACGCACTTCGCGTGGGGCTCGGTCTTCCTGATCACCCTGCCGCTGGCCGTGGTGGCGTTCTACATGGCCTGGCGCTACGTGCCGGCGCACGTCAACGAGGGCAGCGACCCGGTGGACAACCTGGGCGGCATCCTCTCGGTGGTGCTGGTGGCGGGGCTCGTGCTGGCGATCAACTTCGCCCCCGTGCCCAACAAGGGCACGCTGGCGCTGGGGCTCGGGGCGATCGCGCTGGCGGCCGCCGTCGCGTTCGTCTACCGCCAGCGCCGAGCTGCCAACCCGCTGTTCGACCTCGCCATCGCCGGGCGGCGCGTGTTCTGGGTGGCGGCGTGCGCGGGGATCATCGTGTTCGGCACGCTGATGGGCGCGATGTTCGTCGGCCAGCAGTTCCTGCAGAACGTGCTCGGCTACTCCACGCTCGACTCCGGCTTTGCGATCATCCCCGCGGCCGTCTTCATGGTGCTGATCGCGCCGCGCTCGGCCAAGCTCGTCGACGCGCGCGGCGCGCGCTTCACGCTGCTCGTCGGCTACGCGTGCTGCCTGCTGGGGTTCCTGGTGATGCTGCTGCTGTGGAAGGAGCACATCGCCTACTGGAAGGTCGGCCTGGCCTATGCGCTGGTCGGCGCGGGCGTCGGCTTCGCGGGCACCCCGGCCTCGCACTCGCTGACGGGGTCGGTGCCGGTGCGCCGCGCGGGGATGGCCTCGGGCACCGCCGACCTGCAGCGCGATCTGGGCGGGGCGATCATGCAGTCGATCCTCGGCGCGCTGCTCACCGCCGGCTACGCCGCAGCCGTCGCCACCGCGATCGCGGCGTCACCCGAAAAGGCGCGGCTGACGACGAACGTGCAGACCGAGCTGGAGCGCTCGTTCTCGAGCGCCGCCAACGTCGCGCAGCAGTACCCCGCCTACTCGAGCCAGATCGTCGCGGGCGCGAAGTCGGCGTTCCTCTCAGGCGATCAGTGGGCCTACACCGCGGGAATCATCGCGATCGTGCTGGGTGCGGCGCTGGTCTTCTTCCGCTTCCCCAAGAAGGAGGAGGAGGAAAGGTTGCTCGCGCAGTACCGCGCCGCCGACGCCGTGCCGGCCCGGGGGCCGGAGCCGGCGCGCGGCGCACCCTCGACTCCCGCCACCGAACCTGCCACCGGCTGAGGGGGCTCGGAGACCCGCACCCGAGTATCCGTGTGCGAGCTACCCGTTCGGGGTGTAGAGGACGACGGTGCGCGTCAGCCGGTCCTGCAGGCACCGGCGGCGATCGTCCCAGAGCATCATCCAAAAGCCGCCCAGCAGCGGAATCGCGGCGAGGATCACGCAGCCGAAGCGGATCGCCGCGCGCAGCGGGCGCAGCCGCTCGCCGCCCCGCGCGATCACCTGGATGCGCATCACGCGGTCGCCCGGCGTCTGGCCGGTGGTGGACCAGAAGAGGGCGAAGTACGCAACCGACCACCCGATCCACACCACGCCCATGACCGCCGCGATCGCCGTGTCCGCCTGCGAGGGCAGGTGCAGGATCGAGAGGCCAAGCCCGACGGCGATCCCCACCACGAGCGAGACGCCGTTGACGAGGGCGGCGTCGAGCGCGAAGGCGATCGCGCGGCTGACCAGCCCGGCGTAGGCGCCTGTCGCCAGGAGCTCCTGCCGGGTGGTGGCGGCCGGAGCGGTGGGAGCCTTTCCGTCGCGGCGGCGGCGAATCGCGGCCGCCTGTGCTTGAGCGGTCTGGAGGTCCTGCGCGGCGCCGTTTGATGCCGCGGGATGGTCCTGTGGGGCGACGCCTGGAGTGGCCGGGGGACTCTGCGGGGTGCCGCTTGCGGCGGCCGGCACGTCCTGCCGAGCGGCGCTCATGCGCCGGCGCCGGGCAGCGGCGCGCTCGGCTCGGTGCGGTGCCGTCTGAGGCGGCGCGCGGCGCGCTCCACCCAGGCGTCCGCATCGCGCGAGCGGTCGCGCACTGTGTCGGTGACCTGATCGACGAAGCCCGCGCTCTGGTGGGTTATCGCTTCGGTGACCGACGGGCTGCGGGCGATCTCATCCACGAGCACCCACAGCTCCTCGCTCTCGAGCAGGAGCGTTACGACCTGCTCGGCGATGCCGTCCTCGAGGATGCGCTGCGCGACGCGCTGGGCAACCCCGGCCGCCTCGATGCGCTCCAGCACGAGGTCGATCGCATCGCCGGTGAGCAGCGTGTCGAGCGCGTCGAGCGCCAGCCGGCTGGCGCTCGCCTTCAGGGCTGTGCGTGCGCTGCGCTCGAGCGCAAACCCGGCGTCGAGGATCGCGGCGGTGCCTCGCAGGGGAAGAGTCGCCACTGACGATCCGCGGCGAAGGAGCGACACCACCCGATCTGCGGCCATGGGTGATCATAACTCGCCTCCCGCGTCCTGCTCAACGCCTATCGTGCAGTGCCTGTGTGCGCGTACTTCTCAGCCTCCCTCGCCGAGGGCGAGGCAGTGCTGCGCTTTCCCTACGACGAGGGTCTGCGCCAGCTGCTGCGTGCGATCCCGGGGCGCCGCTGGGACCCGGTCGAGCGGGTGTGGTGCGTGCCGCTGGACCCCGATCGCGCCGAGTCGCTCGCGCGGCTGCTCGCGGGCCTGCCGGGCGAACCTGAGGTGAGCGGCGCGCTCGCGCGCGCCATCGAGCGCCGCCGGCGCAAGCGCGACAGGAGGGAGTGCCTGCTCGACCTGGCCCGCCCCGACGGAGACTGGTGGCTCAGCTTCGCAACCGACACCGCCCCCGAGTTGGTCGAGGCGCTGCTCGAACACCCCGGCTCCTACAACCTGCCGGCGATCGGCCGGGGGCTGGTCCCGCTCGACGACGAGGCCGTACGACTCGTACGCGCACTGGGGAGGCAGAGCGGGGGCTTGCGTTTCAGCGATGCGGCGCGTCGCGCGTTGCTCGTGCGCGGCGAACAGGTCACGCGCGAAGGGACGATGCCGGGAGGGTCCACGCGCGAAGGGTCCGTCCGCGAGGGAGACGACTCGAGTGGCGCCGGGCAGAACCGTGACGTTCCCTGGCATGGCACGGTCGAGGTGGACGGGCCGCCCGACGCGCCGGTCTTCCTGCTGCTCGGCGACCGCGATCGCCTGCCGGTTGAGTTGCGCGAACGCGCTGTGAGCGCCCCCGGCGGTGTCGCGGTAGCGCTCACGCTCGACTCCTGGCGGCTGATGGACGGCCGCCTCAGCGGCTGGATCGCGCACGCGGCCAAGCGCTGCGTCGCGGCGCTGGAGGATGGCCGTCCACCGCCGCCGGCCGTGCTCGAACTCTCGGCGATCCACGAGGAGCCGACGTTCGTGCTGGCAGCGGGCCACGACCCCTCGCGGCTGCAGGTGTTCTCGGCCTTGAACGGGGTGGCCCTGGCGCCCGGTGCGCGCAGGGGTTCCGGCCACGAGCACACCCGGCTGCCGGCGCTGCGCGTCGATCCGTTCTGCGTACCCGAGTTCGATGGCTTCCTAGCGGCCCACGACATCTGGGTCACCCCCGAGGCGCTGGCGCCCCTGCAGGAGGTCCGCGAGCAGCACGCTCACGCGGCGGGTCTCGTGCGGCTCTCGGCCGCCACCGAGGCCACGCTCGAGGTGCCCGGGCTCGGCGGCGAGCTGAAGCCCTTTCAGCGCGCCGGGGTGAGCTATCTGCTCGCCCAGCGGCGCGCGTTCCTCGCCGACGAGCAGGGTCTCGGCAAGACGATCGAGGCGCTCGCGACGCTCGAGGCCGACGGGGCCTATCCGGCGGTGATCGTGTGTCCGGCGAGCCTCAAGCTCAACTGGCTGCGCGAGCTCGAGCGCTGGCTGCCCCACCGCAGCGCGCAGTCGCTGATCGGCACAGGAGCGCGCGCCGGCCCGCTCGCGGCCGCCGAGTTGACGATCGTCAACTACGACATCCTCGCCGCGCGCCTTCCCCAGCTGCGCTCCATCGCTCCCCGTGCGCTCGTGCTCGACGAGTCCCACTACTGCAAGAACGCCGCCGCCAAGCGCACCCAGGCCGTGCGCCAGCTCGCCGCGACAGTGCCGCGCGATGGCCTCGTGCTGGCGCTCACCGGCACGCCGGTGATGAATCGCCCGGCGGAGCTAATCTCCCAGCTGCGCATTCTCGGGCGCCTGGAGGACTTCGGCTCGGGCGTGCAGTTCGGGCAGCGCTTCCGGGGGACCGACGCGCACCTACGCCTGCACTGGCACCTGCGCGCGCGCTGCTTCGTGCGCCGCCTGAAGGCCGACGTGCTGCCCCAGCTGCCGCCCAAGACGCGCGCGGTTGTGCCGGTGGAGCTCGACAACGAGGCCGAGTACCGCCTCGCCGAGCGCGATGTGGTGGCGTGGCTGCAAAGCCAGCCCATGGACCTGCGCGAGCTCGACGCGAAGGTGGCGGCGGCGCTGCGCGCCGAGCGCCTTGTGCGGCTGAACGCGCTGAAGCTGCTCGCCGCGCGCGGCAAGCTGCACGCGGCGCTCGCCTGGATTCACGACTTTCTCTCCTCGGGCGAGCGCCTGGTGGTGTTCGCCCACCACCGTGAGATCCAGCGCGCCCTGCTGGAGCGCTTTCCAGGGGCGCTGCACATCCTCGGCAAAGACACTCACGCCGCGAGAGACGCCTCGCTGCGCGCCTTCCAGGAGCCCGACGGCACCGGCAACCAGTTGATCGTCTGCTCGATCGAGGTGGCCGGGCAGGGCATCACGTTGACGCGCTCCTCCAACGTCGCCTTCCTGGAGCTCGACTGGACGCCGGCCAAGCACGACCAGGCTGAGGACCGCTGCCACCGCATCGGCCAGCAGGACGCGGTCAACGCGACCTACCTGCTGGCGGCGGGCACGATCGACGAGACGATCGCCACGCTGCTGGAGCGCAAGCGCGCGGTGATCGGCGCCGTCACCGATGGGCTGCCCGAGGACGAGGAGGCCGTGGTCGAGGCGCTCGTGCGGGAGCTGCGCAGGGCGCCCTACCGGCACCTGCGGGCCGTCGCATAGAGCAAGCTCTCAGGTCGCTCTGCGCACGCCGGGCTCTCAGGTCGCTCTGCGCACGCAAGGCTCTCAGGTCGCTCTGTGCACGCCGGGCTCTCAGGTCGCTCTGCGCACGCCCAGCGGCCGGTAGGAGGCGGCTGCCTCCTGGAGCAGCGCGAGCATGGCCGGCGCCGCCGGCGCCGGACGTCCGCCGGAGGGCACCGCCGCGATCACCTGGCGCACCGGCGGACCGGGGGAGAGGCTGCGCACCACGATGTTCTCACGCACCACAGAGAGGGCCAGCTCGGGGATGAACGCCACCCCGACGCCGGCCGCCACGAGCCCCTGCACAGTCTGATAGTCATCGCTCTCGAAGGACACTCGCGGCTCGAATCCGGCGGCGTGACACGAGCGCACGACGTGGCGGGCGCAGGGGCTTGACTGCGAGGTCTGCACCCACGCCTCGCCGTGCAGGTCCTCGAGGCGCAGCTCGCGCCGGCGTGCCAGCTTGTGTTTGCGGGGCAGCGCCAGGTACAGCGGATCCTCCAGCAGCTCCACCCGCGTCAGGCTCTCGCTGCGCGTGAGGCTCTCCGCCAGCGGATCTCCCGCGTCGGGGAACTCGAACAGCAGCGCCAGATCGAGCTCCCCGGCGTGTACCCGCGGCGCGACCTCCTCCGGCTCGCCCTCGATCAGCGTCAGCTCCACCTGCGGGTGGCGCGCACGAAAGCCGGCGATCGCCACCGGCATCAGGGTGGCGCCGGCCGTGGGGAAGGTGGCCATGCGCAGCTGTCCCCCGCGCAGGCCCGCGATCGCCGAGAGCTCGGCCTCGGCGACCTCCAGCCGCGCCAGGATGCCCTCGGCATGGGCCGCCAGGGTGCGCCCCGCCGGTGTCGCGCGCACGCCGCGGGGTCGGCGCTCCAGCAGCGTCATGCCCACCTCCTCCTCCAGTGCCGCGATCTGCTGGGAGACGGCCGACTGGGTGTAGGAGAGCTCCTGTGCCGCGGCGGAGAAGGAGCCCCGCCGAGCGACCTCTATCAGCACTCGTAGGCGGTTGACGTTGAGCATTACGTGTCTCCAGTGTCTTGGCGAGCGCGAACCCAGTGGCTATAAGTAGAGCTTATCAATACTATTATAAATATCATTTGCACTGATGGCAGGCCGGTGGGATGGTGTTGGAGAAAGCAAGTTTCGCATCGATATCCGAGCCATACGGCTCATCCCGACAGGCAACGAGTTCCCGCACCTGCAATCCGAAGACGCCAAGGAGAAAGTCATGTCCGCCAAGATCATCGTGTCCTACGACGGAACCAACAACGAGGACGACGCGGTCGCCCTCGGCCGCATCTTCGCTCGCGCCGGCGCCGAGGTGGCGCTTGCCTACGTGCGCCACACCCACGAGCCCGAGAGCGAGCGCGAGGCGCTCGCCCAGCACGAGGCCGAGGCGCTGCTCGAGCGCGGCGCCGCGCTGCTGGGCACCGGCGAGGTCCAGCGCCACGTCGTCTCCGATCGCTCCACTCCGGAGGGCCTGAGGGCGCTGGCGCAGCAGACGGGCGCTGGCGTCGTGGTGTTCTGCTCGGATTCCCACACCGCCCAGGGCCACATCGCCGTCGGCAACTCCGCTCAGCGCCTGCTCGAGAACGGCCCGGTCGCTGTCGCGATCGCGCCCGCCGGACTCGCGCAGCGCTCAGACGCGCACCTGCAGCGGATCGCAGCTGTGGCCGATCCCACGGATCCCAGCGCTCAGACCACCGCGACCGGCCTGGCCTCAGCGCTTGGCGCCGCCGTGGTTGCGGCCGACCAGCCCGGCGAGCTGCTGGTCGTGGGCTCCCGCCCGGAGGCCGAGCAGGGCCGTGTGGCGGTGAGCGCCGCCTCGATGCGCCTGATCGACGACGCCGCCTGGTCTGTGCTCGTCCTTCCCCGCGGGGTCGCCGTGACCCTCGGGGCGCCCGTCGCCGCCTGAGGGAGCGGTGCCCGGACCCGCTACCGCCACCGGGCGGGGCGGGTCCGGCGCGGACCGTAGCGCGCCCACGCGTAGCGTCCGAGCGCCTGCACGAAGTCCAGGGTGCCGCCCAGCAGGTGCCCCACGGGGCCGGTCCACAGCCATGTCTCCGCGCGGCGAGTGGTGGAGCGTGGGGGGGAGCTCATCGGTGGCACGGTATCTTCTCCAAGCCATGGCAGAGACCCTCACCACCACCGTCACCGAGCTGCCCGAGTCGCGGGTGCGCGTCGAGGTCCAGGTCCCCCCCGGGGAGGTGCAGAGCCGCGTCGAGCACAAGGCGCGCCAGCTCGGGCGCGAGCTGAAGCTCCCCGGCTTTCGCCGCGGCAAGGTGCCGGCTCCGCTGGTCATCCAGCGCGTCGGCCGCGAGGCCGTCCTGGAGGAAGCGGTGCGCGACACGCTCGGCAGCTGGTACGCGCAGGCGATCGTCAATGCGGGGATCGTGCCCGTGGGCGACCCGGAGCTCGACCTCGGCAAGATGCCACCGCAGGGCCAGGCCCTGAGCTTCTCGATCGAGATCGGCGTGCTCCCCAAGGCGCAGCTCGGTCAGTACAAGGGCCTGGAGGTGGGCCGCGGCGAGCCGCACGTCGACGAGCAGCTCCTCGAGAAGGAGATCGAGCGCCTGCGCGAGCGCCTGGCCAAGCTGCACACAGCCGAGCGCCCCGCCGAGCGCGGCGACTACGTCGTGATCGACTACCTCGGCTCGCTCGTGCAGGACTCAGGCGCTGAGAGGGGGGCGCAGCCGGCCGAAGGCCGGCGAGCCGGGCCCC
>Ga0209415_10004445_pt1 | contig 25683 bp, 16 predicted proteins | sample PeaSoiSIISIP2007_FD_187696 | JGI IMG/M metagenome (GOLD analysis project Ga0209415, IMG submission 187696) | Peat soil microbial communities from Weissenstadt, Germany - SII-SIP-2007 (SPAdes) (version 2) | ecosystem: Environmental > Terrestrial > Soil > Wetlands > Peat | place: Germany... | reverse complement strand
GGAGTTCGCCTGAACCGTCCGGCAACGGACTGATGACTCCTGGCCGCCGCCCGGCGCCAGGAGTTTTTTTGTTGGCCGAGCGGCGCGTCCCGCAGACTCGTCCGGGACGCACAAGGCGCGCAGACACCCGCAGCAAAAGGAGCAATCGTGCGCATTGCTTTGCTGATCGTATTCGGAACGCTGGGGACGCTCGCGCGTTACGCGTTGCAGGGCCTCGTGCAGGAGCGCACGGGCTCCACGTTCCCGTCGGGCACGCTCGTCGTCAATCTGCTCGGCTGTTTCCTGCTCGGCGGCATCGCGGAATACGCGCTCACGCACCTGACCATCCCACCCGAATGGCGCATCGGAATCACCGTGGGATTTTTCGGCGCGTTCACCACGTTTTCCACCTTCAGCTGGGAAACCGCCCGAATGCTCCAGGACGGCCAGTGGCGCCGAGCGACCACTTACATTTTGGCGAGCGTAATCGGCGGCCTGGTTGCCGTGTTTTTCGGAATGAGGATCGCGGAGCGGATCTAGAAGCGGAATCGGAGGATCAACATGACACACGCCACAACGCACGAGCGATTCGAGGGCGAGCGCACACTGATGCGCATTCATATCGGCGAATCCGACCGCTGGCATGGCAAGACGCTCTATGAAGCCATCGTCGAGCTCCTGCGCCACGAGAAATTCAGCGGCGCCACGGTGCTGCGCGGCGTCGGCGGCTACGGCTCCTCGAGCATTTATCACACGGACAAAGTGCTGCGACTCTCGCAGGATCTGCCTATCGTGATTGAAGTCGTCGAGTCCGCCGAGCGCATCGAACAGATCCTGCCGCTGCTCGACGAAATGATCGGCGGCGGCCTCGTGACGCTCGAAAAAGTCCGCGTAATCCTGTACCGTTCTCACAAATAGCCGGTCCTCATTTGGGCACGCCGGATCGAGGAGGCGGGAAAATGGACAAGCAGAAATTCCTTAACTACATCGACCACTTCAATCACAAGCGCTACGAAGAAGTGATGGCCTACTACGATCCCGAAGTCGTAATCGAGTACCCGACGATGCTTGCCAATCCGAAGGCGCCTCCGGTTACACGCAAAGGCCGCGCCGGGTTCCTCGAACAGTACGTCAACCTCCACAAGCACTGCCGCGAAGCGCTCGAAGTCGGCGCTTTTCTCCTCGACGGAAACATGATGGCCGCCGAGATGTACACCGAATTCCACTTCTTCAAGGACTATCCGAATTTCTCCGGCCGCGACATGAAGGCGGGCGACATCCACATCACCACGAACTGGTGCATCTACACGATCGAGAACGAAAAGTTCAAGCACATCCGCGTCGCCCACTTCCGCCTGCACGATCCGAAAACCGCCCGTCTGTAAACGAGAGCCATCCCCCGGTCGGTTTCGTAGGTCGCGGCTTTGGCCGCGACCTAAAGATGCCGTGATACACTCCTTATCCGCTTCTTGATCGAGTAGACTCAGCCGAATCACTGACATGTCCCTTTCTATTGGCGACAAACTCGGCCCGTACGAAATCCTCGCGCCCATCGGCGCGGGCGGGATGGGCGAGGTGTGGAAAGCGCGCGACACCCGGCTCGATCGCATCGTCGCGATCAAGCAGCTCAAGGGCCAACATACCGCACGGTTTGAGCAGGAGGCCCGCGTCATCGCGGCGCTCAATCATCCGCACATTTGCCAGCTTTACGATATTGGGCCTGACTACCTGGTGCTCGAATATGTCGAGGGCGAGCCGCCTAAAGGACCGTTGCCGCCCGCCGAAGCCGTGCGTTTGGCGCTCGAAATCGCAGGCGCGCTGGAAGAGGCACACCGTCGCGGCATCCTGCATCGCGACTTGAAACCAGCCAACATCCTGGTCACCAAGCGGGGTGGCGTGAAGCTGCTCGATTTCGGCCTGGCTAAGTTGATGGCCGATGCCGACACGGACGTCACCCAGACCATGGAAGGAACCGTGCTGGGCACCGCCGCCTATATGGCTCCCGAGCAGGCCGAGGGCAAGCCCGTGGACGCCCGCGCGGAGATTTTCAGCTTTGGCGCCGTGCTCTACGAGATTCTCTCCGGCAACCGCGCCTTTCGCGGCAATTCGACCGGCACGGTGCTGAGCGCCGTACTGCGCGACGACCCCGCGCCGCTTCAGACCACAACCGATCTTCAGCGTATCGTGGCCAGGTGCCTGTCCAAACAGCCGCAGGACCGCTTCCCGAGCGTGACCGATCTCCGCGTTGCGCTGGAACAAGTCGGCGCTTCCAAACCGGCCGATCAAAAACCGTCGATCGCCGTGTTGCCGTTCGCCAACATGAGCCGCGATGCCGACGACGAATACTTCAGCGACGGCCTGGCGGAGGAAATCATCAATGCCCTGGTGAAGGTGCCCGGTCTGAGGGTCATCGCGCGGACTTCCGCTTTCGCGTTCAAGGGGCAGAACACCGACATCCGCAAGATTGCCGAGACGCTGGGCGTCACGAATATTCTCGAAGGCAGCGTGCGGCGCGCCGGAAATCGAATCCGCGTTACGGCGCAGCTAATCACGGCAGCCGATGGTTCGCATCTCTGGTCGGAACGCTATGACCGGCAGATGGAAGACATCTTCGCCGTGCAGGATGAAATCTCCGCCGCCATCGCTTCGGCTCTGAAACTGAAACTGTCGCCCGAACCCACAGCGCTGCATCGTCATCAGCCCAACCTCCAGGCCTACGAGGCGTACCTCCGCTATCGCCAGTATCAGTGGAGTTTGACGCCGGAGTCGCTCCGCCGCAGCCGCGAGTGCCTGGAACAGGCCATCGCACTGGATCCCGAATTCGCGCTGCCCTACGTGGGCTTGGCTGATCACCATCTCTCGCAAACCTGGGTCGGCATGCCCCCGGATGAGGCGATGCCGCGGGCGCGCAAGCTCGCCCAGCGGGCCTTGGAACTCGATCCGGACCTGCCGGAAGCGCACGGCATGTTGGGGATTGTGGCCGGGCAGTACGATCTGGATTGGAAAGAAGCGGAGCGCCGGTTTCGCCTGGCGACGGCCCGTGACCCGGTCCCGTGGCACGTGCGCGCTTGGTACTCTTGCTTCTACCTGTTGCCGGTGGGACGCCTTGAGGAAGCCCGGCAGGAAGCGGAACGTGCGCTCGAGGACAATCCTTTGAGCCAAATGGTCTATTGGTGCCTGGCAATCACGCTGGAGGGGCTCGGGCTGGAACGGGAAGCCCGGGCTGCAGAAGGAAAGGTAGTCGAACTCGACCCGCAGTTCTGGTTGGGATGGTGGCTACTCGGTATGCATCAGGGAATCCGCGGGAGGCGCGCCGACGTCCGGGATTGCGCCGAGAAAGCATTCGCCATTTTCCCCTCGTCGCCCAACAATATCGGCTTGCTGGCGGGGGTGTTACGGAGCGAGGGAGAAACGGCGCGGGCGGAGGCGCTGCTGGCCCAGTCGCCAGCCGGCTCCTACGGGGCCCCTGTCGCGCGCGTGTGCTGCTATCTGGTGTGCGACGAAATCGACGCGGCCCTGGAATGGGCCGGAAAGGCGGTCGGCGAGCGCAATCCCACGTTTATTCAGAGTGTGATCCGCCCGTTTGAGAAGGTGCTCCGCAAGTCCCCCGGATGGCCGGCGTTTCTCAAGAAGTTGAATCTGCCGGAGGCGTCCGCAAGTAGTTCCGGACTGTCGCCTGCTCGGAAGTGATTTCGGTTGTTTCCTGATCTTACCTCTTGTCGCTTCGTTCGATTCCGTTCGAAAGAATAGAATGCCGGCGTTCGAACCGCAGCCTTCGATCTCGTATTGCGCGGCTTGGCGCCTCGTGGTAGGCTCAGCGAACAAAAGGCGAAGTGCAGACCGAGGGCGAAAGCCTGCGCATTTTGCCCCGATTTGCATGGGAGGCGGCATGGCGGCATCCACGCAGGGTTTAGCCGTAAGGGCGAGTTCGACGCTCGATACTGTCCGCGATGCACTGGGCACGCTCGTGGCGCGCTACCGCGCGGACGAAGTCCTTACCTCGGTGAAGCACATCCCCGCGCGCGAAGCGCAGTTCCGGCCGATGCCGGGCTGGGTGCGTCCCGAACTGGCCGCGGCCTATCGCGCCAAAGGAATCGACCAGCTCTATTCGCACCAGGCGGCCGCCGCGGAACTCGCGCGCGCAGGAAAAGATTTCGTCGTGGTCACGCCGACCGCGTCGGGCAAAACGCTCTGCTACAACCTGCCGGTGCTGAACGCCATACTTGAGAACACGGACACGCGCGCCCTCTACCTCTTCCCGACCAAGGCGCTCGCACAGGACCAGCTCGCCGAGCTTCACGACCTGGCAACGCGCCTCGATGATTCCTTCGGCGTCTTCACCTACGACGGCGACACGCCCGGCGACGCGCGCAAGGCCATCCGCGAGCGCGGCCACGTGATCCTGACGAATCCGGACATGCTTCACACCGGCATCCTGCCGCACCACACCAAGTGGACGCGTGTGTTCGAGAATCTGCGCTACATCGTGATCGATGAACTGCACACGTACCGCGGCGTGTTCGGCAGCCATCTGGCGAACGTCCTGCGGCGCGTCGCGCGGATCGCCCGATTCTATGGCTCCCGGCCGCAGTTCATCTGCTGCTCGGCGACGATCGCGAATCCGGGCGAGCTGGCCGCGCAGTTGATCGAGCGCGAGGTGGACGTCGTCGAAGAGAATGGCGCGCCGGCGGCCGAAAAGCTCTTCGTCTTCTATAATCCGCCGATGGTTAACCGCAATCTCGGCATCCGCCGCAGCTATCTGAATGAGACGACGCGCGTCGCGAAGGAACTTCTCGCGCGAAAGCTGCAAACCATCGTCTTCGCGAATAGCCGCCTGCATACCGAAGTCCTGCTCACCTATCTGCAACAGGCGAACCCGCCGAAGCCCGGAGCGGCCGAACCGATTCGCGGCTACCGTGGCGGATACTTGCCCGGCGAGCGGCGCGAGATCGAGCGCGGCCTGCGCGAGGGCCGTGTCCGGGGAGTCGTGGCGACCAACGCGCTCGAGCTGGGAATCGACATCGGCTCGCTCGACGCCTGCGTGATGGCCGGTTACGCCGGTTCGATTGCATCCACCTGGCAGCGCGCGGGCCGCGCGGGACGCCGCAGCGGCACGTCATGCGCCGTGCTCGTCGCATCTTCGGCGCCGCTCGATCAATTCATCGTGCAGCATCCGGATTATTTCTTCGGCCGCTCGCCCGAACACGCCTACGTCCAGCCGGATAATCTCGAGATCCTCGTGAACCATCTGAAGTGCGCCGCGTTCGAGCTGCCGATTGCGCCGGACGACAAATTTGGCAGCGTGGATGCGCAGGAGCTTTGCGAGCGCCTGGCCGAGGCGGGATTCTTGCACCGCAGCGGCGGAAACTGGCACTGGGTGCAGGAGGCGTATCCTGCGGACACGGTCAGCCTGCGATCGGTGACTTCGGACAATTTCGTGATCATTCACTCGTCCGCGGAAGACGATGGCAACACCGATGGCGAAAAGAAGGGCGAGCCGGAAGTGATTGGCGAGGTGGATTTTTCCTCGGCTCTCACTACCGTCCATCCGAAGGCGATCTATCTGCATCAGGGGCAGCAGTATCACGTGGATCGCCTCGATTTCGACCAGCGCAAGGCCTACGTCCGGCGCGTGAAAATCGACTACTACACGGACGCGATTCGCTACACGCAGGTGCGCGTCCTCGAGATTGCCGAAGAAGAGCGTATCGCGGGACCCGCGGCGCGCGCGCACGGCGATGTTCTTGTCCGTTCGCAGGTGATCGGCTTCAAGAAGATCAAGTTCTTCACGAATGAAAACGTCGGCGACGGCAAGCTCGAGCTCCCCGAAAATGAAATGCACACGACTGCGTTCTGGATCACGCTCGAGCGCGCGCTGCTCGAATCGCTGCCCTTCGCGCTTTCCGACCGGCAGAGCGGCATCTTCGGGCTCCTGTATGCTCTCGAATCGATGGCCACGCTGCTGCTGATGTGCGACCGGCGCGACCTGGGCACGGCCGTCGGCGAGCGCCCGCCGAGCCCCGGCGTCGAAACCGAATGGCACGAATACACCGCGGCAACGGACGATCCCGCCAAGATGAAGGAATTCTTCGAGCCAAATCTGTATCTGTACGACGCGTATCCGGGCGGCATCGGATTCAGCGAGCCGCTCTACCGCGTCCATGACTTGCTGCTGCGCCGCACGCGCGAGCTGATCGCGGCGTGCCCTTGCGAAAATGGCTGCCCGTCGTGCGTCGGCCCGGCCGGCATGAAAAGCGAGCGCACCAAGGAAGCCGCGCTCGCGATCCTGGATCGTCTCTGCGCATGAGCCCGATCGCACAAGACCGGTTCGCGAGGCTCGCGGCGTTGAGGCCCGCGCGAAAAAGCGGAATTTCGCTGGACGATCGCCCCCGCGGAACTGTGCCCGAGATCCCTGAAGGGGCTGGCAGACTCGCCGAACTTCTAGGCGCTGCGCCGCAGACAAATCGTTTTGGAGAGCACCTCGCGCTGCGGCGGTGGTTTTCGGACCCCATCGGCGGCGAACCGAATCTGTGTGCTCCCGACGACAAACTGGATGCCGCGGCGCTGCGCCTGCTCGCGCCGGGCGCGGCGGACTGCGTTTCCGACCCACGCGAGTGGCTTTTCCTCGATACGGAAACCACGGGGCTGGCTGGAGGCACGGGAACGTATCCATTTCTCATCGGCATCGCGTGGTGGGACGCAGGAGGCCTTGAAGTCGAGCAATTCTTTATGCGCGAACAGAGCGAGGAACATTCGCTCCTGGTCGCGCTGGCCGAGCGCATGGCGGAGCGGCGCGTGCTGGTCACCTTCAACGGCAAGTCGTTCGATTGGCCGCTGCTCGAGACGCGCTACCGTATGACGCGCACAATCAACGCGCCGGTGCCGCGCGCGCATCTGGATTTTCTCCATCCGGCGCGAAATCTCTGGCGCCTCCGGATCGGGTCGGTCCGCCTGGCAGAACTCGAGCGCCAGATCCTCGGATGGAATCGCGGCACGGACGTGATGTCCGAGATGATTCCGTCGATCTATTTCGATTACCTGCGTGGCGGGCCGGCGGAGCCGCTCATTCCGATCTTCCACCACAATCAAATGGACCTGCGCGGCCTCGCGGCGCTTGCCACGCGCGTCCTCTCCCTGCTGGGCGATCCTGAAACCCACGGGCAGGACGCGCTCGAACTGTTCGGCGTTTCGCGCATCTGCGAGCGGCGTGGCGAAGCGGCGCGCGCTCGAAGTTTGTATCAGCGATCGATCGCGTCGACGCTGCCTCCCGAAACAGATCGAGCGGCGCGGCGGTCGCTCGCGCGGCTCGCGAAACGCGAAGGCGATCACGAACTTGCGCGCGAACTTTGGAACGGCATGCTCGGGAATTCACGCGAGGGCCTCGAGGCTTACGAACAGCTCGCGATCCATTACGAGCACCGCGCTCGGGAACCACATCGCGCTGCGGCCCTCGCGCGCGAAGCGCTCGTCGACCTTCGCAAGGCGAACCGGCTCGGTACGATTGCACCAAGCGCATACAAGCAGCAACGCATGCGGTTCGAGCGCCGCCTCGCACGCCTCGAACGCAAATCAAACCGGACGCTCCTCGACGCGCCGGAATCCAAGACCGACGCTATGCATTGAGCGAACGTTCGATGCCGATGTGAGCCGAGCGGTGCGTGAAAATACGGGCGCCGCGCAGCGGAGAGGCTTCGAGCAGGCGCTGCAACTCCGGCACCGTATAAGCCGCGCGCACGGAGTCGCGAAAAATCCGAAACATTTCACCGGAATAATTCCGCCCGTGCCAGCGAATGTGCAGCGCGACTTTCAGGCGGCCGGGACGGCGGAGATCGCGGAGCAGGATGGCGCCCGTTGGCTTCACCATGCGAGTTATCTCCGCAAGCAATTTCTGCGGTTCGGCGAGATGGTGCAGCACCGAATTGCACATCACGAAATCGAAGCTCTTTTCCGGAAATTCCAGCCGGTTCCCATCGGCCATCTGAAACTCGACGCGTCCCGCCAACGCAGCACCGGCTGCCGCAAGATTCGCCTGCGCCTGGGCGATCATGCCGGGTGAGCGGTCGACGCCGACGAATTTCCAGCGCGTCAAGCGCTTGGCGAGCTTCAACACGATCTGCCCGGGGCCTGTGCCAATGTCGAGCGCGCGGCCGCGCTCACTTCCCTTCAGCAAACTCAGAGCGTGCTCGACGAACGTATTGTCAATTTCATCGAGATGAGCCTGCGCCGCGGCCGAGGAGTAGGCGTCCACCTCCGCGGAATCGTCCATGACTTCGGGCTCGGGAACCCGCGGCAGGTCGAAGAGCGCCATAGACAGTGTCCTATCGCGCGGACCGCGCTGCCTCAAAGGAGAGTTGGGCGACGGATTCCGGAGTAGCGTCGACGGGGCCGGGAGCGGGTGGCCAGCCGATGGCGCGATTGATCGCGTCGTAGGTCGCGCGCGTGGCGTGCTCGACCGTGATGCACTGGAGCCCCACGCAGCGGAGGAACACGCCGCCGGCATCGGTCTGAAACTGGAAAAAATTCGGGCGCCGATACAACTGCGCGCGAGTCTTGTACTTCATCTCGAGCGCTTCGCTATATTGCCCGAAAAAGCGCGCCGCGTCCTCGGGCGTCTCGAGCGCCAGGTGGAATACGAGCGGTGTTTGCTTCGTTTTCGCGTCCTCAAAAACAGCGTAGCGATCTCCATCCCATGCGGGAGAGAGAGCGTCGGCGCGCACGGGATCGAGAAACTGCTTCAAAACCTCCTCGACGCCGAACTCGCCCATCACGTTTTCCTCAAGAAGTTTCCAGTCCGCGGGAACCACGCCCTTCCACGCGGGCAGCGTCACTTTCGCGGGGCCGACGCCCTTGAGGTAGAAATCCGGATGCAATATCTGCTGCGTCGAGACTGGAGGACGCTCGAAGAGCAGATGCAGGTCCGACCAACCGGTGTGCGCCTTCAGGAACTGTTGAGAAAAAGACGCGCCGGCAAGATACGGAAACAGCAGGCTATCGCGAATAACGAGCGGCGCCTTGGAAAGGTTGGGATCCTTGTCCATTTCCTCGATTGCGCCGGAGCGGATCAGCATCGTCACATCGGCCAGATCGCGCACGCCGATATTCTGGTCGCGCAGCGCGTAGTCCACCATGGCGACGAGCGCCGTGCCCTCGCTCACGGCATTCCGTGCCATTTCGGAATCGTCGTTCGGGCGCGCCGCCTTGATCCACGGATCGACGTCAAAGGACTGATCCTCAAGCGCGTGCGTCAGTTCGTGCGACATCACTTCGCGCTGCTCTTCGGCGGGAATCCAATCGGCGATGTAGAACTCCTTCGCCTTCGGGTCGTAGAGGCCCGCCACCTGTTCGGTGAGAACGTCGAGCATGAAGGAATCGAGCGGGAAATCCTTCGGGATCAGGCCGAAGGCCTCGAGCGACTTCTGGTCGGCGTAACGCTGCGCATCGTCCTTGTCTTCTTTTTCGGCTTGGATCAGGTAGGCGCGAATCTCCTGCTTCGAACGCAGGGTCTTTTTCAAAGGTTCCTTGATCGGCAAATGAAGAATCACGCTCATCTGCGCGAGCACTTCGTCGGCTGCGTGCAAGAATTCAGGGCTCGGAGCGACGAGCGGAGCCGCCGACTGCGGCGCGGCAGCCTGCGCAGCCAAGCTGGCGCCGGTGGCAAGACTCAGAATCGCGGCCAGTACGATAGCAAGTGTCGCTGGTGCTCCCCTGAAATATTGGCGATTAGGAAGAGTTCCCGGCCTTTGTTTCCAACGAGATAGGTCGGATTCTAATAACGGGAAGAGTTGGCGATTAGGACTGCGCTCTCGAAAGTGTATACCGGCGGGCGAAAGAGTGCGCCGAACCAGCCGTCCCAGGCTTTCGGGGCCTCTGCTCGGCACCCTCGGATTCGTGTCGATTAGATTGCGCATCGGTTGTTTTCTTTCAAGGAGTTAGAGGGATTTCTAATCGCCGCCGTGTCGATTAGAACTTGGCGAAAACCGGGCGCCGAGGATTTCGGGACGCACACTGCGCGCGTCGAATCGACTTCCCTGCCGTGCCGCATCGCTTCGTTCGTCGCCCCGTTCATGGCGCCTCAACAACCTCCGTGAGCCGAGCTGCTCTTTCAGGCTCCATTATGACGCTAGCACGATGGGAGACGGTTGCAAGAGAGTAGTTGTGTGGACTGGAGGCTGGACCAACCGTCTCCCACAACGGAAACCGAAGGACGAAGAGCACACACACCCTTCGTGCCGCGACGTAGGCCTCAGGACAAGGGAGTGTCTGTGCCGCAGAGGCAAAAGCAGATTCCACGGCGCCCGCCTTCCCGACACAGCCCGTCGGGACGCAAAATACGCGAAAGGCGGCCGCTACGAAGGCGGGACCGACCGCAACGGCCAAACCTACTCCGGGCCGAAAGCCAGGAGGACGTTGCCGGGGATGCCGTAGAGGGCGCCGAAACCGGAATTTGTGAAGACCATACCGCCCGCGATGGCCGGACCGCCGCCATCGATCGATCCACCGCGCGCCGATATCTTGTTGACGGAGTCGAATTCCCGCGCGGTGTCGAAATCCCAGAGAATTGTTCCGTCGGAAGTGGAATACGCGCGCAGATGGCCGTCATCCGCACCCGAGAAGACTGCGCCCGGAATAGCGGAGACAGCAGCCGATTGCGCGGGACTGCACCGCGGCGCCGTGCATCCGCCGGGAGCCGGGGAGGCAACCCACATTTTTTCGCCGGTGGCGATCTTGATGGCGAATAGTCCACCCCCCGCTTTCGGGTCCGGGATCGCTCCTTCGGGGCCTCCGCTAAAACCGAAATCGGAGAGCGCCACGTAGGCGACTTCGGAATCCGCCGCGGGCCCCCATTCGACGCCACCGAGCGCGCCGCCGTGTCCAATGTTCGTCTTCCAGAGAATCTCGCCCTGCTTATCGGGATCGAGGCCAAAGACGTCGCCGGATTTTTGGCCGACGACCAGCACGCGCTGGCCACTCGGGAGCTTGCGAAGGATCGGCGGAGCGGCAAAATCGGTGTCCGGCCCATGCTTCGCGGGACAGTTGCTCTGGTCGTCGCGGAAGCAGCTCACGTTGTAGGTGTCACCGGAGGTGATTTGGCGGGACCACACGATCTTTCCGGTCTTGAGATCGATCGCGAGGACGGCGTCGCTGTTCGACGTCTCGGGATCGGAGTAGTTGTTGCCCGCGCCGATGTAGATGAGACCGCGATCCGCGTCGATGGTCGGAGAGGACCACAATCCGGCTCCCGAGGGACCCCAGAGCTGCGTGCCGGCCTTGTTCTTTTTCGTGGGACGCGCCGGATCGGGAATCGTGTAGGTGCGCCAGATTTGCTTGCCGGTTGCGGCGTCGAGCGCCGCAAGAATGCCGCGGAACGTGCAGCACTCATACTGAGGACTGGCCGCGAGCCACTCTTCGCGAGACGACACGGGAACGTAGAGCCGTCCCTTGTAAAGCCGCGGCGAGCCGGTGACGCGGGCGTAAGGATGCGCGCTGATGCGGACGCGCCAAACCAGCTTGCCCGTCAGTGCGTTGACCGCGTAAACGTTCGAACGAAGATCGCCGAAATACGCGAGGCGGTTGGGTCCGATCGTGACGGCGGTGCGAACTCCCGCTTCGGCTTGAAAGCTCCAACGCGTGCAGCCGGTCGCGGCGTCGAGCGCATAGACCTGGCCGAGCGCACCGCCCACGTACACCCGCCCACCGGCCACCGTGGGCTGAGAATAGGCCGAGAAACCTCCCGGAAATCCGAACGCCCACTTCAATTTCAAGTTCGGAACCTGCGAGGCCGCGAGGCCGGCCTGATCGGCGGGCTGAAAGCGGCTATTCTCGAGGTCCACTCCCCATCCATTCCATTGCGGTCCAGAAAAGCCAGCAGGCGCCTGCGCGGAACAGCGGCCCGCGGCCATGCTTCCCCATGAGCCGAGGCGCTTGCCCGTGAGATATTCGGCGACGGCATTGCTTTCGCGAGGGGCGAGTCGTGCCCCCTGCACATGCATCACTCCCGACGCGAGCATGTGCACGATGTATTCGGGCGCCGCGGCCTTCAGGACAAAGTGATTCAGGTACGGCGGACCGCCGGATTCGTGACATCCGGCGCACTTGCTCGCATAAATGGCCGCGCCCGATTCAGCTGTAGCGGACGGAGTGTTGGCTGAGACCGGGCCGGCGCCGCCGGATGACAGAGAAAGAACGAAAGCCGTGAGATCCGCAATCTGTGCCGGATTGTATGTTCCTTTAAACGGCAGCATGGCCGTGCCGGATTGTCCGTCGGAGATGATCGCGGTAACGGCGCTTGCAGCAAGCGTGCTTTTGCGAAGGCTGGGAGCAGCGCTCGAACCATTTCCCTCCGGCCCATGGCAAAAGGCGCACGATGTGGCGTACAGCTTCTTTCCGGCAGCGCGCGCCTGGTCGTCGGTGGCAGGCGCCCCCGCCGACGTCTGCCCTGCCGCGGCAGCAACAAGCGCGAAAAGCGCCAAGAAAGCGCAACAGATTTTGCGATGCATTCGACCCCCACTCGTCGTTTTCAAGCGGTGCAAAGAGTAAAGAGTTCGTGAGTGGATTGTCAACGACGTCACAGCGGAATGCGGAGCGCGATGATGCATCCAAAAGGGAATGCCGGGAGCGCCGTCAGTGCTTCGAAACGCTCGGAACGGGAGAGGCAAGCACGGTTTGCACAGCCCGGGAGAATTCCTCGACTGCAAAGGGCTTCGCAAGGACCTGGCAGCCGGCCTTCCGCCCGGCGTCGGCGAAATCATCGTCAGGATTTGAGGCCGTAAAAACGACGCGTGCCGCGAGGTCCGGGCGATGCTGCTCGATCCAGCGATACAAGGCGGCCATCGAAGGTTCACCGGGCTCGTTCATGTCCAAGACGACCGCGTCCACGGAATTTCGCTCCAGATTCTCGATCGCTTCTTGAGTAGTGCGCGCCACTTTGACGGAGGTTCCCGCGGCAACCAGTACTTCCCGCTCGAGCTGCAAAACAGATTCGTCATCATCGACGAGCAGGACCGTGCCAGCCGCGATCCGCTTTTCTCCAGAAACCTCTTCCTTCTTAGGCGGCGTCGGAGAAGTTAGGAGAAGCGGGAGACTGATGGTGAACGTCGCGCCGCGCGGCGGCGAATTCCGGACCTGAATCTCGCCTCCATGCTCCTTCACAATGCCGTAGCAGATGCTGAGGCCAAGGCCGGTACCCTTGCCGACGGGCTTCGTCGTAAAGAAGGGATCGAAAATGCGGTGCGCGTTCAGGACGCCCGGGCCGCTGTCGGTGAACTCAACACACAGGCGGTCGCCGGCAACTTCGGTGCGAACCCAGATTTGGCCCGGCCCGCCCTTTTCCTGAATGGCGTCCACCGCGTTATTCAGGATATTGAGAAACACCTGTTCGAGCTGATGGAAATCTCCACCCGTCATGGGCAGGTTCGGATCGAACTCGCGCACGATCACGATGTTGTTGAGTTTCATGTCGAATTCCCGAAGGACGAGCGTGTCCTCGAGAATCTGATTGAGCTGCACGGGCGCCCGCTGGGGCTTGTGCTGGCGCGCGAAGCTGAGCAAATTCTGGACGATGTGATGCGTGCGCTGCGCTTGTTTGTAGAGCTTTTCAAGGTATTCGGCCCCACGCGGCTGGACGAACTCCTCGGATTTCAACAACTGGCTGTATCCGAGAATCGCAGTGAGCGGGTTGTTCAGCTCATGCGCGACGCCGGAAATGAGCTGCCCGACGGCCGCCATCTTTTCGCTCTGCAAGAGCTGTTCCTGGGTGCGCCTCAAACTGTCGTACGCTTCGCGTGTCTTCTCGAGCAGCAGGGATTTGTCGATTGTCGTGGCGATCTGGTTGCCGACGGCGGAAAGCAAGTTCAATTCGGCCGTCAGGAACGAGCGCATCTCGCGGCAACCCACGACCAGAGCACCCATGACGCGATCCTTGGACCACAACACAACCACCTGGGAAACGTGAATGCCTTCCGCCCGGTTCAATTCGTGGAGTTCTTCGGGCAAAGCCGGAAGGGCGCCCGAAAGGAGCGTCGCGTGCGCTGTTCGGATCTGTTCGAGCAGTGCGGGAGAAACACGGATGGAAGCCGTGGAGGCCGCGTATTCGGATTCATAGCCGACGGCGGCCGCGCGTTGGAACGTTTTGGCAGTGTCGTCGAGAAAATAGACCGCCGCGGCATCCACGGAAAACAGTTCCGTGACCTTCAAGAGCGCCGCGGTGAGGCCCTCTTCGAGCGCCGAAGCCTGGTTGAGCAATTCAGCGATCGCGTTCAGCGCAAGCAGGGCGCGATTGCGCCGGCGAATGTCGTTTTCCGCCTGTTTGTGCTCGGTGATATCAAGCAGAAAACCTTGATAGGCAACCACGGCTCCGGAATCATTCCGGGTTGCGAAGCTCGATTCATGGGCGGTGCGAATTTCGCCGTCGCGCCGCCGGAATTGAAACTCGAAGTCGACCACCTCGCCATAGTTCTGGAGCAAGCTCTGGCGGCGGTCTCGATCCGCCGGGTCCACGTAGAGCTGGGCGGGGATGTCGGCCTGAAGCAGCTCCTCGTGGCTTTCGTATCCCAGGATGTGCATGAAGGCGTCGTTGAAGTCGAGGAAGCGGCCCTCGGGCGTGGAGATGAACACGCCCTCCTGAACCTTTTCGAAGAGCGTGCGGAACTTGTTTTCGGCCTGGCGCCGGCTCGTGAAATCCTTCAAGACGTGAATTGTTCCGAGGCGTCCTCCCTCGGAATCGTGAAAAGCGGAGTCAGTTACGAGAAAGTAGCCGCCGAAGAATGGATCGATCTCCTCCGCTCTTCCGGCTGCGCCCTCGCAATACGGGCATTGAGACCATGGCACCTGGCCGCGGCCCAGGACATCGCGCACGTTGCGTCCTACGAGCCCTGCGGGGTCGGACTCCAAGCGCGTCGCAAGCGCTCGGTTCGCACGAACGATTCGCCCGTCGAGCGAGTGAACGAGGATTAGGTCGTCGATCGAGTCAAAGGTATCGAGCCACTGCCGCCGGGAGGCCGCCGCGCTTTCAAACAGCGCGACGTTTTGAACCGTCAGACCCAAAAGGTTCGCGACGTTGATGAGAAAGTGCCCTTCTTCGCTCCCGAACTCCCGCGGCGACGAGGAGCCGATTCCGAGAAGTCCGAGCGGCCCTTCCTTGCCGGGCACGCGGACCAGAACGATCGCCGTGAGCTTTTCCGCATCCATCCACCGCCGCACCGTAGGATCGGCGGCGGGATTGGAAACGAGCGGCTCGGGCTGATGCAGCACCTGATGCGCCCACGGTTCGCTGGGAGATATCCGGGACATCTGCTTCCGAAAGCGGTCGCTGAAACCAACGGACGCTCGGACGACCAGGGCGGAAGGCTGCCCGGGATCGTCCAGGAGAAAGACAAAGCCATGGCTCGCGCCGAGACTTTCCACTAAATGGCGCAGGACTCCTTGGAGGGCATCATCAACGCGGAGGGATTGCGTGGCTTCAGCGGTAATCAGGGCCAGGCGCCTGAGTTTTTCGTTGAGATCCTCGTTCCGCGCGCGGCCGGCCTCCAGTACGAGCACGGCCATCGAAATCCCCATCATGATCCCGAACAGGCCGTCAAAGGAGACGCGAAATAGTCCGACGGATTGAAGTCCCCATTGGGGCCGGTCCAGCCCGTGGAGGCCGCGCAGCAAGAGCGCACCTGCCAGGAGTTTCCAACCAACTCCCCGGTGCTGCGCGCTCGACCGCCAGAAAACCCAGCCTGCCGAAAGGTAAAGGAGGCACTCGAACAGCGACTCCGTCCACCGCTCGGCTTGGGGCTGCTTCGCAACCAAACCCAGAGCTACAAGTCCGCTCGCTGCGACAACACCTAGAGGCCACAGGTATTTCAGAGCCTTTCCGAGGCCTCGGCACTCCAGGACGGCGGCAAAGAACAGCGCCGCCGCAATCAGAGATATCGCCGAGCCGTAGCGCGGGTGATCGGGCCCACCTCGCCAGAGAGAAAAAATGCGAAGGCCCTCCAACGCCACGTAAACCGTCCACCCGGCCAGCCAATACTTGAAGAACCTCGCCGGAAACCCAGGAACCAGAAGGAAATACAGGACGAGCAAGATAAAGGCGGCCGAGCCTTCCATGAAGGCAACGGCCAGGAACCCCGGGTTGGAAACAAATGTCATCGACGCCAATTCGAGCGACACGAGGCCGCTCCGATGCGGATCCAATCCAAAGATTTGGGGATATCAGGAAGCCATTACGAAACCTAGCACACCGTTGCAAAATACGGCAACTGACGCTCTTAGGGGATGTGCCGTGCTTTATAATGGCTTCTAATTAGAACGGAGCCCCGATGGACAGAGAAAAGATTCTCGTCGTTGACGACGAAGAGGCGATTCGCGAAGTCATCTCGACTTTGCTCGATGCACAGGGCTTTCGCTGCACCACCTGTTCGAACGGACGCCTCGGGCTCGAGGCTTTCCGCAAAGACTCCTACGATCTCGTCCTGAGTGACATCGTCATGCCGGAAATGGATGGGCTCAAGCTGCTCGGGGAACTGCGCCTCGAGGATCCCGATGTCCCCGTCATCATGGTCACGGCGATGCACGACATTTCGATCGCGCTTGAAGCGATCCGTGCCGGGGCCTACGACTACATTCTGAAACCGTTCGAAAAGGACCAGCTATACGTCAGCGTCCGGCGCGCGCTCGAACATCGCCGGCTGGTACTTGAAAATCGGACGTATCAGAGCGATCTCGAACAACTGGTCGCGGAGCGCACCCAGCAGCTTTCCATCGCGTTGCAGGACCTCGAGCAGTCTTACGACTACACGCTCGAAGCGCTCGGCGGCGCGCTCGACGCCAAGGACGCGGAGACCGAGGGGCACTGCCAGCGCGTCACGGCATTTACGATCACCATCGCGAAGGCGATGGGCGTGGACAAAGGCCTGATGCGGCACATCGCCCGCGGGGCGTTCCTCCACGACATTGGCAAGATGGGCGTTCCGGACAACATCCTCCGCAAGCCCGGCCCGCTGACGCCAGAAGAACGGGATATCATGCGCCGGCACTGCGACATCGGCTTCGCTGTGCTCGAGCGGATTCCGTTTCTGAAAGAGGCCGCGGAAATCGTTCTTTCGCACCAGGAGTGCTACGACGGCTCCGGCTACCCGCGCGGTTTGAAAGGCGAGCAGATTCCGCTGGGGGCCAGGATATTCGCCGTGGCCGACACGCTCGACGCAATGATCTCCGACCGGCCGTACCGCAAGGCGCTTCCGATTTCCGCCGCGCGTGAAGAAATCCAGCGGTTCTCGGGGCGCCAATTCGATCCGCGAGTCGTCGAAGTGTTCATGGCGCAGCCCGAGCGTATCTGGCGCGAACTGCACGAAAAAGTCGGCGACCCCTTCCGCCTTACCCAGCTCGAACGCGTCTAAAACTGCTCTCGTCCGTAATCCATCACCGCCGCAAAAAAATGGGCGGGCCTCCATTCGCTGGAAGCCCGCCCGATCTTTCGTTTACATACGAACCTAGAACGTGAAGCGCAACGCGAATTGCATCTGGCGCGGAGTTCCAGCTGTATTCGAAATGACTCCAAACTGCGCGCTGGTAATTGCATTGTCCGGCAGTGCGAAATTTGTGTGATTGAAGACGTTATAGGCCTCCATGCGCAGCTCAAGGCCACATCTTTCGGTTCCGAGATCGAATTTCTTGGTGAGCGCCATGTCCCAACTGGAGAAGCGGGGCCCGCGCAAAACGTTGCGTTGGCCGACTTGTTGACCGGTTGGAGGGCCGAACGCGCCAATAGCCGCAGCCTGATTCGCGAAAATTTGCACGGTTTTGTCTACCGGGTTGACGTGCCGGTGGGTCGCAATAGCGGCCCTGTTTCCATCGAAGATGCCAATCGAGTCAGCGAAGAGGCTTGTCGTCTGCACGCCACTGAAAGCATTATATGGGAAGCCGGAGCGCCAAGACGTTATGTCGGAGATTCCCCATCCGCCGATAAGCTCGTCTAGCCAGATGGAGGCATCCTTCCCCATCCATTGTCCGCGGCCAAAGGGAAGGGCGTAAATCACATCGGCGACGATCGAATGGGTCAGGTCGAATTCTGAGTTGCCGCGACATACCTTCCCACTCCTCACGTCACAGAGAACGCCGGGGCTGGTGCCGGCCTGATTCCCAATATTGTCGGCAATGAGCGAAATGTTATCGAGTGAATGCGCGAACGTGTAGTTGAAGTCGCCCTGCAAATTGTGGGAGAAGCGCTTCCGGAGCGTGATGAGCAGGCCGTTGTAGCTGGACCACCCTTTATTGGTCAGGTAAACGTTACTCTGGAATTGCGAGCTTTGCCCCGCTCCCGGCGTGAAGCCCCAGTCCGCCGTTGCCGAGAACAGATTCGAGTTCATGGCGTTGACGATGGAACCCAATCCGCCTAACTGAAGCGGGCGAAAGAAGTTCGAGTAGATGAACTGCGTGCAGGTCTCGGCCGCAGGTTCAAGCTCAAGACAGAAATTGGGATCTTCAAATATGGGCTGTTCCGTCGGCGTCACCACATTCGCTCTGGCTTCCACCTCAAGGGCGGAGATCGCTTGAAACAGCGATTGGTTGGCGCCAGCGTCGTTGAAGTCAACCAATTGGTTCGCATCTGCGAGCGCGATCAGACGCCGGCCGTAGCGGCCAACCCAACCCACGTCCAGTTGAACCCCGCCCCGCAGTTCCCGCTGCATATCGGCCGAGAACGCAAGGGCGTACGGAGTCTTGAAGTTCTGGTCCACCGTGTAGTTGTCTATACCTGAGACTTGGCCAACAGCAACGCCACCGGATACAACATTTGGCGTTAGAGGATTGACAAACGGCGGAGCGACCGGAGGGGTCTGGGCGCTCACCGGAAGATCATTGATGCCCGTGAAACGCGGATCGGTTGCCAAATCGGTGAAAGCTCCTGCTCCGCCAAACTGGCCGCCGGCTTGGGTACTGAAGAGAAAGCTGTTCTGGTCCTGTATGAAATTGATGGAATTGAGAGCGGTGTGGTCGTAAATCAACGAGGCCGAACCGCGAAAAACGGTCTTGCGATCACCCAACCACTTTCCTAACAAGCCACTAGAACCGGAGGGATTCCAGGCTATGGCCAAGCGGGGAGAGAAATTTGTCGGGTCGCTCTTGTACAGCGAAGGCGCGCCCGGATTGGCCTTTCCGCCGAGGGCATACGTCAAGAAAGGAGACGGCTCGAAGGTAGAGACGCCGTTCATCCCGTTGGCCACGCGGGGCGAGAACTCTTGTTGGAAGGTTACGGTGCTCACGCCTTCGAGGCCCTTGCTCTCGTAAGGCACCGAGTCGTACTGGTAGCGAAGACCGTACGTGAGAGTGAGGCTCTTCGTTACCCTCCACGAGTCTTGGCCGTAGAACTCGTATTCGTAGTAACGGTAGTCAACTCGGTGGGGCACCCCAAGGCCGAGCGCGGTGCCGCTCTTGTTGTAGTTGAAAACGCCTACGTCCAGCCACCAACTTCCCAGCATGTTCATGAACGCATTGTCCCAGTCACTCAACGCCACACCCGAGGGATCTAGAGCAGGATCGTTCAGTATGTTGGCCGGCCGCAGCGACGGGGTCGGAGACGTGGTGCTGAGACTCGGTGTGAGCGGATTGAGCCCAAGCCCGATAAAATTGAAATCGTTCACCTGCACGTCTCGCGTGCGGATGGGCTTGAAGACTCCACCAAACGCGAGGCTGTGGGAGCCATGTATCTGGGACCAGTCATCGCGAAACGTGGGCACAGGAATTATGTGTGACTGCGTGCTCTGCCGCAAATACGGCGGATCGACGGCAGAGTCCATCCAGGCGAACTGGAAATTCGTGCCGTTCGGGTTAAATGCAATTCCGAAATCGGCTTGGCCGCGGGTTTCTCCGTAGACGAATTGATTGATCGTATTCGGAGTGATTGTCCACGTATCGCCAATCACCCATGCTTTATCGTTCTCAGTGTCCACAGCCGTAGGTGGATCGTTTGGAAACGCCACCGAGGCCGGGATACCGGTAGCGGGGCTGATGTTGTTCCGATCGTCCGCGTTCTTCTGATTATTGAAATTGAAGCGGGTGAACAGCTTGTGCTTCGATGAGACGTTGTAATCGATGCGGCCGAGATAGATGTTTTCGGTTAGCGGAGCGGGCGCGTTGAAGCGGAACCCGCCGGTGTTTACACCGTCTCCTGCCGTAAGATCGTTGGGCTTGGGATAGCGTCCAGCAACGAAGGAGGCAAGTGCCGCGTCGGCTCCAATGCACAGCGGATCCAGCCCCTGAACGGTTTGCGAACCACATGCTCCCGTAGGCGCAAGAAGCGTAATGCAACCGGGCGTCGTGTTCAGGCGGCTGTTCTTGTCGCATCCCGCGCCATTGTTGATGTAGTTGATTCCCGCGCCCGGGCCGTTGGTGGCGAGGGCCGTGAGATTAGGAAGAGGCACGATGCGGAGCACGGCATCTGACTTCCTATCGCGGCGCCCGTCATAATCAAAAAAGAAAAATAGCTTGTCCTTAAGGATCGGGCCGCCCACATTGCCTCCGAACTGGTTTCGAATCAGCCCTTGCCTTGGGGTGCCCGACAGCTGGTTGAAATAGTCGTTCGCCTCGGTGAGGGCGGTGCGGTTGTACTCGAAAGCTTCGCCGTGCCACTGATTCGACCCGCCCTTTGTGGTGATGAAGGTTGTCGCGCCGCTGCCACGACCGGTATCCGAAACCGGATTGGCGACCTCCGTCCGAAACTCCTGCACCGCACCCACCGGAATTGCGGCAGTGAGACCGAACGCCTGGCCCAGCCCGAAGTCCTCTGCGTCGATGCCATCCACCACGATGTTGCTCTGATCTGCGCGTGCACCAGTCACGGCCCCGCCCCGGCTCCCCAGAGGATCGTCAGTCGTATCCACGGTGGGCGTCACGCCAGGTTGACGTTCCAAAAGGAGGGCCGGATTATCGCGGGCTTGGTTGGGAAGCTCCGCAACGGCCCGCATGTCAAAATTGTTACCGATCGTGGCGTCAGTGGTATTCAGGGTTACGGAGCCCTCGGCCGTCACCTCAATCGTTTGATTCAGTGTCCCCACTTCCAATCGAACATCTTGCGTGGTGGCGGTAGCCACAGGCAGGTAAAGACTGCTGACAACAAGAGTCTGGAAACCGTCTTTCTTCACGGTGAGCGCATAGCCGGGTCCGGGTGAGAGTTCCAGAATCCGATAGCCACCATCGCCGGCGGTCTTCGCGAAGTACGCATTGCCGGTTCGCGTGTCCACTATCTTGACGCTCGCGCCAGGTACCGCGGCGCCAGTCTTGTCTGTCACCGTACCGGTAACGGAGGCCACGTTTTGAGCTTTGGCGATGGCAGGGATTATGAGCAAAGCCAGAAGTACGGCTGCAAGGAATCTAACGCTTCGCATCATTCGCTCTCCCCCCAAGAAAGTATTGGTGCGCTAGAGTGCTCTGATCTGCGACGGCTCGTCCTGAGGCGGCTATCGCCGCCATTCACGACCATGCCCTATGGTGAAAAGAACAACGCCCCTAAATCCGAGGACCGGATGGTCACTTGAAAGCAAATACCGTACCAATGACGCCATTCGCAATGCGAGAGTCCAAGTCATTGTAAAATCAGAAAGATACATGCGTTTTGTCGATGTACTTTCCGGCCGGCGTGGCTACTAGCTACCGGAATTAATAGAATTTCAATTCAGAATGCCAAAGATCATATGTTGGGACACCACCGGCCGGGTGGACCAGCCGTTACCGGGGGGTATTGCGGCGATAGATGAGGGCGAAAATGCCGAAGAACAGGCTGAGCGCGGGAAAGAGCAGGATCAAGATGCCGTGGCGAAGGGCGGCGCGGCCCTGCTCGCCGGAAGCGGCCGCGTTCTGGTAACACATCGCACAGCCCTGGGCGGCGGCGTGAGGAGCGAGAAGCGCAAGGAGCACAGCACAGCCCGCACACACGAGCAGGCAGCGGAGAATGCTTCTCTTCCTCGAGAGCCGCCGAGCGACTCTTCGATTCTCGTATCCGACTCGGATCACGATTGCGCCCCCGCCAACAGCAGTATAAACAAAAAGACCCAAAGCGCGTTCATGGAGTGCCAGTAGAGTGAAACGACCTCCGTGGCCGTGCCGCGCGTCAGGCGCGTTGTGGGACGGAACGCGACCACAAGCAGCGCTGCGATCCCTCCCAGCAGATGCAGCGCGTGCGCTGCCGCGAAAACGTAGAAAAAACTTCCGCTGGGATTCCCGCCCAGGCTCACGCCCGCAGCGGTAAGCTGCCGCCAAGCGATGGCCTCGGCCGCCAGAAAAAATAGACCCAGAATTGCCGTCACGCCCCACCAGTGGCGGAATCCATCCTCCTGCCGCGCGAGAAGATCGCGCCGGGAAAACACGAGCGTGCCACTGCTGGCGAGAAGGATGAGCGTGGCGACCCAGAGAACTCGCGGAACCTCGAGCGGCCGCCAGTCGCTCGAAAAACCCTTGCGCACGAAGTAGGCGCTCACCAGCGCCATGAAGAACATCAAGATGCCGCTCAGCAGCATCGCCATTCCCGTGACGTACGCCCGCTGGGGAATCTCGCGCGAGCCAGTCGCGCCGCTTCCCTCCGGCGCAAGATTCTGCGGCAGAAAATCTTCCTTCTCGCCGGGGACGCTGTATTCGTACGGCCCGCGATGGACCCTCGGGAAATGGTCGCCGAAATTGTTGAGTGGAGGCGGCGAGGACGTGGCCCATTCGAGAGTGGTGGCGTTCCATGGATTCGTGGCCGCGCGTTCGCCTCGCTTCAAGCTGTGGAAGAAATTGTAAAAGAAAATGAGCTGCGCGGAGGCTGTGATGAACGCAGCGATCGTCATGAAACTATGCAGCGGTTGGAGAGCGGCAAGGTAACCGGCGCCGGTCGAATCCGCATAGCGGCGGATTCCGCCTTCGATTCCGACGAAGTGCATGGGCATGAAGACGCAATAAACGCCTACGAACGTGAGCCAGAAATGCAGTTTTCCCAGCCTCTCGTCCATCCTGCGGCCGAACATCTTCGGAAACCAGTAGTAGGTCGCGGCGAAGATTCCGAAGACCGCCGCCACGCCCATGACGATGTGAAAGTGCCCCACCACGTAGTACGTCGCATGCAGCATCGTATCGACGGCGGGTTGCGCGAGAAAAATTCCGGAAAGCCCCCCGGTGACGAAAAACGAAACGAAGCCGATGGCGAAGAGCATCGGCGTTTGAAACTGAATCTTCCCGCCCCAGAGCGTCCCGAGCCAGTTGAAGGTCTTGATCGCGGACGGCACGCCGATCGACATTGTCAGCACTGAAAACGCCAGTCCGGAATATGGGTTCATGCCGCTCACGAACATGTGATGACCCCAGACCAGGAAGCCCAGAAATCCGATGGCGCAGAGGGCGAACGCCATCGCCCGATAACCGAACACAGGCTTGCGCGAAAAATTCGCGAGGATGTGCGACACAACGCCCATGCCGGGCAGAATCGCGATGTAAACCTCGGGATGCCCGAAGAACCAGAAGAGATGCTGCCAGAGGAGCGGCGAACCGCCATTGTGGCTTTGCAGTTCACCGTTCACGACCAAGCCCGCCGGAAGGAAAAAACTCGTGCCGGCCGAGCGGTCGAGCAGCAACAGAATTCCTCCAGCGAGCAGAACGCTGAAAGCGAGCAGACTCAGAATCGCGGTGACGAACCACGCCCACACCGTTAGCGGCATGCGCATCAGAGTCATCCCCGGTGCGCGCATGTCGATCGTCGTCGCGATGAAATTGAGCGCGCCGAGCAGCGACGCAAAACAGAAAATCAAGATGCTGACAATCCACAGCGTCTGCCCGAGTCCTTCGCCCGGGCCGGTCACCTCGCCGAGGCCGCTGAGCGGCGGATACGCGGTCCAGCCGCTGATGGGCGCCCCGCCGGGCACCAGAAACGCCGCGATGACGCAGAGGAAAGCCGCAAGCGTCAGCCAGAACGAGAGCATGTTGAGCGTGGGGAAAGCCATGTCCGGCGCGCCGATTTGAATCGGCAGAAAGTAATTGCCGAAGGCGCTCTGCGGAGCCGTCGTGAGCACGAAGAAAACCATGATCGTGCCGTGCATCGTCACAAGGGCGAGGTATTGTTCCGGCGTCATGATCCCGCCGCCTACGAACGGCAGGTGCACGGCCGGCCACACAAGATGGAAGCGCATCAGCAGCGAAAGAATGATGCCGAGCGTCACGGCCGCGAGCGCCAGGAACAAATACTGGAGGCCGACGACTTTGTGGTCCGTGCTGAAGATGTAGCGGCGAATGAATCCCCTCGACGAACCCGCAGGCGCGTGCGTAGAACTCACTGGCCGGCCGCCTGTTGCTTGAGGAAGGCTTCATATTCGGATTCGGAAACGACATCAAGGAAACTGTGCATTTTGGAATGCCCGAGCCCGCACAGTTGCGTGCAAACGATTTCGAACCGCCCGGTGCGGTTCGACGTGAAGTTCACGGGGATCATCATTCCGGGCACGGAATCCTGCTGGAGACGCAGCTCGCGGACGAAGAAGTTGTGGACGACGTCCTGCGACCGCAGCAACAGTTCAATGGGCCGGTTTACGGGAACGGTCAGATCGGGCACGACGATGTCGTCGTTGCCCGCGCGATCATTTGGGTCGAGCCCGAGCGGATTTCCAGCCGGGGCGTTGATCAGGCTGGGATCGAGCCGACCGAATTTTCCGTCCGCTCCCGGATAGCGAAACGTGTAAACGAACTGCGTGGTGGTGACCTCCACCTGAATCGCATCCGGCGCGGGCGATGCATAGCGAACTTCCGCCCACGCGTTGCGTCCCGCAATTGCCAGACCGAGAAAAGCGAGGAACGTCAGGGAAGTCCAGATGATTTCGGCTGCAACATTCCCGCGCGTGAAACGGGCCGGCTGGCCGCGATCTCGAAAGCGAAAGACGGCGAACGCGAGGCCGAGTTGAGCGAGGACGAAGACGACGCCCGCGACGTACAGCGTCAGATCATATTGACGATCAATCAGGACGGCGGTAGACGTGATGGGCGGCGGAGCGGGGTACAGGCGAGCAGCGAAAACGTAGACGGTCGCGGCTACCAGCGTGACCAGAAGCACGGCCAATAAGACAGCCGACCCTGCGGAGCCGCTGTCGCTCTTCCCCTTTTGCGTCATGGGCGGTATCAGACAGGGATGATATAGAAGCGCGGTGAGATTTTATAGGGTGAACGCGGGAGGGATCAGTCTCTAGGAAAATATTGTTGAAGTCGAGTGGAAGAGCTTGTGCCGAGCTCTAGCCGAGGGAAACCCTCACATGCGTACCGATGCCACCAAACGGTGGAAGTCCCGCGGCTAGCTTGCGCTTTTTTCCTTGCCCCACGCTTTGATTTGCTGCTCACGCCTAGCGGCACCGTGGCGGTCCCCTTGAGGCTCGTACCACACAAACGCAACTGGTTTCACATTCTTGGTGTAGCCGGAGCCCTTACCGGAAGCATGATCGCGAATGCGGTGCGTTAGATTTGAAGTGATGCCGCAATAGTAGGAACCATCGAAGCAAAGCAGCAGGTAACAATGCCAACCGGGAGGGAGTTCGGGGAGCTTCGACATCGCGGCAACCTGCGGAGCAAAAGCAAGTCCCTCGGCTCAACCGCCTTCGGCGGGTTCGCTCGGGACAACATTTCCTCGCCGGAAATGTTGGTGCGGTCGAGTGGATTCGAACCACCACGGTATTGCTACCGCCAGCCCCTCAAGCTGGTGCGTCTGCCAGTTCC
>Ga0209415_10004442_pt1 | contig 25690 bp, 21 predicted proteins | sample PeaSoiSIISIP2007_FD_187696 | JGI IMG/M metagenome (GOLD analysis project Ga0209415, IMG submission 187696) | Peat soil microbial communities from Weissenstadt, Germany - SII-SIP-2007 (SPAdes) (version 2) | ecosystem: Environmental > Terrestrial > Soil > Wetlands > Peat | place: Germany... | reverse complement strand
GGTTCAACCGAGCCCAGCTCGTTGCCCTGGCGGATGCGCACGCGGAAACCCTGCAGGCCGCTCAAAAGGAGCTGGAGGTCGAAACGGGGTACGCGGACTACCACGACGCGCTTACGGATCCCCGCGTGGACGCGGTGGTGGTGGTCACTCCCACCGCGCTTCACCGCGAGGTGGTGCTGACGGCCGCAAAAGCGGGGAAGCACATCCTGTGCGAGAAGCCCATGGCAATGGACGTGCGGGAATGCGATGACATGATTGCCGCGTGCAAAGACGCGGGGGTCAAGCTCCAGATCGGGTTCATGCGGCGCTATGACGAAAGCTTCATGGCCGCGCGGCAGCGCATCAACGACGGGGAGATCGGGGAGGTGGTGCTCGTCAAGTCCCTCACCCACGGACCGAGCGTCCCCCAGGAGTGGATGTACGACATCCGAAAGTCGAACGGACCGCTCGCGGAGGTGAACAGCCACGACATTGACACGCTGCGATGGTTCGCGGATGAGGAAATCACGGAGGTGTACGCGCTTGGCGGCAACTTCCGCTGCCCGCAGGCCGTGGAGCGATATCCCGATTTCTACGATACCGTGGCCATGATCTGCCGGTTCGCAGACGGGCGCCAGGGCTTCATTGACGGGGCAGTCTCCGTGGGGTACGGATACGATGCACGCACGGAGATCGTCGGAACCAGGGGGATCATGTTCGTCGGCAGGAGGGAGCAGGACTCCGTGGTGGGGTGCTCGACGGACCGGGGGATCGCCCAGCCTTTCGTGAAGAGCTGGCGAACGCTCTTCACGGAAGCTTACGTTGCCGAAGACCAGGACTTCGTGGATTGCATCCGGGAGGACAGGGAACCGAGGGTCCGCGGATTGGACGGCCGCATGGCGGTGGCGGTGGTGAACGCCGGCAACCGCTCCATCATCGAGCGTGCTCCCGTGAACGTGGAGACAACGGCTCAGAAAGTCCACACGGGAGGAAGGCGATGAAAAGTGATTCGATGCGGGCCGCCATGCTTTTCGGGAAGGACGACCTGAGGGTGGAAAGCCTGCCCACGCCGCAGATCGGCGCCGGGGAGATCCTCCTCCGCGTGAAGGCGGCGGCCGTGTGCGGGACCGACATCCGCATGTTCAGAAACGGCGCGCGTGGAGTGGGACCTGATTCGCCGCTCGTGCTGGGCCACGAGGTGAGCGGCGTCATCGAGCGCCTGGGGCCGGGCGTCACCGGGTACCGGGAAGGCATGCGCGTGGCCATTGCCCCCAACATGGGGTGCGGGGTATGCGACATGTGCGTGAGCGGGAACACCCAGCTCTGCGCCACCTACAAGGCGTTTGGAATCAACATCCCGGGCGGTTTCGCCCAGTTCATGAAGATACCCGAGGCAGCGGTGCGGCAGGGCAACGTCGCGGAGATCCCGGACGGGGCGGACTTCCGGGACGCGGCGCTCGTAGAGCCCCTTTCCTGCGTGTACAATGCCTTCAAGAGGTGCGCCGTCTCCGCCGGTGATACGGTGCTGGTCATCGGGGCGGGTCCCATCGGGCTCATGCACGCCAAGCTCGCCATCATGGGGGGAGCGTCGCGTGTTTTCATGAACGACATCAGCCTGGAGCGGCTCCAGCTGTGCACGGAAGCGGAGCCGTCCATTGTCGCCGTGTCGGGCGCACCCCTCGTTGAGCGCATGAAGGAGCTGACAGACGGCCGCGGTGTGGATGTATGCATCACCGCCGCCCCCGTGCCGGAGATACAGGTTGCGGCCCTGGAAGTCGCGGCCATCAACGGCCGGGTCCTGTTCTTCGGCGGCCTTCCGGAAAGCAAGAGCAAGGTGGCATTGGATACCAACCTCGTGCACTACAAGCAGATCACGATCTCGGGCACCACGCGCTCCAGCCTCAGCCAGTACCGCCAGACCCTTGGCCTTGTCGCCTCGGGCGCGGTCAAGGTGAAAGACCTCGTCACGTCGGTTACCCCCGTCGACGAGATACGATTGTCGTTCGACCGCGTGATGCAGGGGAAGGGGTTGAAGAACGTGCTGGAGTTCACCTGATGGGGGACGCTCTCTACATTGGCGTAGACATCGGCACGCAGGGCGTGAAGGCGGCCATGTACGACCGTCAGGGACGGCTGGCGAAAGAAGCGTTCCGCAAGTCAGACCTGAAGCGTCCGTCGGCCGGCGCCGTGGAAGAAGACCCGGAGTTCCAGCTTGCCTCCGTCTGCCAGACCGTGGCGGAGTGCGCCTGCGCGGCGCCCCGCGGCGCGGCGGTGAAGGGGATCTCCATTGACGGCCAGATGGCGGGGATCATCGGCGTCGGGGAGGACGGAAAGAACGTCACCCCCTACGATTCGTGGCTCGACACCCGGTGCGCGCCCTGGATCACCTTCCTCCAGAAGGAGGCCGGCGCGGAGATCGTGCGGAAGTCCGGCGGCCCCCCCAGCTTCAACCACGGACCAAAGATCATGTGGTGGAAGAACGAACGGCCGGAGGTATTCCGGCGCATACGGGCGTTCGTCCAGCCGGGCGGATACGCCGCCATGCGCCTGACCGGGAAAAACGGCTCCGAGGCCTTCATCGACAGCAGCTACCTCCACTTCTCGGGATTTGCCGACAGCAGGGCAGGCTCCTGGGACGCTGAGCTGTGCCGCAGATTCGGCGTGGACAAGGCCATGCTTCCTCGCATCGTGGCGCCGCACGAGGTCGTCGGGGAGCTGACCGCGGAGATGGCGAAGCTCTGCGGGCTGCCGGCGGGCGTTGCGGTTGTCGCGGGGTGCGGGGACACCGCTGCCAGCTTCCTCTCCTGCGGCGCCACCCGGCCCGGCATCAGTGTGGATGTGGCCGGGACTGCCTCCGTGTTTGCCTGCACCGTCACGGATTTCAAAGTGGATGAAAAGGACATGGTCCTGAGCTGCGGCCGCTCCGCCGTGCAGGGCTTGTGGCACCCCTATGCCTACATCAACGGCGGAGGCATGAACCTGGAGTGGTTCAAGGAACAACTCGGTTCGGGCGCTGATTTCAACGCGCTCAACGCCGCGGCCGCCGCCATTCAGCCCTCCGCGGAGGACCCGTTTTTCGTCCCGCACCTGGGCGGCAGGGTGAGCCCGGGCCAGCCCCTCCTGCGCGGTGCCTGGGTGGGCCTCACCTGGAGCCACGGAATGGGCCACCTGTACCGGGCCGTCCTGGAAGGGGTGGCGCTGGAATACGGAATCTACCTGAAATGCCTCGAGTCCCTGTATGGAGCGGGCAAGGTCACGGAGGTGCGCGTCACCGGCGGAGGGGAAAAGAGCGCCGTGTGGAACAGCATCAAGGCGGACGCGCTCGGCGTCCCCATCGTGCAGATCCCCGGTGCAGGCGGCGCGCCGCTTGGCTCCGCGCTGCTTGCCGCGTACGGCGTCGGAGACGTCAAAGACCTGGACGCAACGGCGTCGGAATGGGTCCGCACCGGCGCCGTGACCGAGCCCGACCCATCGAGGACCGCCCTTGGCCGCTCGCGCGTGGAGCGCTATACGGCACTGCTTGAGTCACTGAACGCCTGGAGCGAAAGGAAATACAATCATGAAGCCGTTTGGAGTTGAGTTCGACCTGATCTGGGGGATCATGAAGGACCCGGAAAACCACGTGATCCGGCTTGCCTCCAGCATGAGGGGACATTACAAGGACACGGCGGCCCTGGAGGCTCTGATTGCAGCCGGGGACCTGGTGCACTACGAGGTCTTCGAGAGGAAGATCCCCGAAGAGGCCGGCCAGCTGCAGTTCTGCATCAGCAAGACCTATCCCGGGACGGTCGGCGGGGAGTGCTTCATGACCAAGGGCCATTACCACAAGGCGGCCGGGACGGCGGAGGTCTACCTCTGCCTGCGCGGGGAAGGCTACATGCTGATGAAGCTCCCCGGCGGTGAAAGCGCCTGCGAGCGCTTCCTGCCCGGGCGCATGGTCTACGTCCCGCCTTTCTGGGGACACCGCACGGTGAACACCGGGGACGAGCCGCTCATCTCTTTCTGCGTGTACCCCGGCGAAGCGGGGCACAACTACGGCGACATCGAAAAGGAAGGGTTCCCTGTCCGCGTGTTCAAGCGCGCGGGCAAGGTGGAGATTGCGAAAGGCTAGGAAAATGGCGAAAATCCTCATCACTCCCCGGTCTCTCACGCGGGACGGGGATCCAGCCCTGGAGCTTCTGAGGCGCGCCGGGCACGAGCTGGTGCTCGGCACGCCGGGCAAGGCCCCGGACGAGGAGGAGCTTCTGCGCCTGGTGCCCGGCTGTGCCGGCTGGCTTGCCGGGGTAGAGAAGATAACGGAGAAAGTGCTTCGCGGGGCGCGCGGTCTCAAGGCAATCAGCCGCAACGGCACGGGAGTGGATTCCATTGACCTGGAAGCGTGCAAGCGCCTCGGCATTGCCGTCCTGCGGGCGGACGGAGCGAATGCCCGGGGGGTCGCGGAGCTCACGCTGTGCCTCCTCCTGTCCCTGGTGCGCTCGGTGCCGGCAAGCAACGCGCGCCTGAAGGCCGGGGCATGGGAGCGCCGCCAGGGAGTGGAGCTCGAAGGACGGACCCTGGGGATCATCGGATGCGGGAAGATCGGGAAGCTGGTTGCGCGCTTCGCGGTGGGCCTGGACATGGAGGTTCTCGGCTACGACGCGTACCCCGATGCCTCCTTTGCTCCATCTTCCCGGTTTCGCTTCGCCGCTCTGGAGGAGCTCATGTCCTCTTCAGATGCGGTGACGCTGCACTGCCCCCACACGCCCGGGGATCCGCCGCTTATCAACCAGAGGACAGTCGCTGCAATGAAAAAAGGCGTGTACCTCGTCAACACGGCACGGGCGGGGCTTGTTGATGATGCGGCAGTCCTCCAGGGCCTGGAGCAGGGACATATTGCCGGCTACGCGGTGGATGCGTATGACACGGAGCCTCCCGCCCCCAGCCCCCTGCTCTCCCATGAGAGAGTCATTACGACGCCGCACATCGGCGCATTTACCGCGGAGAGCGTCTCCCGGGCCACGCGAGTGGCCGTGGAGAACCTGCTGGCCGCGCTGTAGCGACAAAGAGAGGACCATCATGCTGAAGGGTTACTGCGGCCGGATCCTGAGAGTGGATCTGAGCCGGCGCACATCGACGACGGAGCCGCTCGCGGAAGATCTGGTCACGCAGCTGCTGGGCGGCAGAGGCATTGCGGCCAAGTACTACTGGGACGAGATAGGACCGGGGGTGGATGAGCTGGGGGAAAAGAACAAGATCTTCTTTTTCACCGGCCCGCTCACCGGCACTCCGCTGGTGTCGACCACGAAGTTCCAGCTCGCCACCAGGTCCCCGGAAACCCGGATGTACCTGTGCTCCAACTGCGGGGGGGATTTCGGCCCCCAGCTCAAGCGGGCCGGGTTCGACGGGCTGATCATCGAGGGCAGGGCATCCGAATGGACGTACCTGACGATCAAAGACGGCACGGTGGAGTTTGGCGACGCGCGGCCGTGGAAGGGATTCACCTCGCGGCGCACCCTGGAGGTCCTCCGCAAGGCATTCGGGGAATCCAAGTGCGGGGCAATGTCCATCGGCCCCGCCGGGGAAAATCTCGTGCGCCTTTCCTACATCAACGTCGATGACCGCGCCTTCGGCCGCGGTGGTCCCGGCGCCGTGATGGGCTCCAAGCGGCTGAAGGGAATCGCCGTGAAGGGAACAGGGGACATCTCCGTGGCAGACCCGGATCGGGTTGCTGAGATCCGCAAGGCGGCGGTCGCGGACTTGAAGCAGTCCCGGGCCAACCACACGAAGTTCGGAACGCCCCAATACATCGAGCCCCTGAACGCGCTGGGATGCCTGCCGACGCGCAACTTCCAGACCGCGTATTTCGAGGACTGCGACAAGATTGACGCGCACGCCATGCTCGCCCAGTACGTGGAGAAGAACTACGCCTGCTACCGCTGCACCGTTGCGTGCGGCAAGATGTGCCTCGTGAGGGAAGGCCCGTACAAGGGCGCGCGGGCGCGCACCGAGTTCGAGACAGTCGGGCTCCTGGGCCCCAACTGCGGGATCTCCGACTTCGGCGCCATCGTGAAAGCGAACGAGCTCTGTGACGATCTGGGCCTGGACACGATGTCCGCGGGCAACGCGGTGGCGCTCACCATGGAGCTCTACGAAAAAGGCCTGATCAGCACCTCCGACACCATGGGGATCGACGCCAGGTTCGGGAACCCGGAGGCGCTGATCGGGATCATCGAGTGCATCGCATACCGCCGCGGGATCGGGGACCTTCTTGCCGAAGGGATGCTGGGTGTGAAGAAAGCCAGGCCTGACTGGAAGAGATTCATCCTGGACGTCAAGGGGATGCCTTTCGCGGCGTACGACCCCCGCGGGTTTACCGGCAACGGCCTCACCAACGGCACCTCCAACCGCGGCGCGTGCCACAACGTCGGAGGGTGGACCATCAGGGCGGAGCTGCAGAGCGGGAAGTATGACCGCTACGCCCTGGAGGGCAAGGGCGCCCTCGTGAAGAGTGCCCAGGACAGCCGCGCGTACGTGGACAGCATCGGGATGTGCACGGTGGTGCGCGGGGCGTTCGGCTTTTCCGAAAAGCCGACCGGGGACGTCCTGGAAGCCGTCACGGGGCACGCGTTCACGCCCCAGCTCATGACGATTGCGGAGAGGATCTACAGCATGGAGCGGATGATCCTGAACCGGGAAGGGATCCGGCGCAAGGACGACCTTCTTCCGGACAGGATCACGAAGGAGACCATCCCCAGCGGACCGACCAAGGGACGGATCCTCACCGCGGAGATGTATGACGTGATGCTGGACGACTACTACGGCCTGCGCGGCTGGGACGCGGATGGCGTGGTGACCGAGCAGACAAAGGGCAGGCTGGGGCTGTCAGAGATCCTGGCGTGACTGCCACGGAAGTGAGGGTCCGCATCCGCTACCTGTCAGGGCTGCGGGATGCCACGCACACGCGCATGGAGGAGGTGAAGTTCCCTTCCGGTGCGCGTCTTCGGGATGTTTCCCGGTGGCTCGCGCAGAAGTACGGAATGACTGTCCCGAGCCCGTCCGTGATGAGCACGGTGAACGGCCGTGGGTGGAGCCAGATGCCCCTCGCGCTGGAGACAGAGCTGCAGGAAGGGGATGAGATCGCCCTCTTTCCCCTTCTCTCAGGAGGATGAAACGATGAGCAACCCTGGTGTGCTGGAAACTGTCCGAAAGCATGTCGTTGTCCCCGTCATCGCCATCGATGATCCGCAGTCCGCAATTCCCCTGGCGGACGCCTTGATCGAAGGCGGCCTGCCCGTCGCGGAGATAACCTTCCGCACCGCGGCTGCGGCGGAGGTCATTGCGAAGATCGCCCGGGAAAGGCCCGACGTGATCCTCGGCGCAGGCACGCTGCTCAGCGTGGAGAATGTGCGCAAGGCCAGGGAGGCCGGCGCGCGCTTCGGCGTCGCTCCGGGAGTCAATCCTGCCGTTATGGCGGAGGCGAACCGCCTGGGCGTGCCCTTCGTGCCGGGAGTCGTGACGCCATCCGAAATCGAGCAGGCGTTGTCCCTGGGGGCGACCCTCCTGAAGTTCTTCCCCGCGGAGGCCTTCGGCGGCCTCAAGGTGATCAAGGCGCTCTCCGCGCCGTACCTCCACACGGGGGTGAAGTTCATGCCCACGGGGGGTGTCACGACGGCAAACCTCGCCGACTACCTTGCCGCGGAGGTCGTGGCCTGCGTAGGCGGGACGTGGATCGCTTCCCGTGAGGCCATTGCGGAAAAGAAGTGGGCCCAGATCAGGGACAACTGCAAGGCTGCAGTGGAGATGGTCCGCAAGATTCGAGGATAGCCGAGGGGAGGGAACCCGTGTGCGCAGCAGCGGTGTCAACAAAGCTCACGAGAAGTGACATCCTCGGCGGGTGGAAGGTGCGCTGGACCATCGGAAGGAACCGCTACGCGGTCCAGCCGGGGCTGTATGCCGTGGGGACGCCCACCGCGGAATCCCCTGTTCTCGTGACCGCCAACTACAAGCTCACCTTCGACAGGCTCCGCGCCGAGCTCGGCGGTATTGACGCCTGGATCCTCGTCCTCGACACGAAGGGAGTCAACGTCTGGTGCGCGGCGGGCAAGGGGACATTTGGCACCAGGGAGCTGGAGCGGCGCATTCTGGCCGTCCACCTGGAGCAGGCCGTGTCCCACCGGACGCTGATACTGCCGCAGCTCGGCGCAACGGGCGTCTCTGCGCCGCGCGTGCAGAAGGACACCGGATGGCGGGTCGTCTTCGGCCCGGTGCTCGCGCGGGATATCCCTGCCTTCCTTGCCAGCGGCCTCAGGAAGGAGCCTCGCATGAGAAAAGTGGAGTTCCGCCTGTCCGACCGGATGGCGGTTGCCCCGGTCGAGCTGGTGCAGTCATGGCCCTTTCTCCTGGGAGCCCTGGTCATCTCCGCCCTGCTGGCGCTTCCCTTCGGCGCCGGCTCCCCGAGACGCTTCCTCGGTGCCTGCATTCCGCTGGTCGGGGCGGTCCTTGCGGGGACCATCGCCGTCCCGGCGCTGCTGCCGGTCCTTCCCTTTCGGGCTTTTTCGCTCAAAGGCGCCGTCATCGGAGCTGCCTGGGGGATCGCCGCGTCCCTGGCCATGGGGGCAAACCTCGCCGGATCATTCGCCTGTGTCCTCATTGGCACCCCAGTCGCTGCCTACCTTGCGATGAACTTCACCGGGGCGACGACCTTCACCTGCCAGGCAGGGGCGGAGCTCGAAGTGCGCACGGCCACCATACCGATGATCGTCTCGGTTGCCGTTGGAGTGGGGTTGCTGGCTGCATCGCGGCTTCTGGGAATCTGAGGAGAACCTTCCATGCGTATGACATACCTGCGAAACGGAGAGACCCTGACGCTGGACAGCGAGCTGTGCAACGGATGCAAACGGTGCATCGAGGTATGCCCGCACGAGGTGCTCTCCATGGCCGAGGGGAAGGCCCGAATCATGGACAGGGCCTCCTGCATGGAATGCGGCGCATGCGCAAACAATTGCGAACCCGGCGCCATCAAGGTCAAGGCCGGCGTCGGATGCGCCTCCGCCGTCATCAGCGGGATGATCCGGGGAACCGGCCCGCAGTGCGGCTGCGGCGGCCCGGACGGCGCTCAGAAGGGCTGCGGCTGCGGATAAGGGGCTTCGCGCTCGTCCCCGGATCTACTCCCGCCGTGATGCCTGCAGGGCGAACTCTCTCACCTTCTCCTTGATGGCATCACGGATCTCGCGCACGCGCGCCATGATCTCCTCATCGCTTCCGGTGAACGAGGCGGGATCATCGAAGGGCCAGTGGAGCCTCTCCGTGACGCCCCGGAAGACCGGGCACCTGTCAGCGGCTTCCCGGGAGCACACGGTGACGACGAAGTCGTAGCTGCGGCCGGCCTCGTACAGGTCCACCACGCTCTGCGTTGTCTTGCCCGAGATGTCGATGCCGTCCTCCGCGAGGGACCGAACGACAAACGGGTTGAGCTTTCCCGGCTCAAGGCCGGCGCTTTCGACCTCGAACGCGCTTCCTCCGAACCTGTGAAGGTAGGCTTCCGCAATCTGGCTGCGGGCGGAATTGTGGACGCAGAGGAACAGGACCCGCGTGGCTTTCATGAGAACAACGGTGTTTCTCGACTGTTAGGTTTTCGTGAAGGGGAGAGTGAAAACGAAGCGGCTTCCCTTTCCCTCCCCCTCACTCTCCGCCCACAACCTTCCCCCGTGCAGCTCAACCAGCTTGCGAGAGAGGGAAAGCCCGAGCCCCGAGCCCTGGTCCTTTGTCCTGCCGCCGCGCTTGATCTGGTAGAACGAGTCGAAGATCCGATCCAGCTCGAGGGACGGGATCCCGATCCCCGTGTCCGTCACGCTGATCTCGAGGTCTGCCCCGCGGCGCTTCATGGACACGGAAACGTGCCCCTGCTCGGGCGTGAACTTGATGGCGTTGGACAGCAGGTTGAAAAGGACCTGCTTGAGGCGTCTCTCATCCACGCGGAGCTCGAGCCCCGCAAGCTCGGCCGGCAGGTCGGCGTTGAGCCCGATGCCCCGGCGGCTGGCGGCCTCTTTCAGCATCGTGATGGGGTGCTCGATGAGGGATGATATCTTCACCAGGGTGGACTCCAGCTCCGTCTTCCCGGACTCGATCTTCGAGATGTCGAGGATGTCGTTGATCAGATCCAGCAGGTGATGCGACGCCTGGAGGATCACCTCGATCTGCTGCTTCTGCTTCTCGTTCAGCTGCCCGAAGTACTCGTAGCCCAGGATCTCCGCGTACCCGATGATGGCTGTCAGGGGCGTGCGCAGCTCGTGGGACATTCCGGCCAGCAGGTCCGACTTCGCGCGGTTGGCGGCGTCCGCCGCCTGGATGGCGAAGGTGAGCCGGTCTTCCGCGCGTTTTCGCGCGGTGATGTCGCGGGCCACGATGGTGACACCGGCGAAGGTGCCGCCGTCGTCCTTCAGGGGAGAGACCTTGGTGTTGTACCATGTCTGCGAGTCCCCCGCTGTCAGGCTGTAGTCGAACTGCTCGACGCTCTGCGAGGACTGGACCGCAAGGAACGCGGCCTGGAAGCGCGCCGCAACGGCTTCGGGAAAGACATCCGCGAAGGTCTTGCCCCTCCACTCGGGGGCCGCCGTCGCTCCCGCCTCGGAGCTGGAGGGCGTGCGGGAAGCCACCAGGAGGCCGTTTCGGTCGGTGACCAGCACCGCGTCGTCCATGGACATGAGGATGGAGCGCAGCCGTTCCTCGCTCTCGCGCAGGTCAGCCTCCACGCGGAGCTTCTGCCGGGCGGTCTCTGCCTGGCGGATTGCCCTCTCCATCACGGGAGGCAGCAGGCGGAAGAACTTCTCGTAGCTTTCCTTGTGGATGTAATCCGCGGCGCCCAGCTTCATGGCGCGAACGGCAACTTCCTCGTTGCCCGCGCCCGTGGCCATGATCACGGGGACCCCGGCGCGTCGCGACACCAGGGACTGCAGCACGTCCAGACCGTTGCAGTCGGGGAGCTGGTAGTCCACGATGACCAGGTCATGGATGACCTCATCGAATACCTGGAGGCCCTCCCGCCCCGTGGAGGCGCTGTCCACCTGGTATCCCTCGGCGGCGAGCTTCGTCCGGACCAGGCGGGCAAGCCCCGGGTCGTCTTCAATGTAGAGAACCCGCATCTCAGGGCGCATTCTCTCTCCCGTTGCCAAGGACCCGCCGGACGCAGCGAAGCAGGTCCCGCGGCTCATAGGGCTTCGCCAGGATCTCCTCCATCCCGGGCCGGGGGACGGATTCCTGGACCCCCCACGCGTACCCGGTGCACAGGATCACCGGCAGGGACGGGCTTTTGCCCCGGATCCGCCCCAGGACTGCCCGGCCGCTGAGCTTCGGCATCACGTCATCCAGAATCGCCAGTCGAATGCGCTCCGTGTTTCCCTCGAAAAGCTTCACCGCCTCCGCGCCGTCAGAGGCGGCGAGCACGCGGTACCCTTCCTTCCCGAGAACACGGCAGGCAAGATCGCGGACGCCGGCGTCGTCCTCCGCAAGGAGGATGGTGCCGCCCCCGGAGTGAGGCGGAGCGTTCCGGCTCTCCGTCCGCAGGGGAAGCGAGATGAGGAACTCGATGCCTCCCGATGGGGGGCTCTCCATTGAGATTGTCCCGCCGAGGAGTGAGACCGTGCCGCGAGCGGCGGCCAGGCCCAGCCCCAGCCGCTTGCCGGTGGAGGAGACATAAAACGGCTCGAAGATGCCGGTCCGTTCGTCAGCGGGGATGACGGCCCCGGCAGCGGCGACACGAAGCAGAATACACTGCCCGGGGGGCTCGCCTTCCGGAACCAGGCTCGTCTCCACGAAGAGCCTGCCGCCTTTCGTCATCCTCTCCGCCGCGTAGGTAAGGAGGCTCCCGATGAGCCGATCCACCTGGTCCGCGGATGCGAGGAGGCGCGGGAGACCGGCCCCCGCGACGAAGCTCGCCTGGATGCCACCGCTTCGGGAGGCGCGGCACTGCTCCAGCGCCCTGCTGGTCGACTCGTTCAGGTCTATCTCCGAGAGCGACGATGAAGCGCGGCGTCCTATGGCGAGCAGCTGACCGATGAGCTCCGAGGCCCGCTGCATGGCCGCCATGACTTCCTGGAGATGGCCCCGGGCCCCGGGACCGAGGTCCTCCTCCCCCAGGGCAAGCTCCGCGTATCCGCGGACAACCAGGAGGATGTTATTGAAGTCGTGGGCCACACCTCCTGCCAGTCGTTCAAGGGAATCCGGGGGACGACCCGGCGGAGAGCCTGGGGTATGCGCGACGTGCGCGGCCGGCCGGCGGCGCAAGAGAGCGCGAAGGCTTGTCACCAGGCGTTTGTCAGGCGCCATCGAGTGTCTCCCGAACCTTTCGCGCAAGGGATTCCGGAGTGAAGGGCTTGGGGAGAAAGTGAACCTTTGCACCTTGTCGACCGAGCCCAAGGCCCTCGTCATCCGGATACCCCGACATGAAAAGCACGGATGCGGAGCGGCACAGGGGGAGTATCCGCGTGGCAAGCTCGCTGCCCCTCATCCCCGGCATGACGACGTCAGTGAGCAGGAGCTGGATGGAATGTCCCCGGCTCTCTGCGATGGCAAGGGCCGCGGACGGAACAGCCGCTTCCAGGACCGTGTAGCCCCACCCCCGCAGGAGCGTGCACGCGAGGGACCTCACCGCGTGCTCGTCCTCCACCAGCAGGATGGTCTCTCTCCCGCGAGGCAGGACCTGCGCCCCGCGCTCGCTCTCCTCCCGGGGAACGCTGCCGGACATGCGGGGCAGATACAGACGGAACTCCGCGCCGCTGCCGGGCTGGCTCGACACCTCGATATGACCCCGGTTCTGGTTCACGATCCCGTAAACGGTCGCAAGCCCGAGCCCGGTGCCGGCCCCCGGCTTCTTGGTCGTGAAGAAGGGCTCGAAGATGTGGGACCTCACCTCCTCGTTCATCCCGACGCCGGTGTCGCGGACCGACAACACGGCATGCTCGGCGGGCGGCGCGGGGAATGTCGACTCCCTGCTCAGGTTGTACGTGCGAAAGGTGAGAGTGCCGCCGCCGGGCATCGCATCACGCGCGTTGACCGAAAGGTTGAGTATGACCTGCTCGATCTGGCCCGTGTCCGCGAGCACCGGCCAGAGCTCGGGGGAAAGCTCGTACTCCAGCGTAATGTCCTCCCCGATCAAGGGCCGCAGCATGGCGTGGAGGTTCTCCACCACCGCGTTCAGGCTCACGAGGCGCGGGGAGATCACCTGCTTTCGGCTGAAGGTGAGGAGCTGCCGCGTGAGGCCGGTGGCCCGGCGGGAGGCCGCGAGGATCTCCCTCACTTCGGCCGCGCGCGGATCTTCAGCGCCAAGCCCCGTCAACAGGAGATCCGCGTACCCTATGATTGTGGTCAGGATGTTGTTGAAATCGTGCGCAACGCCGCCGGCGAGACGTCCAACGGCTTCCATCTTCTGGGCATGGCGAAGGCGCTCCTCGAGCTCCATCGCCTCCGTCACGTCGCGCTTGACCGCGACGTAGCTGACGATCCGGCCGTCCTCAGCTTTCACCGGGCTGATGGTGGCCTCCTCCACGTAGGTGCTCCCGTCCTTCCTGCGGTTGACGAGCTGCCCCCGCCAGACATCTCCCGCCGCAAGGGTGTGCCACATCCGAAGATAGAAGGCGGCATCATGTCGGCCGCTTTTCAGGATCCGAGGGGACTTCCCGATGGCCTCGGCCCGCGAATAGCCCGTGATGCGCTCGAAGGCCGGGTTTGCGTAGGTGATGAGGCCGTCGGCGCCCGTTATCACCACGTATTCGGCCGCCTGCTCGATTGCCGCGTACAGCCGGGCGCGCTCCTCTTCCGCCTTGAGCCGCTCGGCATTCTGGCGCGCCATTGCCTGCGACATGCGCGTGCGCTGCAGCGCTGCTCCCATCTGGAGCGCGAATGCAGCGACCACGGGAAGGTCCGTCTCCAGGAGGTCCGCGTTCACCAGCGCCACCGTCCCGGTGACCTCTTCGGCATCTGCAAGCGGCGCGAGGATCATGCGGGAGGCGCGCATCACCCTGAGAACGTCGGGGATCTTGCCTCTTGCCTCCGCGGGGAGAACGGAGGCGAGAAAGCCTGCCATATCCGTGATGAGAAGGGTCTGCCGGCCGCGGACCACCTGGCGGAACTCGCTTGCCTGGTCCACGGCCAGCGCGAAGGCGCTGGACGGGATGCCGAATATCGTGGACAGCTCGGCGGCAGCCGCGTGCCCCTCTCCCAGAAACGTGAGGGAGAGCGACCGTCCTGTCGCATCCAGGGTGAAGATGTCCAGCGAAAAACCGATGGACGCCAGCTCCTGTGATACGACGCGGAAGATGTCCTCCGGCCTCGCGGCGCCGGCCATGGCAACGGAGGCCCGGTTCAACGCCTCCTGCAGCTCTTTCTGCCGCCGGGAAGCCGTCACATCGATGATGAAATGGAGCGTGGCGGCCTTCCCCTCCCAGGGAAGCAGGACCGTGCTCGCCTGGAGCCACCGCACTCTGCCCTGGCCGTTGATGATGCGAAGCTCGTACAGGGAAGCGAAGGCTGGCTCCTTCCCCGAGAGAACCTGCATGAAGTCTTTTTGGACCCGGCGCTTGTCGTCTGGATGGACCACGTCTGCAACCGCGAGGCCGACGATGTCCGCTTCCGGGCCGCCGAAGATTTCGCGGCCCCTGGCATTGACGTACTGGATCCTCCCGTCCTGGATGACGACAACCGCCTCTGCGGCGCTCTCGGTCAGCGCGCGCAGCCTCTCCTCGGAGTCCGGCAGGTCCATGGGCGCCAGGTCCGTGTGGTTGATCCACTCGTACGCGCCGACTATTCCGACCACCCGCCCCCCGCCGTCACGCAGAGCAACCTTGGCGGTGCGCATGAAGACGCGCGTCCCGTCCCGGGTAGCGGTCACCTCGTCGTAGGCACGCCACGGCTCCCCCGTCCGGAGGACCCGCAGGTCCTCCTCCCGGAACCTCTCAGCATTGTCCGCCCACGGCATGTCCCGGTCGGAAAGCCCGGTGACCGCCTGCGGTTCGGGAAGGCCCGCCGCACGCGCAAAGAACTCATTGCACCCGACGTACCGTGAGCTCTCGTCTTTCCAGAATATGGACAGCGGCAGGGCATCAAGGACGGCTCGAAGAGAGACGGCCTGCGTCAACTGGCTCGCGCCCATCCGCGTCCTCAGGGGCCCACGCGGGCAACCGGTGAGGGCAGCCGGGACCTGATGCGGTCCCATTGCGCCAGCACCTTTTCATTGATGGGAACAAGCGGGACGTTGCCGTCATGCGCCTCCCGGCACAGGCTCTCCAGGCTCTCGAAACAGGTGGCGATCTGGCGAAGGACGTCCGGGTCCACCGGGACGTCACCAGGGGGGGGAGATGCCGCGGCCTTGCCGGATGGCGTCATTGCGGCGGGCGCCCCTGCGCGCGGCCCGGATGCGCCGGCGGTCTTCCCGCTCTTCAACGGATCCAGGGCAACGGGAAGGTCGAGCACCACTTCGTAAGGCTCGTAAACGCGGATGGGCTCGGAAATGTTCTTCACCGTGATCCGGCCGATCTCACGCGCGTGGACGTAGTCCTTGACCTTCTCGTAGACCTGCTCGGAAACCAGGACGGAGCCCGGCGTCGCGGAGGACTCCAGCCGCGATGCGATGTTCACCGTGTTGCCCAGGATGTCTCCCTGCTCCTTGCGCACCACTTTTCCGCAATGCACTCCGATGCGGATGACCACTTTCGAGTTCTCTTCCCGGTAGCGGTTGAACCTCTTCAAGGATTTCTGAAGCCGGATCGCCGTGAGCACGGCGGCAAGGGGCTCGTGAAACACGAACATGTGGCCGTCGCCCATCCGCTTGACGAGCTCTCCCCTGTGCGCCTCGGTGTGAGCAAGCAGGAGCTTCTCGTAGTCCTGGATCAGGCTCGACACCTGCTGCGGCGTGAGCACCTGCGCCTTCTTCGAGTAGCCCTGGATGTCGGTGAAGAGGACCACGAGGTCGACAATGTTTTCCCGCTCGAACTGGAAAGCGTTGCGCTCCGTGCGGAAATCCACCGCGGCCCCCGGATCTTCCGGGACCGGCATCTCGGAATCCTCCGCGGACGGAGTGCCCCGCAGGCGGATGGCGAGGTCAAGCGCGCCCGCGCGCAGGTCCTCGGTGGCGCTCAGCAGAAAATCCCGCAGGGGCTCGTGGATGAGGGGAGTCTCCGCGGCAAGGAGAGGGGCCAGGACGGGCAGAAGCGGAGCGCGGAGGAGCCCCGTGAGCGCCCGAAGTGTTTCCGCCCTTTCCTCGACGGTGCCGGAGGAAAGAAAATCCCTCACGACCTCGGGGGCGTAGTCGTCCCCCAGCCTCCAGAGAAGGACCCCGGCGGAGCGCCGCTGCGGGGATTCGTTCCCTCGAAGGATCTTGTACAGGAACTCCACGGTGCCTTCGCGGTTGCCGACCAGGCCGGACGCGATGCGGCGGCCCATGATGGCAAGCACCGCCGACTTGCGGGGGGCATCCCCGGTGGCGTACATATCCCGCAGGCTCTCCATGATGTCCAGGGAAACGTTGTCTCCGAGATAAGCGCTGATTGACCCGATCACCTCCCGGCTCGCGGCAAGGGACAATCGGGTCAGGAGCGCCTTGACGAGGTCCCCGCTGGACGATGCCGGTGAGGCCGTGATTGCCTCCACGGCATTGAGGGTGATGTACGGATCATCCTGCGCCGAGAGCAGGCGGGCGGAGGAAGGCTCGAGCTCCGACGGGCTGAGCTCCCGCAGAAGGTGAAGGGAAGCGATGGCGAGCACCTTGCTTGCAAGCGGCGGCGTCAGGCACTCGCGGCAGGCGGCCAGCGCGGGCTGGGGATTCACGCGGGCGGAAGCCCACAGCGCGGCTTCGGCGAGACGGAAGAGCTTCTCCCCCCTCGCCCACGCGAAGATGCCTTTCAGGGTGCTCTCCACCGCCGCTCCGGCCGCGGGGGTCAGCACGACGGCCGCCAGCCGAACGGCGCGGATGAGCTGCCAGAACAGGATCCCCTTGCCTGTCTTCACCAGGGCGAGCTCGCGGGCCACCAGTCCCATCCCGGTCCTCTGCGGGTTCTTGATGACCTCCGCAAGGGCCGTGTACCCGTCGAAGTGGCGGACTTCGACGCGGACCGCCGTGGCCTTGAGCCTCTTCAGCAGACTGTCTTCGGTCTCGGTGGAAGCCCCCTTGAGGTAACGCAGGAGGGCCGCCTTGAGCTCGTCATCGCAATAGTACTCCAGGTACTCCTTCGACCTCATGATGAGCCAGCCCAGCTCGTGGGACTCGCTGGCGATATGCCGCCCCTCTTCGCGCAGCTTGTTGAAGTGCTCCGTAATGAAAGTGATCACCCGGCTGCGGAGGGTGGCCGGGATGACGACGGTAGTCTGCTCTGTCCTGGCCATCCGATCCACGGTCTCGTGGACCTCGTCCTCGAGGGCGGCGTTGCCCTCCGCCCGGCCAAGCAGGCATTCGATGACCATCGGGAAGAGCTTTGCGTGGTGCGCCGCTGTTGCGATCCCCGCATACGCCGAGCGGCGCACGTCCGCCACCGGGTCCACAAGAGCCTCCCGCAGCACGTCACCGGTCGGCGCCAGGTCCTGCGTCAACGCAATCGAAACGAGCGCCGCGCGCGTGCGGGCGGGAAGGTGCTTGTATTGAGGCGCATACCGTTCGACGGCCTTCTCCACCAGGGCAGGGGTTTCCCCAGCGGAGCGGAGGACCTGGTCCACCGTCTCCTCGCGGGAATCCTCCAGGAGCTCGTCCAGCACGGCCTCACCACGGAGCTTCAGGAGAAGGCCCACGGCATGCGCCCGGGCCCCGGCGGGGGCCATCGGGGACCGGGCAATCTGGCGCACAAACCCTGCAAGCTCGCGGTCCTTGGGAACCGCGGCGGCCAAAGCGTCCAGGATCTCCCGGCGCAGGGCGTCCTCCCGCGTCGTCTTCAGCATGTCCACCAGGGCGCGGGCGCAGCCGGGGTGACGGATCCTGCCCAGGGCCCGTACGGCGGCAACGGTGAGCTCTGCGCCGCCGGAGGCAAGGACGCGGGTCACGTACGTGAAGCTGGCCGGGTTGGCAAGAGCAGCCACCGCCTCCATGGCCGAAAGGGCCACCCGGGGGCGGGAATCGAACAAGTCCCCGTGCAGCCACTCCAGGCCGCGGGCGTCCCTGTCGAACGCCGCAATGAGCCGATGGGTGGTCACGAGCGGCTCCACCCCCAGCCGCGGGGAGTCAGGAACGCCGGGGCTCATGAAGACTGATCGTGCAGGGAACCCAGCTGCGTCCTTTCCTCCGCGGAGAGGATGGCGTCGCTGTTCAGGAGAATGATCAGCTTGTCGTCGATTTTTCCCACGCCCGTGATGAACTCCTGGGACACCCCGCCGAAAACCGGCGGCGGAGGGTCGATCTGGTCCGCGGGTATCCTCACCACCTGGCTCGCGGAATCCACCACCATGCCCATCAGCTTCCCCTCCACCTCCACGACAATGACGCGCGTCATGGCGGTGGCCTCCTTGGCCTCCAGGCCGAACTTGTCCCGCAGGTCGATGATGGGGATCACGTCACCACGGAGGTTGATGATCCCCTTCACGAAGCTGGGCGCCTTGGGCAGCCAGGTGATCTCCCGGACACGGATCACCTCTTTCACCCGCAGCAGCTCCAGCCCGTACTCCTCGTCCCCCACGGAAAAGCTGATGAACTGGCGAAGCTCGCCCCGCGCGTCCACCCTGTCTTTCAATGCATCCATGACTCTCCTCCACTCAAAAAGACCGGCCCCGCGCCGGTCAGGCTATTGCTTGCATCCGGCCCTGGATCAACCAGGTCGACTCGGGTGCACGCAGGAAAATTTCCAGGATTTCCGGATCGAATTGCGTTCCCGCCTGGCCGTCGAGGTCCCGGCGCGCCGCGTCGAACGAGAACGCCGGGCGGTAGGGGCGCTCGGAGGTCATTGCATCCAGAGCGTCCACCACGGCGAAAATTCTCGCGTGCAGCGGGATATCGGAGCCGGACAGCCGCTTGGGATAACCGGTCCCGTCGAACCTCTCGTGATGGGAGAGGACCACGTCCGTGGCATAGCTCAGGAACTCGATCCCCCGCAGCATTGACCATCCCATGACCGGGTGCCTCTGCACCACTGCCCGTTCTTCCCGGGTGAGCTCCCCCGGCTTGAGCAGGATGTGCTCCGGCACGCCGATCTTTCCGACGTCGTGGAGGTAGGCCCCCCACTTCAGGTTCTGCAGCTCGAAGGCCGACAAGGAGAGGGACTCTCCCATGCGAAGGCTGTTCTCCGAAACCCTCCGGCAGTGGTCCGAGGTTTCGTGGTCCTTCAGGTTCAGGGCGGCGCCCAGCGCCGCGACCGTGGAGTCGCGCACTTCGTTCAGCTGGCGCGAGGTCTGGGAAAGCTCGTTCGCCTTGGTCACGACGAGGTCCTCCAGGGCGCGGGCGTAGTAGCGCGTGCTGGTTCGATTCTTCCACTCCTCCATGGCCCTGTCCAGACGCTGAAGGAAATCACCGACGGTGAACGGCTTGGTAATGAAATCTATGGCCCCGTCCCGGATTGCCTGGACGGCTGTCTGGATATCGCTGCATCCCGTTATCACCACGACAAGCGGGGAATTGGTGCTCTCCTCAGCGAGGGTGAGGCCGCTTCCGTCCGGAAGGTTCACGTCGAGGAAAAGCATGTCGTAGAATGCGCGGGCGACCATTGCGCGGGCCTCCGCCAGCGTCCCGGCCGTGTCGCACGTGAATCCCCGGATCTTCAGCATGGCCGTGACGAGCGACCGTATCTCCGCCTGGTCCTCCAGGACAAGGATCCGGGGAGGCTTCATCTGAGGCGGAACGTGTATGGGCAGCGGCCTCTTCCCGGGACCGGCCAGATCCTGCATGTTCACCTGCTCCTCTTCCCCCCGTCTCAGCCGTGATGGGGGTGGGTCTTCAGTTTCTTCAGGCCCGAAGCCAGGGCCAGCTCGATCTCGACGCGAATTGCGCGCTCCGCCTCCGGGCGGGGCGTCAGGGGAGCGAGAAGCGAGGTGTAATACGCCGGCTTCACGTGGTTGAGCGTCCATGCGGCGAGGTCCAGGACGCACTCCTCGCACGTGCACATGTCCCCGCCCTTCTGGATCTCCTTCTCGATGGCCTCGAAGACCATCTCCTCGGCCCTGTTCTTCATGGCGTCCAGGTTGTAGCTCTCGTTGAGCTTCATACGGCACTCCTTGCCCCGCGCACGCACTCCTGCAGGCGGGAGGCAATCTGGTCCAGGGGGAGCACGTCATGGGCGTCCCCGTTCTGAACCACCTCCTTGTTCATCCCATAGATGACCGAGGTGGCCTTGTCCTGCGCGATGACCCGGCCGCCGCGCGCCCGCAGCTCGCGCAGGCCTTCCGAGCCGTCCTTTCCCATGCCGGTCATGATGACCCCGACCGCGCGCGGGCCGTACTCCCGGGCCACGGACCGCATGAGGACATCCACGGAGGGACGATGCCCGTTGACGGAGTCTGCCTGGTTGAGAAGGACGCGCGGCTCGACGCCGGCGCGGCTGACGGTCATGTGCCAGTTGCCCGGGGCAATGAGCACGCAGCCCGCGAGGATGGGGTCACCGTTTTCCGCCTCTTTCACCCTCAGCGCGCAGCAAGCGTTCAGCCTGTCCGCAAAGGCCTTCGTAAACACGGGCGGCATGTGCTGCACAACCACGAGGCCAACGGGGAAGTCGGGCGGCAGCTGCGTGAGGACCGTCTTCAACGCAACGGGCCCGCCCGTCGATGTGCCGATGGCCACGAGGTCCAGCCCGTCCCCATCGACGGGAAGCGCCGACACAACGGACGGTGCGGGCGGCTGCGAGGCGGCGGCTTGGCGAGCCTCGAGCGGGGTGCCGAGGCTCGCCTGTGGTGCCGTGGCCATGACAATACGGGCAGCGTCCCTGACCTTCTCCGTCAGCTCCCGCGCGACGGCCGGGATCCCCCCCGAAAGCGAGTTGGAGGGCTTGAGGACAAAATCCACGGCCCCGGCCTCCAGGGCCTGCAGCGTGAGATCAGCCCCTTTCTGGGCATGAGCGCTCATGACGATGATGGGCGTGGGCCGCGCGGCCATGATCCGGCGGATTGCCTCCAACCCGCCCATGCCGGGCATTTCGAGGTCAAGGGTGATCACGTCGGGTCGTTCCCGATCCAGCTTTGCCAGGGCAAACTCCGCGTTGGCCGCCGTTGCGGCGACGGTGATTTCCGGATCCGCGGAGAGGATGTCCGTGGCTATCCTGCGAACGAGGGCCGAATCGTCGACGACCATGACGCGGATCACGATTCTGCCTCCTTCTTCATGCGGTAGATGGGCGCCTTGAAAGAAGCCATGTAGCGAAACTTCCTGCTGAAGCCGCTCAGGGACTCCGAATGACCGATGAACAGGTATCCCTCCGGATCAAGGGCGTCGGCGAACACCTCATCCACGAGCTTCGTCTGGGTGACCTTGTTGAAGTAGATCATCACGTTGCGGCAGAAGATGATCTCGAACGGTCCGCCGGGGAGAGGGTCCGTGAACAGGTTGTGCACCCGGAAATCCACGCTGTCCCGCATCTCCTTGTTGATCTGGCGGGCCCCGTTGACGGCCCGCAGGAAATAGCGCTCCAGCGTGGCTTCCGGGACAAGACGCAGCGCGCGCTCGAAGTACACGCCGTTTCTGGCCCGGCTGATGGCCGCCGTGCTGATGTCCGTGCCGACGATGCTGACCTGCGCGCCGGGCTGGCCGCACTCCTCGACGGCCTCGTTGACGACGATCCGCAGCGTGTACACCTCCTCCCCCGTGGCGCATCCCGCGCTCCAGATGCGCACGTGCCGCTTGCGCCGCAGCAACTCGGGGAGGATGGTTTTTCCGAGCACGTTGAAATGGTTGATCTCACGGAAGAAGTACGTCTCGTTCGTGCTCACCGCGTCTATGAAGTTGTGCAGCTCCTCCTCTCCGGCGGCGCCGGAGACGAGCACACGGTAGTACTCCTCGTAGGAGGAAAGATGCAGGGCCGCCAGGCGTTTTCGGAGGCGGTTGGAAATGAGGATCTGCTTCCCGTCGCGCATGTGGATGCCGGTCTTCTCGAAGATGAGCGTCCGAAACTCGTTGAAAGTCTCATCCGAGATGACGGGAAGCCCCAGGGTCCCGAGCTGGGTGTTCACGAGCGCGCTCCGGCGGGAAGGACGGGGCTCAGCGTGTGGACCGAGACCTCTCCGCTCTCGTTGTTGAAGACCACGGTCCTCCCCCGGGTGCCGCCGGTATCCTCGAAGACTATGGGCACATCCGCGTCATCCAGGACCTTGCGCGCCGCGGAGACATTCTGGTCCCCGATGGACCCGATCCCGCCTGAGGCCAGGGGGAACATCTTGGCACCGCCAATGAGGTATGCCTGCAGGGACGACGGATGGCTTCCGCTGCCGGTCAGCATGGCAAGCAGCGCCGGAATGGCGGTGTCCGCGTATTTGCCGATGGCCGAGTCGGTTCGCGTGCTGCGGGGAAGCATCACGTGCGCAAGGCCGCTGATCCGTTTCACGGGGTCATGCAGGATCACCCCGACGCAGGAGCCGAGGATCGTCTTGAGGCAGTGCGAGTCCCGCACCATGCCCATCTCTGCCATCCGTACGCTCACGATTTCTCCTGCCATGCTACCCCGCCCCGCCTGTCGATGGCTCCGCTTCGAGTGCGTTCATGAGTTTCTTCAGGGAGTCAGGCTCCAGGAAGAGCACGAGGTGACAGACCACGTTTTCCGTCCCCGAGCCGTAGATGACGGCCTCGGTGATCAGGATCTCGTCACCGGGCTGGTTGAAATGGGCCAGGACGGAATCAATGACGGGAAGGCACATGTCCACGCTGATCTCCGGCACACCGGGGGCAACCATGAGGCCCGTGCTGTCCGCCATGGTGTTGATGAAGCTCGCGGAAAGGATGTTGCCCATTTCGCACATTGCTGACAGGTCGACGTTCGATAGCTCCGTGGTGGTCCCGACCGGCCGCCCGTGGACCAGGTCTTCCATCTCGAGGAGGTTGTTGAAGGGGAGGACCAGCAGGATACCGCCGCGCAGGTCTCCCTGCACTTCAATGTAGATCCCTCCGACCGAGGCTTCGTCCCCGCCCATGGTCTCCCCGACCTGCCCGATCGGGATGAGACGCGACTCGGGGAAGCTCACACGGATCTCGCGCCCCGTGAACTGGGAAAGAGACATTGAAGCCTGGATGGCGCTCGTATTGTTCACCACTTCGAGTGGGGTGCCCTGGCTGTAGATCACCTTGCGGGCAAGCTCATCCAGCTCTGTGACCTCCGCCGCGGGCTCGCGAGGGGGCTCTTTCGCGGCGGGAGAATCAGGCAAGGGCGCTGCCGGCTCCACGGGGGGAGCGGCAGCTGCCTGGGCGGGTGCAGGCGCTGCCGGCTGCGGGAGAGAAGGGCGAGGGGCGGCAGGCGTGGGAGCTGCCGGCTCCGCGTACCTGGCCTCGATGTCGATGCTTCCCTTGCGGCCCGGTCTCCCGTTGGTCCCCTCGTGGTAGTGCTGGCTGACCAGGGTTTCCACGTCCACAATGAGGGCTATCTTCCCGTTTCCCAGGATGGAGGCGCCGATCAGGCCGTCGATCTCGCGGTAGTGGCGGCTCAGGCTCTTGATGACGACCTCACGGGTCCCGATGATCTTCTCCACCTCCAGGCCAACCTTGCGGCCCTCGAAATCGACCACCACGACAGGCATGCCTTCGTGGGCGGGCTCCTGCTCCAATTTCGCGCCGTCACGCAGGGCGCTGCCCAGGTGAACGAGCGCAAGGACCTCCTCTCGCAGCAGGATGACCCTCCGGCCTCCGACGCTTTTCAGCGCGTCCAGCCGGATCTTGAGGATCTCCCGCACGGAGGAAAGCGGTATGGCGAAGGTAGCGGCATCCACTTCCACGAGCACGGCGGTAATGATTGCCATGGTGAGCGGCAGGGTGATGGTGATCATGGTTCCGACGTGCGCGGTTGAGCGCACCCGAAGCGTCCCGCTCATTTCCTCCACCGCGGCCTTGACCGCATCCATTCCGACCCCCCTGCCGGAGATGTCGGAAATGCGTGTCGCCGTGCTGAATCCAGGAAGGAAAATGAATCCCAGGATCCTTTCCGTGCTGGCCCGCGGCGCTTCTTCAGGGGTCAGGAGCCCTTTCTCCAGGGCCTTGCTCAGGATTGCGTCCCGGTCCAGTCCGCTGCCGTCGTCGGAGACTTCAATGCAGATGTGATCTCCGTCCTGGTACGCGCCCAGCCGTACCCGGCCTTCGGGGCTCTTTCCGGCGGCTCGTCGCTCTTCCGGGGTCTCGATCCCGTGATCAACCGCGTTGCGGATGAGATGCACGAGGGGCTCACCGATGCGGTCGATCACTTTCTTGTCGATCTCCGTTTCCTCCCCGAAAATCTCCAGGGACACCGCCTTGCGGCTGGCCTTCGAAAGGTCCCGCACCACCCGGTTGAACCGGTTGAACACGGCGGCAATGGGAAGCATCCGCGCCTTCATGATGCCTTCCTGCAGGTCCCGGGTGATGGCGGACAGGGCCTCGGTCTTCTGCTCCAGGTCATAGATGAAGGGAGTCTTCCCGTACTGCTCGCGCAGCTGCTGCGCGACAGCCACGAAGCCCGAGTTGTGAATGACGAGCTCGCCGACCAGGTTGAGAAGCGTATCGAGCTTCAAGACAGAGACTCGCACAACCTCGTCCAGGTGGGATGGCTTCGCGGCCCGCTGCTCGACGGCCGCGGAGGCAGCCTCCGCCGCGGGCGGCTCGCCGTCGGGTGCAAGGGTCACCGTCACCTGGTCGACGTTGATGGAGCCGGGGATGGAGCCGGGGTCTGCGGCCGTCTCCAGGGTGACGGAGTAGGAGAACGGGCCGGCGCTGTCTTTGAGCGTCTCCGGGGAAGGATCCACCGCAAGGATCCTGCCCGCGCGCTCGAGCCTGTTCTTGACGATGAACGACCTCAGGTACGCTTCCCGGGCAACGCCCTCTATGCGGACGGTGAGCCGGCAGGTCGTAACGGGCCCGGCCGCCCGGGTCGGGGAGACCGCGGCGGAAGGGGCGTCCTGCGCGGGGCTTTCCTGCTCCTCTCCCGCCGGGCGGATGGCGGCCAGGCGGGAGAGGAAGTCACTCGTGTCGATGTCTGCGTCCCGCTCCTCGGTGAACGCGTCGATCATGGATCGACAGAGGTCGAGACCCTCGAAGAGAAACGAGGCGGCCGTGGCGTCGAGGAGGCCGGTTCCTTCACGCACCTGCTGGAGGGACGACTCCAGGTCGTGGGCCAGTCTCGCAAGCGCGTCGTAGCCGATGAATCCCGCTGACCCCTTCATCGTATGGATGGCGCGGAACATCCGGTTGATCTGCTCGCCATCCTGAGGGTTTTTTTCCAGGGCAAGGAGGCTCTCCTCCCACTCCCGGAGCTGGTCGGCGGCCTCTTCGCAGAATATTGTTCTGTATTCCGCCTTCACTTCCATGAATATTCCTCCGGCTTCACGTCTCGGTCAGCACGTCCTCGAAGATGCCTGTTTCGTTGAGAGTTTCCTTCTCCTCCACCGCGATGCTGATCTCGATGGGCCCGTATTGCGTGATCAGGCCCAGAACCAGCGCGGGCTTGGGCACCAGGTGGATGCTGAGATTGTCCCCCGCGGCGATGGCCGGCGTGGTGATGCTCAGGACCTGGTCCTGCTTCTGGTTGAGGAGCGCGGTGGCATTTCCGGTGATCATGTTGGCAACCTCCCCCAGGGAGTCCAGGAACATGATCTTTTTCTGCTGGGG
>Ga0209415_10004441_pt1 | contig 25694 bp, 25 predicted proteins | sample PeaSoiSIISIP2007_FD_187696 | JGI IMG/M metagenome (GOLD analysis project Ga0209415, IMG submission 187696) | Peat soil microbial communities from Weissenstadt, Germany - SII-SIP-2007 (SPAdes) (version 2) | ecosystem: Environmental > Terrestrial > Soil > Wetlands > Peat | place: Germany... | reverse complement strand
AAGCCGCGGTGGTTCGCGGGGCTGACGCCAAGGTGCATGCCGCGCGATCCTGCGGCCGAGATCCGCGCCAGCCATGCGTCGATCATCGCCTGGCCGAGCCCGCGCCCTTGCAGGCGCGGCATGAGGTTGATGTGCAGATGCGACGGATAGGGGTCGGTGATCCGCGTGGGCGGCGGGCGCGGGTGATGGACCTGGTAGGCGCCGAGCTGATCTCGGTCCCAGCCCGCCGGATCGCCGATCGGGTCGGCGTAGTCACGCCGCAGCGCGGGCCACCATTCGGCCTCGAGCCGCGCCTCGAACGCCAGCGTGTCGAGCGCGCCGAGGATGTAGCCGCCGACGCCAGCCGCGTCCTCCACCACCAGCGCTAACTCTGGCGCCAGCAGCGCGTAGGGCGCGGCGTAGAGATGCCCGACGAGTTTCGGATCGCGATAGCGGTGGACGGCGTCCGCGCCCGAGTCGCCGGTGGCGAGCGCGATCCGGTAGAGGGCGTCCAGGTCGCCCCGCCCCACGTCGCGGATCGTGGCCGCCGACACCTTGGCGCTTACTTCGATCTCTCCTTGTCGAGGTCCGGCGTGTGGCCCCCGGTGGTGGCGGTGGCGGCCCGGCGGGTGTCGGCCAGCGCCGCCGCCGCGCGCTCGTTGCCCATGATCTTCTGCATGATCGCCTGGCCGGCGCGCTCGAACGAGTCGCGGTGCTCGACCACGTACTGGCGCGAGGTGCGATAGCCCTCCAGCAGCCCGTTGATCTCCGGCACCACGTGGCGCGCCACCAGATCCCAGCTCCTCAGCGTGTTCTCGCGGTTGGCCCAGTCGTGGGCGAAGCCGATCACCGTGCCGAAGCCGCCGCTGATCTCCTGCAAGCGACGGATATTGGCGATCAGGTCGTCCGGCGTGCCGATGACGCTGGCCGCGCCGTCGACGAACGCGGTCTTGTCCACCGCCTCGTCGGGCGAGCCGTAGGCCACCGCGCCGGGCCGCATCAGCGTGCCGACGTTGTATTCGTTGTGCCAGCGCATCAGGCCTTCGCGGGACTGGGCGCGGGCTTCCTCGCGGGTCTCGGCGATGTGCCAGCTCATCACCACGCGCCAGTTGCGGCGATCGACGCTCTGGCCGTGCTTGGCGGCCGCTTCCTCGGCGAAGCTCCACTGCGTCGGCAGGGCGAACAGGCCGGCCGACGACATCGAGCCGATCGAGAGCACGCCCGCGCCATACTTGCCGGCAAGCGTCATGCCCGACGGGCTGATCTGCGAGGCGACAGCGAACGGCATGTCCTCCTGCAGCGGGAACAGCTGCAGGCGCGCGTCGCGCAGCGTGAACCAGTCGCTCTCGTGCGTCACCCGCTCGCCGGCGAACAGCCGCTTGATCACGCCGATCGCCTCGTCCTGGCGGTCGCGCTGCACCATGGGGTCGATGCCGAGCATGTAGGCGTCGGAGGGCAGCGCGCCTGGCCCGGAGCCGAAGATCACCCGGCCGCCCGACATGTGGTCGAGCTGGACCATCCGCTGGGCGACATTGAACGGGTGATGGTAGGGCAGGGAGACGACGCCGGTGCCGAGCCGGATCCGGTGCGTGTGCTCGGCGACCGCGGCCAGGAACAGCTCGGGCGAGGCGATCACCTCCCAACCGGTGGAATGGTGCTCGCCGACCCAGAATTCGTCGAAGCCGAGCTCGTCCAGCCGCTTGGCGAACGCGATGTCGCTGCGCAGCTGCAGCATCGGGTGCTCGCCGATCGGATGGTGCGGCGCAAGGAAACCGCCAAATTTGACGCGGGACATAGCCGGGAACTCCCCTTCGGCGCCTGCGCGACCGCGCCGGCGCTCTGTGTGTCCCAAGGCCTTAACAACGAGCGGGCGGCGCCCGCAACCGAATGCACGGCTGCCGTCGCGTCAGCGCCCCCGTCCGCGCCGGTGTCGTCAGTTCGCCGCCGGAACCATCGCCGCGTCGGCGTGCAGCACGCCGCTCGCGGTCAGCGCCGCCACGTCCTGCGCCGACTTCCCGAGCCACTCGCCGAGCACCTCGCTGTTGTGCTCGCCGCGATGCGCCGCCGGGCCGCGCACACCGCTCAAGGCGTTGGAGAAGCGGTAGGGCGACTGTGGGATCGGCCGCGTAGCGCCGGCGCGGTCGTCGATCTCGGCGATCGTGCCGCGATGCTTCACGGTCGGCTGCTCGCGCAGCGACCGGCCGTGGCGCAACTGGCCCCAGGCGACGTTCATCTGCGACATCGCCGCCGCGACCTGATCCCAGGTCTCCAGACCACGCATGAAGGCGCCGACAGCCTCGCGGCGGCGGGCGATCTTGGTCTCGAGGTCGGCTCCTTCGGTGTCGGGCTCGGGCAGGTCCAGCTTGGAGGTGAGCAGCCGCCACAGGTAGCGGAAGTCCGCGGACACCAGGATCGGGCCGGCGCCGGTTTCCCAGGTGTCATTGGGCAGGCCCTGGGTGTGCTCCGATTCTTCGAGCTCGTAGAGGATCTGGTCGTCGGTGACGATGGTCGCGTCGACCATCGCCATGTCGATGTGCTGGCCGAGCCCCGTGCGTTCGCGCAGCAGCAGGGCCGAGAGCAAACCCACCAGGCCGTGCAGCGAGGCGTTGGTGTCAGCGACCGACAGCGGCAGGTCGCGGCTGGGCCCCTTGCCGCGTCGGGCGGCCCGGGCCATCAGGCCGACCTCGGCGTGCACGATCGGCGCGTAGGCCGGGCGTCGGGATTCGGGACCGTCGCGACCGAAGCCGGAGATCGACAACATCACCAGCCGCGGATTGACCTCGCGCAGCGCCTCGTAGCCCAGGCCCAACCGAGGCATGACGTCGGGTCGGTAGTTCTCGATCAGCACGTCGGCGTGGCGCACGAGTTCGAACACCAGCGCCCGGGCGCCCGGCGCGCGCAGGTCGACGCTGATGTTGCGCTTGCCGGCGTTCTGCTGGTGGAAATAGCCGGGAATGCCCGCGACCACGCGACCCCACAGCCGGGTGATGTCGCCGTCCGGCGGCTCGAGCTTGACCACGTCGGCGCCGAGGTCGCTGAGCATGCGCCCGGCGAACGGCCCGGCGAGCACCCGCGACATGTCGAGCACCTTGAGGCCCGACAGGGGATAGGAAGCGTCGGCTTTGGGCATGCGATCGGGCCTCCCACCCGTCTGTCCTTCCTAGCAGACAATCTGCCCGCGTCCCGCCTAGGCGCAACCGGACTCTGGCGGCTCAGGTCACGAAGGCCTTCTCGAGGACGAAGTCGCCGGGCGTGGCGACCGCGCCTTCGTCGTAGCCGCGCTCCGTGAGCATGGTCTTCAGGTCGGCCAGCAAAGCCGGGCCGCCGCAGAGCATCAGGCGGTCGACCTTCGGGTCCAGCGGCGGCACGCCCAGATCCCGGAACAGCTTGCCCGAAGCGATCAGGTCGGTGATGCGGCCCTCGTACTTGAACGGCTCGCGGGTCACCGACGGGTAGTAGCGCAGCTTGGCCGCCGCCAATTCCCCCACCTTCGGATCGCGCATGAGCTCCGCCTCGAACAGGTCGCGGTAGCTGAGGTCGCGCACCTCGCGCACCGTGTGGGTGACGATGACCTCGTCAAAGCGGGCATAGACCTCGGGATCGCGGACCAGGGACAACCAGGGCGCCAGGCCCGTGCCGGTTCCCACCAGGTAGAGGCGTTTTCCAGGCCTCAGGCCGTCGAGCACCAGGGTGCCGGTCGGCTTCTTGCCCACGAGCACCTGGTCGCCAGCCTTGATGTGCTGCAGCCGCGAGGTCAGCGGGCCATCCGGCACCTTGATCGAATAGAACTCGAGCTCATCGTCCTTCTTGGAGGAGGCGATGGAGTAGGCGCGCACCAGCGGCTTGCCGTCAGGCAGCTGCAGCCCGACCATGACGAACTGCCCGCTGGCGAAGGTAAGGTCCGGCGACCGCCCGGTGCGAAACGAGAACAGGCTGTCGGTCCAGTGGTGAACCCAGCTCACCGTCTCAGTGTAGAAGAAGGCGTCGAGCCGACGAACGGGCTTGGCGACGGGCGTATCGGTCAAACGACGTCCTCCCAGACTGCAGAGCCGACAACCTATAGCGCGATCCGGCGGAAGCGCGATTCGGAAGACGTCGGCGTCTCTGTTTCCACCTTCTCCCACCGGACTCCAACCGGACGACATCACATTAGTGTTGACTCATTAATTAGCAGACACTAATGCTATGGCATGAAGGACGCCACCGCCGTCAACGCCGTCATGCGCACGCTCGCCGACCCCACGCGGCGCGCCGTGTTCGAGCGGATCGTTGGATCCGACGAGATCACCGTCGTCGAGCTGACACGGGGTAGCGGGGTGACGCAGGGCGCCATTTCCCAGCACCTCAAGTCCCTGAAACAAGCCGGCCTAGTCGCCGAGCGCCCCGAGGGCCGCTGTGTCTACTACCGCGCCGAGCCTCAGGGCCTCGCCCCGCTGGTCGACTGGATGGGACACTACGCTGTGTTCTGGCGCGACCGGTTCGCCAACCTCAGAACTCTGTTGAAGGAGATTGACCCATGAACGACGCCGCGACCATGGCCGGCACACGAGACATCGTGGTCGACGAGGTGTTTCCGCACGCGCCCGAGACGATCTGGAAGGCGCTGACCCGCGAGGAACTGATCGCTCGCTGGCTGAAGATGCCGACACGCGGTTTCGAGCCCGTGGTGGGCAAACACTTCACCTACGAGACGAAGCCGGCCGGCGCCTGGGACGGGATCATCCGCTGCCAGGTGCTGGAGGTGACGCCCAACCAGCGCCTCGTCCACACTTGGCAGGGCGGACACGCCGGCAACGTCGGCTACGGCGCGCAGCTCGACACCGTCGTCACCTGGACACTGTCCAGCGTCGAAAGCGGCACGCGCGTGCGCGTGGTCCACTCCGGCTTCGTGCTGCCGCGGAACCACACGGCCTACGCAGGGATGAGCGAGGGCTGGAAGACGGTGGTCCAGCGTATCGACGCGATTGCCGCGGAGCAGAACTGACACACACACTCACACAGAGGAGGTTGTTATGCAGGCATCACCCGGCAACGGCGCGCTGAGTGCACCCCCGATCGTGTCGCAGCAGGCGTGGCAGGCCGCGCGCGAGGCGATGCTGGTGAAGGAGAAGGCGCTGACCCGCGCCCGCGATGCTCTCGCGGCGGAGCGGCGGCGGATGCCATGGATGGCGGTTGAGACGGCGTACGCGTTCGAGGGGCCCGAGGGCAGGGCGAGCCTGCTGGACCTGTTCGACGGCCGCCGTCAGCTGATCGTCTACCGCGCGTTCTTCGAGCCCGGCGTATTTGGCTGGCCCGATCACGCCTGCCGCGGCTGCTCACTGGGGGCCGACCAGGTCTCCAACCTCGCCCACCTCAACGCCCGCGACACCACCCTGGTCTACGCCTCGCGCGCGCCACAGGCGGACATCGCGCGGCTGAAAGCGCGGATGGGCTGGGAAATGCCCTGGTACACCATCACCGACAGCTTCGACGCCGACTTCGGTGTCGACGAGTGGCACGGCCACAATGTGTTCTTCCGCGACCGCGACAAGGTGTTGCGCACCTATTTCATCAGCAGCCGCGGCGACGAGGCGATGGGCACGACCTGGAGCTACCTCGACGCGACCCCCCTCGGCCGCCAGGAAGCGTGGGAAGATTCGCCCGAAGGTTACCCGCAGACCCCGCCGTACAAGTGGTGGAGATGGCACGACGAGTGCGCCACCGAGGTCACGACCGACCCGAAGTGGGTCGAGGTTTCGACGGCGGGAGAGGCGGCCATGCGGGGCCAGGCGCGTTAGGCGCGCGCTGCGTCTTTCTGCGGAGGACCGATATGAGCGAGGATCGTGGGGGCGGCGATGATGCCGCCGCCCTCGACGCCGCCGGGCTGCTGGGCCTCGCGGCGGCGCCCACTTTCGCCGGCATGGCGCTGCTGACGGGCGTCGGCGGCGGCGGGGCGACGGACATGCTCTGCGCCGCCGCGAAGGGACCGCTGGGCGGCATGGCCGCGATGTACTGGCTGATGAGCGCCTTCCACCTGGGGCCCTGGCTGAAGCTGGTTGCCGGCCGTTGCAGCACTCGGCGGTTCTGAAGCGGCCAGACCGCCACTCCGGGCGGAGGTCGGCTGAGCCCTTTCGCGCCGGCCACGTCTCACATATCGTTGTTGTGGGACCTTGAGGCCCCAAACCGGGCCAAGCGATGGGCCGGTCGACGAGGGCCCGCGATGTCTGCCGCAAGCCGAATACTCGCCACGCTCCTCGCGGTCACCGTTTTCCTCTTCGCCGTGTCCGCGGTGGCCGGGCCTACGCTCACCGATGGCGGGGCCTCGGTGACGATCGGCCACACGGTCTGGCTGTCGAACATGGACCTGCCGGCGGCGCTGCCGCTTACCGTCCCGCTTTGCGCCGACTCCGCCGCCCCGAACTGCATCAACAGCAGCGGCTCGATGAACTACGGGGCGGCCAAGCTTTGGGTAGCGGCCCTGAACAGCTACATCGATCCCGGCTACAGGACGGTCGGCTATCTCGGCCGCAGCAACTGGCAGCTGCCGGCCACGCAATCCTTCACAGCCGGGTGCGGCAGCGTCGGCAAGCACGGCGAAAGCTTCGGCTACGGCTGCGGCGCGAGCGCTCTCGGTTCCATCTACCAGGCGATGGGGCTTGTCGCGCCCGCGTCCGCGGCCGGCAATGTAAGCGGCGGGCTGGGATCCTTCACCAACCTGCAGCCGAACTATTACTGGACGCAGACCGCCGCGGGCTCGGGCGGCTCCGACGGCTTCAAGACGTTCTCGTTCGCCACCGGATGGAGCGGCGCCAATCAAGGCGCGAACCACGCGGGCAAGAACCCCGACGCCAACTTCTTCTACCTACTCCCCATGATCGACGGCGACGCCGGGGTCGCCGGAACCGTCTATGACCCGGCTTCGGGAAAGTCCTGGCTGGCCGACGGCGATATCGCCGCGACGGATCGCTTTGGCTTGCCGCTTTGCGTCGGCCTTGGCAGCGCAACCTCGAAGCCTTGCGTCAACAAGGACGGCACGATGACCGAGACCTCGGCGGAGGCTTTCATCGACGCGATGAACAAGGTCGTCATCAACGGGAAGAAGGGCTACCTCGGCATCACCGACTGGACGCTGCCCGACGCCGCGTCGGGGAGCTGCTCCTACGCCGCCTGTGCGGGCGCCCCCACGAACAACCCGCTGGCGTCGCTCTACTACAACCTGCTGGGGCTGAGCGCCGGCGACTCCGTGGCGAACCCCTATTCCGACTCCGCCGGGCTGTTCTCCGACGTGCAGCCCTACCTCTACTGGTCGTGCCAGGGCGCCAGCGAGACCGGTCCCGCGACGGCGTCCGCCTGTTCGGAGTCACCGCAATGTTCGCCATTGACCGAACCCAATCCCTGCGGCGGCGACATGGAGTGGAGCTACAATTTCGGTGATGGCTTCCAGGGGACGGACGAGGAGGCCAACGATCTCTTTGTCACCGCTCTGTCGACGTCCGCCGCGCCTGAACCGGTCACCTGGGCGATGCTTCTTCTTGGCGTGGCCGCGGTCGGCCGCGCGCTCCGCCGTCGAAACCGAGGCGACGCGGTCAGCCGGTCCAGTTGGCTTTGCGCTTTCCGGTCCAGGCCTTCACGCCCTCGCGGTAATCGGCCTCAGTAATCATGCTCTCCAGCAAGCGCTCGGCGGCGGTCACCGAGGCGGCGGCGTCACGGTGCAGGTCACGGTAGATCTGGCGTTTGGTCTCGCGCGCTGAGCCCGGCGCCACGCCATCGGCCAGCGCGCGCGCATAGGCCATGACCGCGGGCATCAGGTCGTCGGGCGCCAGCAGGCGATTCAGGAAGCCCATGGCCAAGGCTTCCTCGGCTGAGAAAACGCGGCTCGAGAGCAGGATGTCGTTGGCGTGGGTCAGGCCGACGATGCGCGGCAGCACCCAGGAGAGGCCGTACTCGGCGGGGAAGTTGAAGCGCCCGTGGGCGGCGGTGAACTTCGCGCCGGCCGCGGCGAACCGGAGGTCGGCGAAAGCGGCCAGCACCAGACCGACGCCGGCGGCCGCGCCGTTGATCGCCGCGATGATCGGCTTGCCGACGCCGAAATGATAGGCGAAGGCGGCGTCGAAGTGAGCGTCGACGCCGAAGCCCGGCGTCGCGATGCTGTCGTCGGTACCAGGATCATAGCGCCCTCTCTCGGCGTGCCCTTCGAGCGCCCCCAGATCGGCGCCCGCGCAGAAGGCCTGGCCCGCCGGATCGCCGGTGACCACGATCACCCGCACCTGCCGGTCCTGATCGGCCTGGCTGAGGAGCCAGCGGTACTCGCTGTGCATCCGCCCGGTCCAGGCGTTGCGCCGCTGGGGCCGGGCGAGGGTGACGGTCGCGATCCCGTCGGCGAGCTCGTAGCGGGTGGTCTTGAGCTCCAAGGCGGCGGCGCGCTTAGGCGTAAGATTCGGTCATCGCGGAATAGACCAGCGTGCGCAGATCCCGGCGCAGGGTGAGACGCGCGTCGGTGCCGATCACCTGGGTCATGAACACCACCGTCAGGTCTTCCTTCGGATCGATCCAGAACGCCGTGGACGCCGCCCCGCCCCAGAAATACTCACCGAGCGTGCCGGGCAGCCGCGTCTTGGCGACGTTGATGTTCACCCCGCAGCCGATCGAGAAGCCGATGCCCGAGTAGCCGGCCTCGCTGAACGCCCCGGGAGGGGCCATCGACGCCAGTTCCTGGTTCGCCGGCAGGTGGTTCAGACTGAACAACTCGACGGTCTTGGGACTGAGGATCTGGACGCCGTCCAGCGACCCGCCGTTCAGCATCATGCGGCAGAACCGCATGTAGTCGTGGATGGTCGAGACGAGCCCGCCGCCGCCGGATTCCAGCGCGGGCGGCTTGGCGTAGGTGCTCTTGCCGGCGTCGTCCTGCAGCTGCAGCCCGCCGCCCTTCTTCGGCTGATAGCAGGAGCTGAACCGCTCGATCTTCTCCGGCGGCACATAGAAGGCCGTGTCGGTCATGCCCAGGGGCTCGAACAGGCGCGTGCGCAGGAACTCGCCGAAGCTCATGCCCGACAGCTTCTCGACGAGGTATCCCATCACGTCGATCGAGACCGAGTAGTTCCACGCCGTGCCCGGCGAGAACTCCAGCGGCAGCGTCGCCAGCTGGCCGATCATGCCCGCGAGGCCGCCGGGGGTCTGGAAGTCGTTGATCTTCAGCTTGCGGTAGGCGGCGTCGACGCTCGTGCGCATCATGAAGCCATAGGTCAGGCCGGACGTGTGGGTGACCAGGTCCACCACCTTCATCGGCCGCTGCGGCGGCGTGGTGATGAAGCTCGGCGGCGCGTTCGCCAGCAATGTCGGCATGCCGCTGGCGTAGACGCCGAGGTCTCTCCAGTCGGGAATGTGCGTCGCCACGGCGTCGTCGAGGCCGAGCGCGCCTTCTTCGACCAGCATCATCAGCGCCACCGACGTGATCGGCTTTGACATGGAATAGATGCGGAAGATCGCGTCTTCGCGCATCGGCTTGGCCCGCTCCAGGTCCATGTGCCCGGCCATGCCGGTGTGGACCAGTTCGCCCTTGCGGTGGATCTGGGTCAGGATGCCGGGCAGCTCGCCGCTGTCGACGTAGCGGCGCTTCATCACCTCATCGAGCCTGGCCAGCCGCGCCCGCGACATTCCGAGTGTTTCCGGCGTGGTCATGTCAGGCGTCCTCCGATCGGTGCTTTTCGCGAAAGTAGCAGCAGCGGACGACTTTGCACGCGGCTTTGAAACGCACTTCGGCCGGCTGCCCACCCGCCGCCTCTGGAACTACCAGTTTCATCGTCGAACCGAAGTCGCTGACGATCCGTAATGTGATGCGTTAGAGATTGGATGACGCTGCGGACGTTGTGTCACGTTCCATGACGGCTGCCGACGAACCGCCCTAACGCGGAGCAGGACAGATGAGTGAAACGCTGCAGGCCCTGAAGGACAGTCCCGAGCGGACGCCGCACAATCGCTGGCGGCGCGTGACGCCCGGCGACGCGGGATGGCCGCGATCGGCCCGGCCGGGCGCGCCGAACAAGTACTTCATGTTCTCGGCCGACACCCACGTGGTCGAGCCGGCCGACTATCTGAGCCAGATCGAGCCGCAGTACCGCGATCGCATCCCGCGGCTCGAGGTGCGCCCGGACGGCTCGCAGTGGATCATCACCGAGGGCAACCGGCCGCAGCGGGTGCGCGGTCCGAGCAAGCCGGAGGCTGGCGCATCGCCTGGGGCCGCCGATGGTAACTCGGCGGTGTTCAGCCCGCTCGACGAGGAGGATGCGCTGCGCAACGCCAGCGGGCGCACGATCGAGCAGCGGCTCGCCGACAACGCCGCCGACGGTGTCGACGCCGAACTCATGTTCCCCAACCGCGGACTGATGTGCTGGGCGACGCCCGATCCGGTGTTCGCCCAGGCGATGTGCCGGCAGTGGAACCGCTGGACCCATGGCTTCTGCGGCCCGCACATGCAGGGCGACCATCCGCGCATGCTGCCGGCCGCGCTGATCGCGCCCGGCGACCAGGCTGGGGCCATGGCCGAGATCGCCTGGGCGGCGCAGCACGGCTTTCGCGCCGTCTGCCTTAGCAACTCGGTGATCTACGGGCCGAAGCATTTCGGCGAGCTCGAGTACAACAACCCCAGCTTCGAGCCGATGTGGCGGCTGCTGGAGGAGACCGGCCTCGTCATCACCTTCCACGTCTCCACCGGGCGCGATCCGCGTGCAGTCGGCGGCGCCGGCGGGGCCATCATCAACTATGCCTGCCACTCGATGGAGACCACCATCGAGCCGCTGGTGCAGATGATCGCCTCGGGCGTGTTCGAACGGCATCCGCGGCTGCATGCCGGGCTGGTCGAGAGCGGTGTCGGCTTCGTGCCGTGGCTGCTGGAGACGCTCGATCACGCGGCGAAGGCGCACCACTTCTGGGTCCGGCCGCAGCTGAAGGAACCGCCCTCGGCCTACTTCCGGCGGCACTGCTTCGCCACCTTCCAGGACGATCCCGCCGGCCTGAACCTGGCCGAGGCCTACGACCTGACCGGCAACTTCCTCTGGGCCAACGACTACCCGCACCACGAGGGATCATGGCCGCACTCGGCCGAGGCGATCGAGCGCAACATGGCTGGGCTCAGCGACGAGTCGCGCGCAAAGATCCTGGGCCTGAACGCCGCTCGCCTGTTCGGGCTGAAACCTGAGGCCTACCAGACAGCCTGACCCCCCAACCCGCTCATCCCGGCTTTCACCGGGATGAGCGGGCTTGGGGTTCAGGCCAACCGCCACTGCAGCAGCGTGTACGGGGGGTCGGCGTCCGGGTGATGCTCAAATACGGCCTCGACCTCGGCGCCGATCTCGACGTCCTGGCGCGGGTCGCCGAGCAGATTGCCCAGCATGCGCACATTGCCGGCCTGAGGCAGCTCGACCACCACGACGATGTAGGGGCCCGCGTCGCGCAGCGCCGGGTGCACCGGATGCCAGACCCGGGTCCAGCTGAAGATGCGGCCGCGCGGCGCCACGTCTACCCATTCGAGCTCGAAGCTCTGGGTGTCGTAGGCGATCCACTGCGGCGGGAACTGGAAGACGCCGGTCGCCGGGTTGCGCTGGACCCGGATGCGCTCCTCCTTCAACCCCTCCCAGAAGGGGGCTGAGAGCCCGTTGCGCTCCGGGACCGGGATCGGCAGGCCGGGGGGCAGGTAGCCTTGCGACATCAGAGCACCGCCTCTGAACCCAGCAGGATGGTGCTGACCGGGGTGACCATCGGCCCCGCTGCGGCCAGAGAGACGTTCACGTCGGGGACCTGACTGGTCGCCTCGCCGCGCAGCTGGCGCACCGCCTCGATCTGCAGTTCCAGCCCGTGCATGTAGCATTCGGCCAGGTTTCCGCCGCTGGTGTTGAGCGGCAGCTTGCCGCTCGGCGCCAGCAGGTTCTCCAGCTTGAGAAATTCCATCGCCTCGTCGGGGGCGAAGAAGCCGTGCTCGACCAGCGCCATCAGCACCCCGCCGGTGAAGTTCTCGTAGCATTGCACCACGTCGACGTCCGATGGCCCGACCCCGGCCATCTCGTAGAGCCGCGGCGCCAGCGTCTTGAAGTGCGAGCTGGCCAGGTCCGGCGTCGCGAACCCGGCGGGCGTCGAGTGCACGCGGTAGCCCGCGCCGATCGCCGCGCCGAGCACATAGGCCGGGGTCTGTTTCAGGTCCTTCGCGCGCTCGGCAGAGACCAGGATCAACGCCGCCGCGCCGTCGTTCTCCTGGCAGCAGTCGTAGAGGTGGAACGGCTCGGTGATCCAGCGCGAGGCGTCATAAGCTTCCTCGGTCAGCGGCCGGCCATACATCACCGCGCGGGGGTTGGACTGGGCGTGGTGGTAGGAGGCCATGGCGATGGCCCGAAGCGCCTCCTGGCCGATGTCGTGCTCATGCATGAACCGCATCACCTTCGGCGCGTACCACTGCGCCGGCGACATCTGGCCGTAGGGCACGGTGAGCGCGAGATCGCCGTTGACGGTCCTGGCCTGCGGGCCTTGGCCGAACCGCCCGAACTGACCCTGGGCCAGGGCGCGGTACACCACCACGCAGTCGGCCAGACCCCCGGTGATCGCCGCGGCGGCGTTGGCCATGGCGCCCGCGCCGCCGCCGCCGCCGCCGCCCCACTGCATGTTGGAAAAGCGCAGTTCCTTGCAGCCCAGCGCAGTCGCCAGGCTGGGCGGGTCGTTGCGATCGTTGCTGTAGGAAGCGAAGCCGTCAATGTCGGTCGGGTCGAGCCCCGCGTCGCGGCACGCCGCGATGATCGCCTTCAGGCACAGCACGAACTCTGCCTCCGGCGCCTGCCCGTGCCGATAGTAGGTCGTCTCGCCCACCCCGACTACGGCCGTGGCCCCGCGCAGACTTCGTCTAGTCATTCGAGTTCGCGCTCCTGGGGCGTTGTCAACCTATCGGCCGGGAGCTGACCCCACCCGGAGAACAACTGTCTGCCGGCTACGGCGGAATGGGAAGCCCAAGCACCCCGTTTTCAAGGTGGCGGTGCTGTCAGTCCAAAGTCGACTTGTCTCCGGTGAGACAGACTTGCCCCAAACCCATCCTGGCTTAGGCCATGACTGCCCGCCACTCGGAGAGCGCCTCCGAGCGTCTCTCCTTGTAAGTTCGGCGGCTGATGAGGTGGCGCTCCTGGTTGAAGAGGTTGTGGACTGAGGCGAACTTCTGCAGTGTCTTCATCCTCCGGAACCGGAGCATCGCCCGCTCTCGTCGTCGTGAGGGCAGGTGGCTGTTTTCCACCCGGTTGTTGGCCCAGCGGCCGATCATCTGCTTGGCCGTGCCGTGGCGCTTCATCAGCTTCTTCATGAACGCTAGCGCCGCGGGCTTGTCCCGCTCTTTGGTGGCGAAGCTCTCCGCCCTCGTGATCGACGGCGCGCCAGAGATAGTGCATCTCGCCATTGATCTTCACGTACATCTCGTCGAGATGCCACTTCCAGTGCCGGTGGCCGCGATGTAGTCGACCCGTTTTTTGCGGATCTCAGCGGCGAACATCGGCCCGAAGCGGTTCCACCAATAGCGGGTACTTAACGTACATCATCGCCACCAGGCGGATCACCTCGGGCGACGAGTTGAAGTAGCGGAACGGGCTAGCCGGCTTGGTCATCCGGGGCGGGTTAGGGGCGCCCGGTTAGCCGGCAATGAAGTTAGTCTGACAAAGCCCCCCCGCCCCGAGCGCTCCATGATGGCGGTTCCGGGCCGACTCGTCCCGATAGCGGCCGGCCTCGCCTTGACCTGGCGCAAGGCGCGACTCGGTGCGCGCGGCGACGCTTGGACGTGGCGCGCGCACGGGACGCGAGCCGGTATCCGAGGCGTGACACATGGCGTTCGACAGCCCCCTGGCCCGCGAGATATGGGCGAGCAAATACCGGTTCGCGCCGGAGCGGGACAGCGAGGGCGACGCTGGCGTCGAGCAGACCTGGACGAGGGTCGCCCGCGCGCTCGCCGAAGCCGAAGCGCCCGAAGCTCGCGAGTTCTGGACCGATCGTTTCGTCCGGACGCTCGACGACTTCCGGTTTCTGCCAGCCGGTCGGATCCTGGCCGGCGCCGGGACGGGTCGGGCGGTCACCCTGTTCAACTGTTTCGTCATGGGGACCATCCCAGACGACCTCGCCGGCATCTTCGAACACATCCGCGAGGCCGCACTGACAATGCAGCAGGGCGGCGGCATCGGAATGGATTTCTCGACCATCCGCCCGAGCGGCGCCCGCGTTCAGGGCGTCGGCGCCGATGCGTCCGGGCCGATCAGCTTCATGGAGGTCTGGGACGCGATGTGTAAGACCATCATGTCCGCCGGCCAGCGCCGCGGCGCCATGATGGGCTGCCTGCGCGTCGACCATCCTGACATCGAAGCCTTCATCGACGCCAAGCGCGATCCGCTGCGACTGCGCAACTTCAACCTCTCGGTCCTGATCCCCGACGCCTTCATGGTCGCTCTCGCCGCTGGTCAGGACTGGCCGCTGGTGTTCGACGGCTGCGTCCAGCACTCGGTGAGCGCGAAGGCGCTCTGGGAGCGCCTAATGCGCGCGACCTACGACTACGCCGAGCCGGGCGTCATCTTCATCGACCGGGTCAACGCCCTGAACAATCTGGCCCATTGCGAGACCGTCTCAGCAAGCAATCCGTGCGGCGAGCAGATGCTGCCGCCCTACGGCGCCTGCCTCCTCGGTTCGATCAACTTGGCCAAGCTGGTCCGCTCGCCGTTCGAGCGCGACGCGGCGGTGGATGAGGTCGAGCTGGGCGAGCTGACCCGCACGGCGGTGCGGATGCTCGACAACATCATCGATGTCTCGCGTTTCCCTTTGGCGGTGCAGAAGGCCGAGGCCAAGGCCAAGCGCCGGATCGGGCTCGGAATCACGGGCCTCGCCGACGCCCTGATCTTCTGCGGCGCGCGCTATGGCGACGAGGTGGCCGTAGCGCTGACCACTCATTGGCTCTCGATAATCAAGCGCGAGGCCTACCGGGCGTCGGCGGGCCTAGCGAACGAGAAGGGCGTCTTCCCGCTCTACGACGCCGGCATGCTGGATCGACCGAACCTGAAGTCCCTGGACGAGGAGACCCGCGCCGCCATCCGGGCGCATGGCCTGCGCAACGGCTGCCTGACGTCGATCGCCCCCACCGGCACAACGTCGCTCCTGGCCGGGAACGTCTCCTCAGGGATCGAGCCGGTGTTCGCCTTCGCCTACAGCCGCAAGGTGCTGCAGCCGGACGGGTCCAAGCGCGAAGAGGCGGTGGAGGATTACGCCTTCGCCTCGTGGCGGCGGCTGAAAGGCGACGAGCCGCCGCCGGACCACGCCTTCGTGACCGCCCAGACTCTCCGGCCCGCCGACCACCTGCGGATGCAGGCTGCCGCCCAGAGCCTGATCGACGCCTCGATCTCCAAGACCGTCAATTGCTCAGAGGACATCGCCTTCGAGGCTTTCGCGGAGGTCTATCGGGAGGGCTATCAGCTCGGCTGCAAGGGTCTGACCACCTATCGGCCCAACGCGACCACCGGATCGGTCCTGACCGTCACTTCCCCAGCGGCCGAGGGCCATGCAACTTCGGTCGCGGCGGCGCAGGCGCCGCTCATCCCGCGTCCCGAACTGTTGGAAGGGGCGACCTACAAGATCAAATGGCCCGAGAGCGCCCACGCCGTCTACGTGACCATCAATGATACTGAGATCGACGGCGTGCGCCGCCCATTCGAGATCTTCGTCAATTCCAAGAACATGGAGCATTATGCTTGGACGGTGGGCCTCACTCGCATGATTTCGGCCGTGTTTCGGCGCGGGGGCGACGTTTCCTTTGTGCCCGATGAGCTGAAGGCGGTGTTTGACCCGCGCGGCGGCGGCTGGATCAATGGACGCTATGTGCCGTCCTTGCTGGCGGCGATCGGCGGCGTCATCGAACGTCATTTGGCCGGCAAAGCCGCCGTTCGCGCCGATGCGCCCCCCCACGACGCCGCGCCGACGGCCGCAAGGCCCACGCTCAGTTGCCCCCGCTGCGGCGGGCTGGCCCTGGTGCGCAAGGAGGGGTGCGACACCTGCTTGGACTGCGGATATTCAAAATGCGGCTGAAGACCGAGACCGACCTGAAGCCTGGAACTTTCGTCGAGGTCGCCTCACGGGTCTGCCACGCCAGCGAAGCGAAGGACGTCTACCGCGACACGCTTATCGACGCCGGCGATGCGGCGAGGCTGATGGCGACGTACCCGACACCTTGGAATGATGAGCAGGGCGTCGGACATGGCCACCCTGCTCGCCAAATTGGTCCATGAGGCGCGCTAACGACGCCGCACTTCAATCCGACAAGCGCCTTTCTCGCGATCCCTGGTCTCGTCGCTCGCGTGGTCTCCCCTGATTTGTTCAGGTTTGAGGCAGGTCAAGGCGGCGTCGCCCTCGGCGACCTCTGGTGATCCGGCGCCGGCGGCAAAGACGACGAGCCGACGGGTCTCAAGAATGATCGAACCCAGACCGACTTCCAGGAGCTGACGTCATGACCTTGACCGGCGGCGAACTGCTCGCGCGATGCCTGTCCAGCGAAGGCGTGCGCTTCGTGTTCGGGTTGCCGTCGCCAGAGGTGGACCCGTTTCTCGCCGCCCTGGAGCCCAACGGCATCCGCTTCGTGCCGGTGCGTCACGAGTCCGCCGCGGTCTACATGGCCGAGGGGCTGTACAAGACGAGCGGCCAGGTCGCGGCGACCGTCACCAATCCGGGCCCGGGCTCCGCCAATCTCCTGCCGGGCGTGATCAATGCCCGCCACGAGGGGACACCGCTGATCGCGATCACCGCGCAGCACCGCCTGGACATCGTGTACCCCTCGCCACCCAGCACCTTCCAGGGCCAGGATCAGCTCGACGTCTTTCGTCCGGCCGTGAAATGGGGCGCGCCGATCTTCTCCTGGTCGCGGATTCCCGATGTGGTGCGCATGACCTTCCGCGAGATGTGGTCCGGCCGGCCGGGTCCCGTTCAACTGGAGATCCCCGCCCCCGTGATGTACGCCGTCGGCGAGGCGGCGAGCGCGCCGGTGCTTGCGCCCGAGCGCTATCGCTCGGCGGGACCTCAGGCGAGCGCGGCGCAGATCCAAACGGCGGCCCGCCTGCTCGCGGGCGCCGAGCACCCGCTCATCGTCATCGGCTCGGGCGTGGACCGCGCGAATGCGGGCGCGGCGGTGCTCGAAATCGCCGAACAGCTCGGCTGCGGGGTCATCACCAGTATGGCCGGACGATCGGCGGCGCCGCAGGACCATGCGAACCACCTTTACGGGTATGGGGCCGGCGCCGATGAGGCGCGGGGCGAAGCGGACGTTATCCTCGCGCTGGGCACGCGCCTGGGCAATCTCGACACGCCCTACGACAAATACTGGGGTGACCACACCAAGCAGAAGCTGATTCAGATCGACGTGGATCCGCGCAGTCTGGGCGTCACGCGCCCGCTCGCGATCGGCATCGTCTCGGACCTGGGAAGCGCGCTCAGCGGGCTCTCGCTCGCCCTTGCCGCTGCCCCGAAGCGGCCGAACGCCGCCACGGACCTGACCCGGTACCGTCAGAGCGAGTGCGCCTGGCGCGAGACGCAGTTCGCGGACGCCAACGCCTACAACGGCCCGGGCCTTCACCCCGCCCAGGTGATGCAGGCGGTGGGCCGCACGTTCGGGCGCGAGGCGATCTACGCGGCGGACGGCGGCTTCACCAGCCTCTGGGCGCACTTCATGCTGCCGCCGACCCGCGCACGCTCCTATCTCAATATCCTGGAGCTCGGCATGCTCGGCATCGGCATTCCTTCGGCCATCGGCGCCAAGCTCGGGAGCCCGGATCGGGACGTGGTTTGCGTCACCGGCGACGGCGCAGCGGGGTTCTATTGCATGGAGCTGCAGTCGGCGGCGCGGGAAGGGGCCAAGATCACCGTCGTTGTGTTCGCCGAAGGCTCGTGGTCGATGGAGGCGCCGAACGAGCTGATGCTCTACGGCCGCACCTTCGGCACCGAGATGGGGGAGGTGCGCTGGGACAAGGTCGCCGAAGGACTGGGCTGCGCCGGCTTCTTTGTCGACAGCATGTCGGGGCTGGATGAGGCCCTGGTCCAGGCCCGCGACGCGGCCGGCCCCGCCCTGGTCTGCGTGCGGACGGACCGGGCGGCGAACATGTCGGTGCCACTCGGAATTCTGCAGCGCTTCGGTGAGGTGTACCAGGGCCCGAGCGGCTGAGCAGGCTCATCGGCGCGGCGCCACCCCGAAGGGCTCAAAGTGAAGGCGGTGCGGCGCCGAGGCGGAGCCCTTCAGGAGGCGTCGAGACCATGGCACATCGAAACCCGCGCGCAGGGCTCGCCACCCACGAGGTCACCAATCAGGCCGAGCCGCTGGAGGATGTGAACCTCTTCACCAGCGACGCTATTCTGACGTCGGCATGCGCCTGGTCCGGAGCGACGACGCACGCGGACCGCCTGGCCGCTTTCGGCGCGCGCGTGGGCGCCGCCGAGACCCAGGTCTGGGCCAGCCAAGCCAATCGGGTGGTCCCGATCTTCCAGCCCTATGACCGCTTCGGCCGCCGCATCGACGAGGTGGAATTTCACCCGGCTTATCACCAGTTGATGCGGCTGGGGCTGGAGGCGGGCGTATCCGGCGCCGCCTGGAACGTCTCGCGGGCCGGCCACGCGCTGCACGCGGGCCTGCTCTTCCTCATGGGCCAGGCCGACTATGGGGTGTGCTGCCCCATGTCGATGACCTACGCGGTCGTGCCGGCCTTGCGCGTCCAGCCCGCCGTCGCCGCCGCGTGGGAGTCCCGGGTCACGGCGGAAGCCTATGATCAGCGCTTCGTGCCGGCCTCCGAAAAGCGGGCGGTGACCATGGGCATGGCGATGACGGAAAAGCAGGGCGGCTCGGACGTTCGCGCCAATTCCACCCGCGCCGAAGCTCAAGCCGACGGCTCCTATGTGCTTACAGGGCACAAGTGGTTCTGTTCGGCGCCCATGTCGGACGCGTTCCTGACGCTGGCCTATGCGCCGGGCGGCCTTACGTGCTTCCTGGTCCCACGCTGGCGCGATGGCGGAGATCGCAACGAGGTCGAGATCCAGCGCCTGAAGGACAAGCTGGGTGATCGTTCGAACGCCTCCTCCGAGATTGAATATCGCGGCGCCAGCGCCGTGCGCGTCGGCGAAGAGGGACGCGGGGTGCGCACGATCATCGAAATGGTCCAGCTCACCCGTTTCGACTGCATCGTCGGTTCGGCGACGCAGATGCGCCAGGCGACCGCTTTGGCCGCGTGGCATGTGGAGAGACGGTCCGCCTTCCAGCGCAAGCTCATCGATCAGCCCCTGATGCGCGCCGTGCTCGCGGATCTGGCGCTCGACGTGGAAGCCTCCGTCGCCCTGACGTTCCGTCTGGCCCAGGCGTTGGACAGGCCGGAGGACCCGCACGAAGCGGCCATCGCGCGCATCGGCATGCCCATCGCCAAGTACCTCGTCACCAAGCGCGCGCCGACGGTGGCCGCCGAGGCCATGGAGTGTCTGGGCGGCGCCGGGTTCGTCGAGGAGGCGCCCCTCGCGCGCCTGTTCCGTCAATCTCCGCTCAATGCGATCTGGGAGGGGAGCGGCAATGTCATCGCCCTCGACCTGCTCCGCGCCTTGCATCGCGAGCCGGAGGTGCGCGAGGCGCTTCTGTCGGAATTTCGCGAGGCCGCGACCGGCGAGCCCGCGCTGAGGACCATGACGACCAAGGCCGAGCAGCTGCTGACGGCGCCTATCGCCGAAGCGTCAGGGCGCCACGCCATCGAGCGCCTGGCGCTCAGTCTCGCCGCCGCCACCTTGGCGAGACGCGGTGATCCGGCGGTGAGCGACGCCTTCATCGCGCGCCGGCTTTACGGCGCCAGCCTGACCTTCGGCGCGGGCGAAGGGGCCATCAACGAGACCGCGATCATAGCGCGCCTCGCCTTGCAGGCATGAGGCGCGTCGCAGATGGTCATCGACATGGCTGAGTCAGCAACGCTGTCGCGCCGCAGGAAACTCCGGTTTTACGGGTGGGGATACGCCGATGATATGCTGTCGGCCGTCGAAGAGGCCCAGGTGCGCGGCGCCGCGCGGCGGTTCGGCGGCGCGGCGCCAGTGGAAACCCCCGCGCCCCGCGAGATGGATTTCGATTTGCGCGCGTCCCGCGTCGCGGCGCCCGCGTCGCTTTCCCAGTCTTAGGCCTCAGGCTTGATCGTCCAGACGACCAGGCCGTCAAGCTCATCGGCCAGCTTGATCTGGCACGACAGGCGCGAAGTCGCCCGGCGATTCGCGACCAAAGCCAACATGAGGTTTTCCTGTTTGGCTATGGGCGCGAGCCTGTCTGCCCAGGCCGGATCGACATACAGGTGGCAAGCGGCGCAGGTGCACACGCCGCCGCAATCGGTCTCGACCTCGGGGATTGCGTGCGTTTGTCCGCCTTCCATGACCGAGACGCCGGGCGGCAGATCGACTGTCCGACGCTCGCCGGTGGACTGGACGAATGTGACGTGAACCACCCTCGATTACTCCCTTCGGCCGTGGCGTCGCCCTTGCCACTCCCGGCGGCGCGCGGTGGCGATCGAGCTAGTTCGGCGCGGGGTCTCTGACCGACGGCTTGATCATTCCGGGCGTCTGAGCCAACCCCAGTAGCCGGAAGGCCCTGAACCATCCGAGCAACACAACGAACTTGGCGATCGACGCGACGATGCGCACCAAGTCACCGGCGCTAACGTTCGTGGCGAGGAAGTCGCACGCGTCCTTGCTGGTGGCGGTCTTCAGGATCGCCGACCAATCGTCGAACTGCATCTTCACTTCGTATTCCCAGGGGGCGGGCGAATCCACGATACCGGTGAGGGACATGCCGTCTTCCTTGCGCTCCAACTGCGCCCGGTCGAGCCCCATCACCAGTTCCTGGTCGCCCAGCCCCTCAGACCAGAAACGCATCACTTCTTCCCTTGCCGAACAGCGCGCCGGCTCTCTTGGCCAGGAACGTCAGGACCAGGCCCGGCGCCGCCGCGACCAGCCCCAGGATGAACGGGACCAACAGCCCGCCGCGTTCCGACAGGAAGCGCGCGGTCTCGGGCCGGGCCAGCAGCTGCAGGAAATCCCTCAGGTCAGCGGGGGACAGCATGATGGCGTATTCCCAGCACACCGGCTCGATCGTGCCCTTCAGGGCCAGGTGATCAGGATTTGCGGTGAGGGTTGCGGCTGCCAGGTTGAGCGGCAGGCGTTGTTTTCCCAGCCCCCGGGACCAGACGATCATAGCAGGAGCCCCTTCTCCCGGGCCGCCGCGACCGACGCCGGCTCCGTCCACCAAACGTTCAGGCCGAGCGTCTCGGCCACCACCTTGGCGGAGTTGTAGCCGCCGCCGAAGGTGATCATGCCGCCAGGGAAGGTGCTGGCGCCGCACAGGTAGAGATTGTCGATCGGCGTCTTGTAGGACGAGCACTGAACATTGGGCCGCGAGTAGCCCATCTGCGTCATGATGTAGGCGCCGTGCTTGAACGATCCGCGCTTCATCTGCGGGATCTTCATCTCGATGCTGACCGGCGTGTAGTCGTACTGTCGGACAATGGTCGCCGGGTCGAAGTCGGTCGTGTATTCCGCCAGCTTCGCCAGCAGGCGATCACCGTATCCGGCCGAAAGCGCAGTCCAGTCCCCCGCCGCGGGCGCATAGGGCACGCAGGCCTCGATGCGGCAGACCGCGCCCTCGGGGTCGATCTCGCGCGGCGCCTGGGCCGGGTCGAGGTCGGTGGTGAAGGTGACGTGGCCGATGTCGTGCAACAGCCGCCCCTCCATCACTTCCTTCAGGTGCGTGACCACGTCCTCGGGTGTCTCGACGCCGAACACCCTGATGAAGGCCGTGGCCACGCCGGGGTCCAGGCTTTCGGCCCTGAAGTGCGGCTTTCGCCTGAGCGCGAGGTGGCGAAGGAAGAGCGAGCTCTGCTCCCACTCCCAGTTGCGGGCGGTGTTGAGGCACAGCTTGGAGCGTCTCAACACCTCGTCCTCCGGGATGAATTCGCCGAACGTGGTCACGGGATCGGTCGAGGTCACGATCGCACGGGCCCCGATGCGTGTGATCGGCCCGTTGGTCCCGGTGGGGGCGATCTCCACAGCCTTGGCGACGCCACCTTCGACGATGAACCGTTTGACCTCGTGGTTCTCGATCACATCTATTCCGGCCAGAATCCCGGCCTTCAGGAGGGTGGAGGACAGCCGGTGGGAGCCGCCGCGGACCAGTGTCGCGTTGAGCATGCGGTTGAAGTAGAGCGGCACCAGGTAACTGGAGTTCGACTCCTCCGGATCGATGCCCCACATGCAGACGAGGTAGAGGAGCAGGGCGCTCAGTCCGGGCGTCTCGAAGCCCCAGCTTTCGCAAATTTCCTTCGGCGTCATCTCGGACACCTTCAGGATCCGCTGACCCAATTCGCTCTGCATATAGGCGGCCGCCAACTGCGCCGATCCCACGGGACGGCCGTAGGTGGCGGGAATCAGGTATTCGTCGGCGATCTGCTTGTAGTCGAGGTAGACCTCGCGGAAGCGCTGGGCGTCCTTCTGCGAATGCCGGGCGATGGACTGCGCCGACCGGTCGATGTCGGCGTAGAGCGTGATCGCATCGCCGTTCTTCATCAGCAGGGACGCCTCAGCGTCCGGCCGGATGTAGACGCAGCCGTCGGCCTCGAGCCCCAGGTCCTGGTAAGGCGGGGCGACATCCAGCATCAGCATGTAGTTGGCGTGAAGGTTGAAGCGATAGCCGGAGAACTCCTCGGTCACTAGGGCGCCGCCGGTCTCGTGGCGTCGCTCGACGACGAGGACCTTGGCGCCGGCCTTGGCCAGATAGGCCGCCGCCGTCAGGCCGTTGTGACCCGCGCCGACAACGACGACATCGTACTGCTTGGTTTCGGCCATCCTGTGTTCTCCCCGCTGAGCGGTCTTCGGATGCGTCTGGGCCTGATCAATCGACGGTGAATCTCTGGGTGACGCCCTGGCGACGCAGCAATTCGGCCGCGCCGTCGAAGGCCTTGGCCCTCCACCACTCCGGCCGGGGAATGTTCAGGTCGTCGATGACCTCGCAGGCCGCCGCGTAGCCGGCAGCGAGGTTGGTGTAGTTGGCCACGCCCGTGGACTGGCAGATGTAGAACCGGTCGATCGGGGTCTTGGGCGCGCCACAGCCCGAGAAGGGCTTCCAGCTCCACATCTGAGCCTCGTTGACCGAGCCGCTGGGGTGCATGTTGCCGCCGCAATGCGGGTTGCGGCGCACGTAGTCGTGGGGCGTGTTCACGTAGCGGGCCAGCTTCGAGGTCTTCAGGTTGGGCAGGTACTGGACCAGCACGTCCTCGACCTTGTCCGCATAGGTTTCGCGCAGATCGTCCCATTTCTCCGGTCCGCCGAGCGGACGGATGTCGTAGGGGACCATCGCCCAGGTCAGTATGGTGTACTGCCCCGGCGGCGCCTGGGTCGGGTCGGCGATGCAGTAGTTGAAGGCCGCGCCCCAAACGACCGGCGGATCGGGAGGCACATCCCTGACCATGCAGCCGTCGATCAGCCTGGAGGCGTCGTCCAGGGTCTCGGCGCCGAAGTTGTAGACGAAGGTGTTGTTCACCTCCGGGAACTTCGCCGAGGCCGCGAAGTTCGGCCGCTCGCTCATCACATAGTAGTTCGTGAATAGGCTGGAACCTCGATAGTCGAACCGCTTGAGGGCGACCCTGGCCGAGGCGGGCAGGTGCTCCTCGCCGATCAGGCCGAAGAAAGTGGGCTTGGCGCTCAAGTCGCTGATCACCGCCTTCGAGGCCTTGAACTCCGCCTCGGGGTAGGTGGCTGACTTCGAAAGGAAGACGCCCGTGACCTGATTGTTCTCGATGACCGCCTTCTCGACCGCGCAGTTGTAGAAAATCTTGCCGCCGTAGTGCGTGAAGCAGCGCACCAGCGAGTGGGTCAGGTCGTGGCTGCCGCCGCGCGCGGTGTAGCCCCCCTCGGCCGTGAACAGGGTCAGGAAGTTGAGGACGGCGAGCGGCCCGGCGATCCGGCTGCTGAGCCCGTCCAGCCCGGAGGTGGCCGCGTAGCTGAGGAGGCCCACCTTGACCTGTTCGTTCTCGAACAGGCAGTCGGCGAACTCGATTCCGGTCATCCAGATCCAGTCTTTCGGCAGAAACGGGATGGATTCGTTGGCATCGAGGAAGGCCAGGAAGCTCTCGTCGGTCTGCCGGCCCGGCGGTCCGCCCCGCCCCATGACCGACATGATCGGCCCGAAGAAGTTGGCGATCTTCCGGAAGGTCTCGGCGTCATTCGGGGAAATGCGCCGCCAGGCTTCGTAGGTCTCCCGGGCGTCGCGGCCCGAGAACAGCAGGGCGTTCCCGTCCAGGAAGGGATAGAAATAGGCGTACTTGGATCCGGGCGGCCTCAGGAGTTCCAGGCCGAACCGCTCGAGTTCGAGGTCCAGATAGGCTTGGCCGTAGTGCGTGAGCAACAGGGACGCGTGCATGTTCACCTTCACGCCCGGATAGAGCACCTCTTCGGTTGAACAGAACGTCCCGGACTCGTCCCGCCGTTCGAACACCGCGGTCTGTAGGCCGGACTTCTGCAGATATGCCGCCGCGGCGAGACCATTGATGCCGCCGCCGACGACGATGATGTCATACTGCTGCTTCGGTGCGGCCATGTGCCTACCTCGCTGTCATGTCGCCCATCTGAAGCCTTCGGCCAGGATTCAGATGCACCGACGTTTGACCGTTCGGCGCCGACGCCGACGGCTCCTCCCTCAGATGTCTTAGAATCCCGCCATCCGCCGACGCCCGCATTGACCCAGATCATCGCTGCCTGGGCAAAAGGCTCACAAATGTTGGATGGGTGCTGTCAGACTAACGTCGACTTGTCTCCGGTTGGGCGCAGAAACCCCAAACCCAAGCTGGGGGCATCCCACGACTGACCGCCACTCGGAGAAGGCCTCCGAGCGTCTCTGCTTGTAGCTTCGGCGGTCGATGATGCAGCGTTCCTGGTTGAAGTGGTTGTGGACCTGGGCATGGACCGAGGCGAATTTCTGCAGGGTCTTCATCCGGCGAAATCGCAGCATCGCCCGCTCTCGTCGTCGGAACGGCTGATGTGAGTGTTCCGCCCGGTTGTTCGGGTGCCGCCCCGTCTCCTGGCGATCGGCGTTGCCGATCTCCTTCAGGGCCGCGTCGTAGGAGCGCAGCCGGTCAGTGACGATGACCTTGGGACTGCCATACCGCTTCGTCGCTGCCTTGATGAACTTCAGCGCCGCGGCCTTGTCCCGGGTCTTGGTGACGAAGGATTCCAGCATTTCGCCCTCGTGATCGACCGCCCGCCAAAGGTAGTGCAGCTCGCCGTTGATCTTCACGTAGACCTCGTCGAGGTGCCAGCGCCACTGGGTCACCTGGCGCATCTGCCCGCTACGCTTGCGCCGGATCTCCGCGGCGAACATCGGGCCGAACCGGTTCCACCAGAACCGCACAGTCTCGTAGCTGATGTCGACGCCGCGCTCGAACAGCAGGTCCTCGACGTTGCGCAACGACAGCGGGAAGCGGACGTACATCAGCACCACCAGCCGGATCACCTCCGGTGAGGAGTTGAACCGATAGAACGGCGTCTTGGGCTTGCGAGGGCGGGCCATGACGGCGCCTTAGCTGCGCGTCCTTACCGGCTGGTGCATTTGGTCTGACAGTGCCGGCCGTCGCCTTCACGGCCCGATCCTCACCTTCTACTGTGCGCCGTTCCTGAGGAAACCAAGGCCATGAGCGAGC
>Ga0209415_10004440_pt1 | contig 25695 bp, 22 predicted proteins | sample PeaSoiSIISIP2007_FD_187696 | JGI IMG/M metagenome (GOLD analysis project Ga0209415, IMG submission 187696) | Peat soil microbial communities from Weissenstadt, Germany - SII-SIP-2007 (SPAdes) (version 2) | ecosystem: Environmental > Terrestrial > Soil > Wetlands > Peat | place: Germany... | reverse complement strand
GCTTGGACAGCCGAGGCGGCTGTCGCTACATGGATCGTGCTGCGTTTTGAACCTTGAAACTTTGCTCACTCCGGCCTGCCCACGTAGTGTGCCTGCGAATGCACGGCTTCGTGGTCTTCCAGTGATTCGAGATGGGTGACCACTTCTGCGGGGCTGGCCAACTCCACCGGCAGACGTTCTTCGAGAGCTGTGGCCAGGCGGTGCGCTTCGCCTACGGGCGTGGCGTGGGGAAACAGCAAATGCACTTCGATGATCTGGCGATAGCCGGTGGTGCGGAAGCGCACGCCGTGATATTGCAGGCCGAGCTCGGCGCAGATGGCGTCGAGTTTGCGGCGAATCTGTTTGCCGGCGTCGGGATCGGAGTAGTCGAGCAGGCCCACGGCTGAGCGCCAGGCGAGGCGTCCGCCGGACCAAAGAATGTTGGCGGCGACGGCGATCGCCACCAGAGGGTCGAACGGCTTCCATCCTGTAAGCATGACCAGGCCGAGGCCGATGATCACGCCGAAGCTGGTGAAGCAGTCGGTGAGCACATGTTTGCCGTCGGCTTCGAGAATGAGCGAGTGGCTGCGCTTGCCCACGCGCAGCAGGTACCATCCCAGCCCGGCGTTGAGGATGCCGGCCGCGAGCAGCAGCAGGGCGCCCGAGCCCAGATGCTCCAATTTCAAGCCTGCCATCCACTTCTGGATGGCTTCGACCAGAATCCAGATGGCGGCCACGATGATCATGGCGCCCTCAAATCCGGCGGAGAAAAATGTGATGCGCTCGTAGCCGTAGAGAAACTTGGGCGCCGCGGGCTTGGTGCTCAGGTGCAGGCTGAAGGCGGCGAAGGCCACGGCGATGACGTGCACCACCGACTCGGCGAAATCAGAGAGGATGGCCGCCGATCCGGTCATGAAATAGGCAGCGCTCTTGCCCGCCAGCATCAGCACGCCTACGCCCAGAGACAGGCGCATGGCGAAGCGGGCCGCGCGCAGTTCTTCCGGATCGCGGTATGTCGCCGGACTCGGGACGGCAGCGACGGTGTCGGCCATGCGCGCTCCTGATGGGGAGTAATGTACACCAATGCTGACATGGACGATTACGGCTGACTGTGACGGAGATCACAAAGTAAACGTTCGTTCAGTCGCCGGGTTGAGAGGCTTGAGGAAGCATTGCGAGTTGCAGGTAGCCCCAGGCCAGAAGCTGCAGGCCCACAAAGAGGCAGGGGAAAAACGCGTCAGCTAGAAAAAAAGAAGTCATGGCAAGATCGAAGAGAAGAAGCGGCGTGTAGAACGCTACGGCCGTTCTAAGTGCCAGTTGCGTCCGGCCTGCCCCCTGGTTGCCATTCTTCGCGCTGACGGCGAGGAACACTGGAACCAACCAGTGCAGAAAAAACAAAAGGAAAAAGATCCAGCGCAAGGCCGGCAAACTATCTGCCGTCAGGAAGGTCAGCCAGGAGAAGTAGAGATCACTGATCGAACAGATCGCGAGGAAAACTGTTGCCACTCCCAGAACCTTCGCAGCACGAAAGATGCGTAACCTGCCAGCCGAAAATTTGGACACCAGCAGCAAAACCAGTGTGCAGGCAGCGAGCAGCAGGCTGCCGCCATAACCGAACGGCCCCAAGTATTTCAGGATGATGCGGGCAGCAGAGATGTCGTGACCCAGGCCGTACTCGGCGGTGATCCATGTCTCTTGACCATTAAGCAGGCCAATAGCGCCGTAGTCGGCCCATGGGGAGTAGGCCAGCAGGATCGCACCAAGAAGTAGAAGGACAGGCGGAGGAGTAAACCAGCTCGTCATTTTCAGGCAGCGGTGCAGAAGGCGCGATGGGCCGCGATTTTCGGCGCCGGGGACGGGGCTTTCTCCCCGCAGCCATTGGTTGGCGCAAGCGCAAAAAATCCAGAGAGCGAGGACCAGAGGGACTGCTCTGAGGAGCTTAAGTGATCTGAACGACTCTTCAGCCATCCAAATCATTAGCGGCAGGTAGAGAGCAACCGAGAGCACGAGGAGAAACGGGCCTGGATTCAGGCCCGCCGGGCCAGGCAGGTTGGATGGAATGTGGTTTCGAAGGTAGCGAGGCAGCGTAAGCAGATACAACACCGGGGGCAACAGCAGCGCAGTCGAGGGCACGAGAAGGGCGACCCAATCCCATTTACCCCAGTCCATGCGGCCCCAGTCCGTGCCAGCAACCACCACGTAAATGCCGAGCGGGCCCAGTATGGCTGCTGGCACCCAAAGGTAAAGCCGCGTCGCTCGTCTGGTTTCAAGGCGCAATTTATTTCTCGCGAGAAATCTAATCCCAGTCTGAAGCCATGGCAAGCGACAAGATGCGACATGAGGTGACAGTCGCCGGATGGCCTGCCGTCGCGTCGTCTTGCGAGGGCGGGAGCCCTGACTGCGAACCGCTTGAGATTTTGACCTTCCTTTGGCCCACCCATCGACTTCATTTTCGCCCGTAGCGCATCCACGGACCTAAACGAAAACACGATTCCAAGAGGCATGGGCCGAGGTTCCAACCCTTTGCAAAAGGAGCAAAGGATGGGCCGCTCGTCGCCCTCCCCGGCTGGAATCTTCCAAAAGACAAGACATCAGCGTAGTTTCTCTTAGAGCCTTCTCGCGAATGCGGGAATCTTTGACGGGGCGGAGGTGTGCCGGGTCTATGGAAATACCGCAGGGATTTTCGTGGGGAGACGGCGACAAGCAGGTTGCACACTCGTTAGTGCCCAATCCAGTGGCCGGGGGCTTCGGGCCTCGGCGTCGTCGCTTGCTGGCTCTGGGTCTCGTACTATTCGTCAGCTTCGGACACTTCATCTTCTACTCGGCTTATTCCCTGGTGGGTGCAATCGACACGCGGCAAATTAAGGCGTCGCTCGTGGGAACATTGATTTCCGAGGCAGGTTCACTAGCGGTGCTGTGGTACGTCCTCTCGGGGCAGGGCAGGGGCTTGAAGGACATTGGCTGGAACTTCGAGTGGATGGACATTCTGAGGGCGGTGGCGCTGGTTTTCAGCTCTCGCGTCGCCGAATACCTGGTATGGATTCCGGTTCAGCTTTCCTACTATTCTTATTTTGGGCATTACCTGACGCCGAAGTCCCTGCACGGACTGCTGGGGGTTGGGATCTCGGGGCTATCCATCGTGTTCGTTTGCCTGAATCCGTTCTTCGAAGAACTGATAGTCCGTGGCTATCTCATGTCGGAGGTCGTTGATCTGGGCGGCAATGGTGTGCTGGCGATCTTCCTCAGCATCGCGGTGCAGATGAGTTACCACCTTTACCAGGGATTGGCGAATGGGATCGCACTGACGGTCGGCTTTGCCGTTTTCTCCATTTATTTCTGGAAAACGCACCGGCTCGCTCCAATAGTTTTGGCGCATCTTTGTATCGACGCCTTTGCCCTTGTACGAACAAGTTTCTGATCTTTGTTGGCAGCCACTCCAAGTTGGCAGCCACTCCAATTCGACGATGTTTATCACCAATGGGCTGACCCGTATCATGGGCTACACTAAGCTCCCACCCCGGGCTCGACACCTCCCCGCGTGAACGTGCATACTAGTTGGTATGTCCGCTGTTAGAAAACGATCGCTGCGCAGGGGGACGACGTCGCGGAATCCAGGGCGCACACGAGGGCTCCTGTTGCAGGCTGCCTTCGAAGAGATCTACCACTCTGGCTTTCGCGGGGCTGACCTGGACGCCATTCTGGCCGCCGCGGGCGTCACTAAGGGCGCGCTGTACTACCACTTTGACGACAAGGAGGCTCTCGGGTATGCGGTGCTGGATGAGGTCATGACGAGTGACCTTCACCGGAAGTGGGTTCAGCCTCTACAGAACGCCAAGGACCCCATCGACGCTCTGGTTCGCATTGTTCAATCCGAATCGCTGAAAAGAGAAGACGTTCGGCGTGGCTGTCCCCTGCTTAACCTGTCGCAAGAGATGTCAGGTCTGGATGAGGGATTCCGCAAAAGGACGGCCAGACTCTTCAGGAACTGGCATGACGCTGTGGCGGGGGCACTGCGGGAAGGACAGAAACGCGGGTTAGTGCGCAATGATATCGACGCGAATGAAACGGCTACGTTCCTGATCGCGACCTACGAGGGTTACGTCGTTTTAGGAAAGAATTCGCAGGATCCACGGACGATGCAATCCGGTCAAAGAAGGGTGAGCGGCCACCTCGAGTCGCTACGTCCGACTGGAGACCGGAAGCGAGTGGCGGGCCGCGGATAGTTGCCCTTTGGACTGCGTCATCCCGAGCGCAGCCGTTTTTCAGGCGGAGCGAAGGATCCCCTTGCCTGGGTCCATTGGTCGGGAGATCCCTCGCCCGCTGGAGAAAACGCGGGGCTTCGGGATGACGCCAACCCTGATTCTGCCGACAGAATCCAAACTACGCCACTACTTACTTCTCCGCAGCGTTGACAACTGGTTACAGAACATACATACTGGTCGGTATGAGCGATGCAACTCTCAAATGGAATGGCCGCATCCTAAGAGCCGGGTCATCCTAACCTTTGCGCCGAAAGGGGAAGTTCATGGGTCGACGGACACTCGAGGTAATCGCATTAGCAAGCTCCGTACTTGTTGTCGCGCTGGGTGCGGTCGCGCAAATGCAAGCGCAATCCAAAACCCAGTATCCCAGCATGGCCGCGCTGGACCGGTACCTGATGCCGGATCGGAATGCCGAAATAGCCCTGGCGCGGAGTGCGGCTCCGGACTCCATATCCCACGACGCGAGAGTTCTGGTTCTGGGGCCGCATGGCTACGAAACCGCGGTCGAGGGCAAGAATGGCTTCGTATGCGTGGTGGAGCGAGGGTGGACGGGCTCGTTCGATGGCGTTAATTTTTGGAACCCTAAGATTCGAGGTCCGATCTGCTACAACCCACCGGCCGTTCGCTCCATCCTGCCGATGACTTACAAAAGAACGGAGATGGTATTGGCAGGCCAATCCAAGGCTCAGATGATCGAGGGCATCAAAACATTCATAAAGCAGGAGCTACCGCCCCTGGAGCCTGGAGCCATGTGCTACATGATGTCGAAAGAACAGTACCTTAGCGACAGCGACCACCACAACTGGATGGCTCACCTGATGTTTTACACTCCGCTGATGGACGGTGCTGTTTGGGGTGCAGATCTGTCTAAGTCTCCCGTCATGCTGGCTCCGCAGTTCGGTGGCAATCCGGAAGCAATCGACGTATTCATGGTTCCCGCGGGCTGGTGGTCGGATGGAACGGCGGACCCCGTCAATAATTGACGGACGGCGAAGGTAAGGAGTTGCAATCGTGATAGGAATGTCACCGCAACTACAAATTGCTGCGAAAGTGCCGGCTTCCCGGATGCCGGAGCAGAAGCAGCCGTCGCCGCGGGTTGCCATCAAGGTGAAGGGAAAAATTCTGTTCATCAATCTCAGCGATGTGGTTGTGGTTCGGGCGGAAGGAAATTATGTATCGCTGCAGCGGAACGGGAGTTCGTATCTGTTGCGCCAGTCAATTTCAGCGGTGGCCGAAAAACTTGAGCCGGAGGGATTCATTCGGATCCATCGCTCGATTCTGGTGAATACGTCTTGTGTGGAAGAGATCAGGCCTTACTCCACCGGCGAATATGGTCTTTTGGTGAAAGGTGGAAAGGAATACACGGTAACCCGCACCTACAAGAAGAACCTCAAGTCCCTGGCGGAATTCTGGATTGGCGCCGGCGCCTTCTTCCCCGACTGACAGCGATCGTCACCAGCGGGGATGGGGTCGCCCGGCGAAGTCAGCTTATTTCGCCGGCGTTAACGCCGGCGCGGGATATTCCGGGAGCTTTTCTTTGTTGACGTTGGCGCGCTTCACTTCCAGTTCATCGAAGAGTACGGACGGGGCGGCAATACTGTGCGGGATGTTCAGGGGACGGCTTTCGACGTACACGTCGTCTCCGGCGGCGACCAGGTCGCTGCGCAGGGCGCGGGTGTCCAGATCTCCAAAGCTTGCGCCGCGGACCAGTTCCTGGTGCCCATCCTTGGTCCACACTTTGTACAGCAAGCGCGGAGTGAGCTTGGGGCCGAAGGTTTCGACGTAGTAGCAGTAAGGGAGATCACGCTGCTGACACAGGTCGAGTAACTTCTTTTTCAAATCGCCGCGGGCAACCGGCTGGGTGGAGCTCACGATCAGATTGCTCAAAGCGGGGCCCGGAGGATGGCTGGGGACGCGGGCCCGGCCGTGCCCGTTCGAAGCCGGGAAGTCGCGAATGGGCGCTCGTCCAATGACGTAATTTACGAGGTTGCCTTTTTCAATCACTGCGATGCGCTGTGCCGGAACTCCTTCGTCGTCGATTTCATAGTGGCCCAGCAGGGACTCGTCACGGTACGACGAAATTGTGGGATCGTCCACCACGGAGAGAAAATCAGGCAGGACTCGACTCTTGTAGCTCGCGGCAAACGCGCCGGTGGTGCGTTCGTTCTTGCCCAGTGCCGGTTTGTGGCCCAGAACGTTCTCTCCAACCAGATCCGCAAAAACCGTGGCCGAAGCGTCGGCGGAGAACAGCACCGGCCCGCGGTACTCTTCTTCCACTACGGGCGCGTCGCGCAGTTCCTTCAGGGTGCCGGCCAGTTTGGCAGCGCGCGCCACGAACTCCTTGGCCGAAGGCAACTCTTTCATGCTGGCAACTTCGAAGGCGTTGGAGCGATCCAAACGCATGGCGTCGGGGGCCTGGGTGCTGCACGAGATGGTCATCCCGTAAAGAGTCTGTCCGCTGCGCACTACCGTGCCTTCGGTGTTGACGAAGTACCGGTTGAAAGCCTCAAATTTCAGGGACGACTCAAAGTTCTCAATCTCAGCGTCGGTCTTGTAAAGCGCGGATGCATCCAAGAGCATCCGGGTCCAGGGTTGCGGATCGTACTCCAGTTTGACGAGCGGTCCCACTGACTGCACCGGCGTAGCATGGGCAAAATCGTCCACCGGTTGATCGATGGTGAGCTGTTTGAGTTGCGCTTGCTTGGCGGTGAGGGCCTGGGCGGCCTGTTTGTAAGCGGTGTCGGTGGCCAGCCAGAGCTGATTGCGGAGAGCCAGGAGGTCATCATCGAGGGGCATGAAATTCACGGAACCTTCACCCTGCCCGAAATAGCTGTCCTGCTTGTAGTCGCCCACGCGCACCACGACGCGCAGGAAGCGGAAGTGCGCGCGCACATCGGTGCGCAAGGCGCCAAAGGCGGCTTCGGCGGCGAACTCATCGGCATCGATGATGCGGTACTCGATGTAGTAGGGTGCAGACACGTCTTCCAGCTTCAGTTGCGCTTTTGAGCGCTCGAGTTCCGCCCGCATCGCCAGCAGGACGGGGTCTGCGTCGGCCAAAGCCTGCCAGTCTTTGGTTTGACTTTGCGCAAATGCCGGCGGAGCAAACGTTTGGAGTGCACCGAGACTTAGAAGCAGGAGCGAGACCGTGGCGAGCTTGGGCAATCTGCGGTGCGTCTGGAGTATTCCGATCACTATTTGCCCGATCATGATTCGCCCGATCATGATTTGCCCCATCATGATTTGGCCCATCATGGCTGGCCCGAGCCTTTCTCGGACTCAGATGCCTCGACTGGAGTGGGCAGGATGGGAGGGCGGTTCAGGGCGTGGGCGCGTTTTTGCACTTCGATCTCGGAAAACAACATGGCAGGCGCTGCCGCTGCGACCGGCACCTGGCCGGATTCGGCGCCGCACATGCCGTTGAATACATCGGTTTTTTCGCCAGTGACCAGAATGCGGGTTAGCGCGGCCAGCGGAGTCCCGACAATATCCACTCCGCGCACCAGTTGGTCGGGGCGGCCATCGGCGTAGACGCGCCACACCATTACGGGCAGAACCTGGAAAGCTTGCGGCGTTGCCCTCTGCGTAAGCGTGAAGCCTCCTTGGATGTCCTCGAAAAAGAGTCCGTAAGGTTTGCCCTGCTTCTTCACTTCTTCGATGAGCTTCTGGCGCAACTCCGAATCCTTTACGGTGTGCGAGGAAGACACAATCAGATTGCCCTGCCGCCCTGTGGGCATGAGTCCCGGTTGCGAGCGCCCGTGTCCGTTGGAGTGGGCAAAATTTTTGATGGGCATGCGCGACATAAGAAAACTTTTCAGAATGCCGTCTTTAATGACCTCCACTCGGGTCGCCGGCATGCCTTCGTTGTCATACTCGTACCAGCCTCCGAGATCCATTCCGTTCAGACTGCGTTGGGTGGGATCGTCGATCACGCTAAGGAACTCCGGCAACACCGGCTGACCCACCTTCTTGGTAAAGGTTTGTCCTTCTTTCTCGCCCCGCTGGCGATGACCCTCAAGACGGTGGCCGAGCACTTCGTGGAAAAACACCGCGGCAGCACGCCCGGAAAGCAAGGCGGGTCCGTCGAAAGGCTCGGCGGCCGGCGCCTCGCGTAGCGCCTTGAGATCGGCGGCTATTTTCTCTGCCCGCGCCGCGATTTCGGACTCCGCGGGCAAGTGGCTCAGGCTCTCTGCCTGAAAGGTTTCGACTCGCATCAGCTCCATACCATCGGAGGCGACGGTTCCGGCGTCGATCATCATGCGAACGGTGGCCCCTGGCGTTACGACGTGCCGTCCTTCCGTGGAGGCAAAACGCAGCCGTGTCTCCTGCGCCATAATGACCACGGCGGAGTTGTAGATGTAGGGGTACTTGCGAAAATAAGCGGAATATTGCCGCGCCATTTTCTCAATGGCCTCGCGTGCGGGCGCGGAAGCAAGATCCTGGTAGTCAGCATGGCTTTGGGGTTTCTCCTCGGAGAAATCCGGCGAAGTATCCTCTTCTTCGGCTTGCACCTGCTTACCCGTCTTGACGTTCAAGAAGGCCTTCGAAGCCTTGCGGTATTCCTCGTAGGTGAGCCGCCAAAGCTCGCGGGCGATGGCGTCCCGATCATCGTCCAGCGCCAGCGTTCCGGAACTGATCGCCGAGGCCCGGCTCTGTTCGTGGCTGTTGTCCAGTGCAGGCGAACCGATCCGCATGGTGACATCGGCGGAACGCACGCGCGTCTGCGTGGAGTTGATCAAACCGCCCTGGATGCCTATGGCAACCGACACACTCTGGTCGTAGACCGAGTAGCTCAAGTAGTAGGGGGCAGGATCCAGCTTTCCCAGGCTGGCCTGAGCCCGTTGCAATTCCTGCTGCATGGTGGAGAGCAACGGGTCGTTTTTTTCGTTCCGGCTCTTTTCGTTGCCCGGCGCCGCTGCCCAGGCATGAGCGGTGGCCAGCAGAGCGATTGCCAAGAACCATCCCCGAATGCGGCGGCCAGATTGATTTGTCATCTTTGGACCAGCGTTTCGCAGAACCAGCGTTTCGCAGTGACGCCTTTCGCAGTGACAATGGTAGCGAACGCAGGGTTAGCTTAACAGACGCATACGCTGAACTTCTTAACCTGGCGTTAACCTTCGTTTGGTAGGCTGTTCTTGATCAGAATGCCTTTGCGGAGGTGTTTATGATTCCTGTCTCTTCCTCTTCCGCCACTTCTGGCGGGCTGGTTTGCTCCCGAATGGTTTGGTCGCGAAACGGCTGTGGATACGAAATCAAGCTCAACGATGACGTTGTCGCATGCTTGCGCAAGAACGGCTTCTGGTCGTCGGATTATCGCGCCGAATCCAGCTACGGCAACTGGAGGTTTCTGCGCAGCGGGATGCTGGGAAACGGCGCGGAAATACTGGACGAGTCGGGGCGCGTCGCCACGTTCAAACCCAGTTGGGGCGGGCCGGGCACAGTCACATTCGCCGACGGGCAGGCGTTTCTGGTGGCTTCGGAGGGCTGCTGGCGTCCGGTGTGGAAGGTAACGACCGGGGACGGCCAGCGCGTTCTTCAAGTGCGGTCGAAAGAGAAGACCGTCGAACTGGAGCAGCCGTCGTCGGTGCCAGAGAACCGGTTGCTGATGCTGGCCCTGTTTATTTTCTTTCGCATGCGGCAGGCGGAAGAAGATGGCGCGGTGGCGGCGATGGTGGCGGGGATTTCGTAAAGGGCTGGCGAAAATGGGCCGCACGCCTCCTTGAGAGGACGAGTCAAAAGCTCATGGTGCCGGCAGTCGAAATCCCCGGCCTTCGAAAACCGCGAAGACCGGGGCAGCCTCAGATGGTTTTGGCTTCTTCAGAGAAAAGCCCCACTTCTCGCGCAAGACGCGAGAAATGGGGCACCCTTAGCTTGTGATTGCCCGGCGCTACTCTGCGGGGGTGAATTGGACGTTGATGAAGGCTTCGCGCTGCAGGGGGACGTCGCGCCTGGCGGGTCCGTAGGACGAGCGCCAGACCACGCCTAGGGCGGTTGCGGTTAGGGTGGGATTAGAACTCTGCACCACTTCCGCGTCCAACACTTTACCGCGGTCGTCGAGGATGGCGTGCACGATCACCGGTTGCACTTGGCCGTTGTAGCCTGAAGGCGCGCGTACGACTTCGGGAAAGCGGAAGGGACCAATCATGATCGCTCCCGGGCCGCGCGACATCATCTTGTGCGTGGGGACGAACTGGTTAGGATCGTTGTTGGCGTCTTCGATGCTGTCGATGTGAATCTGCAGCACGGTTTCGCCGCCCTCGACCACGCTGATCTGGCGGGGGATGGTGTGTCCGTGAAATTGCAGCGCGCCCTCATATTCGTAGACGGAGTAAATGCCCGGTGCTTCGGAATGGGTATGCATCAGGCCGGTTTTGGGGTCGATGCAGAATTCGTTTTCTTCCCAGCGGCGTCCGGGGGTGGGCGTGGCGTCGTTGCCTCCGCCGGAAATCAGCATGCAAGCCAGGTCCGTACCCTGAAAGCTGGCCGTGGCCATGCGCAGCAGCGATGGAGCGAAGTTGCCGACCACCGGCCAGAATACCGCGTTGCGCACCATTTGCAGACGCAAGGGGATGAAGCCTTTGGGCTTGTCGTCATAGGCGGCGCCGTCGTGGAAAATGCGCAGCTGCGAGTAATCGCCCAGACGCGCCGACCAGCGCCAGGTCTGGCCATTGAGCCAGGTTTCTTCCACTTCGCCGTAACCAGTGTTCTTGGAATCACCCACGGAATTGAACGACACCTTGATGTTGAACGGAGCCATGCCGGCCATGTGCATCGCGCTGTTCTGGCGCGCGCGCTCGATCAGGTTCAGCAGCAGGGCGCGCTTCTCCGGCGTGTCGGGCACGACTGTGGGCCCGGTCGCCAGCTCCAGCGGATCAAAAGGCAACGGCGCAACTTTCGAAGCCTGAGGGGCGGACTGCGAGTAGGCGTAAGAAGCAAGAAGGAGCGTTAACAGCGCGATGCGCGAGGGCCGGAAGGACATAAGGCACTCTCCAGCGGACGTGAGGAAAATGTTAGCTCGGGAGGCTAACTTTCGCAATGCCACGTGTCAGGTCCACAAATCCTCTTCAAGAGCCCAATGCTGTGTCCATTCGTTCCGTTTGTTCCACGGATAATCCATGGCGGCGATGTGAACAGCTTCGATGAAACTGGCCAGTTCGACAGTCGAACATTCCTTATAGCGGCACCACAGCAGCACTGCGTTCTTTCGGACATTTTTGTTGTGGCTCCGTGTAAAGTGGTTGCACAGCCGCGTGCGAAGCGTTATTCCTGCTGCCCGCCCGCCGTACATTGGCTCAAACTTCTTGCCCCGAAGATAACCGAGTTCATAGAAACCGAACTTCTGGGGTGCTCTGTACCACTCGCTGAGTCTGTGCGGCGACATCAACTTTGCCCAATCCCAAAGTTTCGGATACCGAGCCATGGTGATCCTCCTGTCAGCCCCGCAAATTATTGCTCCTGTCGCTTCCTCGTCACATCAGTTCCTTTCCTACGCGGCTGTGGGAGCCGGAAGAAACCCTTAAAGGCTTTAAACGGACATTTCTTTATGACCTCCAAACTCCGGCTGCCCTATGCCCCGCCACGTCGCGCCTACGCGCTGCGGCCGAGCCGTGAGCTTTATTCGTTTTTCGCCAGCACCGTCCTCGCACGGCTCAGTTCGGGACGGTCTGAGTTTTTGCCGTTGTCGCAGTTCTTGAGTAACTGGGTGTAGTAGGCGTTCGCCTTGTCGGAGTGATGCGCTAGCTCGGCGGCGTGGGCTGCGCCGGCGAGGCCGTTATAGCGGTTGGGATCGGTCTTCAGGGACTTCTCGAATTCCGCCAGAGCGGCGTCGGGCTGGTTGAGTTCGAGCAGCATGTCGCCCAGCATCTCGCGGGCGGGAATATCGACTTCGTTCTTGCCAACTTTGTCTTGCGTGTCGGCCGCGTCGCGCATCTCTTTTATGGCTTCATCATTTTTCTTTTCGGCAAAGGCCAACCAGGCCTGTTCCTCTTTGTGCGCGATCCGCGGGCCCTCCAGCATGTAGGCGTACTTTGACTTGCGGATCTCCTCTTCCAGTTCGCCGAGTTTTTTTACGTTGCGGCGAGTGGCTTCCACATCGCCCAGGTGCGCGGAGGCGATGGTTCGCGCCCAGTAGGTGATGGTTTGCAGATACGCGGGCGCACCGGCTGCGGGTTCGAGCGCTGCGGCCTCGGGCCAGCGCCGCATTTCCAAGGCCAGGATTGCCGGAAAATGCGCGGTGGCGTATCCGTAATACTCCAGCATCCCCGTGTCGTCGCCGTTGGCGGGAGCGCTGGCGATGATTTGTTTTGACTGCTCCAGGATTTTTTTCGCGGCTTCATCCTGGCCGGTCTGCACATAGGCGTAGAGCAGGAAGTGCATGGCGTGCAGTTCGTGGCCGTGCATGTACATCTCTCCCGCGGGATGGGCCATGGCCACGGATTTCAGGTTCGCCTGAATATCCTCCTGCCACAGGCCGAGGCGCGCGAAAATGTGCGAAGGCATGTGCACGGCGTGCGCCGACGACGATGCAATGCTTGCGTAGCGTCGGGCCGCGTCCAGGCCCATGGGCGCCAACTGCGGCGAATCGCAGGCGTGGATGATGTAGTGCGCCAGCCCCGGGTGCTCGGGTTGCTGCTGGAAGAGTTGGTTGAGTACTTCGACGGCTTTCTTTTCGGAGCTGAGCGTGGTGTCGTCGGGGGACGCGGCGGCCAGCAGCGACAATCCGTAAAACGCGCCCGCCTCTATATCTGTCGGGTTTTGCTGGAAGAGCTTGCCCATCGCGTCGGAATAGGCCTTAGCGCGCTTCAGGTGGTCGACCGTTGCGGAGTCGCGGTAGAACAGAGCCAGCGCGGAAATGTAGCCGCGCTCGCGGTCGGTTTTGGCGCCAAGCTTTTGCGCCTTTTCGATTTCTTCCCAGCCTCGTTTCAAGGCGGGAGGCTCGGGCCGCTCCCAAATCTGGTGGAACAGGCTCAGCGCGACGCCCCAGTGGGCCATAGCGCAGGCGGCGTCTTTCTGCGTGATCTCGACGAACTGGGCTTCGGCCTCTTCATATCCGAAGGAGTGCAGCAGCGCGACGCCGCGCTCGAACGGCTTCTGCGAGTCGGGCGCGCAGGAGATGGGGAACGACACTTTTCCCAGCTGTTCGTTGGCATCGTGATGATGCCCGTGCATATCATCATCGGCACCCAGATCGAGCGCCATCGCGGGTAACACACAAACACACGCGCAGACCAGCAACCACGCCATGCTTTTTAAGGTGCGCATCTCTCCCCCTTCAAGAACCACCATTCTAACCCCGAGCTATTCCTTGAAAGACTATTCGCTGCGCAAGATGGCGATAATGTCGAGACCGGCGATGCGGCGCGTGGCGGACCATATACTCGCCGCCGCTACAATCGCGAAGAGCAGAACCAGGCCGGCTGACGCTGCCAGGCCAATGGGTTTCGCCCCATCCATCAGACTTTCAAGAAAGCGCCCGGTGAGCTGAGCTCCGGCGATTCCGGGGATGGCTCCCGCCGCGACCATCAGCAAACCCTGGCGCAACAGCATGCTCCGAAGCCGGACAGGCGTGGTTCCGAGAGCCATGCGCACACCCATTTCCTGGGTCCTCTGCACCACGGCATAAGAAACGATGCCGTAAATGCCAATCACTGCCAGCAGCAGAGCGAATCCGGCGAAGGTCCAAACGGCAGTCCGATAGAACTTCGGTTCAGCGAAGACCTCATCCAACCGCTGCTGCATAGTTTTCACACCGAATACAGGAACCTGCGGGTCTACCGACTGGATGGTGTCGCGGATCGCAGCCAGGTGATCTTCTGCCCGGCCGTCCACGCGCACCACGAACGTCGAGAAGAAGCTGCCGGGAGTTACCGATGGGATAAAGACCTCATTGCCGTTGGCAGTGGTCGGATCGGTCTCATATTCCATTCCCTTGACCACGCCAACAATTTTCCGCGGATCGTCTCCCTCGATCGTGAGCTGCCGATTGAGGGCGTCCTGCGGTGCGCCAAATCCCGCCGCAAATCGCTCATTAACGACCGCGACCCTGGCCACGGAGCGGACTTCAGCTTCTGTGAATTCCCGGCCATACAGAATCCGTCCGCCCATGGTCTGGAAATATCCCGACAAGACCGGGACGAGCGTGGAATTACGGCTCGCGGGGCTCCCGTCCAATCCGAATGGTCCCCCGACAAAGGCCGAGGCATAGAGCGGAAGAAATTCGGTGGCACTGGCGGCGCGAACTCCAGGGAGTCCGCGAATGCGGCCCAGTACGTCCTCAAAATAAGGGAGCCGGTGTTTCTCCAGTTCATAGGTCGTGCCGTCCAACGACACACCCGCGGTCACCACTCCTTGGACATCGTAGCCGCGGTCGATTCTCATCAAGTGGACGAACGCGCGTCCCAGGCCCACCGATGACGCGAGCAGAATCATCGTGAGCATGACTTGCGCGGCGACCAGGCTTTGGCGAAGCAGCCGCGAGCCGCGGGTCTTAGCGGAGGTCCGGGAACGGAAAGCATCGCTGCGGGCTAGATAAAGCGACGGTAAGACTCCCAACGCCAGAGCGGTAACTAGGGACACGATCAGGGTGAAAGCCAGTACGCGTCCATCCAAGATGGAATAAGACTGAGCGCCGAGTGGCGGGGGCTCGATCTTCGCCGCGACAGAGGTAATCCAAAATGCCATCAGCAATCCGGCCAGAGTGGCAACGAACGAGAGGAGCAGGCACTCGGTCAGTAACTGTCGCGCGAGCCTGGCACGACTTGCCCCCAGCGCGGAGCGTATGGACAACTCGGTGGCGCGATCGGTGGTCCGGGCGATCAATAGACTCGCAACATTCGTACACGCAATCAGCAAGACCAACACCACTGCGCCCATGAACATCAGTGAGGCGTTCTTCACAGGCCCGGCAAGTCCGTCTTGCAGCGACGTTATGATCGGGTGCAAGCTGGAATAGTCGATGCCTCCCGGCGTCGGCGACCCGCGTTCCACCTCGACGGCAAGCGCGGCACGCGCCTGTGGCCAAGTGATGCCCGGTTTCAGCCGTGCAATGGTTCCCCAGCCATTATTGCCGGGGCTAAAAGCGGCCGGCTTCCAGAGAACAGCCTTGCCCGGATAATCAAACCCCGGCGGGGCGACACCAACTACGGTAAGCGGATTTCCGTCGATTCGGATCGTGGCGCCCAGAACTTTCGGATCTCCTCCGAAAAGCTGTTGCCAGACGCCGTAACCGATCACCGCCACTGCATTGCGTCCGGGCGGTCCCCACCCTGTTCCGTTCACATCCTCATCAGGGACGAATGCGGTCCCGAGCACCGGCTGCGTGCCCAGCACCGAGAAGAAATTCCACGACGTCTGAGCGACGTGAGCCCGACTCCCGACGCGCAGTCCGACCAGATTCACCCGACCCAGGTTCACATCGTTTTCCTCAAAAAGCGCGGCATCGGCGAGATACGCACTCTGCTGCCGCCAATCGTGAAAGTCGTTCGCGCTATCGTGTGGCGGAATGAACTGATGGAAGAGGGCCAAACGGTCCGGCTCGTGAAATGGAAGGGAGCGCAGTAACAAAGCGTTGACTACGCTAAAAACACCCATGTTCGCGCCAATGCCGATGGCAAGAGCAGCAATGGCGAATCCCGTGTGCCACGGACGGCCGGCCCAAAGCCGAAGGCTGTATTTGACATCCTGAAACATGCTACTCGCTGGTGAAGTAGTCCACGGTTACGGGGTTTTCGAACAGGGAGTAATCGCGCGTGACCACGGTGATGCCGCTGTCGGTGACGAAATAGCGCTGGCGGTCGGCTTCGGCATCGTAGCCGATGGTGGTGCCTTCGGGCACATGCACGTCGCGGTCGAGAATGGCTTTGCGGATGCGGCAGCGGCGTCCCACGCTGACGTGAGAGAACAGAATGCAGTCGTCCACCTCAGAGTAGGAATTCACGCGCACGTCGGGCGAGAGGATCGAGTTTTTCACCGATCCTCCGGAAACGATGCAGCCGTGGGAGACGATGGAATCGAGCGCGGTCCCCATGCGTCCGGTCTCGGCGAACACGAATTTTGCCGGAGGATACTGGCGCTGGTGGGTGCGGATGGGCCACTCTTCGTCATAAAGATTGAAGATGGGCGACACCGAGACAATATCCATGTTGGCTTCGTAATAGGCTTCGAGGGTGCCTACGTCGCGCCAGTAGTGCGCTTCTTTCTTATTTTCATCGACGAAGTCGTAGGCGAACACGCGGTAATCGACGACCATCTTAGGCAGAATGTCTTTGCCGAAATCGTGGCTGGAAGTGGTATCTTCGGCGTCCTTGAGCAGCATCGGAATCAGCACATCGGCATTGAAAAGATAAATACCCATCGACGCTGAAACCTTCTCCGGATTCAGCGTAGAGCGCAGCGTCGTCGTCTTGGGCTTTTCCTCGAAGCCATTGACGCGGCCATCTTTATCGACGTCGACCACGCCGAAGCGGGAACTCTCTTCCGGGTTGACCTGGATGGTCGCCAGCGTAATGTCGGCCGCGGAGTCCTTGTGCTGCCGCATCATCTTGCCGTAATCCATCTTGTAGATCTGATCGCCGGAAAGAATCAGCACGTGCTTGGGCTGCTCGGAACCGATGGAATAAATATTCTGGTAGACCGCGTCGGCGGTGCCCTGGTACCACTGATCGCCCACTCGCTTCATGGGTGGCAACACTTCGATGAACTCTCCCACTTCCCGGCCCAGAATGTTCCAGCCTTCGCGGATGTGGCGGTTCAGCGAAAGCGCTTTGTACTGGGTGAGGATGTAGACGCGGCGCAGATCGGAGTTCAGGCAGTTGGAAAGCGTGATGTCGATGATGCGATAAATTCCGCCGAAGGTTACGGCCGGCTTGGCCCGGTCCCGAGTGAGAGGATAAAGGCGTTCCCCGACTCCGCCTGCGAGAAGGACCCCGAGAGTGTCTTTCATCGGACCCACCCCAGAAAACGTAGATGGTAGCACAGCAGGGGAGGGTTGCCGCGCGGGCATCGTGCAAAGGTTCGTATAATGCCAGCGGCGCGGTGTAGGGTGCGGGAATGGATGGGAAGCGGATGAGAAAGCGCGAGACTGGCGGGAATGCGAGGGCGGAGGGCGGGGACCAAGCTCTGGGCATGGATTGCGGGATCACGCGGCGTGATTTTCTCAACGCGAGCCTGCTCGCCTCGGGCGGGCTGCTGCTGAATTCGGCGTCGCCGGCGGAGTTGCTGGCCGCTCAGGACGCCGCGCAGGGAAAATCTTCCGACGACAGCTGGACGGGCTACGGAGGCGTCGGCGACTACGCCAATTCCAACGGCAACACGCGCGCCGTTTTGGAAGCTGGTCACCAGATTCGCGACGGCCTGTTTGATAGCCAGCCCACGGGCGTAGTCGAGACTGGCGAAACTTATGATCTTGTTGTAGTCGGCGGGGGAATCAGCGGACTGGCTGCGGCGCTGGTTTTTCAGCGGCAGGCGGGCAAGGGCAAGACTTGCCTGGTGCTCGACAATCATCCTATCTTCGGCGGCGAGGCCAAGCGCAACGAGTTTCTGGTGGATGGTCACCGGCTGACTGCGCATCAGGGGTCGGCACTATTTCAGGTCAACTATCCCCATAGCTTTATCGAGCGCTTCTACCAATCGATCGGGCTGGAAAAACCACGGCTTGAATATCAGAAGTGGGCCGGGCCCGGGCCCGAGATCGCGCTTACCACTACGCCGTATCTGGCTTCGGCTCCCTACGGCCTGTATTTCGGAGCGAAATTCGGCCAGCCGCAAGGGGTGTGGCTGAGCGATCCCTGGGGCAAGAAATTGGAAGGGGCTCCGATTTCGGCAAAAGCGCGGGAGGAGTTGTTGAAGTCTCAATCGCCCAGCTCAGCGCTGGCGCCGCGGTACCGGGGCGACGCCATCTCGCGCCGGCTCGACACGATGACTCTCGAAGACCACATCATGGAGAGTCGCGGCATCAGCCGCGAAACCGTTCGAACATTTCTCTCGACCGACGAAGGCGGAGCCTTCGGCCTGGGAGCCGACGCGCTATCCGGCTACACCGCTTATGCCTTCGACGGCTTCGGCGGATTGGCCGACGAGGAGCCGCAGATGTTTCCTGACGGCAACAGCGGCATCGCACGCCTGATCGTGAAGACGATGATTCCGGAAGCGATTGCCGGCGAGCGCACGCTGGAAAACGTGTGCCGGAACAACGTGAATTTTGCTGCTCTCGACCGAGCCGGGGCAGCCGCTCGAATTCGGCTGGACTCGACTGCCGTCTGGCTGAAGCACGACGGCGAGCCGGAGAAATCAGAATCGGTCACGGTCGTCTACACGCGTGGCGGAAAGTCCTACCGTGTGAAGGCGCGTTCCGTAATCATGGCCGGGGGCAGCTGGACCACGAAACACATTATTCGCGATCTTCCTGACGATCGCAGAGAGGCCTATGCCCAGTTCTATCGCTCTCCCTGCATGCTGGCCAACGTGGCCGTCCGCAACTGGCGATTTCTGTACAAAATGGGGATTTCCGGCTGCCAGTGGTTCGAGGGCCTGGGAACTTATCTGCAAATCCGCAAACTGGCGCTTTGCGGCACGGACTCACCGACCATTGGACCCGACTCCCCGGTGGTGCTCACGATCAAAGTTTTGTACTCACACCCGGGACACAGCGCGGAGGAACAAGGCCACATGGGCCGCGCGGAAATGATTTCTACTCCGTTCCGCGAGTACGAGCGCCAGATTCGGCAGCAACTCACCGAGATGTTCGCGCGGTCCGGGTTCGATGCTTCCCGCGATATCGCCGGGATCATTCTGAACCGTTGGGGGCACGCCTATGCGAGCCCAGCTCCCGGATTTTACTTCGGCAAAGACGGCAAACCCGCGCCGGGAGAGGTTCTTCGGGCAGCTCCATTCGGAAGAATCGCCTTCGCGAACGTGGATCTCTCCGGAATGCCCGATCACAAATCTTCGATTATCGAGGGGAATCGCGCGGTGGAGCAGGTGCTGGATCGGGTGCTGAGGGACTGAAATACAAAGGCTCTAACCAAGAAGGACGCCCTTCGACTGAGCTTGTGTGGAGCGGGCACTCTTGCCCGCTTGCCGGAAGCGGATCAAAAGCCGTTGTTCACTACACTGTCAAAACCGAAGGCTTCCTGGCAAGTCCTGAACCAGACTCTGCTTTCTTGCTCGTGGTTAGATTTCGCGGGCAAGAGTGCCCGCGCCACACAAGTTACTTCTCTTCGACCTTGATGCGCAGCGACTTCAGAAATTTCAGATCCTGATCGTTGACCTTGAATTCGGGGTTGGTGGTGATGGTGGTGACCAGCGAGGTTTTATCCGAGGGCTTTTCGCCCTGCTTGCTCACGCCGATGGTGGCTTCGAGGACCAGGAAAATGTCGTACCCGCCGTCCTTGATGCGGGAAACGACCTCGGCGATCTCTTCCGAGTCGGAGAGCGATTCATTGATGGCTTCGCCGAGTTCCTTCATGAGCTGCTTGAGTTGCTGGTCCACTGGGTCCCCCTGGCCGGGCCACGGCCTTAGTTCTTGGATGCCCTGGGCGGGGGAACGGTTCGCCGCCCCAGCTCAGTTGCGACATTGTAGCTCCGCAGGCTGTTAAAATCGAGGCCGTGAGCCATATTTCTGCCGCACGGAAGTTAGGGGCAGCTACGCGGGTGACGCGGCAACTCTTCACCGAGAAAGCCGCGCGCAGCCGCGCCTGGACCGCCGTCCTGCGGGCTGTGGGCGCCACGGCACGATCCTTCGGACACGTGGCCCACCTGCTGTGGCTGGAAGTGACGGGCGCGGTGTTTCTGGCTATGGCCGCTATGGGCGGCGTCGCCCTGGCGCGCGAATATATGAAGTACGAGGCCGGACGCGCTACCGCCGGACGCGTGCTGATTGCAGTTGGCTTTACCCTGACCTTCGCGTGGTTTGGGGTGAGTTCGTTCTGGAGGGTGAGAAGGAAGACTAATGAGAAATCAGCCGGAGTGGGTGGAGCACCTCGCTGACCGTGTTGAGCGCACGCTGAGACTACCGGTGATTGGGACGGCCGTCGCCTTGGGAATCGCGGTCGTCAGCGCGCAAGTGCTCTTTGAGATCTTCGCTGATGCCTATTATGTCTATTACAACCCTTTGTTGTCCCGCCCGAAAGCTACTCATCACTACCCGCCCCTCAGCTATGCTTTTGAGCAGCTCGCGATCTTTGGCTGGTGCCTTCTCGGCCTCGTATCGTCCCTACTCTTGTTCCGCAGTTTAACCTTGAAGCGCGAGATCGGCGGCTGGGTGCTTCGGTCTCTGCTATTGTTCGTCACCGTGCTCGTTGTTCTAGGGCTAGGGATTGTGATCGGAGATTGGCGTCTGATTTGGTAATGACTAACAAACCAAAGTCGGCAGTAACAGAGGGCCCGGAGACTTCCTCACACATTGCTGTAAAGCCCCTCTACACGCCCGCCGATCTCAAAGGCTCCGACTACGAGAGCGAAATCGGCTACCCCGGCGAATATCCCTTCACTCGCGGCGTGCAGGCTACCATGTACCGCGGCCGGCTCTGGACCATGCGGCAATACGCGGGCATGGGCGACGCCGAAGAATCGAACAAGCGCTACAAATATCTGCTGGCCAACGGCACCACCGGGCTCTCCGTGGCGTTCGATCTTCCTACGCAGATTGGAATGGATTCAGACCATCCCCTGGCGGTAGGCGAAGTGGGCAAAGTGGGGGTCGCGATCGATTCGATCGAGGATATGCAGCGCCTTTTCGACGGGATCGAACTGACCAAAATTTCTACATCGATGACCATCAATGCCACGGCGTCGATCCTGCTGGCCTTGTACGTGGCCGTGGCGCGGCGGCAGGGTGCGGAGATCCGCAAGCTTTCGGGAACTGTGCAGAATGACGTGCTGAAGGAATACATCGCGCGCGGAACTTATATTTATCCGCCGCAGCAGGCCATGCGCGTGGTTACCGATATGTTTGCCTGGGCCAACGACAACGTTCCCGACTGGAACACGATTTCCATCTCCGGCTATCACATGCGCGAGGCGGGATCCACCGCCGTTCAGGAAGTGGCGTTCACTTTGGGCAACGGCATGGCCTACGTCGAGGCTGCGATCAAGGCTGGGCTTGACGTGGACCAGTTCGCTCCCCGGCTTTCGTTCTTCTTCAACGCGCACAGCAATTTTCTGGAAGAAGTTGCCAAATTCCGCGCGGCGCGCAGGATGTGGGCGCGCATCATGCGCGAGCATTTCAAGGCCAAGAATCCGCGCTCATGGATGCTGCGCTTCCACACACAAACCGCGGGCTCGACCCTGACCGCACAACAGCCGGAAAACAACATTGTCCGCACGGCAATCCAGGCGCTGGCCGCGGTGCTCGGCGGAACCCAATCCCTCCATACCAACGGCTATGACGAAGCGCTGGCCTTGCCCACCGAGCAGGCGGCCCGCATCGCGCTGCGCACGCAGCAGGTGATCGCTTATGAATCGGGCGCCGCGCAGACCATCGATCCGCTGGCCGGTTCGTATTATGTGGAGGCGCTGACCAACGAAATTGAAAAACGCGCGGCCGAGTACCTGGGCAAGATTGAAGTCCTCGGAGGAATGCTGAAAGCGGTGGAGCGCGGCTTTGTGCAGCAGGAAATTCAGAATGCGGCGTACGAATATCAGCAGGCCGTCGATCGCGAGCAGGCCATCGTGGTCGGAGTGAACCGGTTTGAAGTGGAAGAAGAAAAGCCGATTCCGATTCAGCGCATCGATCCCGCGCTCGAACCGAAGCAGGTGGAGCGCACCCGGGCCTTGCGAGCCAGGCGCGACCGGGGACCGTGGGAGGCTGCGCTGCAAGGTGTCGAGGATGCTGCGCGTTCGGGCGCCAATGTGATGCCGCGGATTGTGACCGCCGTGGAGGCCAACGCCACCGTCGGCGAAGTTTCCGACGCGATGCGCAAGGTATTCGGCGAGTACAAAGAAGCGGTGGTTATTTAGGAAGACATCTAGCTCGACGTCTTGTAGTCGCAGGCTTTGCGACAGGGCTCACAGTAGAAGAGTCCGTCTTCGCAAAGACGAATGTTGTCGAGTGTGGTCTGGCAGAGGCAGCAGTACTTTTCGCACTCGCAATCATTCTCTGATCTTTCGCATTGCGCGCAACGGTATTTTCCAGCACTGGTTCCGGTGGCCATAGATTCACTCCGATGAGTCCACTGTAGCTCGCTCGATGGAGCCCGGAAACGTCACCATGGTAATCAGCGTCCTCGACTGACCCAGGTCGCCTGCTCAACGAGATTCCGCGCCCCGGCACCTCGGCAGAGTCCGGGCTGGTCTTCTTCGCGTCCTCCGCGGCTTTTCTCCGCGATCTCCGCGATTAAGAGCTCTTGCCCGGCCGCCACAACGATCCGCACTCCAGCCGCGCATCATCGCGGCTGCCATATAATCCGAGCAATGACCTTTCAACATCTGCTGGATGGAGCGGAGATTCTCGCGCACAGTGGGAACCCGGACGTGAGTAGTGTGGAATACGACTCGCGGCGGATAAAACCCGGAAGCCTGTTCGTGGCCATGCGCGGCGAAACTTCCGACGGCAACCGCTTTATCGATAAAGCCATCCAGTCGGGAGCCGTAGCCGTAGTCACCGATTCGCCGTCGGAAAAAGCTCGCGAAGGTGTTGCCTGGGCGCTGGTTCCCCATGGCCGGCGCGCCCTGGCGCGCATCAGCGCGAATTTCTACAAGAAGCCCGCCGAGCACATCGCCGTTACCGGAATTACTGGAACCAATGGAAAAAGCACAACCGCATTTCTGGTGGAGTCGATCCTAGCCGCGGCCGGACGCAAGAGCGCGCTGATCGGCACTATCGAGTATCACGTCGCGGGAAAAATCTTGCCTGCGCCACACACCACACCCGAGGCGCTGGAATTGAACCGCATCCTGCATGACGCTTTGGCGCACGGCGCGACTGACGCGGTCATGGAAGTGTCCTCGCACGCGTTGGCCCAGGAGCGCGTCTATGGCGTGCCCGTCGACGTGGCCGTGTTCACCAATCTCACGCGCGACCATCTCGACTATCACGCGACGATGGAGCAATATTTCGCTGCCAAGCGCGTGCTGTTCGAGGGTTGCGGCACGGACGCGCCCCGGGCCGTGGTCACCAACGTCGACGACGAATACGGCGCGAAGCTGGCCGAGTTCAGCCGCAAGCGCAGTTCCGTGGTGTTGCGCTACGGCTGGGACCGCGGTGACTTCCATGCCGCGCGCGTCGACATCACTCCCCGCGGCACCCGCTTCGATCTGGTCACGCCCCGCGAAACCATCCCTGTGTTTTCGCCGCTGATCGGGCGCGTGAATGTCTACAACATTCTGGCGGCGGCGGCGGCGTGCTATGCCCGCAACTGCACCGCGGACGCCATCGCCCGCGGTGTCGAGCGTCTGGCGCATGTTCCGGGAAGGTTTCAGCGCGTGGATTGCGGCCAGCCGTTTACGGTGGTGGTGGACTACGCTCACACCGACGATGCGCTGCGCAACCTCACCGCGCTGGCCCGCGAGTTCGTAGCGCGCGCAGGGTCGAGCGCCCGAGTGTTGACCCTGTTCGGCTGCGGCGGAGATCGCGACCGCGCCAAGCGTCCGCTGATGGGCGAGGCCGCCGGGCGGGGCAGCGATTTCGTGGTGCTGACCTCCGACAATCCGCGCAGCGAAGATCCGCTGGCGATTATTAATGACGCGCTCGTCGGCCTGCAGAGGACGGGCACGAAATACAGCGTGGAACCCGACCGCCGCAAGGCCATCGCGCTGGCCATTGCCCAGGCCCGGCCCGGCGACATCGTGCTGCTGGCCGGCAAAGGCCACGAGAAAGTCCAGGTCACACGCGAGGGCTCGCATCCTTTCGACGACGTGGAGGTGGCGGAGCAAGCGCTGCGTGCGGGCGGATTTTCGCCGGGCGCACCCCAGGTTGGCGCGGAGAACATTTCGTCGGGGAACGGAAAATGATTCTGCCGCTGGCAAAAATCGCCGAGTTCATCGCCGCCACTGGCGACTTTTCACGCGGCTTTTCGAGGGACCAGCTGGCGCGAGCCTATTCCATCGACTCGCGCACCATTGGCCCCGGCCAGCTTTTCTTTGCCGTGAAAGGCGAGCGTCTCGACGGTCACGACTTCGTTTCTTCCGCGCTGGAAAAAGGCGCGGTCGCCGCCGTGGTGCGCAAAGATCAACTGCATCGCTATGCGTCGCAAGCGCGACTCCTGGCCGTGGACGACACGCTTGCCGCCCTGCAAACTCTGGCCACTGTCGTCCGAAAACTCTGGGGCAAGCCGCTGGTTGGAGTAACTGGCTCGGCGGGAAAGACCACCACTAAAGAAGCGATCGCCCACGTGCTGGCCACGCGCTTTCGCGTGCTCAAGTCGGAAGGCAACTTCAACAACCATTTCGGCCTGCCCCTGATGCTGCTCAAGCTCGAACCGGAGCACGACGTCGCGGTCATCGAAATGGGCATGTCGCAGGCGGGAGAGATTCGCGCGCTGGCGAAAATCGCACAGCCGGAAATCGGCGTGGTCACCAACGTGGCTCCGGTGCATCTGGAATTCTTCGATTCTCTCGCCGCGATCGCGCGCGCGAAGTATGAATTGATCGAATCGCTGCCTGCCAGCGGAACTGCAATTCTGAATGCGGACGATGAGTATGTCTCACAGTTCGGGCGCGACTTCCGGGGCAAGGTCGTCCTCTACGGCACGCAGCCGACTTCTGGTGTGCGGGCGGAAAATATCCAAGCCAAGGGGGCCGAGGGATCCGAGTTCGACGTGGTGATCGGCGACGCCCGCGCCCACGCCCGCCTGCCGCTGGTCGGGTCACACAACGTTCTCAACGCACTCGCCGCCATCGCGGTTGGAATCGAGCGTGGGCTGAGATTTTCCGACGCAGTGGATGCGCTGGCGTCGCTCACCGCGGCGGACAAGCGTGGACAGGTTGTCCAACTGGGTAACATCACCGTCGTCAACGATTGCTACAATTCCAATCCGAAGGCGCTGCACGCCATGGTGGACGCGTTGGCCGCGATGCCGGCCCGGCGACGCATCGTGGTCGCCGGAGAAATGTTGGAACTGGGACCGGCCGGCGAGGACCTGCACTGCCAGGCCGGCCGTTATGTGGCGGAGAAAAAAGTTGATGCGCTGGTCGGGGTGCGCGGCCTGGCGCGGGCCATGGTCGAAAGCGCAGCCGGCGCCGGTGTACGAGCCGAGTTCGTGAGTACGCCCGAAGAAGCCGGCGAATGGCTGGCGCGCGAAACTCGAGATGGAGACGTGGTTCTGCTGAAAGGGTCCCGCGGCGTGAAGCTGGAAAAAGCGCTGGAAACGTGGAAAGCGGCCCTCAGGGGCTGAAGCCCGCGGAATTTCCGGGGAGAAACGGCACGGCTCAAGCCGTGCCCTTCCCGAGTTCGCCGTAGCTGAAAGCTGACGGCTGGAGTTCGGAGGCTGATTGCTCTACTGGCTGTTGTTCCTGAAACTGC
>Ga0209415_10004439_pt1 | contig 25696 bp, 27 predicted proteins | sample PeaSoiSIISIP2007_FD_187696 | JGI IMG/M metagenome (GOLD analysis project Ga0209415, IMG submission 187696) | Peat soil microbial communities from Weissenstadt, Germany - SII-SIP-2007 (SPAdes) (version 2) | ecosystem: Environmental > Terrestrial > Soil > Wetlands > Peat | place: Germany... | reverse complement strand
CGCCAGAGCCGTCCGAAACCGTGGCAATTTCAATAACCTAGCTGATCAGCGACGGCGAATTCCCTAGACGACGGAGCAGGGAATAGGGTCTGCAAATTCGCGCGCTTTGCCATCCGCAGCGGGAAGAACAGGGAATTCGTGCGCAGACGACGATGGACGACCTAGGCGCACATGCCGCCGATCGTCGTGTGATGTCGGAGGGCCGCCGTCCAGTCCTTAAGCCTCAGGCGCAGCCCGCACAGATGGCCTCGACCATTTGCCGCTGCGCCCGCCAGTCGAGCGGCAGCGGCGCAGCGGTGATGGTCTTCAACGAGAGCGTCGGCGGATGGCGGCCTTCGAGCGCCATGGCGACCAGGTCTGGCGCAAGGTACCCCAGCGGCGCCAGCCGCATGGTGTGCGTCGGGCACAGGCCGTGGCGTTGAGCTAGCGCCTTAATCGAGTCGAACTCGCCCGCGGTCATAGCGCTCGCCCAGGAACGGGCTAGGACGACCGCCCTGACCAGGGTCTTGTCGATGCGCCGTGGAGCGGCGGAGCCGGCTCCGGTCGGCGCGATGAGGATCGCCCCCTCGCGGCGCTTGAGCGCGATCGGAAGGCGCACCTCGACATCGCCGACGTCGGTCGACTCGGTCACCGCCTTAACAGCGGCAGGCCGCAAACTGATCGTGACTTCGTCCAGCCCTAGGGCGACGCGGGTCAACGCCGCGGCGACGCGCTGGCGCAGATCCTCGTCGGGTCGCCAACCGAGCGCCAGACGACCCTCAACGGCGTCGAGCACAAAGGCGTCAAGCACGCCGGCGGCGATGCGCGGCAGACTTCCCAACGGCTCGCTCGAGCGCGCGCGCCGTGGCCTGGAGAGATAGTAGCGGTATCGCTTGGCGCCGCGAGTGGTGTGGACGGCCGGCATGGGATGGCCGCGATCGTCGAACAGCAGTCCCTCCAGGAGCGCGCCCTCTCCGACGCGGGGCGCGTGCGGCATCGTGGCGCTGCCGGCGGACAGCTGCGCCTGCACGGCGTCCCAGGTCGCGGCTTCGATGACGGCCTCGTGGGTGGCTTCGTGCACGACGGACTTGTGCCGATTGGCGCCGCGATAGACCGGGTTGGTCAGGAGGTATTTGAGCGCGCCGCGCGTGAAGGGTCGGCCGCCGACCTCGGACCCTTGCCGGTTGACCCAGCGTTTGGAGCCGATGCGGTCGCGCGCCAATTCTGTCTCGAGCGCCGCGACAGAGCCAAGCTCGAGAAAGCGGCGGAAGATGTTTCGGACGCGGTCAGCCTCGACCGCGTTGATCACGGGTCGAAGGTTGACGACGTCGTAGCCGAGCGGCGGGCGTCCGCCCATCCTGAGGCCCTTGGTCTTCGATGCCGCGATCTTGTCGCGGATGCGCTCGCCGGTCACCTCGCGCTCGAACTGGGCGAAGGAGAGCAGCACATTGAGGGTCAGCCTGCCCATCGAGGTGGTGGTGTTGAACGCCTGGGTCACCGATACGAACGAGACGCCCCTGGCGTCGAAGATCTCCACGATCTTGGCGAAGTCGGCGAGGGAGCGGGTGAGACGGTCGACCTTATAGACCACGACGACATCGATCTGGCCCCGGCCGATGTCGGCCAGCAGATGCGCAAGCGCTGGCCTATCCATCGAGCCGCCAGAGAAGCCGCCGTCGTCGTAGATCGTCCCGACCGCCTGCCAGCCCTCGCCGGCCTGGGAGAGGATGTAGGCAGCGCACGCTTCCCGCTGAGCATGGAGACTGTTGAAGCCCTGCTCCAGGCCTTCCTCGGTCGATTTGCGGGTGTAGATGGCGCAGCGCAGGCGTTGGGTCATCGACGCTGCCCGGGCGCTGGCGACCGATCCTTCAGGCCAAAAAAGACCAGGCCGTTCCACTTGGTCCCAGTGATCTTCAGGGCGGCTTCGGAAAGCGAACGGACGCGCTCGCCGCGGTAGCTGAAGCCATCCTCCAAAACCCGCACCTCGTGGCGTTCTCCGCGCCACTCGCGGATCAGCGAGGAGCCGGGCTTCAGCGCCGGCCCAGGAGTCGGGGTGAAGCCTGGCTCGGCCGCGAAGCGTCGAGCGAGCTCGCTGGCGCGGCGGCGTAGGGGCGCTGGGAGATCTCCCAGCGCCCTGACCTGAACCTCGTGGGCGAGCGCCCTCGCGAGCAGGTCGACGGAACGGAGCTTGGGCGGCGAACCGCCCACCCTCGCCCGCCAGGCCTGCCGCAGCTCCTCCAAGGACATCGCGCCGATGAGAGCAATCTCGGCGGAGAGAGCCTCTTGCCGATCCACACCGTTCACCGAGCCTCGGCGGCTGGGATGCCATAGAGGCGGCCCTTAGCGGTCTTATCCGAGGTGATCGTTAGGCCGTACTTCTTCTTCAGCGCCCCTGAGAGGGCGCCACGCACCGAGTGCGCCTGCCAGCCCGTCGCGGCGGTCAGCTCGGCGATGGTGGCTCCGCCAGGACGGCGCAGCAGCGCCACCAACTCGCCAAGCTTGCCCTTCGGATCTGGCCGCGGCGCGACCGCTGGTTGGGCGGCCGGTTCGGTCGGCTGGTTGGCGGCGGCTCTCCGGCCGCCTGACGTCTTGGCGGCCGCGATCGCGGCCCGGCCCGCGTCCGTCGCCACGATGAGGATGGACCCGTCTTCCTGCTCGGTGGATTGAACGTACTTGTGCCACCGCACCTCTTCGACGACCCTCCCGTCGACGGCGTCGGTGACCAAGAGGCCCCCCTTGCGGGATGCTTTAATGATGACATCCAGCTGGGCGTTGCTGAGCTTCGGCATGATGTTCTCCTCGTGGGCGGCGACGCGCCGCCCCTACCGCGGCGAGCCCGGACCAGAGCCGGGCGGTTGACCGAGGAGTTTCGACGGATCAGTCCGAGCGGCGCTCCGGCGCCTCCATCACGCTAGCCGGGTCGGCGGGCGGCAGCTTGCACCCGGAAAGCAATGCTTCGTTGGCAGGTGAAGTCCAGCACAATCTCTGAGAGAACGAGCGTGACTGAACTACATATGCGCGTTGGCTGGAGGAGGCACTTCTCAGCGCCGTCGTGGAATGCGTCCCCTGGGAATGTAGTTCATCGGCCCCGCACGAGGGTCGCGCATTGGGTGCGGCTTGGGGCCGCCGCCGCCCCCCGAGTGGCCAAAGCTCGGCGGCGGCTTGGGCTTGAAGTCGTTCCTCAGCCAGCTGAGCGCCTGGGTCAACGCGTCACCCTGATCGTCGAAGCGGCTGAACGGCAACTCAGTGATCTCGTCGAGGAAAGCCGTCCGCCAGGATGGATGGCGTGGCAGGAGCACGCGGCCATCCTGGAGCATGTCGAGCACGGCTTCCAAGCGCGCCTGCTTGCTGGCGGTCGGTTGTTTGATCCGCTCCACCCTCAGGCCGAGCTCCTCGAAGACGCCGATCAGGGCGCGGCCAAGCGCCGCCTCCTCGACCAGGTGGATGGCCTTCGGGTGGCGCCTCGCCAGATCCAGCGCGTGGAGCTTGAGGTCCGTGAATTCGACCTGGCGCCGCCAGACGTCGACGAGATAGAGGTGGCGGCCCTCTGTCCGGAAGACGAGCGCGACGCTGTAGCTGGAGTTTGGTCCGGCAGTCTGGCCGCAGTCCCAGCTCAAGACCATTTGCTCGGCGGCCGGCGGCACGGGGTCGTATTCCGGAAACCACTCGGCCTTGACCAGACCCGCCGCGAGTAGCGTCGGCGCCTGCTGATACTGCGTGAGGAACACGTGCGGCGGCACGGTCCTGCGCAGCATCTCGATCACTTCCGGCGTGTGGGATTGGGGTCGCAGCACGTCGCCCTCAGGCCGCGTCCAGCTCCAAGCGCCCACACGATAGGTCGTCGGCGCCTCGGCGATCAGTGGCACCGAAAGCAGCTCGAACACGCCCTGGGCGGCCAGGAAGCCGCAGAGGTCGTTCGGATGCAGCCGCTGCGCGACGACAAGAATACGCCCCACCGCCTGGTTGTTCAGCCTCGACTGAATCTTGCTGTAGTAGAGTTCGTTGACCTTCTCGCGCCTCTCGGTGCTGGCGTCCTTGGCGTCGAGGGGGTCGTCGATGATGATGGTCCGACCGCCCTCGCCCGTGATCGCGCCGCCGAGAGCCGTCGCGATGAGCTCGCCGCCCATCGTCGTCTTGAAGTGGTCGCGCCTAGCGAAGTCAGCGGCGAGCACGGTGGCTGGGAAAGCGGCCCGGTACCAGTCGGTCGCCATCAGCTGCATACACCTGTAAGCAAAATCCTCGGCCAGACCCTCTTTGTGTGAGATCAGCAGGATCTTCTCGCTCGGGTTCTGCCCGAGCAGGAAGGCGGGCAGGCAGACCGAGACAACGTGCGATTTGAGGACCCGCGGCGGGAGGCAGATGATCAACCGGCGCACCTCGCCGGATATGACCTGTTCCAGCTTGCGGCTCAGAAGCTCCAGGTAGTCCGAACGCTCCAGTGGCTCGTGCACCAGCTCTTCGAAGGCCTTGGCGACGAAGCTGGGAAAATCCTTCGGCACCAGGGCCTGCACCAGGGCGGCCGGGGACGCGCCGCCAAAGTCCAGGCGGGGCGGGGCGGGAGAGATATCAGTCATCGCGGGCCTCCGTATCTTCGGTCTGGTCCTCGTTGGATCCACCGGGCATCGGCGCCGCGGGGGCATTGCGACGCAGGAAGTCCTCGAGGATGAGCTGGTCGCTCTCGGACAGGGGGGCTTCGTCTTGGGCCGCCGGCGCCGTAACCACCTGCGCGGCGACGAGACCGATCAGCAGGTGCGCCGCCCGGGTGTCGCCTTTCAGAGCTGTGGCGACGAGCGCCTTGAGCATCGCCCGCTGTTTGGAGACGGAGCGCTCGCGGACCCCTTCCCGCACCCTGATCTTCTCGGCCAATTCTTCGGCAAGATCGGTGGCGAGGTTCTTCGATCCTTTCTTGCGGCCCTTCGGGTTGCCGGACTGGCCGGGAGCAAACCGGCTGTGCTTGGGGGGCCGGCCGTAACCCACCTCGTACTCAGGCCTTTCGTCGGTCATCGATCAGCCCTCCACCGAAGTTGAGGGGCCGGTCAGCAGAGCGACCGGTGCCGAGACGGTAAGCCGGAGCGCCATGCTGGCTTCGAACGTCGCTCCGCTCGACGCCAACACCGCCTCGCGGCCGGTCTCGGCCTCCCAGCGGCGGATGATGACGTCGGCGTAGAGAGGGTCGAGCTCGATGCCGAAGCAGCGCCGACCTGTCCGATGCGCTGCGATCAAGGTGGTGCCGGACCCGAGGAACGGGTCGAACACCAGGTCGCCGCGGCGCGAGACGTCCTTGATGGCGTCCGCCACCAAGGCGACCGGCTTCACCGTCGGGTGGGAGCCCAACAGTTCATCGCGATCGGCGCCGAAGGACGACATGCCGCGGTAGGTCCAGAGGTTCGATCGTGAACGTCCGTTCCGGCCCAGCTCGACATTGTTCACGTGCGGCGCATCGCCCTTCTTCAGGACGAAGATGAGCTCATGTTGCGAGCGATAGAGCGACCCCATGCCTGGATTGGTTTTGGCCCAGACCGCCATGTTGATCACTGTCAGGCCAATCGCCCCGACGGCGGCTAACAGCTCTTCGAGGTGCCTCCAGTCGATGCAGCAATAGGCGATCGCGCCGTCCGCCATGGCCGACGCGCAGGCGCCAAGGGCCTGGGCCAGGAAGGCGATGAACTCCGGCTTGGCCATCTCGCCCGACGCGCAGGCAAACTCGCGGTGGCGGCCTTTGCCGACCACAAAGCCTCCCACCTCTAGGTTGTACGGTGGATCCGTGAACACCATCTGGGCGGTTGTTCCGGCCATCAGCTGGCCGACCAGGCCATCGTCCCGGCAGTCGCCGCAGGCTAGGCGGTGATCGCCCAGGATCCAGATGTCACCGGTGCGCGAGACGGCCGGGCCGTCCGCTGGCCCAGGCGGCGCGTCTTCGATCTCGCCGACGCCCACATCGTCGATGGCCAGGGCCATGTCGATCTCGACGGTGTCAAACCCGGTGAGGTCCATGTCAAAGCCGATGCTCAAGAGCTCTTCGAACTCCGCCTTCAGTCGCGGCGCATCCCACTTCGCCTCCATGGGGAGGCGATTGAGCGCGAGACGGATGGCCTGGACCTCGGCGGGATCGCGGTTCGCCAGGACGACCACCTTGGCCTGGGTCTCGCCCAGCGCCTTGAGTTCATCGACGACGAGATGGCCGTCGACGATCACGTCGTGCTCGTCGATCAAGATCGGCGTGATCTGGCCGAACCGGCGCAGCAAGGTCCGAAGCTTGCGGCGCTTGGCCGGCCCGTGGACACGGGGCGAGGAACCGTAGGGTTTCAGGTCCGCGAGATTGCGGTGTTCGATTTGGATATCATTAGCCATCAGATGGGTCCGGGTGTAATCAGCGGACCGAAGCGGCGAGGTCAAAGCTCGAGCCGCTGACCCCCACCGGCGCATCGGGGGACCTCGTCTCGCCCTCGCCGATCGGACGCTGGAGAGCGAGCGTCGGCGAAGAGGGCGGCCCATCACCTCTCGAACAGATGGCTTCCTTCCGATTTCCTGTTCGATTTGATCCGTGCGGGCCGTGGCGGCTTTGATAGCCGACGGTCCGCCCCAGCGGCTCCGGCGGAATAGTTATTTATTGCCAATGACTTGCTGAATGTGATCATTCGTCTGATCGGTCGCGGGGGGGGTCGCGCTGCGACTGCATGGAGCTCGTGAAGCGCGTCCAGCATGCACCGCTGTTCACGAAAAATTGATCTGGGCTGCAGGATTCAGCGCCAAATTCTGAGGAAATCCGACGAATGCGACGCTTAGCGACGCCTTAGGCGGTGCTGTCCGAGACAAAACCGCCGCTTCGGATCAGCGCCCCGAGCGACGATGAGATCGACTATCCGCCGCCTCCTGGCTCGCCGCACCGAGGGCTCCCGCGCCGCGAAACCCGCAGGCAATCGGCATCTTGCTCGGAGTGGTTCCTCCGGCGGCCCTCGTTGATTGAGACCGACTTGTCGGACCGCACAATCACGCGGAGCTTCGGGATGGGCGACACTCTGTGGCTTACCGGTCGGCGGCGAGAACAATCCCGATCTGTCGCTCGAGTACGCCAAAGACAGCTCGCTGCTGCGCGCGCAATGGAATCACCAGGACGAGCAGACGACTGGTCAGACCTGTGTGCACCAGGACTTCGTCTGGACCGGGAATCGGTTCCAGGCTCAGGGTCAAACCGTCGACGCGGCTGCGTGCTGAGTCGGCCCTCCGCGCCGGGGGAGGTCAGTTGCAGGGCGTCCGTGCGGATGGGCCGCGCTCAGCAGGAGCATGTCGAGAGGCGGCTGCTCAGGTAGGCCAATCGCCGAGAACGATGGGCTCACCCGGCGTCCGTGGCGTGATGGTCTGGAGCACCGGGGGACGAGAGCGCCAGCTTGGGAATTTGGCCTCAAAGCTAATCAACAAGTCCGATATGCCGGACATCTGCCCGACCGCGTCGGCAAGCTCATGCCGAACGTCCAGCCAAGCAACGCCAAAGGAAAAGAGCCCGGACGGGCTCGAACGACCCGTTACATGATCCACGGTGACGGCCTCAATGGCGCCTATGCCAGTCCTCTGATCGCTACCGCCGCTCGCCGAAAACCCACGACGATGCAGTCGATGGCCTCCGGGGCTGGCGCTCGGCCTGTGCGGCTTCATCGTCGGTGCGACCGAGGGCGACGCCTCCAACGAACTTCGTAAGCAGCTGATTGAGTCCGCCCGCCGTTCCGAAAAAGGCGTGTAGTCCCGCCCTCCTCTCTCTGAACGCCCACCGGCCGTCACCCTCGCCCGCCAAGCGGAAACCGCGGTCGTCCTACCCTGGTTGCGATCTACTGCCAGAGCACAATGGCGAAGATGGGCCAAGAGCAGAAGTTGGCTCCCCTCCAGGAATCCGACGCTCAGTCGGGCACTACGGGAACCCCCTGGCACCAAGCGGGAAGCCGACTAGAAACAACGTCTCGATCTAGGTTGCGCACGCCGATTTCGACCAAGCTGAGCGTGGCCGTTTTGTTGCGGCTGCCAATCGGGATCGGCCAGTACTCGTGCATCGCGCCCATGGCCACAGGGGCACCGCCGCCAGCGAAACGCTTCGCGAGCAGACGGACCTCCTCTTCTGGCTGCCAAACGGCCGAGAGGTAGAATGCTCCTACCCGGGACACGCCCTTCAGCACGAAGCGAGGTAGACCTGCATTGGCCAGCGCGTCGTTGACCTGCTTCAGGAGCGTCACTGGGCCGTGATATCGGATGGCCCGCAAGTTCGCGGCACCATCTGTGGTGACGTCGAAGCGGAGCCGATAGCCGTTGCCGTTATCGCCGAAGGCATCCCACAACCTAGCGCTGGGCGGAGGCTCCCGGAACGAGGCATAGAACAGATCTGCGGCAGCCTGTTTCATCAGCGATGTGGCGACCCCATTCGCGTCAATGTACCCGTTGAGCCCGTGCTCCACGGCAAAAGCAATGAGCTCACCTTCGGACAGCCGAAGCGTGACTGGCGCCAAGTGCAAAGCTTGGGCCGCGAGGATGCCCTTAAAGCCGCTGCCTTTCGTATAGTGGTCCAAGAGGACGGGGCGGGTGATTTCGGGCATGTCGTAGTCGAGGATTGCGCTGCTCAGTGCATTGTAGGCGCTGTGCTCGATGATCGAATTTTCTGTGATCGTAAGCTTACGCATGTCGGGCTCAAGCTGTCCGGCGGCGTGGAGGATCGGCCGCAAGGTCTGAAGCGCTAGGACCTGCTTGGCGTTCAGTGCGGATTCATAGTTGGTCATGCGATTCAAGCTTAGCCAATCATGCCGGAGCGCGTCCTGGTAAAGGCTGCCTTCGGCCGAATCCTACACACCACTGCAGTGCGTGGACCGCGCGAATAGCGTGGAGGTGATCGGCGATCTGGCCGATCGTCGCCTTCCGGTCAGGCTGGACCTGCAGATCGCGGGGCTCAGCGCCTGGGCGCGGGACTTAGCTGTGCACGTGGCGTAGGCCGGCCATGTATTTCAATCCGGAGCAGCTCGACTATTGGATTCGGCAAGGGCAAAGCGGCGGCCTGCATTTGCATCTTTTCATGATTTCACACTAAAATGGTTTCATGAAACCTACCGCCGCGTCGCCGGATGAGGTCGATGAGCACCTGCAGATCCAGGTGCCGGCGATCACCAAACGGCATCTGGGCATTCGCGCCGTCGAGACGCGCGAGCCTATCCGGGTCATCGTGCTGCGCGCTCTGCAGGCCTACGGTATTCCAGTGCCGCCGGGCGCGATTTCGGACCGGCGGAAAAAACGTCCCACATGACCGACGACTTCGCTCCGCTCACGGTCGCCGACTACGCGGCGCAGGCGCTGACGACCGATCGAAAGAGCGATAGCGGGTCGCTGACCTTCCCGCTCCTCGGCCTATTCGGCGAAACCGGAAGCCTGCTCACCGAAGTGAAGAAGAAGCAGCGTGATCGGGCCTCCTACCTCGGCTACGCCGGCGCCGTCGTCGAAGAACTCGGCGATGTGCTGTGGTACTTGAACGCCGTGGCCGCACGGGGCGGCCTGTCGCTCAGCGACATCGCCGCCAACGTCGACCGAAGCTATGCCGATTGGCAGAAGGGCGGTGAGGCCACCCTCACCTTCTCGGCCCTTCAGCCCGAGCATATGCCGCAGCAGTCCGAGCCGAGCGCGGCCTTTGAAAACACCCTGCTCCAGCTCGCTGGCCAGGTCGGCCTGCTTGTGACCGACCAGGAGGCGGGCGGGCTGCCGAACAACCAAGCCGCCCTCGCCGGCCGACTGGTCGCCATCCTGCGCACCCTGATCCAGGCCGCCAACGAAGCCGGCGTCACGCTCGAGGCGGCCGCGGTGAAGAATCTCCACAAGATCTTCGACCGCTGGCCGCGCGAGCGGACCCATCCTGAGCCATTCGACACCAAGTCCGACCCCGAAGAGCGCCTGCCGCGCGACCTCGAGATCGACATCTTCGAACGGCAGGTCCGGGGCAAGACCTACGTTTTCCAGCGCTGCAACGGCGTCAATATCGGCGACGGGCTGACCGACAACGCCATGACCGCCGACGACTACCGCTTCCACGACGTGTTTCATTTCGCCTATGCGGCGGTGCTGGGCTGGTCGCCGGTCATTCGCTCGCTGCTCCGCCTGAAGCGCAAGAGCGATCCGAAGATCGATGAGGCGCAGGACGGGGCGCGGGCGACTCTGATCGAAGAGGGCGTGACGACCTGGATCTTCAGCCAGGCGGCCCAGCTCGATTTTTTCGACAACCTCGGCGCCGGCGACCTGCCGTTCGATCTGCTCAAGCACGTCCGACAATTCGTGGCCGGCTATGAGGCCGAAGAGCGCCCGCTCTGGCTCTGGGAAGACGCGATCCTCCAGGGCTACGCCGCCTTCCGATTCCTCCGCCAGCATCGGCGAGGCCTTGTCCACATCGACATGACCAGCCATCGCCTTTCCATCGAGTCCCTCGCGTGAACACACCAAAGTCCTTCGCCACCGCCCTATCTCGGATGCACCTGTCCTCGGTGTTCAACCCCTATGCCGACTGCTGTCCCGTCCATGATCGACCGGACGCCGCACGCTTGCGGACGCGCAACCTGGTGCGCTGCCTCGACGCGGCCTTGGCGGCGCGCGTGGATACCATCTGGATCGCCCGGGATCTCGGCTATCGCGGCGGTCGCCGCACGGGCGTCCCCCTAACCGACGAGATTCACCTCGGCCAGGCCGGCACCCTCATGGGTGGGATCACCCTGGATCGCGCCACCCGCGGCGCCGTCGTGGCCGAACGGACGGCGGCAGTCGTCTGGGGCCTGCTCACCCGGATCGGCGAGCCCGTGGTGCTGTGGAACGTGTTCCCACTGCACCCGCACGAGGCGGACGACCCGCTTTCCAATCGTTGCCACACCCGCGCTGAACGCGAGGCGACCTGGCCGCTGCTGGTCGCTTTGATCGCCATGATCCGTCCGCGTCGGATCGTGGCGATCGGCCGCGACGCCGGCCTAGCGCTCGCCGGCATCGACCTTCCCGTCCACGTCGTGCGCCACCCCAGCTATGGCGGCCAAGCGGAATTCATCGCTGGCGTCCGGGCGATCTATGGCCTCCACAACGACGCAGATTCCGGCGAAACCTTGGAGCTGCCACTGCTCGACGATCAGGCGGCCGGAACGGGTGTTGCGGCCTGATCGAACGCGGCGAGCAAGCCGGCGATATCGGAACGATGCGCCTCGTTTGGCTTGTCGATCACCGCGTGGGTCGAGATGACGGTGAGCTCCCCGACGTCGATGCCGGCTTCCTTGGCGATGAAGGCCATCAGCCGGCCGAGACCGATCAAATTGCCCAGCAATTTCTCGATGTAATAGTGGTTCCGGTACATAGCCGTGAGCGCCAAGCGCTTGTGGTCCCCCGCCTCAACCTTGAAGCTCAGGAAGCTGAGGCACTGCCCGCCATAGGGCGAGCCGTCGACGTCGCGAAACGGATCGAACAACGAAAGTTCGAACTTGTTGAGCGCCCGAACATGACCGTCGCGGATGCGCTCAACGATGTCCCAGAGCTGGTTGGCGGGCGCGCCCTTGGGGCTGGGGTAGGCGATCATGCGCTCGAAGTAGTAGCCGGACCACCGACCGCTGCGGCGCACCTTCGGTAGCACCTTGTCCTGAAACACCTCGAAGAAGGCCGGCGCGCCGTAGCGATGATAGAGGGCGGCCGGGAAGATGGTGTTCGCGATCGTCTCCACTGACTTGTCACGGGCGAGCAGGAAATCATCGACGGCGACGACACGCGGATCTAGCCGGGACGCCCTCGCAATCGGGTCCTCGACGTCGATGATCACGTTGTAGGCGGCGTGACCCGGCGCCGCGTCAACCCGCCGAACTGCCTCGCGCCAGGCGCTGGCGCAGTCAGGCTGCGACGGAACGGGTAGATACATCGACGTCCTCCTCTAAGGTGGCGGCGCCGAAGAGGCGCGGCCCCACGAACCGCTCCGTAAGCCAGCCATAGCCGCCAATGCCCCAGGTCGGCCCCCAGCTGTTGCGGACCAGGATCGCGGCCTGGCCGCCCACAGCGCCGTGCCCGACCGCCACGACGGCATGCCGACGCTCCGGATCTGGGACTTCGTCATCGGCGGGATCGATCACGCCGTCGGGGTGGCGGGTGTAGAACGTGCGGGACAATTTCAGCAGTAGGATCACCGGGTGTCCCTGGTCGAGTGCGCCCCTGATCGCGCTGGGCTCGAAGCGCCGCCACTGCGGCCAAACCTTGGGCCGACGTCGGCGGCCGGGCTCCAAGACGCGAGGTCGGGCGGCGTCGCCGGCAGATAGGGCCAGCCGGTCTCTTCAGGCTGGCCGTCGAGGCGCAAGGTCTCCAGCATCACCGAGAGCAAGGCGCCCTGGTGCGGCGTCCGGCCGGCGCGGCGCTGGGCCTGGTAGAAGGCGTACTCACAGGACAGTGGTGCCCAGGCTCCGCGCAGGGCGGCGTGCGCATCACTCGCCGCGAAAGCCAGACATGTCGGCCGAGGTCCTTGATTGCGCGCTGGGCCGAGCTGCGAGCGCAGGTCGACCGAAATGACTATGTCGATCATGCCGCTTCAAGCAGATCCCGGCGCTCGGCTCGCGACAGCCCCTCCTGCTCAGGTCCGGTCAGGTCGAAGTCAACCTGCAGACTGGACAGCGGCGGATCCGGGTCCCACGGGCGTCGCTCATCGAGCAACATGCTGCCACGCTGGCCGCCAGTCGGCTCGGCCGTCACGCGCCGGATCACCGGCCCACCGACGCCCTCCCCATCGATGGCCTCAAGCGCGTCGCGGACGATGGCGAAGCCGCTCTCCTTGAGCTGATCGATATCCCAGAGATAGCCGCCGCCACTGTGCTCCTCGAGGCGGAGCACGAAGAGGTCGTTGCGGCTGCCGTCGATGCGGGTTCCAGCGTCGCGCTCGGTCAAGAGCCAGACGTCCCCGCGGTAGTCCGGCGGCCGGTAGGTGTCGAGCAGGGCGACCTTCAGTTCGCGCGGCTGGACCTGGAGCAGCCCCCGCGCCGCCGGCTGGGTGATGTACCGGTGTCGGGCCAGCGTCCAGCAAGTCGCTTCGTAGCTGGCGCCCATGCGAAGCGCGAGCTGGTAGACCTTGTCGGGCCGCTTGAAGTTGTCCGCCGTCCACCCTTGGCGGACGGCGTGCCAACCGACCAGCCAACGCGGCATCATGAACGCCACGGCGAAGGCGTCCGCCTCGGTTTCCTGGAAGTCGCCGGCGGGTTGGCCGGCCATGGGCATCCGGCGCAGGATGCTCTCGTCATCGAGGCTCGGCTGGTGACTCAAGGAGAAGTGGCCGAGTTCATGCGCGGCCGTAATGCGTTGGATGCTCATGGGCCGCTGCGTGGTGACCAGGACGCCCGGCGCAGGGTCGTTCAGATAGGCGCCCAGCAGACCCTGCAGGGGGCGGAGCAGCAGCGGCAGGTCTAGGCCGTAGATGGCGCCGAACACGTCGACATTGCCGCCACGCGCCTCGATCTGGTCCCGTAGCGGGAGCCGCAGATGCAGCCGGGCCGCGGCCTGCGTGCCGACCCGGACGGCGCTGGGATAGTCAGCTGCCGCCACGGATCAGCCCCGCGCCGTCTGGGCCCGGGCGCGCAGGTATTCTGCGAATCGCCCGAGCTCATCGCGATCCTGCTGCGATAGATTCGCCGCTTGGCGGGCGAGATGGGCGACATCGACCGGCAGGCTGGCCGAGGCCTCATCCTCGCCGGTGAAATAGGCCATGGGCTGCCGATAGAGCTTGGCGAGGCGGGTCAGCTCGATCGCCTCCACCTTCCGCTGGCCATTCTCGATATCCGTCAACGCGGTCCTCGGGATCTTCAGGTAGGCCGCGACCTCCTCCTGCTTCAGGCCAAGGTATTTGCGGGCTTCCCTGAGACGGTCACCCAGGCGGCGGCGCTCCTCCTCATCGGTTTCACGATGAAGTTCGACGTCAGTCATGGCTTGGCTCCTTTCCGCTTGATCCACTGTTTTTCAATCTGCTGGGTCAGGTGCCCGAGCGCGGCCTCGACGGACGCATAGCCGCCGGTTCGCACCACGCTCTCTGGGAGCTCGAACCCGACGATGGGCTCAATGACGCACAGGACGCAGACGGTCACCAGCGAGTCGACATGGACGGAGGCCTTCGCGATCTCGCCGGGCGCCGCCGGCAGAGAGATCCCCTTGATGAAGGCCTCGATCTTGATGGCCTCGATGAGCTCGTCGCGAAGCGCCGTTTCGACCGCCGCCTTGGGAAACAGCGCCGTCGTGGTGACCGGGGGCGCGATGGTGGTTGTCGCCATGTCTGTGTCTTTCTAAGACCCGGAGACAGTATAATGTCGACTTTTCCGACATGCAAGCCCATCCCTTTTTGCGGGCCTGCGACCCGCCGACGGAGGGGAGCGCCCGACCTTCGGCCCGTCTGCTAGACAGCCCAATGCGACCTTCGCGGCACGCGCCGGACACGGACTGACGGGCGTTAGCTGCCCGCCGCGGTCTTCCGCGCGTCCCACGTTTCAACGAGGAACGTCGCCATCGCGCCGGAGAGGTTCACCGCAAGGGCCGCATGCCGTGGAAGCGGCCGAGCGCGCTTCGGACCAATACTATGGGCGTCGCCCAGCTTGTTCCGCAGTGCGCCCAGCGACTCGACGACGGACTGGCAACTGCCAAGGATCTGCTTGAACACCTGCTCCGTGTGATCATCCGGCGCCAGTCGAAGGAGCTTAGATAGCTGCTTGTACAGGGCCGGGAGATCGTCGGCCTCCTTATAGGTTTCACCGGCTTCGGTGATGATCCATTTGCACACGTCCTCGAGTAGCGTGCGAGCCAGGGTGATCGCGCGGCCTGGGGAGGTCTCCCGGCTTTCCATCGCTTCCGCCCAACGCGGCGCCACATCGTGCGGATCGAACTTTGCCAGGGCGATCGAAATCGTCGCATCGGCGGGCGATCCTTTGGGCGCGGGCCTGACCGCGTAGATCGGGCTGCCGGACATTTTTCCCGAAACCACGAGCCGGTAGCCGTCGTGGCCAAGGTGTCCATCGATTTCAGCGGCCAGTTCCGCCTGTCGCCCTGCCGTCTGGGCTTCCGGCCCGGTGATCTCCTCCAGAAATCTAAAGAGCCGCGCGCGAGAGCAGTCGAGGAACCCGAGCGCTTCAAGGATCTCCCGATTGGTCATGTCGTCGTTGCGCACGGTGTGCTGGAAAAGACGATCCGCCATCGACCAGTCCGCGCGATCGTAGCCAGACGGCATACGATGGGTCGGCCAGACCTTGTCGATCAGGTCAAGATGTTCGAGTTCGGTCGAGAACGGCCTGCCGTCGAATAGACCCATCAACCGTCGTCGGGTCAGCGGCGTCACCGGCGAGCCGGACAGCTCGTCGATCTTTGCGACCAGCTCCGTCAGTTCGTAGCTGTCGAATTCGGAGAGCAGCTCACGCGCGATGGCGAGAACCTTATCGCCGGCTACGCCGGTCAGGCGCTGCTGCGCATATTTGAATTTGCTGCGATGAGCTTCCTCGCCGGTTCCGGCGGCTAAACCCAGGCGTGAGCACAGACCCGGCACATCGTAAGCTTTCGCGTCGGCGATCGTCGAGGCGACCTGCTGGCGCAGGGCGCGCATCAACGTGGCCGGAATGGCGGGCGCGACCGTCACGTGTCCGCCTCCCCGTCAAACGCTCGGTCGAGCGCGTCGGCGAGGTTGATCTTGGCTGGCGCGAACAGAGTTCTGCGGTTCGCCGCGACGGGATCTTGTGTTTTCGACTTCACGGCGATGACGCCGACGGAGATGTCCTGCAAATCACGAGCCCGCGTTTCCGGCCTATAGGCACCGACCAGGCAGACGCAGCGGCGCCGGCGCTCAAGATCGCGAACAAAGGCCAAAACGTCGGCGTAGAGTCGGCGCAAATTCGTTTCGCGCCGAAAATCGCCGCCGATCAGACCCTCGTGTTCGGCTCGGACGAAGCTCACCAACCCGATCCATTCTCGCAGGTTGGCGATGTCATCATGGGCGTCCGCGCCAAGATCATGATCGACGAGGCCGACAACCGCGTCGCTGAGCAGGCGTAGCTGCGCTTGCTTTCGCAGCGGCGCCACAGCGACCGTGGCTATTTCGCCTAACCACGCGAACTTTTCGACCAGGGCGGCGGCAGCCTCGGCGTCCGACAGTTTCATCCGCGGCGCGGTGAATGCGCCTGGCTTTTGGCGGAGGGCGATGGCGACCTTTTCTAGGCTCTCTTCGCTAACAGCGTCACCTCGCTCGACACGTTCGACCGTCGAGAGGGACACATTAGCCACGCTCGCCAAAGTCGCCTTCTTCCAGCCGGCCAGGTTTCGCGAAAGGCGAACAAACTCCGCGATGGCGCCTGGAGATGGTGCCTCTGGCTTGAGTTGATGAGTCGCTTGCATCCGGTGACGATAGACGTTCTTGGCTGCGCAAAAGAGGTCGAAACGACCTTCACCTGCCATTGCTGATCCCGATTGGGACGAGGCCGTATGTAACCTCTAGTCGATCAAATCCTGACCCGCTCGACCTCATCCAAGCTCACTTGGTCGGCACGTCGATCGTAGAGCTGGGTGGTGCGGGTGGAGCTGTGGTTCGCCATGGCCGCGGCCGTCTCGAGCGCGCCCCCATTCTTGAGGTACGCGGTGATGCCGGTGGCGCGGAATGTGTGATTGCCGATCTTGGTACCAATTCCGGCGGCGGCGGCACGGCGGCCGATCATGGCGTAGGCGTTGGCCTGCGGCAGCGGTGTGGCCGTGAGTTCTCCCCTGCCCCGCGCAATCGTCCGAAACAGCGGCCCCTTTGAGTCGGCTCTCAAGTCGCAGCCATCGAGATAGGCGTCCAGATAGGCCTCCAAGGAGTGGTGGCAGGGCATTTCATGGCGCTTGCCCCCCTTCTCGTGAAGCCGGACCCAGAGCCGCCGGTTCTGGATGTAGACGTCCTCAACCTTCATGCCCAAGGCGGCGCCGACGCGCGCGAAGCTGAACACCATCAGCCCGATTAGCGCCCGGTCGCGCAGACCGGCCGGAGTGGAGATGTCGATCGCATCGAGGAGCTGACGCGCCTCTGTCGGATCGAGCACCGGCGTCTTTCCCCGACGAACGCTATGCGATGGCCCGCGGACCGAAGCGGCCGGATTCAGCGGCACGACCTGACCCATCACGAGCCAGTCGAACAGACGCCGGATGGCGGCCAGGTGCTGCTTCGCCGTCGGCGCCGACCGGGCCAGACTAAGCCCTTCAATGTAGGCTCCAACATGCAAGGGTTGGACGTTCACGATCGAGGTCACTCCCCTGCCCTCACACCAAGCGAGGAAGTCAACGACCGCTCGACCATAAGCTCGGCGCGTGTTGGCGTTGCGGATGGTCGAGGCGAAAAATTCAAGGAACCGAACCTGCGCCCGTTCTCCGGCCACGACGACGAGGGCTGGCACGGTGTTGCGCGGCTGTAGCAACGCGAGCGGTGTGACGTCAGACATCGACCGACCAGACCTGGATCCCATCCCGCTCGAGCGCGGGCTGGCGGCGGGCGCCCGGGTGACTAGGGGACATGAAGAAGATGTAACGGTGCGTTTCCGGCCGATCGGCCAGTTTGGCCAGGTCGGCTGCGAGCTTCCCGTTATTGCGCGGGTGGACGGCAGCGAAGGTCTCGGCGCCGACCAGCCCGGGTTCCTCGCTCATGATGTCGAGCGGGAGCGACATGTGGGCGCCCGGAGCGACCTTGAAGCCCCTGGCTTCCGGATGCAGTCCCAGCAGAGCGCGCGCGGCGGAGAGCGCGACAGCATAAGTCCAGGTCTGGTTGATCTGCTCGACGACGTTGAGAGGCCGGTCCTCGATCGGGTGGAATCCGACGGGCTCAAATTTCATGCGCCGCAGGAGATCGAGCGGGTCGCCGCTTTGGGCGGCGATCCAGCTTTGCGCCCGCGCGGCGGACGCGCGGATCGCGGCGAGATGCTGGTCCACATCGCCGATCGTCCGGACTTCCAGATAGCGCCCCACGCCCACCCTCCTATGTGTGATAATGTCCTTTATCTCATATTCGGCTTGGGGCTGGGGCAGCGCTCCTTCCCATTACGGTCTTGGGTAGCTCGGACCCGCTGACACTCTATCGGCGGCTCCGCGGTGCGAAGTCGCGCGGGGCGCTAGCGCCAAGCAGGGGCGCGCGCACTCGTCGTGGACGCCGCCCAGGCTCACGGGGACGAACGGCCGGCCGATGGCCCTGGCCATCCGGCCGAAGCTCATCGCCCCTGACACAGCCGCGAGACCTGGGTTCCGGTGGCGCCCAAACGCACGAATTTCATCGCTCGGCCTTTCCTGCCTCGACAGGCTCTGCGTCAGCGAACCGGCGCCGCGCCCGTGCATCACTATGCCGGCCACGCGGCCATTGGTTGACAGGGCTGGCGGGACACCGGCCAATAGCCATCGACGCCGGCGTTCGGGTAGGGTCCGGCCGCGGCGCGGCGGGGGCAGGCATCATGAAGCAACCAGGGACTGCGGCGCCTCGCTTCAGTTCCGGCGCCCAGCGGCGTTCGATTCTCCAGACGGCCGGAGCCTTCGGCCTGGCGGTGCTATGGCCCGGCGGGGCCCCGGGGCCTGCCGCCGGCGCCGCCGGCGCCCGGCGAGGGCGGCCGCTTTCTGACCGCCAGGGAACTCGACGCCCTGCGCGCGGTGACCGCCAGGCTCGTCCCCGGGCCCCCCGAGGACCCTGATCCCGGCGCGCTCGAGGCGGGTGTGGCCGAGGCCATCGACTTGCTGCTGGCAGCCTTCTCGTTCAGCCCGCCGCTGATCCACGCCGGAGGACCGTTCTCCGACCGGCGCGGTGGCCGACACGACGACTTCGACGACTTCGTGCCAATGGACGCCCTGGCCGAGCTTGGCTGGCGGATCCGGATCGAAGGCTCGAACGGCCTAGCCGAGCGGGAATTCGCTGGCCCTGTGGTCGGGCTGCAGGAGATCTACCGCAACGGCCTTGCCCACCTCGACGCCGTCGCGCGTAAGCGGTTCGGCGCGGGGTTCGCGAGCCTGCCAGCCGCGTCCCAGGATCTGATCCTTTCCGACTCTGCCGACGCCAAGCTACAGCCCTTCGTCGCCGCGGCCCTGAACAACACCCTGGAGGCGATGTATGGGCCGCCGGAATACGGCGGCGACCGTAACCTCGTCGGCTGGAGCTATACCCATTGGGCCGGCGACAGCCAGCCGAAGGGCTATGCCGATGACGAGGTGAGCCGTCCGGGCAGCGAAACCCTGTGCCTCGCCGGGCCAGCCGAGAAGGCCATGGTCGAGATGATCCTGACCGCACTCGCCGGCCATCCGCCGCCGGGCCAGAGCTTCTGGTCCGCCTGCCCGGTCCCGGCCAAGCCCTGATGGCCAAGCGCTCGGTGCTCGTCATCGGTTCCGGCGCGGGGGGCAGCGTCGCGGCCTGGGCCCTGGCCGTCACCGGCCACGCGGTGCTGATCCTGGAAAAGGGCCGCAACCTCTTTCCCGGGCTCGGCACGAAGGCGGGAGTCGGGTCCCTGTTCGCCAACGACGAGGTCAAGGGCGGCCGCTATTTCGAGAACCAGGACGTCCAGCTTGAGCCACGAACCTTCCGGACTCAGGCGGACGCAAGCCAGGGCAAGGCTCGTTCACAGGTCGGCGACGTCAATAATCTTCCGACCACCGTGGGCGGCGGCACGGTCCATTGGGACGCCAAGACGCCGCGCTTCTGGCGCCAGGACTTCAAGGGCCTTTCCCTCTTCGGCCCGGTGCAGGGTGCGAACGTCGCCGACTGGCCCCTCGCTTACGAGGACTTGGCACCCTACTACGACGAGGTCGAGGCGCGGCTGGGGGTTCAGGGCGATGTCGGGCGCATGCCCGCGAGGACGCTGGCCCAGGCGCCGCGCGCCCAGCAGTTCGCCATGGCCCCGAACCCGCCGATCTACGGCGGCCTCCTGCTCGCCGAAGGCGCCAGGAAGCTGGGCTACAGCGCCTACCCGTTTCCCATGGCGATCAACTCGCGGCCCTTCCACGGCCGGCCACGGTGCAATTCCTGCGGTTTCTGCTCGGGCTTCGGCTGCCCGATAAACGCCCGCGGCGGCGCGGCCGTCTCGTTCCTGCATCAGGCCCTTCTCGCCGGAGCGCGCCTCGAGCCCCGCTCCAACGTCTATCGCGTCGACACCACCGCCAATGGCAGGCGGGCGACCGGCGTCGCCTATCGCGACGCCGGCGGCGCGGAGCGGACCGAGAGCGCGGATATCATCATCCTGGCCGGCTCGGCGATCGAGACCGCTCGTCTGTTGCTGCTTTCCGCCAACGGTGCCCATCCCGATGGCCTCGGCAATCGTTCGGGCCAGGTCGGGCGCAATCTGATGTTCCATCATTTCACCGCCGGCGTGGGCGTCTTCGCCGAGCAGGTGCACGCCTGGCGCGGGCCCAGCACCACCTTCACGCTCGACGACTTCGTCGGTCCGGACCTCGGGCCCGCGGCTAAGGCGGCCGGCCTGCCCTACCTCAAGGGCGGCATCTGCGAGGTCGGTGGCTCGTTCCTGCTTCTGCAGGAGGCCCAGGCCTACGCCTCGACGCCCAATTCCTGGGGCAAGACCCACAAGACCATGATGCGCGCCAGTCTGTTGCGCGACCACATCGCCGGCATCTCCATGCTGGGAGAGGACATGCCCCAGCTCGGCAATCGGGTGGATCTCGATCCCGACATCAAGGACGTCTATGGCGTTCAGGTCCCGCGCATCACCCGCTCGCCGCACGCCTTCGAACTGGCTGCCTCAAAGGCGATCGCGCCCAAGCTAGCGGCAATCTGCCGTGCCGCGCCGGGGGCGATCGGCGCCTTCCATCTCTCCGGCGACAACGCGGTTCCGCTCGCCGGCACCGCCCACCTCATGGGAACCGCCCGCATGGGAGACGATCCGGGCACCTCGGTGGTCGACCCCCACGGACAAATGAACGAGCTCGACAACGTCTTCATCGCGGACGGGTCGGTCTTTCCGTCCTCAGGCGGCTTCAACCCCACCCTCACCATTATGGCCCTCTCGCTCCGCATGGCCCGCCACCTCGGCGGCTAGCGGTGGAACAGCGCTGCGAGGATGTCGCCCTAGGTCCGCTCTGCCATCTCCTCGGCGGGCGTTGTCAGGGCAAGCTGCCGCTATGACCAGCGCACTCGGAGCGTCCCTCCGCAGACCCCTCTCATTGAGGGGCGATATGTACTTGACGAAACAGCCCCTGACTTACGTCATCGTCCAGGCCGAGCGCTGCGCGGATGCCCGCCGCGTCGGTCGTAAGCAGACACTGGCTCCGGCCGGAAAGCGAACATTCGCTCCAACCCGTTCAGCCACCTTTCCCTTGCTCCTCGCTCTTCGGCCTGCCTAGGGTTGCGGCGCCGACGGTGGGTGGGAAACGCCTGCGATGTATAAGAAGGTCTTGCTCGCCTATGACGGCTCGCGCGAGGGTCTCGTCGCCCTAAGGGAGGGCGCTCTCCTGGCGAAAGAGTGCGGCGCCCAGGTCTTCTTGCTGTCCGTCCTGAGCTCGAGCGAGCTCGTAGTGTCCACGGTCGATGGCGTCCACGTCGACGTGGCGCATGAACAGACGGCCGCTTATGAAGCCCTGCTGGAGCGTGGAGTGTCCGTGGCGAAGCAGCTGGGCTTAAATCCCGTCTCTAGGCTGGTGACTGGCGAGCCGACGGCACAGATAGGCGCTGTCGCCGCGGAGATTGAGGCGGACCTCGTCGTCCTTGGCCATCGTCGAAAGAATCTTCTGCGGCGTTGGTGGTCGGGCGCGAGCGGTGCCTACATCACCGGCCAAGTCCGTTGCAGCGTGCTGATCGGCCGCAATGCGATCAGCGACGAGGCATTCGAGGCCGAACTGCAACGCTCTACGACGTCCGTCCTGGGTCGAATGGCGTGAAAGGGTGCGCGGAATATCCGCTCTGGTGTTGTCAGCTCAAACTTCATAAGCCGCTAACCGGCGCGCCGTAGCCGGGCCGGATGACCAGAGCGCCTAACCCGTTCCGCTGGTTCGGCTCTTCGCCCGAGGTGATCCGGCTGGTGGTGATGATGTACGTCCGCTACCCGCTGTCGCTCAGGAACGTCGAGGACGCTGTTCGAGCGCGGCATCGACATCTGCCATGAGACGGTGAGGCTGTGGTGGAACCGGTTCGGTCCGATGTTCGCCGGCGAGATCCGCAGGAGGCGGGCCTAGCACATGCGGGCCTACACGCACTGGAAGTGGCATCTCGACGAGATCTACGTGAAGATCAACGGCGAGATGCACTGCCTGTGGCGGGCCATCGACCACGAGGGCGAGGTGCTGGAATCCTTTGCCAGCAAGGAGCGGGACAAAGCTAGGCCCTGAAGTTCATCAAGAAGGCGCTGAAACGCCATGGCCGCCCGCGCGCCATCGTCACCGCCGGTCTGCGCTCATACCGCGCGGCTCTGAAGGAGCGCGGCTCTGAAGGAGATTGGCGCCTCCGATCGCCAGCAAACTGGCCGTTGGCTGAACAACCGGGCTGAGAACTCGCATTTGCCATTCCGACGACGAGAGCGGGCGATGGAGCGGTTCCGCAGGATGAAGACCCTGAAGAAATTCAGCTCCGTCCACGCCCAGGTCCACAACCACTTCAGTCAGGAACGCCACCTCGTCAGTCGCCAGGAATACCGAGAGAGACGCTCCGCCGCACTGGCCGAGTGGCGGGCAGTGACGGGGTAGCCCCCGCTTGGGTTAGGGCTCACTGCGGCCCAGTGGAGACGCGTTGCCGTTGGACTGACAGCACCCGCCGGAGCATTGCGGCCGGCCGCTAGTGTATCTCAGCGGCACGGCCTTGGGCCGCACGTAGTTTTTCGATGTTGAAGCCCGGTTGTCGCGCCGCTTCGATGATGACCCGCTCACGCGCCTGAATCTGCTGAGCCGCGGGCTTCACGCCCACCGCGACATCGTGAGGGACCACGACCGCGCCGTGCTGGTCGGCATGGATAAGGTCGCCGTCCCGCACGCGCATTCCAGCCACCGTCAGCGGGCGACCGAAGTCCACGATATGGACGAACGCGTGCGAAGGGATGACCCGACCGGCAAGCATCTGAAAGCCCTCGGCGATGTCCGGCAGGTCTCGCACCCCGCCATCGGTGATCAGTCCAACGCACCCCAATCCCATGTGGATGGCACTATTCACTTCACCCCAAAAGGCCCCGTAGCCTCGGTTCTCGTCGATGTCCTGGATGACGACCACGCTCGGCTTCGGCCCGGCGTCGATGTAGGCGTAGTAAGCGTCGGAGAGCGAGCGCGCCTCTTCGCCGGCGAGATCGCTGGGGTGCGCACTACGGATTGTTGCGGTGCGCGCCAGACCCACCATGGGTGTCAAGTGCGGTCGCGTGCAGACCAACGGCTGGACCGTGAAGCCGTATCCTCGTCGCGCCGGGACAAGGATCTCGAGCGCGTTGCACACCGTGGGCGTGTCAAGTGATTGCAGCGCAGCTCGCAATTCATCGGTCAGTGTAAACATCGCCATCCATCCAGCTCGTCACCAGGTTGGGCCGCCACGACCTGCAGCTCAATTCTTAATTGCCAGAGCTACTTTTCGTTGCTCTCGCTGGAGCTAGGGCTGGAGATTTTTCGGGAGAGCTGCGGCTTCAGCGGGGGTTAGTTCGGTCACACCACTGACGATGCACCGAACGGAAATGCCGTGCTCCTCGGAAACCCTGAGATCGAAGTCCAGCGCGGTGCAGTACATGTCGCTGCCGCGTAATTGGGTAATCAGGTGCGCGTCCGGCGCCTGCAGCTCGATACAGGCGTCCGCCAGTTCGAGCCGATAGATTCTATTCACGCCGACACGGATGTAGATCGATTTCGAATCCGGCGGCGCCTTCCAGCCGTGCCAGTCTGCGGGATAGAAGCACTGCGTTTGCCGGTCCGTCGGCTGCGCCTGGGCGCCGCCCACGACGTTCAGGGCGAACGTTGCGGCTCCGACGAGGCCCGCCATCAACTGCCTACGCACTCACACCTCCTCATCCGATTGTCGAGTCCGCTTCCGCCCACTTCACCTTACCGGCATGACGGTGGTGGTGCCGACGGACAAGTGACATGCCGTGACCAATACCGCCTGATTGCCCGTTGTGGTAGATCACTGCGGTGATTTGGGGGCCTAACGCCAACCGAACAACGCCATCGGTCTGCGGCGACGATCTTGTCGATTGGATTGGAGAACCCGCCACGCCGGTCCGCCCTCCCGCGCGCGTTCGCTCAACCTGGTTTCGAGAGCGCCGAAGCGGAGGCGCTGATCGGCCGCTTGGCCGCCCGGGCGGCCGCGGCGATGAAGTCGAGCACATCGCCCACAGTCCGGTCGACGTGCGTGCCCACGAACGCATACGTAGCCCCCGGATAGACCCTGAGCCGCGCGCCGCGGACGAGCGCGGCGACTTTGCGGCCGGTCGCATCCAGCGGGCACGACTAGTCGGCATCGCCGTGCAACACCAGGGTCAGGCGCAGCTTGGCGAGTGATCTCGAGCATCTCGTTCTCCTTCCGCATCGAATTTCGTGCGGAAGGTGACGGTCGCGCTGCGCGTAAGCGATTACCCGGCAGCAGACGGCGAAAGCGCCCGGACGATCACAGCGGTCTAGGCGTCGACCGGGAAGAAGGATTCGAGCGGCAGCTCCGACAACGTCACCTCGACCGGCGTGCCGAACACCACCGTGGTTGAGAAGAAGGAGACGACGTGCTCGCCGATCCGGACGCGGAACGGGACGACCATCTCGGCGGCCGGTTGCGCTGGCGGGCGTGGTGCCGCCCGGAAATGCCCGCACCTCTTCCAGTCGCTGGATCAGGCCCGGGTCCGCGGTGAGATCGATCTGTCGCCTGAGCCGCGAGAGCAGGTGCGCGCGCCAAGCGGCCAGGTTGAGGACGCGCGGCGCGACGCCGCGTGGATGCGGGCTGCGGCCGCGGCACCATGCCTGTGGGCGCGATCGCGACCAGCGACATCGGCAAACTGACGACTTCGCAGGTCGCCTCGCTGACGACGGCGCAGGTCGGCGCGTTGAGCACCGATCAGGTCGCGACCTTGAGCACGACGCAGATCGGCGCGTTGACGACCGGCCAGACGGTGGCGCTGTCGACGACCAATCTGGCGGCTCTGTCGACCGGCCAGGTGGCGGCGATCAGCACCAAGGACCTCGCGGTCCTGACAACGGCGCAGATCGGTGCGTTGAGCACTGATCAGGCGGCGAGTCTGACGACTTCGCAGGTGGCTTCGTTGACCTCCGCCCAGACGGCGGCGCTGACGACCGCCGACGTGGCGGCGCTGTCGAGCGGCCAGGTTCATGTCTTCACTCTGAACGACATGATGGCGCTGGTCTCCAGTCAGGTCCAGGCGATCGCGACGAGCGACATCGGCGGGTTGACGACCGGGCAGGTCGCCTCGCTGTCGACGGCTGGCATCGGCGCGTTGACCACCGATCAAGCGGCGACCTTGAGCACGGCGCAGATCGGCGTGCTGACGACCGCCCAGACGGCGGCGCTGTCGACGGCCAATCTGGCGGCTCTGTCGACCGGCCAGGTGGCGGCGATCACCACCAAGGACGTCGCAGCTCTGACGACCGCTCAGGTGGGCGCGATTGCGACGAGCGACGTCGCGGCTCTGACGACTTCGCAGGTCGCTTCGCTGACGACGGCGCAGGTCGGCGCTCTGACGACCGACGCGGCGGCGGCTTTGAGCACGGCGCAGATCGGCGTGCTGACGACCGGCCAGACAGTGGCGCTGTCGACGAC
>Ga0209415_10004438_pt1 | contig 25696 bp, 22 predicted proteins | sample PeaSoiSIISIP2007_FD_187696 | JGI IMG/M metagenome (GOLD analysis project Ga0209415, IMG submission 187696) | Peat soil microbial communities from Weissenstadt, Germany - SII-SIP-2007 (SPAdes) (version 2) | ecosystem: Environmental > Terrestrial > Soil > Wetlands > Peat | place: Germany... | reverse complement strand
TGAGATTGTTGCTCTTGTAAACCTTTAGATTTCTTGGAGGCCTGCAAGTCCACACTTGCAGGCCATTTTTTTGGGCTCGATCCAGCTGAATTGTGGCCATCGCCCTAGCACGCCACGTGTGTTTCACGCGAGGAGGCAACTTGAAAGCTCTCGAAGAAGGCGCATACATCAAGCACTTCCAGTACGGCCTGGGTGTCGTCACCGAATCCAATTCGGACCGCACTTCCATCGACTTTGACCTTCACGGCATGAAGAAATTCGTCACCAGCATCATGGTCGTCGACGCCGCGGAAGGAACGCCGCCCAAGCGGCGGCGCGCGAAGAAAATCAAGAAAGTTGTCGCAGCCGTTCCTCTTCCCGCCATGGCCGCAGGCGCCAAGTGAGCCACGAAATTATTGTGCAGTTTCTCGGGTATGAAGTGAAGACGCGGGGCCGCGAGTACACCTTCACCGTGCGGGAGGCTTCGATCGAGCCGCGCGAATTCACGCTGACGATTCCGACCGAAGCCTTCAATGAACGATTGCTACGCATTCAAGATGCCCCGGACGTTTGCTCGCGCAAGCTCCGCCGCGAGCTGGCCACGTACGCGAACCATCCGCCGGACACTCACTACGCCATCACCAACGCGGAGCTCGAGGATTACCGCAGCGCCCACGCGCCTCGAACGCCGAAATCCCCGTTTAGCCGCAAGCCCGTGGAAGACTACTGAAAACCGAGGGCGTCCTTCGCCTCTGGCAGTAAGCCTAGCCGTCTCCTGAAAGTTCGCTGGGTCCGAAATTTAATTGACGCACATTTTAGCTAGGCCGTGATGAGTCGAATATTGGGACGTACTCATAAGCCATACAGCGTCAAACATTTAGGTTGGGAGGTTCCTGTCATGTTACCGAATACAAGCGTTTGGAAGAGCAAGCGGGAAGAATTGAAGAAAAAGCGTCGCCCACTGTTTAGAGATTTTGAGAAATGTCCGAGTGACGTGGTCCTAACCCTGAAAATCAAAGCCATTGACGATGATATCGCTGTTTGCACGGAGCACATAAACAAAGAAAACCGGCTCGGTTACGTCACCCGGAAAGATGGATTATCGGGAACAAGTTGGGTTACTCGTCGCGATTCTTTAGAAGCTGCCTGATGGTCATGTTCAGAAGGCTCAGAATTAGCCCTCCCCAGAACGCCGGCCATAAGCCGCGCACCTCGAATCCGGGTACGAACAGCGCCGCGAACTTCAGCATCAGAGCGTTAATGAGCAGCCAGAAGATGCCGAAGGTGACGATGGTGAGAGGAAACGTAATAATTTTCAGGAGCATGCCAATCGTGCCGTTGACCAGGCCGATGACCACCGCCGCGATCAGCGCCGTCCCGAATCCCCTCACGAAGAATCCCGGGACAAAATGCGCTACCAGCAGCAAGCACAGCGCGCTCAAGACCCAATGTGCCAACATTTTTGTCATGCAATTCTCCGCGTCTTGGTTCGGAAACTCGACCGGTCTATGATGAGAACCACGTGAGATAGTACGCTCGGACGGCCAGTTCGTACACCAATTCCATGGAATTCCAAAGCTTTTCTCAATTCCCTACAACGGAGCTCCCCGGGAGATTTGAGATGAAAATCATTTTGAGTTCACGCAGAGGGCCCTCGGGTGTATAAGTGTGCCCATCCGGAAAGTCCAAACGGAAATTCCGTTAAGGAGAGCTACAGATGCGCACTCTTGGAATAAGTATCGTACTGGCACTGGTTGCGGCGGTGGTGGTGATGGCTGGGCGCCCGGTCGCGTCTCCGGCAGTCACGCCATCGGCGTCAACCGCGCTGCCCCAGGCCCCAGCCGCACAGACCGATGCTGCAATGATGAAGACATTCACGTCCGCCGCGGATGTGCAGGCGCTGCTCTCGAAAGCGAAGGCCGAACGCAAGGAAGGTCAGGTCATGGCCGCCGAACACATCCTTTCCCTCGCGCCGTACGTGACGAATCTTGAATACCGGCCCGTCGAGGGGGCGGTGGCTGTCCACGAAAAAGAAGCGGAATTGGTATACGTGATAGACGGAAGCGGGACGCTAACCACCGGCGGAAAAGTTGTGGGTGAAAAGCGCACAAACGATGCGAACCTTTCGGGCACGTCGATTGACGGTGGAAAGGCGCAAACCATCAACAAGGGAGATTTTGCGATCATTCCCGAGGGCACGCCACACCAGTTCAAACCCGCGGGCGGAGCGCTCGTGTTGATGACGATGCATGTGCTGCGGCCGGTTGGCGGCGCACAGTAAACTGAAACAAATTCGATTTGAGAAGAGGACTAAATGAAAAATCCGTTCGCGAAAGCCGCGTTGTTCGCGATGTTTGTTTTGTTCACCGCTTCCGCGGCCTCCACAGAAGAAGGCGTCCCGGCGGCCGTTCACTATATCCCCCACGATCAGGCCGCGGCTGTGATGGCCAAAGGGGGCCCGATCGTGAGCGACCCGGGCCTCATCGTGCTGGCCAATCGCCGGGGTGCGGGCGCAGTCGAATATCATGAGCATACCAACCACATCTTCATCATGGTCGATGGAGAAGCCACGTTTATCGTGGGCGGAACGATGGTCGGCGCCAAGCGAACCAGCCCCGAGCAGATGACGGGCACTTCGATCGAAGGCGGACAGACCTTCCACTTGAGCAAGGGCGACGTCATTACCATTCCGGCGAAGACGCCGCACTGGTGGAAAGAAATTTCAACGAAGACAGTCGGCTACTACGCAATCAATATCGAGAGCAAATAGAGAGAATTCCGCGTTGAATGACATTGAGTTTGGCGATCTCAATGGCTTGCGCTCCCGTGCCATTCATTGTAGGCGAAATGTCACTTCGACCGGCATTCGCGTGGCGAAGGGCTTCCCGTCTTTTCCTCTCGCCGGCTTGAAGTGCCAGTTTTGGACCGCTTCCAGCGCTTGTTCCGTTAGGCCGTCGCCAAGACCATCGATTACACCAATCTGCTGGGCTGTCCCCTGTTCCGTTACGGTCAGCAAAAGGAGGACGCGACCCTGAATTCTATCGGCTCGCGCTTCAGGGGTATATGGAGCGTCGGGGCATTTTTCGCATGCCGGATATTCGACAAAGGGAGTGCGGGGTTGCTTGCCTCTGAAGATGATTACGGAGGCTCCGCTTTCTGGATCCTTGATTACGAGGGGTTCTCCGCCGGAATCGGGCACTGGCCGTGGAATCATGGCCCGGAATTGTTCGAGCTTCTTCCCTTGAACGGCGTCGTAAACTTCGCTGGTTAACTCGTAGCCATCGCTTTGCCATTGCAGGGAATCGGTCACCAGAATATCGGCGCCCGCCGAAGTTGCCACTGCTTTCAGGACATCGGGAAAGTACGCATCGAGCGCGATGAAGCCTCTGCCTTCGAGTATGTTGATGACGCTTTCTCGCTTAATGAAGCGGGCGCCGGGAATTATTTTCTCAAGATCGTCACGTATGGATGCCTCGAACAAGGTGCAAACCTCAGGGTCCAACTTACATTCCTGAAGGCCTGCCACGAAGAGGTGGAGCTGGCGAGTCTTTGCAACACGCTCGGCAGTCCGATTAGCGATGGTCTGAATTTCCGCGGGGGTCTGGCCGGAAACGGGGAGGGAGAACACGCACAGCGCGGCGGCGCACAGAAAGCACGAGTAGAGCGCTTTCGTGAGTAACCTGTTCATCAAGCTCCCCTTGTCGGCCGGAACCAGGATAAAGCGCAGATTGTAGGCTGCCGGATGTTTGCTTTCAACTGTGGCTCAACTGGGCTGGAAACTCGCTTACCGAGTGATAGAATCCACGCAACGAATCAGACATCAGCAATTTTTGAGGGAGGAACGATCATGCGACATCGAAGCGTCGTAAGATTCGAGCTGGCAGTGGGCATCGCGATCCTGGCAATTTCTGGTGTGAATGCGCGGGCTCAGGCAAGCTATCCCCCTCCGAACGATCTGCCCAATCCGTATAGGACTGTCACCAACTGGGCGCAACTGCCCGACGGCAGGAAGTGGGGATCGACCTCGGGCGTCACGATCGGTCCTGACGGCAACATTTGGACCTATGACCGATGTGGCGCAAATAGTTGCGCGGACTCAAACCTTGCTCCAATCCTCGAGTTTGAACCTTCAGGCAAACTTCTGAAAAATTTTGGCGCGGGAATGTTCATACTTCCACACGGCATCTTCGCGGAAAAAGAAGGAAACGTCTGGGTGACCGACGGAGTCGGAGGAATCGCCACCAGTGACGACGTAGGCAAACACGGAAAGGGCCACCAGATTTTCAAGTTCAGCCCCGACGGAAAAGTTTTGATGACGCTCGGCAAGGCCGGCGTCCCCGGCAATACTCCGGACACATTCAACCGGCCTTCGGCTGTAATAGTGGCTCCGAATGGCGACATTTTTGTAGCGGACGGCCATGGTTCTCCGCCGAATTCGCAGGTCAACGCGCGCATTTTGAAGTTCTCAAAGGATGGGAAATTCATCAAGGAGTGGGGGAAGCTAGGATCGGCTCCCGGCGAATTTGAAGTGCCTCACACGCTGGCCTTCGATTCCAAGGGGCGGCTCTTTGTCGGCGACCGTTCCAACAACCGCATCCAGATCTTCGACCAGGATGGCAAGTTCCTCGCTGAGTGGAAGCAGTTTGGCCGGCCGAGCGGGATTTTCATCGACAAGGACGACACTATGTATGTGGCTGACTCGGAGTCCACCGACAAGCCGGGCTACGGATATAACCCGGGATGCAGGAGGGGCATTCGGATCGGCAGCGCCAAAGACGGCAAAGTAACGGCCTTCATCCCGGATCCGGCGCCGAAGGGTGCGTCCAGCGCGGCAGAGGGCGTTGCGGTGGACCATCAGGGCAACGTGTATGGAGCCGAAGTCGGCCCCATGGATTTAAAGAAATACGTCAAAAAGTAAAATAGGGCAGGCGATCTGGGCGCCGTCTCCGAGTCATTGAATTTGAGACGGATGGTTTTGCGTTGACACAATGGGATGGCAATGGGATATTCGCGACAATCGCGAGGTGATCCATGAAAGGCAAGGCTTTCCATTTTCTGGCGGTGACGATCGGTCTGGCCCTGTTGTCCGCTTCGGTGGCGGCGCACCACGGGTCGTCGGTATACGACACGAAATTGACCACGTACAAGGGCACCGTCACCGATTTTCAATTCATGAATCCGCATACGGAAATTTGGTTCGATGTAAAGGGAGCTGACGGCAAAGTCGAAAAATGGACCGCCGAAGCGCCAAGCCTGACCACCATGTCCCGGCTTGGATGGAACAAAACTTTATTCAAGCCCGGGGACCAGATCACGTTTGTGGGCAACGTCGCGAAGAGCGGCGCGAAAATCATACGCCTCCGCAAGGTCGTGTTTCCGAATGGCAAGGAAACCGTGATGGATCGCGGCGAGGATTACGCGGAGTAGCGACCTCCGAGGGAGTTTCAGGTATGCGCAATTGCTTACTGGGATTAATGCTTGCAGTGGTAGCCGCTACGCTCGCATACTCGCCCGCGACTTTCGGTCAGACCGCTAATTCAGGTGCAACGAAAGCCAGGGCGGCGGCTCCGCCTGCGGACCTGTCGGGAGTTTGGCGGCGATCGCGGCGCGCTCCCGACAAGACTCGCAAGTACACCATTTATGAGCTCGCGTTTTCCATCAGCAACGAGAAGCCGCCGATGACTCCCTGGGCCGAAGAGAAATTCAAGGCCAACAAGCCCAACGTCGGGCCCAACTCAGTTTCCATAGGAGAGTCAAACGATCCCATCTTGCAATGTTTTCCACCGGGTGTGCCGAGGATCTATCTCATTCGTGGCGAACCGGTGGAAATTGCGAATATCCCCGGCCGTGTGTTGATGCTCTTCGAGTACGACCATTTTGTGCGCAATATCTACACCGATGGGCGACAGCATCCCAAGGACTTGAACCCGTCTTGGATGGGCGACTCGATCGGCAGGTGGGAGGGGGATACGCTCGTCGTGGACACTGTGGGTTTTAACGACAAGACCTGGCTCGACAACGATGGCCACCCGCACACCGAGGATCTGCATGTTGTGGAGCGCTTGCGGCGCGTAAATCATGACACGTTGACGATCGACACTACGATCGATGATCCAAAGGCGTACACCAAACCTTGGGGAGGGCACGCAACCTACGAACTGAAGCCGGACTGGAATCTTGGAGAAATGGTGTGCGCGGACAATGTTACGTACGGTGACATGCAAAAGAAATCGGAGGGCAGCAAGTAGGCTGAGCGATACTTGCTGAGGAAAATCTCAAAACCTTTTCGTTGGCCAGAGTTGGACGACCTTCACAGGCTGCGGGAAAAAGGCCCCACTCCTCTTGTCATTCCGAGCGAAGCGAGGAATCTCTCTTTTTTTCATGGGGCGAAATCCAAGAGAGATTCCTCGCTTCGCTCGGAATGACAAAAATAAACTACTTTGTCCGCAGCCTGTTCAACCTGCCAGTTTAAATTTCTCAGGCGCAAAAGCGACAGACTGAAGCCGGTCCTACATAAACCTACCGCGATCCGCTCATCTCAATTGCCACTCCTCAAAGCCTGCTTTGCAGGGGCGCTGACGCGCGCGGGAACGGCTGCGCTCACTCCAGCCTGGACGCCGTTGGGACCGACCGCTAATAGCGACTTGTCGTTTTGCGGGCAAGACCAACTCGAAACGCTATTGGGATTGCCGCTTCCCTTATAGTGAGCTTTCTCGGGAAACTTGCAGAGCGGCATGGTGCGATCCACTGTGTTGTTTGTCGAATGCGTCGCGGGGATCGCGTCGGGGGCGATTCCCTTTTCCACCCATTGTTCGAGGGCGCTCAAAGTGTCAAACGAGTTTGGCCCCGCGCCGCCGACGCAGTGCTGCATCCCGGGCACCATGAAGAGGCGCGCGTTCTGCTGGACTTTTTCGTAGCCTCCATTTTCTTGCGCGAGGTCTTCGTAGAACCAGATGCTGCTGTAGGGAGAGATGACCAAGTCGTCGTATCCGTGGTAGATCAGCAGCTTCCCGCCTTTTGCGAAATAGGCGCCGTATGCCGATGGATCGTCGGGAACGTCGGCGGCGAGGCGTGTGTACACGAGATTCAACGCATCGCTGTTCACTACGCCGTTCTTCTCGATCGTGTTGTTCATGTCCTTGTCCGCATCGTAGTAAGCAAGTTTCATCAGAATGTTCTGGGCGAGGGACCAATTTGCCGGCAGCGCGGCGTCGCCCCAGGGCCTGGCGGCTTTAGGATCGGCGGGCGGCGTTTCAAGATAATTCGTTGGCCCGCGAACCGTCATGTTGTCCTGCCCCAGGTTGCCCACGGACGCTCCGGGATAAATCAATTTACCCTGCTCGTCGCGGACAGGACTCATGATCAGCTTGAGCGCGTCGGCTTGCTTCTGGGTGAGGGTTTCGGGAACCAGCGCGTCCGGCTGGAACGTGCACTTTGCGGGATTCTGGATGAGGCCGTCGGCGATGCCGTCCACCTTGTCACACTGCTTCAGGATCGCGGCGTTGACCGCCTGGAATTTCGCGGGAGGAATGTAGCCGTCGAGCAACGCTTTTGTATTTTTTAGAGACCACAGCGATGTGCCGACGGGATCGAGCCAGGGCGACCCGGAAATGATTCCGTCGTAGTCGCTCGGAAAGCGCACCGCCTCGATGAGGCCCATCTTGCCGCCATTGGAGCAGCCGTCGAAGTACGATCGCCGAATCGTCTCCGCGCGGTAGTAATTCTTGACGAGCTGTTTCGCGGCGAGCGTCACGTCATGGACGGCGCGGAAGAAGTAGTCAACGATTTTCGGCATGTCGGGCGAGCCCGGCGCGGTGTATTCCCACGTCGGGTTGGCCACGAGGTGGCCCGTATCCGTAATCGCGGTGGCGTAACCTCTCGCGAGGAACACAGCCTGATCGGCAGGATTCGCCGAAGTGATGAGAGAACCTGCCAGGCCGCCGACTCCGCGGAAGACGAATTTCTGGTTCCAGTTGGCTGGAAGCATGATCTCGAAATTTGCGGACCCGGGATCGGCGCCGTCTCCGGAAGTGGCAACGGAACCTTTCACGTCGCAATACTCAGGGTTGGGCTCGGCCGCGGGCACGACCGTCGCGGAAGCAATCGTCATGCTGGAAACGCCAAGGGCGCTGAGGGCCGTTGCGCTGCAATCCGCAGCCGACGCCGGCATATTTGCAAACGCGGCGCAGACAAGCGCTGCAAGTCCAAACCGCAAAATGACTGAGTGAAACCACCCAAAAATTTCCGCGCGAATTTTCATGTGCGTCCCTCCAGGGCAACTATCGTTGTCAGAGAGTAGTCCCAAACGGGCTCCTGTGTCACTAGCCAGAATTTTTCATGGGCTGGAACCAGGCTTCGCACGGGTGATGCCTTTCTGTTCGCTCATTGCTTTTAAGGCGCGCAATGACTTAGGATTAGGCCCACATCCGATCCACCAGGTTGAACAATTCCGTTCAAACTGCGTGTGTGTGAAGAACAGCTCTTTACAAGGGGCGCGCCATCACGGAAGTGAAATCTTGGCCCAAAAACAAAAATCAGCGAGAGGATAACCAAAAAAGTATGAACAAGAAATTCTGTGTGCGCGATGTTTCCGGGATCGTGGGAATGCTGGCAATGACCATCGTCGCGCTCGGCATGAGCGCGCCGAGCCTGCACGCACAAGCTCCGGCGGCGGGTCCTCCGGCGCCGGCGCCGCTCGCGGCCGACATGAAGGGCAAAACCGCCGATCAGTTCTATAAAAAAATCGAAGCGCTCAAAGGCATTCCGGCCGACCAGGTTCACCCCGCGATGGAATACATCACAACGGCGCTTGGGGTTGGTTGCGGCTATTGTCACGTGATCGGCCATTTTGATGCCGAAGACAAGCGCGAAAAACACGTGGCGCGGAGCATGATCCAGATGACCATGGCTCTGAACAACACCGTATTTGATGCCAAGCGCGAAGTGACGTGCTACACCTGCCATCGCGGCGCGGCCAAGGCCGCGTCAACGCTGTTGCTGACTGGCGATAAGGCGCCCACCGAGCCGAGTGCCATGGAAATTTTCCCAACCCTGGCCCTCAAGAACTTCTCGAATCTCGAACCCGGCATGTCGCCGAGCAAAGCGCCTGCAACGGTAATGTCAGGCCCGGCCCCGGCGGCGAAACCTGCCGCCGCTCCGGCCGCACCGCTTCCGTCGGTGGCAGACGTTTTCAACAAGTACGAGCAGGCCCTCGGCGGCGAGGCCGCGGTCAGCAAGATTACTGCTCTCTCCTTTAAAGGAACCGCTGACATGCTTGTTCCCCCGCCCCCGGGGCCTCCAGGCGGGCCTCCGCCGCCCCCGATGATGGGAACCGTTCCGGCGGAGTACTACGTCAAGGCCCCCAAAGGAGTCATTTCCGTTACATTTCCGGGCAGGCCCCCTGTGTCGACGGGCTACGACGGTACTATCGCCTGGCATAACACTCCCATTCGCGAAGATACGGGCGACGAGATGCGCATGCTGGTCGAGCTTGGTGAAAAGTTCCCCGGTCTCGAATTTAGAGACGGCCATACCAACGTCCAGGTCGACGCAATGGAAAAAATCGGCGACCGCGACACGGTCCGCGTGGTGGGCACGCGCAAGGATGGCTTCCCCGTCCTCGACCGGATCAATTTCGACGCACAAACCGGATTGCTCGTGCGGTCCTTCACAACCATGCAAAGCGTGATCGGTTCCTTCCCGGAGGATACTTTTTACGAAGACTACCGCGACGTCAGCGGAGTCAAGGTTCCTTTTACCATGCGTGTCGTGAGCGCGGAAGGAAACCGGACCTACAAATGGTCGCAGGTTGACGCCAACGTGCCGGTCGAGGATGCGAAGTTCACAAAGCCCGTTACCCCGGCGCCGAAGCCGCCGGCAGACTAGCAGCGCTCAAGGGAATCCGGATCGGTGAATGTTATTTCACACGCACCGATCCGGATCCTTCGCGAATTCCCCGCCTGTAAACTTGAAACTTGAACGCAAATTTCACCGCAAGTTGCATCAATCGAGCCGACGCTGCCTCCACGACTTCGCCGAACAGTGGGCTGGAAATGTTGCCGTTGACAGCCTGCGGGCCGAAAAATTGAGTGTAATTGAAAACGTTGAAGGTTTCGAGGCGTAACTGTAGCGCCTTTGTTTCGGATACGGCTTAAAAGAAGAACTTTGCTGCCAGCTGAATCAATCGAGGATTCTGCGCACTGACCACCTGGCCGAAAGTGCTGTTCTCGACCTCGCCATCCACCGCGGAAGGGCCATAAAACTGGGCGTGGTTGAACACGTTGAACGCTTCCACGCGGATATCAAGGGACTTCGACTCCGTAATGCGCACATTCTTGCTGAGTTGCATGTCGAAGTTGTTGATACCGGGACCATAGAAGAACCGGCGTCCTGCGTTGCCAACTTGGCCGAGCGCCTCTGGTTGAAATAGGGCGGTATTGAACTCAGAACGTCCGTTACGCGGGTTTGTAGTGATGTTCAGGGAACCGGGCGTGTATACCGGAGTGTCGATCAATTGATTGTTGACGCCATTGCCGAGCGACCCAAGCAGCGAGCTATCGGACTGATCGTATAACGTGACGGGAAATCCGGAACTGAACCGCGTAGTGCCCGAAATGCTCCAGCCCTGCGTCAACCGATTCGTGCGCCGGAAGAGGCGTTCCATCGGCAAGCCGTAACTGTAAGTCGCCACGAAATTGTGCCTCATGTCCCAAGCCGAGATGGCGCGGCTGAGAGCGGGATTATTGGGGTTGATCACCTCGCCGAGATTGGACCCCTGATCGATCGACTTGGAGAACGTGTAGGCGAGTGAAACCGTGGTTCGGGTCCAGGAGTAGCGAAGCGTTGTCTCCAGGGCGTTGTAATTCGAATTTTCGATTGTTTTCTGCGCGGTATCTTCCCCGTACAACTCAGTCGGTGACCCGTTGAAAGTTGCGCCATTGTACGTCGATCCCAACAAGCCCCTTCGTGTTCCGTAATAAACCTGTCCGGAAGCGGAAGTGAACGTGCCATCTTCCGCATAGGGCCCGCAGGTGGGTGAACCCGGGGCAACATCGCTTGATTGGCTGAGACTTAGGCACAGGGCGGGATTGCCGAGGTTGGATGGCTGATCAACCAGAATATGATGCCCCTGATTCCCGACGTAGCTCACGGTCAGAAGCATCCTCGTGGTGATTTGCCGTTGAATGGATAGCATGAAGTTCTCGATGTACGGCACGGTATTGCGATAATAAAAGTAGGGATCGGCGCTGATGGGAGTGACCGCTGACCAATCGAATGCGTTGTACGGGTTGCTGGCTGAAACGCTGTGCGGTGGAAAAACGATTGGATACGGGTTGGTGTTAGGCGCGCCGCTTGGGTCCGCGGCGTTGACAAACGGTGTCGCAAAGAGGGGCGCCTGGGGGCTCAGATAGTTGTATCCAAAGGGAGGCACGGAATACATGACTCCCGCCGACAGGCCTGGAAAAGCCGTGTAGAACATTCCGAAGCTGGCCCGAATACTGCTGTCTCCATCCTTTCCAAAGATGGTCCTCAAAATTCCATGATCGAATTTCGGCGCGTACGCCATGCCGATTCTCGGAGCGAACTTATCGTATTTGGTAGGCGACAGAGTGGAAGGAATCCCGGGATCGCCGGGCACCAGCAATCCTGGGATTGCATTCGGATAGAGAACCGACTGCGCGCCCGGCACAACCGTCTGAATGTTATTGTATTTCTCGGACCATGGCCTGATTACATCCCACCGCACGCCGTAATTAAGCGTCAGGCCGCTTCGCACTCGCCAGCTATCCTCTACGAATGCCCCAACGTACCGGTTTCGAAGGTAGAAGGATTGGCCGGTAGACTGCGTGTATTGGCTGGGAACCCCTAAGAGGAAATCGGCGAAGGCCGAACCCGTTTCCGAATTTTGGTTGGCAAAGTTGAATGTTCCGTTGAAAGTCGCATTGGGATGCTCGTTGACCTGATCAAGGTGAAACTGTCCGCCGAACTTGACCGAATGATTTCCAATGACCTTGGAAAACGTATCGCCACCGTAAAGTGTATTGTTCCATTGGTTGGTATTCGTGACCGGCACGCCCATGACAAACGAAGGAAACACCAGATTCATGACGCCTTCATACTGAGGAGCCTGTACATCAATGCCCGTTGAGTGTGGGCCCGTCGAAAACCCTTGAGACGCCAGGGTTACTCCCAAACCGCCATGCGGTTCTCCAATAATATTGGAGTTACGAATGATCCCGATGTGAAAATCATTCACGGTATTCGTTCCGAAGACCTTGGTCTCGCCCAGGGTGTACGTCTGGGCACGGCCGACCGTGAGGGCGTCGAACCCGGGAACACTTGCCCCGCCTTGCCCCCCAGGATACGGATTATCCAGCCGGTAATTGTCTATGAAATAGTAGCCGTAAATCTGCCCCCATCTGGTATTGGCATCGATTCGCCCGGAACCCTTGTCGTCCCTTACCGTCTGAGAAAAGGCGGAAGTAGAAAAAGTGTTGTTCGAAGTATTACTGGGCTTGGGAATGTATTGCAGTAAGTTCTTGGCTGGCGCGGACCACGCGCTTGTCGGAATCGTGGCGTTCGGAAGCACACACTGCGACGTATTAGTACAGCCGGGCGTGTAGTACGGCTCCCCGACAAGAACTGTATTGGGAGCGTATCCAAACTCGTTGTCCAAATAAGCCGCTCTACCCGCAGTATCCACCGTTCCAGTCAGGGAAGAGGCTATATCCATCAGGTTGCCCTGGCGGTCTGCAATGGAAGGGACAGAGATGACAGGCGACGTTATGCCTTGATTGGTTCGTGTTCCCTGGTAGTCGCCAAAAAAGAACACCTTTTGCTTCTTGATTGGCCCGCCAACTGTGCCGCCAAACTGGTTTTGTCGGAACACGCTGCGAGTATCCGCGAAGTAATTCTTGGCATCAAGGGACGTGTTTCGCAAGAACTCAAACACGTCTCCATGAATAGAGTCGCCCCCTGACTTCGTTACCACGTTGATCAGGCCGCCGTTGTAATTGCCGTATTCGGGATCGAAGTTGTCGGTCAGAAGCCGGAATTCCGAGATGGAATCCAGGTTGGGAATAATCGACGTGCCGCCGTTCATGTACTCCTTCACATCAAGTCCGTTCACAAAAAAACCATTCGAGGATTCGCGCTGCCCGTTAATCGAAACGTTTCCCGGATTCAGATCGCCGGAAGGATTAATTGTTCCCGTGACCCCCGACATAATCACGGAGGTCGGTGTCAGCGATGTTACAGGACTGACGCCCGGTTGAATCGACAGCAAATCCGTGTAACTGCGCCCGTTCAATGGAATGGTGACAATTTGCGTACCGGACACTACGTCGCCCAAATTTGTGTCGACAGTTTCCACATTCACCGCAGTCTCGGAGACCACGACTTCCTCCGATTGCGCTCCCATCGAAAGGGTTATGTCCGCACGGAGCTGCGAATTTACGTCGATGACCAGGCCAGTGCGCTTGTACGGACTGAATCCCTCGCGGAGAATTTCGATCTCGTAACGCCCTACGGGCAGGGCCGTGAAATTGTAAAATCCATTGGCATTCGTCTTGGTGGTCTGAACAACCGTAGTGTCAAGGTTGAGCGCGGTAACCGTGGTGTCCGGAATCACGGCTCCCGTTTGGTCCGTTACCGTCCCCGAAATGCTTCCTACAGTGTCCGCCCGCGCGACAATCGCAAAACAGGAGATCAGCGCCAGCGTCAGTAGAAGGGGGGAGCGTCGCGTATTTAGGGGCAGCGAGCAAAATAATTTACAGTACGGAAAATTGCAGCCGACTCTTTCCAAGTGCGGGCTTAAATCCATTCCTGCTCTCTCCTGGAAGTTCTTTAACCGGCTACTTCCTTGTTGCTTACTTCTCAAGCCATCCACACAATTGCGGGTCCGCTTCCTATCGGGATGGGGTCTCTTTGCCGTTGGCTACAACCTTCAACGCGAATCCGGGACCTGAAGTGATGCCGATAGGAGCGTCATTCCTGGCGGGGTGAGTTTCAATAGTGACCTCGTCTCCGCGCTTCAGCGTATCCTTATCCCATCCCCGATGAGTCATGGTAAACGTCGAAGCCATTTCAAGAGTCCAATGCCTGACACGGCCTTTGTCATCTGTTACATCCAGATAGGCCAGACAATGGGGATTGGACCAGTCGAAAGCGGTTATCGTTCCCGTCAGCACAATCGTTTTCTTCATGTCGTAGTTCGTAACGCCGTGGTGCGCAGAGATCGAACTCGAAGCCAGCGCAAAACCAGCGGCCACCACAAGGAGACTAAATACCTTGCTTCTCATGAAGCACCTCCAGCGCTTGCAGTGTCGCACACTATATGGCCCTGAGGTGTCGCGTTCGGTGACGCAAGTCACACCCGGTGTTTTTTAAGAATTTCCGCCTCGCCGCGTTACACGTAAGCGATCCAACGGCCCGCGGCGACGATGCCGAACCACAACAGGATCGAAATCAATCCCGCCGCGCGGGCACCGATCGGCGCCACTGGATCGTTGTCCCACTTGCCCACACTCTGATAGGCAATCTCGTGGAATACGAATGCATTGATCCCCGCGACAAGGATCAGCAGCATTTTGATGTCGAACCCGAGATTCCCGTACATCTTGGTGGCCTCGGAGGAGAACAGCAGGAGACCCGTGGTGACTTGAATGAGAAAGCCCGCCCAGGCCCAGGGGAGAAACCGCCGCGCCAGCTTGGAAACCGGCTCGTCGCGAAACGTCAATCCCATCAGGCGCAGGTCCAGAATCGAAGTGGCGCCTACGAGCAAGATGATTCCGAAAATATGAACCGTCTCGATAACCGGAAACAGCCATAAGGATTCCCGAATGGACGTGCCCACCATTGTTTGCTCCAGCCATTGACAAATCGAAATAATGAATTGCATTTTTTAGAGCCTCTCCACGATTCAAATTTGCGGGGTCTCTTCTGCAACAAGTTGTAGCTTTGCCGCCTGCCTGGCCATTCAACCCGGGTTACGTTCCGCCCGGCCCTTCAAACGTCAGTTCCCTGCCATTGGGCAGAACAATTTTCTCGATCCGCATGTTATTTGAGCCGTCGCGCGCGGGATGCCCGGTCGCTGTAATCTGGTCCCCGGGCTTGATGGTCTTTCTGTCCCAGCCTTCCCGAACGAGCATGTTCGGGCTCGTGCCTTCCCCAACCCATTTTTCGATCTTGCCTTTGCCGTCCTTCACGTCCAGAAAGAGCTGCGCGTGCGGATTTGAAAACTGGAAGGCGGAAACAGTTCCCATGATGGTAAAAACCCTCGTTGCGTCATAACTTGCGCGACCATGGTGCGCGAGCGCGGAATGAGATATTCCAAACAGCGCCATGCCGGTAATCAGCCGAGCCGTGATTCTCTTTCGCATAGATCACCCCTGAAGCAATTCTGGCACTAATGAATCTGCCCGTTTTGACTTCCTGCAGGCTATCCAGCATTATCAGGCGTCTTAGCGCTCAGCCGGAGTTAAATCGAAGTAAAACCTTCTTAACATCGATTTAATGGGATTCCTTGCCGGTCAACCCGCGAATTTGTATCCGAAGCCGACCACCGTGAGAATGAACTTGGGATTCTTGAGATCGGGTTCCAGCTTTTGCCTCAGCCATGCAACGTGCACGTCCACGGTGCGAGAGGACTGACGTTCGCCGTAACCCCACACTTCGCGCAACAACTCCTCGCGGGAAAGTGTGACGTTCGGATGTTCCACAAAATATCGGAGCAATTGAAATTCCTTGGCGGACATCGGCACCATGTGTCCGTCGCGCGTGACTTCCGTGCTCCGCGTGTCAATCGTGATGGATCCGAAGTGGTGACGAGCCGGCGCCACTTCTGGGGCCGTGGCCGCGCGCCGGAGCAACGCTTCGACTCGCGCCAGCAACTCCGACATCTGAAACGGCTTGGTCAAATAATCGTCGCCGCCAGCTTTCAGTCCGGCCACTTTATCCTTCGTTTGGCGGCGCGCCGTGAGCATGAGGATGGGCGTGGTCGATCCGGCCTTTCTCAGTTTCTCGCAGACGGTCAACCCGTTCTGTCCCGGTAGCATGAGATCCAGCAGGATCAGGTCAACCGGCTCGCGCATCGCCATTTCCAGGCCGGTCTCGCCGTCCCGGGCCGCGCTGACCACATAACCGTGCTTGTGCAAGCGGTCGCGAAGGGTAGTGACCAGGCCCGGCTCGTCCTCGATGATCAGGATTTTTGCAGCCATGGAGCTATTCTCGCTTGTTCCGCTAATCCAAAATCAACATTTCAAATCTCACATTTAAAATTCCAAATCTCAATATCACAATTTGAAATTGCAAATTTGAAATCTGAACTTTCAGATTCTTCTGCTATGCGTCATTTCGCTCCGATTGGTCCGCCAAATTCGCCACTGCAAAATGCAGGACCACGACCGTGCCCCGCCCGAGTTCGCTCGTCACGCTCACTCGTCCGCCCATATCCTCCATCATCCGCTTGACGAGATAAAGGCCGAGGCCCACACCGCGAATCTGATTATCCCGGACGGATTGAACGCGATAAAAAGGCTCGAAGATATGCGCAAGATCCGCGGAAGAGATTCCGATCCCTTTATCCTCCACGCTGATCGCCACTTCTGGTTTGGAATTGGTCGAATCTTCATAGGCACGGATCGCGATCCACTTGCTCGAATTCGAATATTTCATCGCGTTGCTCACTAAATTTTCAATACAGGTGATGGCCGCGGACGAATCGGCCACGATGGGAGGAAGTTTGTCGTCGATCTTTTTGGCTACCGTGAATCCGGCGTCGTGCAGGCTGGCTTCGGACGTGGACAAACTCTGAGAGACGATGGGAGTAACTTCGACGGGCTCCAGCTCGTAGCCAGAAAGTCCGAATCGGCCCGCGGTAAATAGTAAAACTTCGTCGACCAAACGCTCGAGCCGGCGACCTTGTCCTCGAATCAGCCCGCCGTATTCCTGCATCTGCCCAGCGTTTTCCACCACTCCATCCGCCAGGTTCTCCGCCGCCGTATTGATTACGGCCAAAGGAGTGCACAATTCATGAGACACGCCCGCAACGAACTCCATCTGCATCCTGGCAAGCGCCTTCGAGCGGCGCGCCCCGGAAAAAAGGAGCGCCATGCTTCCCGCCAAAATTGCGAGCAAGCCCAGACTGATGGCGAGATTGCGGCGCCTCCACGAGGCAACCGCTTCTTCCAAAGATCCAGCGGGATGCTGAGCGACCAATTGCCATTGCTCGCCCGCGGCGCTCGCCTGCAATGGAGGGTGCCCTCGCCTTCGCGCTTCCTCTCCGACCAGATCAAACAGATTGACGGCCGCATCGGAGGAAGAAGTTGCAATGGGGAAATTAGCATCCGACAGATAAACCGTTTGGTAGGGCGCTTTTGATGTCCGAACGGATACGATAAAACTTTTCTGACCCGACGCGCCAAAATACCGGTCAACGAGATTGGGAAGATATTCTTTTTCGAGATATTCCCGGTTCAACGCGACGATAAGAACGCCTGCCGCGTGAACGCCCAAACTCGAATCGAGTCCACCGGGCGCAATTTGAAAGATAGGACGAACCAAAGCCGGCGTATCCCCGAAAAACGTCCACGGATAGTAGACAGCTTCACGGTCATCGATTAGAGAAGAAACAAATTCTCCGCGCTCGATCAGATAACGATGCAGCGATTCCAGATCAGGTGGCCAGGTTGCATTTTGGAAACGATTGCCAGCTTGACTGAAGGTTTCCAATACCGCCTCATGGGTAGAGCCCGTCTTCCAGATATATAATCCTTGAACTAATTCGGCATGGGCACTCGTTCTGGTCCAGCTCGCTTGCTGGCGTACCACGTGAGATTCGACCGCAGAGAGCTCCGCTTCGGGATCGAGCTCGAAACTTTCACAGAGTTGCTGGAAATCGTAGGAAAATTCCTGGTCAAAATTCCGCATGCTGGTCGCCAGCGAATTTCTCAATCGTGTTTGTTCGGTTCTGCTGATTTCTCCCGTCCACCGGTATTGGTAGACGGCCAGGACGGAGACGACCGCGATCATCACGAGGACCGCGATCAGCTCCACGCCGAATCTTTTTTGCCAATTCATCGAGTTTCATTTCCAGGAAGTATCATGACCCTCGATTGCCAGGCCACGAGCGGCCGCGGCTCCTACTTCCGCGCGGCTGTCCTGTCGCCGGTACAAACATATTCCAGCAGGCGCCAGGTGGGCCTAAGCTTGAAAACTTGCTGGCCGGTCCAGGATTTCTTGTACGCTTTCGGATCGTCGATCGTCAGATCGTCCTGCAAAGTGTCACGATCGATGCGCCGGATGCGCTCCACCACATGCAAGGCGTCGGAATGCGGATGCCCTACCTGATCGAGCCAGGTCTTGTCGTTCAAACCGGCGGTGTCCACGACGAGAGTGTTTCCCTCCCACCAGCCAATGGAGTCTCCCATCCAGGTCAAATCCAATTCCTTCGGGTGTTCGCGCCGGTCCAAATTAATATGGCGAATGTAGTGGTCGTACTCAAACAGCATGATCACTTCGCCGGAGACCTGAATGACCTGAATCGGAAACGGAATCAGCATGATTCTCGGCACACCCGGAGGCAGGCAATTCAGGATCGGGTCCTCCGAATCCGGAGTGGCGCGGGGCCCATATCCCGGCTTGACGCTTTTGTACTTCTCCTCCGCCCATGACAAGAAGGGAGGCTCTTGGGAGCTAAACGTGACGGTGTTTTGGCGCTCCATCCAAACGCCGGACAAATCTCGCGGCGAAAATGCCGCTTGCGTTTTCGGGATGCTGCGAATTGGGGACGTCTGCGCGAAGAGGGTCTGAGCAAGAACAAAGACAGCCATCAGAGTGAGGCTTGCCAGAATCCACCGGCCGCGTAACTTCACACTCTGATGTCCGTTCAAATCACCGGTCACAATATCGCCGCGGAATACACGAATCTGGCACCTTTCCTGGTTTCAATTCCTTCAACTTATCACCAGATTCGCGAAATTACGAGATTCGAGTGGCCGGAACCGATGGCTGCCTAAGCGCTTCGGAAAACTAGCGAGTCTCCCCGCGCACGCTCAACACCGGACAGAGTGCACGGCTTACTACCTTGTACGCCGTCGCCGTTCCGAGGTGAGTTCGCGTCCCGGCAAGCGTGGATACAGGCCTGATTCCAAGGACGATCAAGTCGACACCGAGCTCTTCTGCTTGTTCCAGAATTCTGTCGCCTGCGTCCCCGGACTCGACAAATGCCTTCGGTTCGCACCACAGATTTGCTTCGGGCGGCACCAGCGCCTTCAAGCGAGCCGTCAGGGAAGCTTCCTCATAATCGAGCACTGGGGTCGGGACAACATTCATCAGATAGAGGCGCGCCTGATTTTCTTGGGCGAGCGACACGGCATAAGGAAATGCGGCCAGGGATGCGGCAGTAAAGTCGATCGGGCACAAAATCGTGTGGATATCCGCGACGCTTCCCGGTTCTCCCGAAACGTTCGGTCCGACCGTAAGAACCGGACGTGTGGATTGACGGAAAATTCTTTCGGCGACCGAGCCGATCAGAAGCTTGCTGACGCCGGCGCGCCCGTGAGTCCCCAGGACGATCAAATCGACATTCTTCTCTTTCGTGACAGTAGAGAGCTCGTCCCAAATGTCGCCCCTTCTCAAATCGGTCTCGTGAGGAATCGCGCCAAGCCGCCGCCCAAGCTCCTTGGCGGACTCATGCGCTTCCCGAAGCGCTTGCGCCGCGAGCGCCTGCACTTCAATCGTCGGAAAGTTTCCCAGTGGCGGCGGTGCGATCACGTGCACCGCAAAAATCTTGGATCCGTATTTGTGAGCAATGGACAGGGCAAACGGGAGAGCCACGTTCGATTCTTTGGAAAAATCCGTGGCGAAGAGAATGTTATCAAAAGTAATGATCTTCGATGCGGCCTGCGTTGTCATAATTGCCTCCCAGTCCCTTCTGTCTATGACTCAACCTACCGTCCTTTCCAAAATACGACGGTGACCGCGCTCACGTTCACCAGTGCGTCCGGTCACACGGCCTTTGCCTCAATTCGCAATTCCCACCTGGCACAAGAAGTTCAGGGCTATGCCTTCACCGATGGAACAGGCTCGGCCGCCTTGCCCGCGGAACGATGGTCGGAATAATGGATCACCCGATCATAAGCGTCTCGAATCATGTCCTTGAGGGGGATCACCGTGCCGTTCACGCGCTGTTCGTCCAGCAGATCCAAGTCCACATCCGAAATGACCATTTGTTCCTGGTTTACGTTCCCCTCGGCGGCGATTCCGTCACGCGCGAAGAAATAATCCGAAGGCGTGAAAATACCGGCCTGGCCATAGTGAGTGGCCATGCAGGGCACGTCCGGCAGGTTGCCAACGGTTCCGGCCATGGCGACATAGATTTGATTCTCGCTGGCGCGCGCCTGCGCGCAGTAACGAACCCTGCAAAACCCTTGACGCTCATCCGTGCAGGACGGAACGAAAAGAATTTGCATCCCCGCTTCGGCAAGGACTCGCGCCGCCTCGGGGAATTCCACGTCATAGCACACCAGAATTCCGATCTTGCCGTAATCCGTGTGGTAGCAATAGAAACCATGGCCCCGGCTCACCTGGTAGGAGTCTTTTTCGGTGGCGGTCAGGTGGACTTTTTTCTGCCGAAACACCTGGCCGTTCGGCGTAAACAGATGGGCCGCGTTGAACAATTCCCCGCTTTGAATCACAGGATGCGTTCCGCCGATAATGTAGAGTCCGTTTTCCTTCGCCAGCCTCGTAAACAGGGCCTCGTATTCAGGAGTGAGCTGCGCCAGGCGCCGTACCGCTCGAGCCGGACTCGGATCGCGCAGGAAGCTGAGCAACTGCATCGTGAAATACTCCGGAAACAGAACGAACTGGCAGCGGTATTCTCTTGCGCTGCGCACAAAAAATTCGACCTGGGTGGCGAATTCCTCAAAGCGGCTGATGGGGCGCAGCAGATATTGCATTGCCGCGATCCGCACGCGCGAGGCGTGCGACTGGATAGTCATGGGCTCTTCGACGGGCTCTCCAATCGCTTCCTGTTGCTCGCTCGTTTGCAAACTTATGGTTGCCACGTACTCCGGATTGAGCCATTCCAGCAAAGTGGCGAAACCGTGCGACTGCCTGTCATCGAGGTACTCGGGAACGACATCCAAGACCACCATCCCGTTCGCGAGTTGGAAACTGAGCGTCGGATCCTTTCGTTTTCCGCCGATCACCTCCGTCACATATTCCATGGGTGTCATCTCGCTCGAAACTTGTGCGTATCCCGGAATCCGTCCTCCCGTCAGCAGACGTTTCAGCCCATGTTCCCGGACGAGCTTCTTGCGCCTTTCGTAGAACATCGATCCGATGCCCCGTCGGTGCGCGGCCGGATCGACCCCCATGTCGGCTCCGTAGAGCGTTTTTCCAAGCGGATTGTGAGTATCGAAACTCCCGCTTCCGGTGATTGTGGACCATTTGGCATCCTCGGAGTAGTCGTCCCAATCGATAATGAGAGAGCTCGCCGAGCCCAGAATCTGCCCGGTCTCTTCCGCTGCCACGAGCTGTCCCTCCGGAAAAACAGCGAGGTGGTGCGCGAGTTCCTCTGCTTCCCAGGTCGGCATCCCGGGAAAAGCCTCCTGCTGCAGTTCGACTACTTTGGGGATGTCGCTGAATGTCATCTGCCGAATGACGATGTGTGGGTTATCGGAAACCATACGCCCCTCCTCCCTTCACCAAGAGATGAAAGCCACTTCTTCTGACGGGGTTGGAAATTCGTGCCTGTACCTATCTTCCTCGGCAACACTGCAGGGCGTATGTGACAACGCTCACTTTGGGTGGTGACATTCGTCACGGCTAAGTATTCGATCCCCCTTAAGTTTCTTGTCGAATGAATCGTTAAAGCAAAAACTGGCTGGTCTGGTATATAAGAACCTCGAGGCAAGGGAGGGCCCGTTCCATTCTCGTCGAATCTCAAGAGAGCAAAGAGTCCGCGGAAAAGGCCCTCGTCGGGCTTACAAGCCAGGAGGCACAGGAACGACTGTCTCAATACGGCCCCAACGATCCCACACCCGTGCGGCGCGGGGCTCTCATCCAGGAACTCCTGATCCTGTTCGTCAATCCGCTGGTGATCCTGCTCCTCGTTGCCGGCATTGTTTCGGGCTTGTTGGGTCAGAAGGCCGATGCCGGAATCATCATCGTCCTTGTCCTTCTCGGCATCTCCATCAATTTTGTTCAAACCTATCGTTCGCAGCGGGCGATTGAGCGGTTGCGGGAACACGTCAGCCTAAGCGCCACCGTTCTACGTGACGGGAAATGGCAGGAGATAAAACGCCATGAGGTCGTCCCGGATGATTTGATTCGGCTTTCGGCAGGTGACTTGGTCCCCGCTGACGCACGCCTTGTGCAGGCGCGCGACCTCTACCTTCAACAGGCGGCGCTGACGGGCGAGTCGATGCCGACCGAAAAGCACGCCCATCCCGGTGAAAAAGATACCGAGGGGACGCCAGATGCCCCTGATCTAGTCTTTCTAGGGACGTCGGTGGTGAGCGGAACCGCGGCCGCGCGTGTGCTCAAGACGGGGCCCCAGACGGCCTTCGGCGCCATCGCCAAGCGCTTGGTCGTCCGCCCGGAAGAGACCGAATTTGAACGGGGACTTCGGCGCTTCGGGATGCTCATCATGCGCGTCGTGTTTTTGCTTGTGCTTTTCATCATTGTGGTGCGACTCGCTCTTCACAAAGATGCCTTCGAGTCATTCGTATTTGCCGTCGCTCTGGCTGTCGGCCTGACTCCTGAATTTCTTCCCATGATTACTTCCGTGACGCTCGCCACCGGCGCGGTGCGAATGGCCCGAGAGCAGGTGGTAGTCAAACACTTGCCCGCAATTCAAAATTTCGGAAGCATCGACGTGTTCTGCAGCGACAAGACAGGGACGCTCACAAAAGGGGAAATGACCCTGAGCCGCTCCCTGGACGTGCTCGGGCAACCTTCCGATCGAGTCCTGGGACTGGCCTATCTGAATAGCAAGTTTGAAACCGGGATTCGCAGTCCGCTGGATACGGCCATTTTGAGCATAGAACGAAATGACCTGGGTGACTATCGCAAGATCGACGAAATCCCCTTCGATTTCACCCGCCGCCGGCTTTCCATCGTTGTGGAACGCGACGGGGCGCAGGGTATCGAGCGGCTCCTCATTACAAAGGGCGCACCGGAAGGGATCCTCGAAGTATGCGATTCCTACGAAGAAGGGGGCCAAATCCGGCCTGTCGAGTCAAAAACACTCGAAGGTGTGACCAAGGTCTACAAAGACCTATGTTCGGAAGGCTTTCGAATCCTCGCCGTGGCGTACCGCGTTGTCCAATCACAGGGCGGATTCACTGCAGAGGACGAACACTCGCTCATCCTGGCCGGCTTTCTTGCATTTGCCGATCCGCCGATCGAGGATGCCGCCTCTTCCGTAGCTGCCATGAAACGCGATGGTGTGCAGATGAAGATTCTAACGGGGGACAATGAGCTGGTTGCCCAGTACATTTGCGGTCAGGTGGGCCTGGAATCCGGTACGGCCGTCCTAGGAAGCGAACTCGACCAGATGAGCGACACGGCGCTTGCCCACGTGGCCGAGGAAACCACCATTTTTGCGCGTGTTTCTCCCATGCAGAAATTGCGCATCATCCTTGCGCTCAAGCATCGTGGACACGTCGTCGGCTACATGGGCGACGGCATCAACGACGCTCCTTCGCTGCATGCGGCGGATGTGGGGATCTCCGTTGGAACAGCCGTGGACGTCGCGCGCGATGCCGCGGATATCATCATGCTCAAAAGCGGCCTGGGAATTCTTCACCGCGGCATCATCGAGGGGCGCAAGGCTTCCGCCAATGTGCTGAAGTACTTGCTCATGGGAACGAGTTCGAATTTCGGAAACATGTTCAGCATGGCCGGGGCGTCGCTGTTTCTGCCGTTTCTTCCCATGTTATCCACGCAAATTCTGCTGAATAATTTCATGTATGACACAGCGCAGATCACGATCCCGTCGGACAATGTGGATGATACCTATATCCGCACTCCGCAACGCTGGGACATGCGCCTGATTCGGAATTTTATGATTTTCATCGGGCCGATCAGTTCGGTCTACGACTTCCTGACTTTTTACGTGCTGTTGCATTATTTCCATGCGAGTGAGCCGCTGTTTCACACCGGATGGTTTGTGGAATCGCTGGCCACGCAGACACTCGTCCTCTTTGTCATTCGAACAATGGGAAACCCGCTCCGCAGCCGCCCGAGCCTACCTTTGGCGATCACAACCATCGCGATCGTGGCCATCGGAACGTTGCTCCCCTATTCCCCCCTTGCCAGAATTCTCGGTTTCGTACCGCTTCCCGCGCCTTATTTCGCCTTCTTGATCCTGTCTGTCATCACATATTTGTTTCTGGTCGAGCTAGCGAAGCGCCGTCTCTTCGGGAAGTCAGCGCGACAAATCTGAGCCTGCGCTGTGCGCTCTAGTCGTACGCCTCGTGCGCAGGCACGGCTTCCTTTTTCTCTTCCGGCTTCTCGGTGAGTGTCGCTTCCGCAAGCAACAATACGCTGGCCACGGAAACCGCATTTTCAAGGGCAATTCGAACCACCTTCGTAGGGTCGATGATTCCAGCTTCCACGAGGTCCACATATTCGCCGCGAGCGGCGTCAAAGCCGTAATTGCCCTTGCCACACCGCATCCGGTCCACCACCACTCCTCCGTCCACGGTGGAATTCTCCGCAATCTGACGTGTGGGGGCTTCGAGCGCGCGCCGCAGGATCATGAGCCCCGTGCGCTCATCTCCGGAGCAATTGGCTTCCTCCGTATGAACGGCTTCGATGAGCCGCAGCAAGGCAAGTCCTCCGCCCGGCACGATCCCTTCCGCGAGGGCCGCCTTGGTCGCGTTGATCGCGTCTTCGATCGCTTCCTTGCGGTTCTTCATTTCCGCTTCCGAGGGCGCACCAACTCGAATGACGGCGACCCCTCCCGACAGTTTTGCCAGGCGTTCCTGCAGCTTTTCTTTGTCGTAGTCGGAGGTTGTCTTTTCAATTTGTTTGCGCAGTTCGGCGCACCGGCCCTCGATCGCGGTCTTGGAACCGTTCCCTTGAATGATGGTGGTCTTATCCTTGTCGATCAAGACGCGCTTTGCCTGCCCGAGTTCTGCAATCGTGAGGTTTTCGATTTTCAACCCGAGTTCCTCGGCAATCAGCTGGCCGCCTGTCAGGATGGCGATGTCCTGCAACATTTCCTTGCGCCTGTCGCCGAACCCGGGCGCTTTCACGGCGGCGGAAAGCAGCGTGCCGCGCACCTTGTTCACTACAAGCGTCGCCAGCGCTTCGCCCTCGACGTCTTCAGCGATGATCAAAAACGGGCGCCCCGCCTTCGCGACTTGCTCCAGAAGCGGGAGCATGTCTTTCATATTGGCAAGCTTCTTTTCGTGCAAGAGGATCAAGGGATCCTCGAGGACGACTTCCATCTTCTCGGTGTCCGTAATGAAGTAAGGTGAAATGAAACCGCGGTCGAATTGCATCCCTTCCACAACTTCCAGCGCCGATTCGGTCGTCTTCGCTTCCTCGACGGTGATGACTCCCTCCGCTCCGACCTTCTCATACGCCTCGGCCACCAGTTCGCCGATGGAAGGATCGTTGTGCGCCGAGATCGTGGCAACTTGCGCCTTCTCAAGCCGGCTGGCGACGGGCCGGGAGAGGCCTTTCAAAGTCTTCACAGCCGCAA